>Ga0247760_1001878_pt1 | contig 17727 bp, 14 predicted proteins | sample UWRJL171409R4_FD_179936 | JGI IMG/M metagenome (GOLD analysis project Ga0247760, IMG submission 179936) | Plant litter microbial communities from Arlington Agricultural Research Station in Wisconsin, United States - UWRJ-L171-409R-4 | ecosystem: Environmental > Terrestrial > Plant litter >... | reverse complement strand
TCATTGGAGGGACGCGTGAGCCCGAGAACTGGGAAAGTAGCCCGTCGGTGGAGCTGAGAGAGAAGCTGTTGGAGACGTTCGCAGTTACGTACCCGAGCATACTCGGGGCTGAAGGCAAGTTTACTGTCATTGCGGACATTGTAGGTCGACGCCCAACCCGAAAGGGCGGGCCGAGGATCGAGGGCGAGGTCTTGGACCGTGATAGGTTTGTCATGCATGCATATGGACTGGGTGGGAGGGGATACGAACTCTCCTGGGGGGTAGCAAAGGAAGTGGTCGAAACTGTAGACAACCACCTTCGGAAGGAAGCTGACCCTGTGTAAAATGTAACTGAGATGCATGGCTATATTACATCTATTCCCCCTCCGGGATGCTGCAGTTCCCATATCCCGGTACAATATTGGTAATACAACGTGGTGAGATATCCCTCCCACTTTCAGCCCCGAGGACTTCTCGCCTCAGTCTGATCTATTCAGAAGAGTCTCTCTCATCTCTCCTCGACCGTCACCTCCCCCCCTGGCTCCCCTCCTCACTCTCTATCCTCCGCCTATTCGCACTCGCAAAACCACCTACCCTCTCCGCCCTATTTAACTTTGCAAACTCCCGCCGCGCCTCTTCCCGGTCCTTCTCCGGCAACCCCCACCACTCGCGCAGAAACTTCTCCTGCTCGATCTTGCGCCTCGTCTTCCGTTCCTTCTCTTTTTGCCTCTCCACCCTCCCCGCAAACCATTCCTCGCGCGCCGCGTCCTGCTCCGCCGGCGTGGCGTGCACCTTCATGCAGTTGTTCATGACCCGGTGTGGTTCGCGGCAGGCAAACGAGACGGAGAAGGTACGACCAAGCGCGCATTCTGCGAATGCTTTTTTCTCGAACCGTAAGCAAATGGGAAAGGGAAAGGGAAAGGAAATAGGCGAACCTTTAATTTCTTCGGTGCATTTACTCCGCACGCGAGCATAAAAGATATCCCGAACCTGGGCCTCTTGCGAGGCGGATAGCGGTATGGGGTTGCGAGAGGGAATGACGGAGGCTGTGGGTGTGGGTGTTGGTGAGGCCGAAGTCGAAGAGGGCCTTGAGAGAGCGTTGTCTTGGGCGGCCATTGCGGCCATGTATCTATTTATTTCCTTTTCTTTCGTCCTAGCCCTACTGAATCTTCTTCCCTGTGCACTTTGCGCCGAGCTCTGACCTTCGCTGACTGGACGTTTTCGCGATGCGTTTACGAAAGTCGGTTCGCGGGCGGGGTGGACTCGTTCCTGTCTTGGTCGAATGCAAGACTTTCAAAAATGAAAACTCGTCCGAATTGTCGACACGTTTTGATCAGACTTCGTTAGCTGGCGGTTATGGGTCTGAAGCCACAGTGTTGAAAGAATGAAGTCGTTCAATCGAGACCCCTGTCTTGTAGCTCCAGTTCCGCGGCTTGTCGGGCCATCTTCAGCACCTCAGCCACACCGACTAGCTCCAGCCACAACCACTTCAACATCAACACGTTTGACTGTTCGACGTCCTCACTACGTCCGGGAGTCCGCCCGCAGGAAGGTAGGCCAAGTAGGTAGTTTAATAACTCTGAATTTGGTGAGAAATTGGACCACACCCAATCACCACGATCGGGGCGGCACAAGGATTCGCTTCACTTCATGTTTGCTCGGTTACCATGTTTCGCTGTTACTGGGCAATGCTGCTCCTCTACGTGGATAGTAGCTACAAGGTTATAGGTATGTTGGCCTAGTTCCTCAATGCTTCCTCGGCGAGACCCTCAGACTCCGACGCCTGTGCTCTCTCAAGCTCCAAGCTCTCTTTCTCTCTTTTGCCCTTCTTGCTGAAAGTGCTGAGCCATCGGGCAGGAGTCTTATTGCTGTCCTTTCCCTTGCTGCTCGACGCCGGTGGGAGTCCTGGGCTGCTGGTTACGCTATCATAGCTTCTTCCCACACCCATTCCGTTCGACAACTCGTCAACAATATCCTCAAAATCGCCGATGCTTGATCGCTCCACAGAGAACCCTCGGTCCGAGTTGGTGCCACTAGCTACGCTGCTGGGCGCTTTCTTGAACAACCCGGACTCCTTGCCGCCAAGCCGGCCCGGGAGGCTGAACTTACTCGAGCTACTCTTACGGAACAGCTTACGGACTACGTTAGCCTCATCCTTAACGTTGCTTGGGAGCCCAGTGCTGGCCAGTTCTGATGGAGTATTGGACAAAGATTGGTCGAGCGACAACGAGTCGCGTGATTCCGATACCGAAGTTTGCGTGTGTACGGAATACCCGTCGCGAGACTTGCGCGGATCAGAAGGAGACTCCATATCGATCGACGGCGCGTTCGTAGTGTCTAGGGTCGAGGCTGGCTCCTTGCCCCTGGACTTGTCCTTGGACTCCTTAGTCTTCGACTTCGTCTCCTTTGACTTGAGTTTGTCCCGCCCATCCCCCTTTTCCGACTTCGGCTTGAAGAATGATCCAATAAACGCAGGGGCGTTCGGATTCAGACGTCCGAGGGCTTTGGACGACTGAGGTGGGCGGCTACCGATGACTCCGACTTCTCTCGCGTCAGGAACTGTGTCATTCTCTCCCAGGATCTCGTCTTCAGCTGTCGCAAGTGTTGTCTTCAAGGCCGATGGTGACCCATGCAGGGACGGTCGTCGAGATGGCGTCCTAGACCAGGGCATATCCGATGACCACATGCCGCGTGCCTTCGCCAGCCCTGGAGGGTCACCAACTGCTCCCCACATCGAATTCGAGTCAGTAGAGGGACGTGGAAACTCCGATGACGCGATGCTCGCAGGTCTCGGGCTGCTCGGATCCCTTTCTGTCAGCAGCCCAGGAGCCCGGTGGGCGCTGGAGAAGGGGTTGAAACTTTTGGTAGAGAGTATGCGGGAGTTAGGTGCATTCGCCTCGAGTACGTCTGGGCCTGCCGAGTTCCTATTGAACATATTCCACGACCCAGAAAGGCTTATCCTCCGCTTGTTTCCCAAGCCATCTGGGTCATCTGCCTGTCTCGGGAAGGATTGGCTCTGTCCCTGCTTCAGGCTCCCGAGTAGAGGCCCTTCAATCTCAACGGCTTTTGCCGGTCGAGCACGCTGAAAGCTGAACAGGCCCCCGAGTTTGTGAGGGGTGGCCTCTGTCACATTGGCTGCAGAGCCCAATCCTCGTCGATCGATGTCAGCCTGGTACACAGGGAACAGGAGATTATTGGTCGAACCCTGTGGGCTAGACAGAATGCTAGTCGGCCGGCCCGAAGAGGCGGGTGATTGAGGGTCGTTTTCAGGCGACCCGCTATGCAGCGGGAGGAGAGAATCCAGTGCTGGGACTGGTACCAGGGACGTGTCATCTTCATCGCGAAAGAATGAAGGGAGGAACTGGGTGGCTGCGGACGGACTGAGGGGTACGGAGCCAGCTCTGATTCCCACGTCGTCATAGCTTTCCGCCGCGCTGTACAACGGCAAAGGGGCGAACCCTGGAGCCGGATTCGCTGTTCTTGAGCTGCTAAACGCGGTAACAGATACAGTGGGGTCCACTTGGGTGTATGGCGGGGAGGGAGATGTCAAGGATATGTTGGAAAATGAGTTGCTGTTCCTGCTGCGTCGCTTGAGCTGAGTAACTGTCGGGTTGTCAAAATCAGTCGCTGAGGCGTTTGCCTGGGTGTAAGGGCTGTAATGGGGATGAGTGATCGGTTGCAACTGGTGGCTGAGAAGACGAATCTGTTCATCCATCCTGCGTCCGTTTTTGACTTCTTGACCGTGGAGATCTGAAAGTTCTTTGCATTTGCGGAACGACTCCCTCCTGAGTTCCGTCTCCTTCTCAGACCAGCCACCGTCGTCGTCCCCACCAGGGAGCTGTTTTCTCTCCCTTTCGAGCTCTTTCACCTTCTCCCGCTTCTCCTTCAGTTCCTGCTCCAGCTGTGCGCACTTCGACTGTAGGTCCTCGTTGCACTTGCGTTCGAGCGTTGTTCTGTCTTCTCGGTACTCTGCTAGATCTTGCTTCTTCTTCTCAAAACTGCCCTGTTCTTTCTGCATGCCTTCGATTTGCCGATCAAACGCCTCGATTTCCGTCTGAATGGCTTCTCGCTTGTTCTGCATTTCCTTCAAGCTCTTCTCGAGCTTTTCTTTCGATTGCATGGCTTTGCGCATGGCTCTGTCGGTGGAATTGACGTCCCTCCTCAGCTTTTCGGTGTGCTCTTCTTTTTTCTTCTGATCGCCCTTGATATTCTGTTTTTCTGTCTCTAGGTCCTCGACTGTACGGCGATGATCCGCGTCCTCCTTCTTCATCAGTGACTGCACCTCTTCTGACTCTTTTCGGATGCTGTCGAGCCGTTCCGTCAGCTCCGGTAGCGACTTTTTGAGGTTCGCGTCTGTTTCGTCTCGTATCGGGGCTTGGTCTAAACTCGTCGTAGACGGGGAGTGGCGTCGTGTAATAGTATTTCGTCGGGGTCCAGACCCGCCAGTCGAGCTCCCTTCCCGCGCTGGAGATTCCACGCCCTCTGAGCTAGCAGCAGTCTCGAGTGCTGGGAGCAGCCCACGCGCTGGACCATTCTCATCCGTGTGCTCTCCTTGCCCAGAGCCATTGGGTTCCTCGGCCATGAAGTTGGAGGGAAGCCTCGAGTTTCCCAGCTGGGGACGTCCATCTTGCGCAAATGTTCGCAGTCGAATAACGCGGCTCCCTGCCTGGAAGTTGTTGGAGCCCACGGCGATGACGCGTACGTTGTAAAAGTGATTCGGTTTGAGTCCGCTGACAACAATGGCGGGTTCTTGGTTAGCGGCCACCTCCCCCACTAGAGACTCAGAGTATCAGCTGCTTGCTTCCAAGGTGGGCCTCACGCATGGCAGCCATCGGCGGGGTCTACTCACCAACAACGCCGTTGACCTGGATCAGAAACTTGCGAACAGATCTGTTTGCCGGAGCACGTGTCCAATTCAGGGTTGCCGCATCAGCCCTAATGCCGGCAAGAGACACGTCCGGGGGATCGGGCACGTCGACTCCAAGAATGTTAATCAGTTCAGGCACAGGTTTCCACAGCGTCTGCCACGCTCTTCGCACAAGCCTGCATGGATGCAACGGTCAGCATCACTACTCACTACGCTCTACCGGTTGCGTTGGGTTTGGACGTTGGAGAAGAGGATCGGTTCGGTGCGGCGAAGCCACGTCACATACCATACTACAGCAGCTCCCGTTAACAACATATTGGCGTGCTTTGCGACGAGAAGATCGAGACTGAGTGCGGCGACCAGGTTGGCGTACACCATGTACGCGGATAGGCACAGGTCGTGGACGAACTCGGGTGCGATCGTGAGGTAAAAGAAAAGCGCAGATCCGAATGGGATCAGGTTTACGAGGGCGGATTTAGGCTGCGTATGCCACCAAGCGAGGGTAGCCAAGAGGACGAGAAAGGTAGGCACCAGCGACGCTGCCCATGAGATCCATGACATAGCGGTGCGATGCGAAGCGAAAAGGTTTGTCCAGATGTCAGGATCCGAGGGTGCAAGGGAAAAGAGAGTCGGTGTCGCAGAGAAGCGAAAAGAATAGATGACGGGCTGGGATTGGAGAGTGGGGGTGGTAGGAATGAATCGTAGGAAACACGGGAAAAACCAGATAAAAAAATCGACCAAACAAAGCACCCCAATCTGAAGACGAGCTCCTCCCCTGCCTGACCGGGAACGAGCCCCGAAATCCTGGATCTTTGTTATCACGTTGCTGCTTCGGGCCTTCCTCGTCGATGCAAAAACGTTTCAATTAACGATAAAAAGAGGAGCGTTGAGCAGGTGGAAGGCGCCAAAGCCGCAGCGCACGAGTCAGAGCCAGCAACGCCTTGTGCATGGCAGGCATCACTTTGCCAACGCTCTCTTTGTTATGCGGCTTTAGCGCGTCGAGATGGAGCTGCACACACAATGAGTCCGTTGTCTTTTCTAGCGCGGGATTCACAGCCTGAACGCCGGTGCCACCAGTGTATGAATAACCCACCAATTTGTCCTTCCGGCTGCTTCGGCAGACAAGAATGACCGAGACGAGGTCCCCGCCTCCCCGTCTACCGTTCGGGGCGGCTGACGCTGGGCGATCGGCGCCGCACGCAACGGCAATCCTGGGTGTTGTTAGGTTGACCTCTCCCAGGCTTGCACGTGTCGGCAACAACTGACATGGAGGGCCAAGTGCACAAGGCTTCGGTTTTGAGTCTTCCTATTAGCCAAGTTGACATAATCGGGCACCTACTTATTCATTCCATCTTGGTTTCACACGATGGTTGGCCCGGGGTCACTCTGGTGTTGTGTGGCCTGAGGTATACTTGGAGCGCCCAGAGTATCCGCAGTCATCTTCGGCTCAATGCGCTTCAGCTTCACAACGCCGAACCTATTCATTTGGATTGCTGGCCGCTGCACTAGTAAAGCCATTGTCGAAACAACGGCGCAATGCGAGCAGGGCTCCGGGAACCAAATATCGGGGGGTTCCTGGCTAGCTATACAGTGGACTCAGAACGCCTGCGTGCAGGAGGAGTTGGCAGATCTCTCAAACAGAGGGCCCACATCGAGAGAAATGCTTCCCGATCACGTTCAAGTACACGATTGCAACTCGATAGCTGACAAGCTATAGGCATCACGAGTGAAAATTTTATCTCAACCGGAGATCGGTTCCTGTTCAGTCAACCACAATCCACAAAGGTTGCGACTGAGGCTCGGCTTGAGATTTTAAGCCAAGACAACCACTGCCCACAACATCGGCCGTCGCCAATCCCAACAAGGGATTGTGGCAGCGGGAATGTTCAGATAAATCAAGCACGTAACTGAGGATGCGGGGAGCCCCAATTCAACCAGCAATATTTGCCTGTTTGGGCAATGCTGCAGTATCCGAATCCTCGGTGCATTAGGCCGGATCTTTCCTGCTCACTTACACCAATCTAGGTCATCCACTGCCAGCCACCGCTAATATGACTCCCGCTATACCTTGTAACGCCGCGTGATAAATAGTCCGCTCTTAAATAGCAGGCTCTTTGTTGCCCGCGCCAGCGGCCTGGAGGCGCCGCCCGACCGTTCCGCAGCCCTCATCATCAGTGGCTCAATGCAATTAAGCCCTTGCTGGACCATACAAGTGGATCGTGGCTTGCGCATGTGCGTCACGAACTTGCAGCAATGCAACCTAGAATCTAGTCTGTCTTTCATGAGTCCTGAAGCGTTGTTAGAGCGCGATTACCATCGAGATTTAACCAGCCCATGATGGTTCTTGATACAGGCCAACGTTGAACGTTGCCTCGATGCCGGAGCAAAAGACGTTGAAGAGAGACACGCCTGAAGTCGAGCAGCTGGACCGAGGGGATAGTCAAGGATCAGGCTAACCTGGTACTTGCTCCCCTGGTATAACCAAGGACATCGACTCTCTGGAGGTGTTTTTTGTTCCGTGGCGTTTGCGATGGCTGATGATAAAGTGTCATGGAAGAAGGCGCCACTCTCTGGCATCAAGGGCGTCTCGCCACATATCGAATGCTAGTGGAAATAATTCCAACTCAGCGGTCATGTTGTTAAAGAGCGAGTCCACGTACGGACAGGCTTTACGTATGATTTAGCATTGCATAGAGCTGCCCAGCTCCCCGGGGTGCGATTGAGGACGGAGGTGTCATATATCAATAGAAGGGCCAGCGTTGGGCAACTCGCATGTTGTTGTTGGTGTTGAGGATGTCGAGTTGATAGAAATTTGCATTGATTTGACTAGGTCCCCCGCGAACTGCTCGACTCGTGCGTCGATGCCCGCAAGGTGCCTAGCATCATCCTTGTACCGACGTCGGACTATTAGGTACAGTACTTAGAAGGACGTCCATATTCCAACCTCTCGGGCGACGCCGTGGTTTTTACGCATGCGTTGCTGTGTCGGCGTTGTGGTGTCGCGATGTCGCAGTTATGAGTTCTCTGAGGGGGGCTGATTGAGGGTCCATGACGTCGGCGAGACTGACCGAGACCCGCAACAAGGGTCCTAATTTCCAGGGAGTTCGTCAGCAGGAACATGCATGGTACAAAGCCTCGGCTGATTTTGCCGCGGCCCACTGCCCGCTGGGCTGGTGGGACGTAGGTACCGTTCACGTCGCTCTGGGCGCTGGACTCGGCAAAGCGCGGGTGAGCAATGTGATGGGGCAACCGCCGGGATTGTTGAGGGTGAACCTCGTGATCGCCCTATTGACTTCTTTGCGTACTCAGCTGGCCTCTGACTTCGAACTGTGTGTCTTGTCCTCCGACGCCGTTCGCGAGAAGAGATTGAAACGTCGCCCAAACAGGCCAGGCGGCTCCTTGGGCGCTTGCCTAGATCGGAATCTTGTTTGCTGCTTTTAAACATCGACCCTCCTCAAACCCACACCTGCGCATTCTTCTTCCCCTCCTCGCTCGCTACCCGACCTACGTGCGTGCCGCCATCGAGCCAGCATTCCTCCCATGCTGTCTACCCGACGCATTTGGCTGTTTTCGACAACACATATCAGCGTATTTGGATATTAAATCAGAGAACACCACGAAAGCGTCGGTCGCATCGGGCCCCAATCCTAGCCTCCCGACGACTTGCGCTGGCACCCTGCCCAAACGTGGTTGCGTCTCGCTTTGGGGAGGGCGGCAGCTCCAGACCAGAATATAACGTCCGATTTTCTGCCTGTATCTCGTCCGAGGCCAATTGCCACTGCATTCTACGAAACTAGTTTTGGGCGTCAACTTGTCGATGAGCCCCCGTCCGTTCAAATACCATGCAGTACGTCAGGAACCTCAGCGACTCTGTCTCGACGGCATGGAACTCGATCAACCCCGCCACCCTCAGCGGTGCTATCGACGTTATTGTTGTCGAGCATGAGGACGGGACCCTCACATGCTCTCCATTTCATGTCCGGTTTGGCAAATTTTCGCTCTTGCGCCCGTATGAAAAGAAGGTCGAGTTCAAAGTCAACGGCGTCAAGCAAGAGTACTCAATGAAACTCGGCGAAGGAGGAGAGGCCTTTTTTGTTTTTGAGACGACAGACAATATTCCCCAGAGCCTCCAAACCTCACCCTTAGCGTCGCCCGCCTCTAGTCCCCCTTTGAATGCGCAACCACCATACGCAAATGGTCTGCAGGAACCTGAATCTCTTGATCTCGATGATCCGGCAGGGAAGCCGCGAGCTGCTAGTTTCAACAGGCCACCCCCTACTGCACTTTACTCGGTTGCAAAGTCTGGTAAGGATCCCGTCATCTCGCACCAAGATGGTGAGGTTTTGACGTGCGCAGGGCTATTGACACCCCGATCAAACTCCCCTGAGCTCCTCAAAGGTCTACCTGCCAATGGAGACTGGTCTCCTCACCGCCCTCATAGCGATGACGTGCTTAGGAAATCGTCCCGGACACAATCACAGGACCTGGAGCCTCTTGAGGGCTCGGCGGATGGCGAGAGTCCCAGATACTCTGAAAGATCACACAGCCCTCCCCCTCTGGCCCCTCCGGAAGCTATGCAAAGAGCCATAAATCTGTCAAGGGAGCTCTCTGCTGCAAACATTCCGACGCAGATCAGCGAGACTGGCGATTTGATGTTGGACATGACAGGGTTCAAGAACAGCGACGAGGACGCCCTCAGAGCAGAGATCTTGGCCCGAAATATCCTGGCAGAGGAGCTCGACGGAAACTACGACATTGGGTCCCTTTTCGGCGTGGACGAGCGGGGAAATCTGTGGATCTACAGCAGTGAGGAAGCCAAAAGCGCCGCCATGAGAAGAGTGATGGAGTCCTCGCTGCGAAATACTCCTGCATTGTCCATTGACGCCGCTTCTGATCCCGGTTACCAAAGTGATAGTAGCGACACTACTGCGTCTCCCATGATCCCCGGCCACAGGAGGACAGAATCAGATGTTGGTCAGATGGCCCTGCAAACACCGCCTAGTTCGCCTGGTACTACGGCCGTTGGAGACCCCAACCGGAATTACGCGAAAACCTTGCGATTGACTAGCGACCAACTCAAGGCGCTAAACCTGAAACCAGGTGAGAACTCGATGAGCTTCACCGTCAACAGGGCCACGTGCACAGCATACATGTATCTGTGGAAGGTTGAGACACCCGTGGTCATCTCGGACATTGATGGCACAATTACAAAATCTGACGCCCTTGGGCATGTGTTGAATATGATCGGGAGAGACTGGACACACGAAGGTGTGGCAAAGCTGTATAGTGACATTGCAGCAAATGGCTACAACATCATGTACCTGACAAGCCGCTCTGTCGGGCAGGCGGACACCACTAGGGCCTACCTAAGAGGCATTGTCCAGGGCGAGCATCGGGTTCCTCACGGGCCCACGATTCTATCTCCCGACAGGACCATGGCTGCCTTGCGCCGTGAGATATATCTCCGCAAACCTCACGTCTTCAAGATGGCAACACTCCGAGATATTCGCAGTCTTTACGGGCCTGAGCGCCATCCCTTTTATGCCGGATTTGGCAACAGGTTCACGGACCAGATCTCGTACCGAACGGTCGATGTCCCTCGGGCGCGCATTTTCACCATTAACTCCAACGCCGAGGTCTCCTTGGATCTGTTGAGTCTTAACAAGAAGCTCAATTATGTCCACATGAACGAAATTGTTGATCATTACTTCCCGCCCGTGTCTACTCTTATTAAGAGTGGCGGTGAGGAGTTTACCGATTTCATGCACTGGCGCGACAAGCCTCTGGAAATTGATGAGTTTTCGGCAAGTGAGTCTGAAGGCGGAGACGAAGATGAGGACCAGGAGAGTCAATACGACGAGGACGAAGACGACGAAGAGATGGCCGAGCGGCTCGGGGACAGTTACATTTCCCGGAACTCGGTTGATGACTACGGCGATGGCAGCATCATGAGCGGCGACTATGAAGGTGATGACCAAGTGACGGGGTCGATGAGCATCGATGGTGAAGATGCTGACGATGAGGAAGACGAGGGTGTGGATATGGATGAAGAAGAGCTGGAAAACAGTCACAGTGTCAACCAACTTGCCACGCTGACCAAGGAGCAGAGGGATCGTTCGCTCAAGATTACCGCCAAGGCAGATCCAGACGCGGAGCTGATCACGGGAGTGAAGAACCTTAAAGTGGAGAAGGAGCTGAAAGGCATATAGAACTCTGCGTTTCGGTTCACTTGATGGAATGGGCTGGACATGTAGCATACGGACGGAACTATGGGAGTCATAAGTCGGCCGAGACGGGATCCGGGACGGATAGGATACAAGCTGGGATAGTTGTCCGCACAGTATCTATATGCATAGCGCGGCGTATGGTGAACTTTTGAGATTCATTGTTTACAGGGTGGCATTTTAGATAGACAGATTTACAATCTGATGAGCATCATTTGATCTCGAGCCAGTCAAGCAGCACCTCGGTGAGAGCAAAACCTTGGTATGACGCCAAACGCAAATGACGCGGAAAGCAGACAAGATAAGTAAGTAGGGTGGGAGCTCAGTAGATTCCTTCGCGGCATTATCCTGCCTAATTGATTTCCTACCAGTTGTAGAACTCCAAGCTACCTACCAACCTAAACACCTTACGCGCCCCGACTTAAGACCGTATAGAGAGAAAAGTGAGAAGCCTACGATGGAATCATCATTCCATCTCAACGTCTTCGAGGGCTTCATCCCCAAAGACATCGTCCATGGTTCCACCCTCAACGCCATCCCCCGTCACATCCTCTGTCTCGACCCCTTCCATGGCATCCCCGGGTTGGGTTTCTTCCTCGTCTCCCTCATCACTCTCGTCCGGCTCCTGGCCCGCCCATACATCCCTTAATCCCCAGCTCAGCCCATTGAGCACAAACTTTTCCCCTGGAAGCCGCATCCCCCATTCACTCGGCTGCACGCGCGGTAGCGCAACCCTATTGCGCTCCCTCGCCGTCTCCAACATCCACTCCTTACTAATACCACCACCTCCTCCGCCCCCGCCGCCGCCGCGGAACTGGAAGCCCAATCGACTCGCGATAGCAAGCTGCACCGCGTTGGCAGTGATGTTAGCATCGCCGACATTGACGGGGGCGGCACCGCTGGCGGCGGAGGGTCTCGCTCCGGCGTGAGAAGTATACGGATCGGCGGAGAGGTGCAGCGCGTCGGAGAGGACAGCTGATGTGTGGCGGTAGGCGAAGTCGAGGAGCAGGAGAGGGACTCGCTGTTCGTAGGAGGTTACGCCCTGGGCGGTAAGGAGGAGCTCGATGGTGCGCGCGTCGCGCGGCCGCGGGGCGGTGGTCGCGGGGGAAACGGGCATGGAAGGGTGGTGTTGCTGGTGTGGGAGGAGTTGGCTTTGCGCTTGAGTTGGTTGCGACTGACTGGGTTGTGAGGACTGGATCGCGGTTTGAGATTGGGTTTGTCCTGGTTGTTGTGAGACTGTTTGACTGGTCGCGGCGATGGTTTGAGAAGATGAGGAAGGTGGGGGCACACCGTTTGTTTGAGGTGCTGTGGTGGCCATTGTGGCGACGATGCTCGTGATGAGGGAGGCGAGGGGAAGAGTGGTCGTCGAGGCGAGATTGAATCCGTCGCAACCAGCTCAGTTTAGCTAGCCATCCGCGTATCTAGGTCCTGCCCAATCTGCTGGCGAGTCGTAAGGGTTACGAATAGGCAATATCTTCGTATTTGCGTGCAATTGGTATACTGAACGAAATTCTCGACAGGCTCGCCTAACTCTAATAAAAGATTTGGTGATGAAACTGGGGAGTTTGCAAGAGTCGCGTTCGTGGGCTGCGTATGGTCCGTGCATTGCAGCTCACAGCGCGCTGTAATCGGTAAGTTATCGGGACTTATCGCAGCCATCTGTTGCCCCGCTGAAAAAAAAGTCGATCGCAGAACTATAGCGGGGTAGCTTGCCCCACCATATTCGCTCTTAACCATACCAGGTCCTAGATCGGCGAGTCGAGAGCAGGCGATTACGTATGTACACAGTAGACCGTCTACTAGTTTTGAAAACGTCTCAGGGGGCCCGAGATGTCATAGCCCAAGTCTAGCGAAGAAATAAACTTTGGTGCCTTGCATCGACCCGTCTGTGAGGACTTACACGGGAGTTACAGATTTCCTTCCAATTTTCGAAAATGGAGACAATTCTCCCCCTTCCCTTTCTCATCAGCGTCGCTGTTCCGCCGGGCCTTGGGGGCGCGAAGGAGGGGCTTAACCGCGAGGAGGTGTCCTGCCTCGGCTGCGTCTTCTTCGAAGTGACCACCATGATGGTCGAAAAGATCCTGCGCTTCCTCGGCCGCCACAACACTGAATTCCACCCTTACTTCGACGTCACCCGTCTGGAATCGCGCGATGATATTGTCTCTCTCCTCGATGCTGGTGCCCGTAGGGTCTTCGTTAAGCCCGAGCAGCTGCCAGACTTGACCGAGTTCGGCTCCCGAGTCGCCCCGGTCGTGTTTGGTAGCAACGCCGCGCTGCTGTCGTCGACTAGCGAGCATGGCTTGCTTGTCACTGATTTCGATCCGGCCTCTGCCGATGCCGCGCAGTTCATGGAGGAGGCCGGGGCAAAGAAGCTGAACCAGCTCTTTATCAAGCCCGTTCCGGGGACCAACTTGGAGCAGTTCATCGGTCTTGCAGCGCAGTGCAACGCCATTCCAGTCCTGTCCTCAACGGGCCTAGCGAGCAAACCGGAGGCAGGGAAGCTTGCTGTATCGAAGATTCTTTCCTCCATATGGAAATCGGACAGGCCTGATGGGCTGGTTCCTACCGTGGTCTGCGACGAGAACGACACGGCGCTTGGGTTGGTCTACAGCAGCGAGGAGAGTGTTGGGGAGGCGTTGAAGACACAGATGGGCGTGTATCAGAGCCGAAAACGCGGTCTTTGGTATAAGGGGGCCACATCCGGCGACACGCAAGAGTTGATTCGTATATCGCTGGATTGCGATAATGATGCCCTGAAGTTCGTCGTGAGGCAGAAAGGGCGATTCTGCCACCTCGAGCAGGCGGGCTGCTTCGGCGAGCTGCGGGGAATCCAAAAGCTCGAACAGACCCTGGTCTTGAGGAAGCAGTCAGCACCCGCGGGGTCATATACAGCCCGCTTGTTCTCGGATGAGAAACTCTTGCGGGCTAAGATTATGGAGGAGGCCGAAGAACTGTGTGACGCAAAGACCCCTCAAGAGGTCGCCTTTGAGGCCGCCGATCTAATTTACTTTGCTCTCACAAGGGCAGTTGGCGCGGGTGTGTCACTCTCTGATATAGAGAAGAATCTAGATGCCAAGAGCTGGAAGGTCAAGCGCAGGACCGGAGACGCCAAGGGGAAGTGGGCTGAGAAGGAGGGCATCAAAAGTGCGACAAAGGACACAGCATCTGCTTTTGCACCTGAGGCCCCTAAAGAGGCCACCCCTGAGAGGATCACGATGAAGACTTATGATCTTTCCAAGGTGTCCGAGGAGGAGCTCGACAAGGCCCTGAAGCGCCCATCCCAGAAATCTGCCGACACCATCATGAAGATTATCGCCCCCATTATCGACGATGTTCGCAGCAACGGGGACAAGGCGGTGCTTGCCTATACTCACAAATTTGAGAAGGCCACCTCCCTTAACTCGCCAGTCATCAAGGCACCCTTCCCTGAATCCCTGATGCAGCTACCGGCGGAGACAATCAAGGCTATTGATATATCTTTTGAAAATATCCGCAAGTTCCACGCGGCTCAGAAGGAGAAGCCCCTGCAGATTGAGACCATGCCGGGTGTTGTCTGTAGCCGCTTCTCAAGACCGATTGAAGCAGTCGGCCTGTACGTGCCAGGAGGCACCGCCGTACTTCCCAGCACAGCGCTCATGCTTGGCGTCCCTGCCATGGTGGCCGGGTGTAAGAAGATCGTGCTGGCCTCACCGCCCCGGGCTGACGGCAGCATCACACCCGAGATTGTCTATGTCGCCCACAAAGTTGGCGCCGAGTCGATTGTGCTCGCCGGGGGTGCTCAGGCGGTTGCGGCTATGGCGTACGGTACTGAGAGTGTTAGCAAGGTGGACAAGATTTTGGGACCTGGCAACCAGTTCGTCACAGCGGCCAAGATGTACGTGAGCAATGACACGAATGCGGGCGTCGGTATCGACATGCCGGCGGGTCCGTCGGAGGTTCTCGTCATTGCTGACAAGGACGCCAACCCGGCTTTCGTCGCTTCGGATCTACTCTCTCAGGCGGAACATGGCGTCGACAGCCAGGTGGTGTTGATCGGTGTGGACCTCGACAAAAGCAAGCTGGCAGCTATTGAGGAGGAAGTGCACAAGCAAGCTACGGCGCTCCCTAGAGTCGACATTGTGCGCGGTTCTATCGCCCACTCGTTGACGGTTTTGGTGCAGACGGTGGAGGAGGCGATGCGCATTAGCAACAAGTACGCTCCCGAACACCTGATCTTGCAGCTGAAGGGCGCCGAGAAGGTTGTGGATCTGGTCATGAACGCAGGCAGCGTGTTCATTGGCGAATGGACACCCGAGAGCGTTGGCGATTACTCGGCAGGTGTAAACCACTCGTTGCGTAAGTCTTAGCCCCCTTGATTTTTTTGGGTCTGCGACATGATACTAACGACATTGCAGCGACGTATGGCTATGCCAAGCAGTACTCGGGCGTCAACCTCGGCTCATTTGTCAAACATATCACAAGCTCAAACCTGACGGCCGAAGGACTTCGGAACGTGGGCGAGGCGGTGATGCAGCTGGCCAAAGTAGAGGAACTTGAGGCGCACAGAAGGGCTGTCAGCATTCGGCTTGCACATGTGAGCAGATAAAATATGCCGCCATATGTACTTGGTAATCTGCATATTTGGCGGAGTTTTGCTGGCGTAATCGGCAAGATTATCCCCGAAATTATGGGCTGATGACTTGAATATGTCACTTTCTCTCCGTTGTCAGTGGTGACGCACATTGAGTTCTGAGATCAGATGCTAAAAAAGGCGGGCTGTTTCCCTTTTCACCAGATCGGGTCGCGCCGTAAGCCACAATCTGCCCCCGTCACGCGCCAAGCGATCTCCCGAGCGGCTAGGCATGCCCAATTTGGCCTGAGCCGTCCAACGTTTTCATCGAAATATCCCATTTGGCACTAGTGAAGAAGTCCAAGCTCAATTCCTTTTCGTGAGATGGCCGTGGAGGCCCCCTTAGTCCCTCGGGGCAATTGTCACAACTATAACAGCGTAAGGGGCATAGATGACTATGGGGAATGCAAAAAACAATTGATGACAGTGAACAAGAACTCCATGAGGAAGCCGCGGCCGAGCGGGCGGGAATAACCAACTGCCCGACATTCAAATGAGGCGGTAGGGCTGCCAAGCCTGGGCGAGCGCGGCTCTCCACAGATGCCAACTTGGCACCAGCAGGAATCAGGTACAGGTTCACACCACCACACTTCAAACATGGCGTTTTGTTTGTGACGGGCCACGCCCGCTTCCGTGTTCTCCGGTGGGTTTTTTACTCGTGGTGCCGGCAGTTTTGTCGTTGATAGGTGAGGTGCTGTGCTGGACCAGTGTGGTTGTAGTGGCCCCATCGTTGATTAACTACCTAGCTAGGTTGGCCTCTTCGCGAATGTATGCCGTTGCAGTGAGGAGAGTTTATCGCGAATCAGACACGAGACACCAAGGCGGCAGACCGACACCAACCAAGACACCCGGATTCGTCACCAATTTTGGCTCGAACGAATTGATGGAATTCGCTTCGCCATTGCTTGGATCAACTGGCGCAGCAGCAGCAGTGCCGCGCCAACTAAGAACCCTCCTTCCCAAGACCCAAGAAATCAGGAACAGGGGCTTGGGTTTTGGCATGACCCGAGCGAAAGACCGAGACAAGAAACATAATTCAAAATGCCGACTACCACCAGCTCCCGCTCTGCCTAGCCCAGCTGGAAAGCTGAGAAAGAAAATAGCTGACATTGGATTTCTTTTTGAATTGACACGCTCTTTCCTTTCTTTCACCCTAATTCATTGTCGTCGCCATCATCTTGACCGAGAATTACGCATCCCAGTCACTCGTTTCCATTCCGTCTCATCACGAGAGAGAGGCGAAGGATACCTTGTCGGGGCCGCCCCAAACTGTGCGTCGCGCCTCCTCTCATATTTTTGATACGAGTGTCGTTATCGCCGTTCACAGCTCTCACCCCTCTGCGTGCCTCTCCATGTTTGCATTTTGAATTTCTTATCTTCTTTCCCTCCTTGGCCGAACCTTTCGTGCAATTTCTATCTTGGTTGGATTCGACAACGCGGCGACATAATGCATCTCTCACCAGTGGTGATATCCGCCACAGTGGTGTGCGCCGTCGCATCATGCGCATCCGCCGAGCCTGTGCTAGTTAGGGGTAGGTTACCGTTAGAGGACTCCTATGCAGCGTTGGTGCGGGATGTCAACAGGCGGGCGTTGCCCAACTCGCCGTCCGGCGGGTACGCGCCGGCCGTGGTGCCATGTCCAGCCAACAAACCGACCATTCGGAGTGCTAGTTCTCTGTCGCCAAGCGAGGTCGACTGGCTCAAGCTCAGACGCAAGGCTACGGTCGATCCGATGATTGACTTCCTCAAGCGCGCCGGCATCCCCAACTTCGATGCCGAGAGATATATCCGTGCTGCGGCCAACAACATCTCGGTCTTGCCCAACATCGCCATTGCTGCTTCAGGTGGTGGCTACCGCGCCTTGATGAATGGCGCCGGCTTCGTTGCTGCAGCAGACAGCAGAACTGCGGGTTCCGCGGGCAAGGGCGGTATTGGCGGGCTGTTGCAGTCAAGCACCTATCTGTATGCTGCTTCTGTTTTCTCTGATCTAGAACTGGGCTGACATACCTCTAGAGCGGGCTTGTCTGGCGGGGGCTGGCTGGTAGGGA
>Ga0247760_1001877_pt1 | contig 17738 bp, 15 predicted proteins | sample UWRJL171409R4_FD_179936 | JGI IMG/M metagenome (GOLD analysis project Ga0247760, IMG submission 179936) | Plant litter microbial communities from Arlington Agricultural Research Station in Wisconsin, United States - UWRJ-L171-409R-4 | ecosystem: Environmental > Terrestrial > Plant litter >... | reverse complement strand
TTATTCGGGGAATGGTAATTTACTTTGAGGGTTGGTGTTTTTGGATCAAGCTTTCTTTAAGCTGAGTTGAAAAACAAGGAACCCGACCTAGCCATATACATAATCAGCCCTTGGGATTTTTATGAGCCGGGACGGGATTTTTTTAGAGCCGGGAATGCAAAGGATGGGATGGCATGGACTCCTCCCACGCGTTCGGCAGTCCTCCGTCCCGTCCGTCCTGGAAGAAGAAAAGAGAAGACTCTGACACGTGCATCGGCAGCAAGGAACCTAAAAGGAAGGAATATGTAATGTGTCCGTGTGTGTCGTCCTGCTGACAAGGTTTTTGGCCAAAAAGAGTATCCTGCCCTGCATTGCATCCATCCATGCACCTCACATACAGCACAGCACAGCACAGAAAACTAGCGCAAGGAAAAGAAGCACAGTCCCGGCGTACATGAACAACCAACCCAGCCTGGACCAGAATTTGCGTAGAACACAGCACGCAGTAGGGTAGCACGTGGTGTCGGATTTGACTGCTACTGATCTACACCAAGTTTGCACAGATAACTGTAGCAGTCAAATCCGACACCACGTGGGGTAGGTAGTTACCTATCTTTGGGGGCTCGGAGATACCGGTACAACTTGTCTACACAAGACGTCTGTAGAATTAGTTAGAAAACCAACAAAGAAAAACCGCACACAGACATACATATCATATCATATTATATCATATCCCGTCATTTCCCCACTTCTCACCCCCCACATACTCTGTCCCCCGCCAAACCCAGCACAACACCCAACACCCAACAGCCAAACCCTCCAAAAAAAACAACTGGCAATAACGAGCACGGTCGGTCCTTGAACTTAAACTTGGACTGGGGAACTTGCATGACAAATTTTGATTTAATCCTCGTGGCACATACACCTACACATACCCCGTCGTCGTCACACACACACTCTGTAAGAAGGGGTAATTTTTTTTTCCCCCGGTGGGGGGAGGGGGGGGGGCGTCGTATAATCACACCGGCTGAGAAAATCCCCCCTCTTCAAATGATTGGTCCCCTTGCAGTCCCTGCACTCTTCGGCATGTTGATAGCCCGCTGCATGTGCACTTTGCATGTCTCCTCATTCATCCATCCCTCCCCCACTCATGTACACTACATGTACACTGCACTAGGAGACTAGGTAGGTAGGTTGGTCGCCGGATGTGACATGAACGCAATGCATTCGAAGGAGGGCCATCGGGTCGGATAGCATCCAGCTGCGGGGTCTCTTCCGCGGTGCGTTGGATACAACCAACTTACATATGACCAGGGTGCGTCGGATGCCGAGTGATGTGCTGTGATGGTGATGTGTGATGACATTGAAGGATTCAATCTACCAAGGTTGCAACGACGTTAACTGCACTCCCCTTGAATATGACAAGTCTATATACACTACGGCAATAAACTGGGTTTAAATCTGCAATTGGCCCCTTACACTTTGAACACACACACACACACACAGCCCCCTCTAATCGTAAATCTCTGATAGGCTATCTGATGTGTATCCCTCTTCCCAAAAACCATCTTCAGACTCTTCAGACTCGCTCTGCTGATACAGATACTGCTGCTGTTCTAGTAGATCAATTTTACCATCATCCGCCTCGCCAGAGTCATCCTTTACATGTACCCTCTCTGGCTTCGGTCCATGCCACCAGCAACGTGGCCAAGGAATGGGATCAGAGGTGGGCATGGTTTGCGCATACCCACAACACCAGCCGTACCGATGGGGCCTGTCGGTGACCAGGGCAATCGCCACCTTTCCCATGACGTGACAATCCTGTAGTGCGCAGCGGTCGGGATGGCCAGCTTTGGGGATTTTGACGTCGGCAAACTCCCACGCCAACACATCGAGCGGGAACATGCGCGCGTTGCGCCTATTCTCGCCGCGACAGCTCGCCTCCCACGTCATGAGCAGCGTGTCGACGCATCGCGCATGCCGCAAGCGCAGCACCTCGAGACTCGCATGCAAGGCGTGGCCCACCAAAATCGTCTCCTTGTCCACAAACCTCCACACTGCCGCCCGCGCCCGGTCCCATCCCTTGACCAGCTTCCCCTCCCGGCGCGCCGCCTTTAGCACCGCCGGCGTGGCCTTGCTCCATCTGGTTCGCCACGACCGCACTGTGGCGTATGGCTGCACCCAAAGGTCGACGAGCACCTCGTCGGTGAGCACATCCACAGCGCACACGCGCACCACCTCGGAGAGGCCGCCGTCAACACCAACCGCATCCGTGTTGATGGCGACGACAGCTCGCTTGGGTCGAGAGGCCCGACGCCCCCGACGCTTTGCCCGGCGCGCCCGACGCGTCCGACGCCTTGGCGACGACCGGACCTCTTCAAAGGGATGCTTGCATCGACGGGAACGGTAGGTGGCTTCGTCGAGGATGTGGTAGCCCCGCCTGACCAGGTAGCTTTCCTCGTAAATCTCGGCGGCCAGGTCTGCCGTGAGTTGCTGCTTGGTGATGGCGGTCGATTCCGTGTAGTCTGCTTCTTCTTCTTCTTCTTCTTCTTCTTCTTCTTCTTCTTCTTCTTCTTCTTCTTCTTCTTCTTCTTCTTCTTCGGTGAACTCTGGGACGGTCGATGTACGTGATGGTCCGGGTGTTGTTGGTGTTGGTGGTGTGGATTCGCCGCTTACATGGCTGGCGTCATCCAAGATAGTATGGGTGGTACATGTAGCGACCGAGAGAGTGGTGTCGCCAGCGCTGTTTCCAGCACCCTTCTCAAACCTTGCAACGGAAGCAGCCCAGGTGGTGAGATCTGTTACACTCCAAACCTTTGACGGCGGCATGGTCGGGAGGTAAGTGTGAGGACTGTCTATCGTTTGGACGACGGTTGCTTGTGAATGAGGGCGGTAGGGAATTGCTGAGAGGTTTTAGTGTCGATGATGATGTTGTTGTATAAGAAAAAAGATAAACATCGACTGTTGGATTATCACAGAACTCAATGCGTCGGTCGCTGGGATTTATGTTAAAATGTTCAGGAAGTGTGCGAGGGAAGGTTGAGTGCACAATAATAAGATTGTTGACCACGAGCTAGCATGAATAAAATAGCAGGGAAGGCGAGTTGTATTTATACAGGAAGGAAACCATTAGACAAACTTTCCTCGGGAAACTCAATCTACGCCGAAAGCTTAACAGGACGTCCCATGACCCCATCATCAGTGGACACGCAGATTTTCATTCCAGGACGCCTTTCTGAACTTAAAGTCTCACGGTCCACATCATGGACAGCGCCACGCCACGCCCCCCGTGGTCGTCGACTGGTCCACACACCCGTGCCGTGTAATGTCTGTTATACCACCCCAAAATCGAGGGCCACCCATGCTCATAGCCACGTGAATTTTCGTCAGCTTTGATCAAGTCCAGATCAGTCCCGGCTCAGCTTCGGCAAATTTCTCAAACATGCGGTTATCTTCCCACACTATGGAAAGGTAGGGTGAGACGTAGTCGAGCTGTGGGTTGTAGGAGGCAAGTGACCCAGCTGACCACAGCAAAGACGATATGCGCTGCTGCTACCGCCATGGTGACACAGGGCGCCAGATTTGGCCAGTACCAACAAATGGGTATTTATAAGCAGTTACACTTTCCATGTCTGGAAAGTGCAGACTTCGAGTCCTCGGTTGTGCGATGTATGGCCGTGTTGTGACGACCCGCCTCCTACCCCGCTGTAACCAGGAGCCTCAACTTTGTTCCAATTACAGCCCGTCTCGAGAAGGGGGCAGCACCCAAATTCTCATCTCCAGGTTCAAGCAAGGACATGCCAAGTGTACTACAGGGGTATTCATTCTCAATTTCTCCCCCCTTCATCTAATTTTCTCATTATTTCCGAGTGTTCCGTCTCGATGCCCGGCTCAGAGCCTCCCAAACTCAAACCTTGAAATCACGATTTGCATTCATGAACTCTCTCACTCACCACTTGCTCAAGGTCCGTGTGCGGTACCATATACATCTTATATGTGCCCTTATCGTGTGAGAACTCGAATGCGTTAGCGGTCTTGATCAGCAGTTCTTCTCGGAATTTTCTAGAGTAGAAGCAGATGGGAAACCTATCACTGTGTCAGTTGCTTGACGTAGCAGATTAGTGGATGGGACAAGGCTCACAGGATGCCGGGACCGATGGTAATAAGGTCTCCCTTGCTATCTTTTTTGATGGCCTTGTCAGGACCGTAAAACCCCAAGGGAAGGGTGTTCCCTCTAGACTTGCAAATGAGCCGGGTACATCGGAGCAGGTTGGAGTGACAAGCAGATCGAGCTGGTTCCGATCCATGGTCGCCTGAAGCCCACCCTCTCCCTTGACAAGAAGTCGCGGGTTGCTTCTAAATCTTTGAACTCCTGAGAAGCAGGATCAAGGTTTGCAGCGATCTCGAAGCTTTCGACGTTCTGGTTTGGATAATCCTCATTCGGGTCGGCCTTGGTGCGATCTATGAGGTCCTGCAAGGTTCGGATCCCTTTTGGGTTCGTCGTCAACGTTTTGAGGTACGCAGCAATGCTCGCCAGGAAGTCGGCTCTTTTGAGCTTCATCCGCTGAAGACTAGTCGGTGCCCCCCAACGTTCTTCGACCAGGAGAACCACATCGTGGATGACAGTGGCTCCTAACATCTCCAACACGGAAACCGCCACCTCGAAGCTTTTGGCTTCTTCAGGCTCTAGCTTTCCGACTAGCGAGGTTGGGACGCCTATCTTGATGCCTTTGAGATCAATTGTGGCACATGAAAGGGGGTAATTGGGAATCTTCTCAAACGGTATCTCGTTAGTGAGGGGATCTAGCTCGCTTTTGACAGCCATGGCGCTCAAAAAGGTGGCAGCATCCTTGACGTTCCGAGCCATGATGCCAAGGGCGTCGAGTCGGTTCGAATTCGGTATAACTCCATCACGAGAGATGAGTCCAGCTGTTGCCTTGAGTCTGACAATACTGGTCTTCCCAGCGGGATTGCAAATGCTGCCATCAGTCTACAGTGAGTTCCGTGGCCGTTAGTTGAAGTCTTTGGATCAGTGATCGATGAGAGCACATAAATACCTCGGCGCCCACCCCGGCGAAGGCTAGTTCCAAGCTCGTTGCGACAGCAGACCCTGTGCTGCTCCCTGAAGCCTTCATGTTTGGATATAAGGCGCCGGTGCATTGGCCGCGCCTTGCGGTCCACCCAGCCGGTTGGTTGTTGTATCGAAAGTTTTGCCATTCCGTTTGCGCCGCCTTGCCCAGAATAACACAACCTGCCCGTCTCAGACTGGCCGCCACGGTCGACTCGTTGGCTGGTTTGGCACCAAGAAGAACTGTAGACCCTGAAGTAGCCTCCATGTCGTGGGTGACAATGCAGTCCTTGAACACAATAGGGACGCCATGAAGCGGTCTGGCGGAAAGACGAAGTTAGATTGAAGCACAGGTGTCAAAGCAGGGCGACATTACCCACCCCTGCCAGACGTTTTGATCTCATCATCGAGCGACTGGGCGATGGCTTCGGCGTCAGAATTGGTCTCAAGAATCGATCGGAAATGGTCGTCGACTTCGTCGATCCGTTTCAGATAGGCTCTGACTAGGTCGAGGACGGTGAATTTGTCGCTATCGAGGCCGGCGGCGATGTCGGCAAGCGTAATATCGAGCAGAGACGGCATGGCAGAGCTAGTGGAAGTTGCTGGTTGGAGAAGCTGGTCAGTACGCGAGACGAAACCCACATGGTTTGCTCATCTCCATCGCAAGGACAACGTTTGCAACACTTACACCTCCAGAAAGCGAGCTTGGGCAGCTGCGATGCCATGGCTAAAAACAGTCCAATGTGCCAACGTCGGGTCCGGAATCTCATGGCATGCCTACGGGGCGGTGCGGGGTGGGACGTTTCGCTTTGTGCTGCTGCAAACTTGAGGTCCGTTGCAGGCATCGCTAAAGTCAAGAGGCTGCTGGCTTCGGAACGCAGACCAAAAAGAAGGCCGTCTTTTTGGCTGAAGGATAACCCCTCCTTTTCAAGGCCAGTAGCCTGGCGTAATCTGAACTGGCCAAGTATCGCTGTGTATAGCGATAAGTTTGCTAAAACGCTAGTGGGCTAAACATGGAAGCCCAATGGGATTTGGCATGACGAACCATGACTTGGCCAACTACATGGAAGAATGCTGCCTCTTGATCAAGTCGCTTCTCAAATCTGACGAGAGCATTTGTTACTCTTACAGGGTGAGCTGAGCCATTGTAAGTATTCGCGATCTCTCTGATAGGTTCGACAGTTTTGTGATACCAGCGAGTCTGTATCACCCCAGGGCTCCCAGTCCGACCCAATCGGCACCCAGCGCAACCCAGAGGGTGCAGCACTCAGTCCCCATATTGGTGAGAAACCATCAATTGTTTAGGCTATCAACGTGATAGATTGTGCTCTTACTAACTACAAGACAGATCACACAAAGGAAGGAGGGCTGAGGAGGATGGCCCATCACATTGAGCAGGAAAAAGCGGAGCATTACCTCCGAGACGGCCGTCGTATCAGAATTATCAAGTATGCTCCGCTAGGATTCCTGAAGAAACCGAGACGATCATGCCATCTGGCTACTTGGCCCTATTAGAAACTAATATAGTTGCGTGGTAGCGCATGGAGACCGCTCCAAGACGAAGTGCAAGACTACCCCCTCGTCTTTGCAGATCCTACCTCGGCTTCGCTGAGCGACTTGATTGCCGCGGACCGGGTCAAGGGCGGCTATGTTGGCGAAGTCTACTTTCTGGTGCCCGCCGAGGGCCATCGCTGGTTTTGGCTTAGCTACCAGAGGGCAGATGAGTTGCTCCTGTTCACGAGCTTCGACTCCCACGTTGCTTCTGATTCTTTATCAGGTGAGATTCATCCGTTCCCAGAGCGCTTCTGTTTCGGTCATGCTTTAGGTACTTGAGTAGTTAAGCTACCTACTCAGGTACCGCGCTCAACTTGAGGGTCCTCCTAGCGTGCCGAGCTGAGCCGAATGCATGTTTAGGTGTTCCGCATTGCTCGTACCAAATCCCTGGAAATGACGGAGGCAAGTCTCCAAGGAGAAGCCTGGAACTTCGAATCATCGCAATTGGCCCATGAGTTGGAAGCCCTTGGCGGTGGCGGGGCGCTTGCTTAGCTGAAGTGGGCAGGCCTTCGAGGGTGGCTCGCTTGGCAGGGTCGGGCGGCGAGGAACTGCCACACCCGGCCCCTGCGGAGACGCACACACGTTCCGTCTGCTTCGCAGTCTGTCTCCTAGCATACCATCTGTGCGATAAAATTCTATCCTACCGATGTGTCTACCATGGAATTAAATAATATATTAGAGCGCAAACATCTCCACCCGCGCTGGCGGTCCGGCTGGCGGTCAGGACCCACTGATGGGCATGCCCTGTTGCTTAATAACCGCCGACGCGATCTGCTGCTCCTCACTACGCTGACGCTTGTTTTTCTGCTACAGTCACGCAAGACATCGTCGTTTGGCCGAATATTCTTGCCAGGTGGAACTGAAAAGTCTATGGCTCGTCGACAGCCTCCTGAGTCTTTCGAGAAGGCATATGCCCAACAAGAACTTCCTGTTGGGCCGCCGATCGGTGGACGGGGAAGCGGAAACTCTGCAAGTCGAGCGGACTAGAGGGACTCCAGACTTGAGCGCGGAGCAAGGTAGATCGCACCCTCAGCCTTAGCTCCAATCCTGAACTTTAGATAAGCTCCCTGTTGGATTCTCCCCAAAAAAATCAACGCCCTTGTTGCAGCAACGGCTATTTCTCTTGTATCATTCCATGCTCATCCGAACAGGCGCTGCCTGTTGCCGACGTGGATCTAGGTATGTGTTATTAGACTCTGTGGGTGACGACGAAGTCGGGTGGCGAAACTAACCATGACAGGGCCCCAGAGAAGATCTGTGTTGTTGGGGCGCCTGATGATGACACATTGGACCCCTGTTATGGGAATCGAAGTGTGGAAAAGAGGTATATGTACTCTCGACGGCAAGGTTTTAGAGTGTATTAAAGGCCTCGAGAGGGAGCGTGAACGGACGGTGCGGAGGCTCTTCGCTTGGAAGTTTGGACGCAGAAGCGGGCGAGGGGTCCTGAGATGGCTTTGAACGAGTGGTCTGGTCAGCGCTCGCGTTAGTTTTCCAGCCTGGGTCGGGACCTGGGAGATGCGAACTGGTGCTTCGGGGCTTGGGGCGGCTTACATGCTGGTAAGTATGGAAAGGCATCGGAAGTGGCTTGGGACGGATGGCGCGGACAGGGCCTCCTGGGCTTGGCAGCCTGGCTTCGGAATTCGAGGTATTGAGCACGGCTGATGTGGTCGCGAGCACGTCTCAACTCCGCGAGTTAGGACCACAAGCCTATTGCCCAGTTGCGGTCGGGCCTCTTTTGATAAGGGTTTGGCCCTAGATACACGATTGAAGCGCATCCGGTCTGGCAGAGCCGTGCTAACCACAGCTAACGCTTCCCGCGAAACGCCAGTCGTTGTGACCGCCGTCTTCCTTGCCGTTCATCCAGGCGAAGGGGAATGGACCGCTCTCTGTGGCTGTAATCGAAGCCAGCTAACGCTATAACTTGGGCACAGCAGTATGGATGGATAAAGAAATTTCCTCACGTCGCCCTACGACCGAAAAAATTTTGCCGGCCAAAACCAAGTGATAGACGTGATACCGGACGTCGCCATTGTTTAGTTTACACGCAGCCCCTCAAGGAGAAGTTCTTTACTAACGCAGGAAATCCTTGCGGATTGTTCTTTAACTCCCAGGCGTTAGGCCTCCTTTTCTTTCTGTGGATCGAGCCACTGACCCCCTTCTTTTGCACTGTGTGATCCTAAATGATGACGGCGCTATAATTATTAAACAAAACTAGAGGCCGCGCTTCATCTTGAGACTATCGTAAAGCTCAATGGCGATACTTGAAAGACCAACAAGATGTATAGCGCTTTACGAGCGGCAGTCTCAAGGCACATCCGCAAGAGGAGGTATCCTGTCCCGTCCCGACAAGATGAAGTGAGTGGTTCCTGTTTTAGGAAGAATCCACAGCGTGCAAAAACCTTAAGAGAGCAGTGGACAGCGGACAGCGTTATGATGTTGTGATATTGAGAGGCAATCATGTGTCCTCATGACTACTGGATAAACTCAAACGCTAAAGTGGCAATCCGAACCTCTGCTATACGCTGCGTACATTTGTGTAATACGACTAACCCTTAGTCAAACCATCTCGCTATACGCTCCATGATCTCTTTCGCCAACTTGAACATATGCCTTGGCACTGCGGCGAGACATCTCCACACAGAACCGGGGAGATTGAAGAGGTTTTCGCGCAACTCACCCTGCGATACATAAGTCAGATGGGGAAGTGGACGAAAAGAGAAAATGCTAAAGATGGTCAAACGTACCCATTTGAGGTAAGGCTTCCAGATAATTGCATCTCGAACAATCTGGTACATGTACCGACCGATCGACTAGATCAGAGCCCAAAACTTCTTTTTTTCAATTTCCTTCATTCTCTTGTCGAGGATATTGAAGTTCTCCTTGATTCTGTTTTCGACGGTCTTGAGCTGCTCTCTAATGGCTTCCGTCTGGTGGAGGTGCTCGTGGAGGTACTTATTGACGGCTTCCGTCTGGTGGAGGTGCTCGTGGAGGTACTTATTGACGGCTTCGTTGTTCTTCCGCATCCGGTTATCGATGGTCGATTCGAAGCGAGTCAGACGATCATTCAAGCTCTGAAGCATGCGTCTCGGGCGATTCGTAGTGGATGACAACCGAGTGGCAACAAATGGTGTCAGGCCGAGTTGCATAAAACTGGGATGGCGAGAGACGACACGAGCACGAGTCATTGAATGTGCGAGTATGGCTCTTTGGATCATGGTGATGACTTGTTGTGGATACCAGTGAATTGAGAACTGCTGATGAGATGAACTGGTAGATGTGGTGGTTTGGGTGTTGCGTTGAGGTGCTGATGAGATGAACTGGTAGAAGTGGTCGATTGATGGTTTGAGAAAATCCTGGGGAGAGGGCGAGTATTAATACCACTGCATTTCGGTCACATGCCTCCCAGTGCCGCCCGAGCTCTGGGAAAAGCTTGTTTAGACGGCAGGAGTAGAGTTACCTTAGAAGTTTAACGTGGCAGCAGGCGCTCTCGATGTGAACGTGGTTGTGGATAAGGTTGTGCTGTGTTCGGTTAGCAGACATTTCCAGCGCGGGTCAGCCACCAGGCGATGGGACAAACGCATCCAGAATAAGCCACTTACAGATGATCTAGTGGAGGTGGGCAGGACAGCTTCAGTTACGACGGTGTACAGTTTTACGTCATGCCCAGGACGTTGGGTGCGGTTTACAGTCATGCCCAGGACGGAAATACCAAACAAGTATGGTCGGCGTTCTTGCATTGTGTTGCATCGTACCAGCTTCCCCGGTACCTACCCTAGACGGCATGTATCATGGAGCTGTAGTGCGTGTAGTAGGTGTCATGGCACGATCTTTGAACCACTCTTCGAGCAAGTGGCGGCCGCCACTTCGTGTGCCGCCAAAGTAAAAAAGAGCCAAAAAGAAAAGCGCAGGTGTGCCTGGACTCGGGATAATCGCGAACTGAGAGTGAGTTGAGGTTGTGGCGAGAAGTTTCGGAATTTTTGCTGGGCTCTGCCATGACTTGTGGAGGAGGGAAGGTGAATGGAAGAAAGAGAAGAAATAGGGCAAAGTTCTGGTGAAGCGAAAGCGCAGCAGGGCTGCAAAGCGAAAGCGCAGCAGGGCTGCAAAGCGAAAGCGCAGCAGGGCTGCAAAACGGCCCCACCATGTTCATGACGTAGGGCCCCTGCTGGCCTGGTCTCTAGCGGCGCTAAGGAGGCGTTGAGCTGATCGCGACCCCTCCCATCCGGGAGGCGCTATCCGGCAGAGGCTATCCGGGTCCAACAATTCGCCTAATCGGGAAGTCACACCCCTCTTCGAGCGATGATGGTAGTTGACTGCACCGACCGAGTCCCCCAACTTGCAACAACATTGGATAGCGCCTCCCCAGTCAGCTACCATAATCGCTCAAGAGGGGTGTGACTTCCCGATTAGACGAATTGTTGGACCTAGATAGCCTCTGCCTCCCATCCCGCGCGGAAATTGCAGGGCTTGGGCCATCGACCGCTGCCCCCACAAACCAAACAAAGCAAATCCAGGGTCCCGAGGTGCGTTACGGATCCGTACTTTGCCGAAAATAGCGGCCAAATAAGTCAGAAGAGTCAAAGCAAATCTAGTGTTGAGATTTGCTTTGGTTCTTTGGACTTGATTCCTTCGGGTTGTAGGGTTCGCTGCTTCAAACCGCCATGGACGTCGCTTCCGAAAATTCGCGCTAGTGGGAAGCCGCGCGTGAGTGTTGTTGCCAAAGGCACGCGGAACAGATGTAATCCACAACCTCCAGGCCACGCCGTCATGCGTGCAGTCGCCGTTTGGCATGTTAGAAAGCCCTGGATCATGGCTTTCGAATGCTGTATTTTGCTTTGCTGCATTCCGCCTGCGCGGCCGGAGGTGGATGGAGTTGTTTTGAGACCTTGTTTTGCAGGTCCTAGGACTGGATGCCCTGGTTGGGTAGGTAGGTAGAATGCTTGCTTGGTCGGCGAGGTCAGACGTAGAATTGTTTGGACGTTTCCCGCAATTGATCCCTTCGCAGAATCAATGTGATGTAGCATTTTAGGAGGGTGAGCGCCGTGATCCGATGCCGTCCTTGTTAATAGCGTGGCTAGAATAGACGCACGCGGCGACGATTCGCAACGACCTGGACTGCTCGGCTTAAGTAGATCGGAAGCATCCAGCCAATGTTTCTACCACGTGTCCTGAAACCGCAGGGAATCGTGCGGATCACTCGACAAACCTTAACGTGAAGGTCAACAATACTTCGAGGGCTGGAGGGCAGTCTACACTTGGATGCGCAAACACAGCCCAGGTCAATTTTAAGTCACAAACTCCAATTGCAGCGGCATAGGTGACTGTATTGCCGCAAGCCAGCCAACCGTGATACATATCGATCCGGAGCTGGCGAGGCGCCGCATCGGCAATACTGTAAGTGGCTGGCGTTCACAGACTTCTTTGTCTTCGTCCGCCGAGCGACACTCAACAGTAGTAAAATGGCTGGCAGCTTGTCCAGCGCGCCTGCCAGATGCAGAGGGCAAGGCTCCCAAGATCCAAACAGCCAGCGCGGCTTCAGAAAGCCGTCATCCACGTACAAGGTAGCCAGCACCAGGGAAATCAGCACCATGGCAATCAACACCAGGGCTGAAGAACAGGTCATGTCCGACCATCTGGTTACGTAATCAATTAAAACACAAGTTCGAAATGAGATTTGACAGCAGAAATGTAAGATTTGGCTTTGGAATCGCTTTTGCGATGGCGATCAATCGTAACGGCACTCGTGATGGCAGTTGTGGTGGGTTGCGCCTGCAGCTGTCAAAGTGGGGCACTTGTTTTTTTTACTCTACAGGGGGGCGCTTCCCACTCTGCGAATAGACATACGTACTCTTCTTCATTGCAATTCACTTCGTAGCCTCAAAGGGGCTTTTGGAGACCGCAAGCCGAGTTTATACGTGGCCTTTGTCTACCTTATTCCCGCAGGGCCCTCAAGGCAACGGAACCTAGAACCTATAGCCTGTTTGTCTCATTTGACAATAGTAAGGGACGTGGGTAGGAAACTATTCAGGTAGGGGTGGCGATCGCTGCCAAGGCCGCAGTGGCATCCAATCTTCCGTCAGCCTTTTGTTCTATTCACAAACCTTTCCCCCAAACACATTCTCAACTTCCAAGCGCCTCAGAGATTGTCTCCAACATCTTCCCTCCTCCCACCATCCAACTTCAACCGCTGCTGGTTGGATGTGACGATGTTGGCTCGCGTTTCATTGCAATCTTTCCGAGCAATCGCGATCTTTCTGAGCTATCGGATATTAGCATCGAGAATATGCAGGTACGCAGCCCCTCTGGTGTCAACTTTGATCAACTACCTACTCACCCACCGACCTCCAGACCACCAAGAGAACACTGCCTCCAAGTCGGCTTATATCTGGTGACGACTTTACGGCACCGGCCAAGACAATGACCCTCCAACATCGGACAAGCACCAATCGGTTCGAATTCTGCCCTTCAAACCGTCACAAGCTTTGACCTGGAATCTCAGACTAGCGTGTCACGCAATCAGTCGGCACACACTGGTATGTTCTCTGCTTGATCCCGGTGGATTGTCCCCGATCATGGGCTGATGATAGTGACAGGCGAACTCAGGACGCAAACAACCAAGACATCATCCTCTCCAGTACCGTCAGCAAGACCAACAGCCGAGAAGATCAGTTTCATTTGCACATCGTCACAAGAAGATGTCATCTCCAAGCAACTGTTGTCGGCTTCTGGTATGCGCCATCTGCGCCAACCCGAACTCTACACACACAACCACACAATCAGAGACAAGAGACATCTTTCTCAGGAAGCAATTATACAACAGCAGCAGCGCCTCAGGAGTCCTTGTTTCGTCCTGGGCATGACGTAAAACTGCATCCGGCGTCCTGGGCATGACGAAAAATTGTACACCGTCGTAACTGAAGCTGTCCTGCCCACACTGCACAAGATCATCTCACTCTTCCGTTCGTTTGTTTTGTACTCATCCGAACATCTTTCTCAGGAAGCATTTATACAGCAGCAACGCCCCAGGAGTCCTTGTTTCGTCCTGGGCATGACGTAAAACTGCGTCCGGCGTCCTGGGCATGACGAGAAAAATTGTACACCGTCGTAACTGAAGCTGTCCTGCCCACATTGCACAAGATCATCTCACACATCCGAACTCTGCACACACCCACATCAAACAAAAATCAAAAACTAGAATTAGGGCTTGGCCAGATTCTGCGCTCCTTCCTCAGATTTCTTCCCGACGCGGTTTGCAGAAATCTCTGCGCTCCTTCCTCAGATTTCTTCCCCACGCGGTTTGCTGAAATTTCTGCGCTTCTTCCCATCAGCCACTTCTTGCCTTCAAGCAAATCCAAACCACGCAACTCACTCTCTCACGCGCGTACAGACGCCTACCAACATGAAGTCGACCGCTAATACCGAGAATCTCGAGAATCTCGAGAGTGCCGACGAAAATGACGACGTAAGTAACTTGAACTTCCTTCCAATCTTTTCACGGCAGAGTGACTGACGATTTGTAGGCGCAGTCGATTGCAGAGATTGACCCCCTTGCCACGGCGTTTGCGTCATTGGACGACCAGCGCTTCACTACGAAGCCGGTACGCGTCTACCTTCATGTCAATGGCAAGCCTCTCAGCTCCCCGGGCAATCGGACTTCAGTTCGCTGCGACGATCCCGGTGATTTGAGTCTCGACCACATCATGACGGTCTCTGCCTCCCCTCATGATTATGCCTGCATCAAAATCGCCCACTTCGCATCCCACAAGAAGTTCGAGCGCGACTCTGTGAGACAGAGCATCATCTACGTCAAGGATGTCGTCGAGTACAAGATGACGGAACACAACTCAGCACAGGACGTCAGGGACCATTTGCACAGCAACTTCGGTGCCAAACCGACCAATCCAGTGTACAAGCTATCTGTCGTGGCTCTCACTACATCGAAGGTTTAGATTGACATCCCGAGGCCTGCACTCAAAGCGCTGCGCCGCGTCAAGGATGTTCTTTTCAACCAGCTCGACGCGCTCAAGAACATGAAGTACGACGACGCAGGCAAGGCCAAGCTTGTCTTGTCTTTTCCGCAAGAAGAAGATGACATACGCTGCAACCTCATTAGCGCGTTGCTGGATCGTGAAGCCAATCTGAGAAAGGAAGGCGTCAACTACCCCAACCCTCTGGACTTCTGGTTCCAAGAGGAGAACGGTAGACGCAGAGAGACGCTCTTTCCTTCGCACGTGGGTCACAAAGACGATTTTCCAAAGCTCGCCACAAGCATAAAAGTGTCTCGGTACCTAACGCACGACCAGCAGCTCGTTCACCAGATGGTTGGCTCAACCTATGACGAGACACTGCAAGTCGACGAGTACTCGGAACTGCGCACAACAGAATTCGATGCATATCTCATGCAATTCCCATATGCAGACGAGCGCCAGTTCCTCATGTTCATCAAGACGGACGAGAGGCATCCTGGCCTCCCCCGAGCTGGAGAGAGCTGCCGTGTCAGTATTGCCGGCGCCAAGGTCATCGCATTGATGGGGCCGGATGAGATCATTGACAACATCATCAAGCTCATCGAACAAGCGAGGGACGTGGGTGACCCCGTCGGTGCTACAATTCAATTGGCTTCCCCGTACTTCAAAGAGGGACTCTCTCAGGATCTTGCCACAAAGTTCACTTCCACGACTGAAGAGGAAGAAGCAGATGTGGACGGCGAGTATGATTGGCAGGTCCGCGTTCGAAAGGAACTCGAGAAGTTGTCGAAAGAGAATGAGCTTCAGCCTCCCTTACCAGTCGACGAGGTAGCACCGGCTGAGGACATGGAGACAGGTCCAGATGATGTCAATGCCAGCAGCTTCATCGCACACAGGCGGGACATTTCGGTACCGGTGTTCGGACATGAGTACCAGATGTTTGTTGTCACGAAGCCGAACAAGTCGCCTTCGGACAAGAAGCCCATCCAAGTCGAGCTCCCCCTCATCCAGACAATGAAGAATGAGAGCGTCGAGGACTTCCAGACCAGGCTCTGCAACACGCCCACGGTGAGCGTGTCCTTGACAAGGGTGCACTCGGACAGGACACTGAAGGCAGAAGCACTCGCGATTAACTGCCTCCATCACCCGAAGTCCAGACCTCAGGAAATGGCTGCCACCGAGGACTTGCTCAATGCATCCAAAGCCAAGTACACGTACCAGTTGCAGTTCGACGACTCCAAGGTGAAACCAGTCGACATCCCGGCCCGCTTGCCTGCTCTCGGTCGTTTCGCCGCCGAGAAGTCTAAAGATTATGATGCTCCCGTGTTCTGTCAGGAGACCTTCAGAGCGCTCGACTCTTCAAAGAAGAAGGCATTCTGCAGGCTTTCCAAGGTGCCAGCAGGTCTAGCTTTTATCAACGGAGTCGCTGGGTCGGGCAAGTCGACGTTTTTTCAAACGATAATCCTGCTTCTCTTCTTTGCTCTCTGTGACAAGGAGGCTACAGTCAAGACTGCGATTCCCGCGGACAAGAAGGTGTTGTACATCATCAACAACAATTCAGCGGTCGACAACTTCGCCCAGGAAGGGATGAACAAGCAGACATCACTCCATCTCGAGCACCCCGTGCCTTTCTTCTGCCTGTACTCAGTGGAGTCTGAGATTGGAACCTACATGAAGAAGACAAGCGCGCAACGGGACGACGCCCTCGCTGACTCAAACGCGGCGGCTGAATTTTGCGATTCATTCACAGGTGAACCCTTCCTCGCCGAGCCGGCGATAGGGCAAATAGGTAAAGACATGAAGGCGGCCCAAGAGGCGACTCATGCAGAGAAGGCTCGGCACCGAGGGATTTCCTTGGAGTCCGGCGCCGCACAGTATTTCGAGAGACACCACGACGAATTCCCCGCGCTTGCAGAAATTCTCCAACAGATCCAGGAGCAGACTGACGGAGTCATCGATCAGGATACTCGGTCTGCCCTAAAAACGCTGATCCGAAATCTTTACACGACTTTCCTCGGGCAGTTCTCAGGCGTCATCGTGACAACCCCAGTGGCCGCAAGCAACCATCTGGTTCACGGAAGTTTCAAGCCAGACATAGTTCTCGTGGATGAAGCGGGTCGCGAGACTTGGTGAGTATCTAGCAGGGGTTTGTACAATATATAAATAGCTGGGAAGCTATTTTGCGAGGGGTCAAGCCAGAATATTTAGGCCTTAATTTTAATATTCGGAGCCTTGAAATTTACTCCATAGGGCCTTAAGTTTCCTTTATAACCCTTAAAAAAATACCAGGGGGAGGTTGCCCGTAAGTTACAGCCAAGCCACAAAGTACCGCGCGAACAATCTTTCAGGGTTTGGACTGTATGGAAAGGCATCAGAAGTAGCTTGGGACGTATGGCGCGGACAGGGTCTCCTGGGCTTGGCAGCCTGGCTTTGGAATTCGAGGTATCGAGCACGGCTGACGTGGTCGAGAGCATGTCTCAACTCCGTGAGTTAGGGCCACAAGCCTATTGCCCAGTTGCGGTCGGGCCTCTTTTGATATAGCTTTGGCCCCAGATACACGATCGAGGCGCATCCAGTCTGGCAGAGCCGTGCTAACCACAGCTAATGCTTCCCGAAAAACGCCAGTCGTCGTGACCGCTGTCTTCCTTGCCGTTCATCCAGGCGAAGGGGAATGGACCACTCCGTGGCTATAATTATTAAACAAAACTAGAGGCCGCGCTTCATCTTGAGACTATCGTAAAGCTCAATGGCGATGGGATACTTAAAAGATCAAAAAGATGTATAACGCTTTACAAGCGGCAGTCTCAAGGCACATTAGCGAGAGGTGTCCTGTCCCGCACAAGCCCGACAAGATGAAGTGAGTGATCTGTTTTAGGAAAAATCCACAGCGTGCAACAACCTTAAGAGAGCAGTGGACAGCGGATAGCGTTATAATATTGTGATATTAAGAGGCAACCGTATGTCCCCATAACTACTAGATAAACTCAAACGCTAAAGTGGTAATCCGAACCTCTGCTATAGTATACGCTGCATACATGCGTGCAATACGACTAACCCTTAGTCAAACCATCATCGCCCTGCAAATACCATCGCACAAGGTACGAAGGCACTGCTTTTATTTTCGTAGACTAACCACACGCCAGGCTTCCGCACGCACGCACGCAAGGTATGTA
>Ga0247760_1001875_pt1 | contig 17756 bp, 12 predicted proteins | sample UWRJL171409R4_FD_179936 | JGI IMG/M metagenome (GOLD analysis project Ga0247760, IMG submission 179936) | Plant litter microbial communities from Arlington Agricultural Research Station in Wisconsin, United States - UWRJ-L171-409R-4 | ecosystem: Environmental > Terrestrial > Plant litter >... | reverse complement strand
AAGAAGGCGCGCGTGCCCCAGCCCGGGAAGAGCCATCCGTTTCCGGGCAACGTCATCCCCTCCCCGGTCATCCCCTCTCCGGTGCAGCGTCCCGTCGACGTCGACGCAGCGAGGACGGAGAGTCCTCAGACACGGAGGTGGAGGAGCCATCACCAGCAAAGCGCCCCCGGCTGGCCACCAAGGGCAAGTCCAAGGCCACCCCTTCTCCCACCCCCTGCGCCAAGACGCTCAAGCAGAAGGAGAGTGCCAAGAAGACACACGAGCAGAGGAGACTCTCCCGTATGCCTTGCGAAGGGTGTGCCAGGGTATACCGGTCCTGGAAGAAGAATGGGGGTGCCTGGGGGAGCCCGGCCGAGGCCAACAAGTACTTCCCTTGCTGCGTCGGTGAGGGCACTGTGATGGCCGGCGACAAAAAGAGCTGCACTCGCTGCCAGCACGTGAAGTCGAGGTGCTGCCCGCAACGGCAGGGCGACCCGGCCAACTATGTCACGCAGCGGCAACTTGTGGAGCTCGTCACACCAGAGGAGCGGCAAGGCTGGTTGGAACGCGTTGATGCCATGTAGCGGCATGATTGGTTGAAGCTCGCTGACGCATGCAAGAGGAGGAAAAACAATGGAATTTCGGGATACAAGAAAAGGCGCACGAAGGATACCCATGGATGATACCCTATTTTTTTTGAGATGATACCCTGTATAAATAGAGATATCTAGGTGGACTCGAATGATGGAGAGAGAGAGATGCCATACCCTGGATACCTATTCAGGTAATCCGATTCAAATGAACAGAGAGAAGGATTTTTTTTGGGCTTGATAGAAAAACTTTTTATCGTATTAACACAACTTTTGCCCGAGGGCAGAAACAACAACACAGCTGCCTTTGCCCAGCAGTGAAAATAAAAGGGGTTGGTGCCCCCCCCAAGAAAAAAAAAACCCTCCACAAGGTTTGGGCCAAGGCTCTCGTCAATGGCTTTTACAGAGTTTGAAGTTTCCGAGGCAAGGCAAGTCAGCCACTGAACAGAAGAGAAGGATACCTATGGAGGGAGGGTCAAGAAAGGCGTGCGTGCATACACGAAGGATACCTACCTACCTAGGTAGGTAATCAACCGACCCCCCCTTTTTACGAATATCAGTGCTATTTATTTTTATCATGTGTGATTTTGGGGTTTTGTGTTTCATGTCAAGTATATATTGTATGATGGATGCAAAAGAATCTCGGCTTTGTATTATGATGTATACGTATAAAATAGGCACCTAACTTTGTGTGTGTTTTTTTATTTATTTTATTTATTTATTTTTACAAAGGAGTGTCTGTCATAAGCCTCGGCACACTCTGGGTGCCCAAGGTGTGTGTACCTAATGTACTTACCTTATTTGGTCCCACCAAACAAACACGGGCAGCCAGTCGAGTCCAAGACAAAGAAGGGAAAAAAAGAGACAAAGGGAGGAAAAAAAGACAATGAAGATGATGATACCACACACCACACACAAAAACCTAACTTAACCTAACCAAACCTATCTATCTGCCCCGAGGTTACACACCTAGGTAGTGGATTGGATGTCACATAGGTAGGCTAAGTTAAAGTTAAGTTAGTTAGTTCATGTAGGTAGTTTAATGGTACTCCTCACTGTCTGGCATCTCGCCTCGTTCCGTGGCCTCGGCCATGCGTTCAAGCCGCAAGGCCTTTTCCCACTCGTCAGTCAGCATCTGCAAGTGCTGTTGGCTGGTCATTTGAGCGGGCTGCGCAACCGTCACCCGCTCTTTCGGTTGTACATTGCAGATTGTGCAGCGGATGGGCCACCGCACATTTTCACGGTATCCGCTGAGATACGTGACGCACGATCGACAGACAAAGTGTTTCCACCGGGCGCAGCCGTTACACGCAACGGGCAGCTTGATATCCAAGTCCTTCCAGTCTCCCCAGCAGCAGGAACAGCGTCCATCCTGATCGGTAGCGGGACTGCGCGCGTCGTTAGCAGTGCCCACCTCAAAGTGTGACATGGTCCAATGGTCTGCGCGGTACCATTTTTCAACCTGATGGTCATTGACGCGCTGATGCCATTGGGAAATATAATCATCTATACATGAACCCATGATCTCGGACAACTTGCCCATCGCCCCATCTGGGTTTCCCCCATGGCCTTTGACAAAACAATCCATAAGTTCGGCGAGCCGCACAAATTCCTTGTCCTCCACCGCCACCCTCCCCTGCACTTCTTCTTGTTCCGGGTCGGGCTGCTGCTGCTGCTGCGATACCTGTGCCACCGCCTCGTCAAGTAGGACACTGAACCGTGACCTCATCAGCCTGAGGCGACGGGGAGTTACTCCTTGGTCGCCCTCGACGACGATCCACAGCAAAAACTGGAAAAAAAATTGAGAAGAGGACATTCTCATGCTGCCGTTGGCGGCCATCCTGCCATGTTCAAGGAAGGCCATGTAAGTGTCGTAGTCATGCTGCCAAAAGGCCATGCGACGCTCCTGGTACTCCTCTGCAGAGAGAGGTGGAACAGTAACGAGAACCCTGTACTTGGGGGGACCGCCCTCTTCTTCGGGCTCCATCACAATATTCTGGACGGCCTCCGCGGGGCTTGTAAGGTACTCTATACCAGCCCCCATACCCTCGACATTGGTCCGGCTCAAAATGACGCGGATGTGGGCTTGGGCTTGGAGAAGGCTCTGCTCATCGCGTGCGTTGCGCACAGCTACATGGTCTCTCGGGTCCTGACATAGTGCTGTGAGTATATCCCTGGCCATCTCGTTTCGTGTCCAGATGGCCTGCGAGCTAAACCAATGACAACGCTTCTCCCAGCAGCCACCAGTAATCCACTCACCAACACGGAGACCAGGGCCCTTGGCTTCGCCAGTCCGTGCCAGCTGGTCATAATACTCGTCGACGTGAGGCCCGGGGTACCGTGAGACCAACTTACAGCGAGCGCCATGGGTAGCATCATAACGACACGTCGCCTCCTGCACGGCCCACTCAACACGGTCGCGTGCGGCCGTCTGGTTATCATTCTTGTGTTTCTCAGGAATGGGCGCGAAGCCCCTGGACACGCCCACAGATGCCAGCCAGTGGCCGAGAAGCGTCGCCGTGCCCTTGACGTAGGCATCGATCACCTCGTGCTCTGCCTCGGAAACGGCATTCCACGTTTCACCGACCTCACCAGGGTAGGCGATGGGCTCGGGGATTTTCATCTTTTTCGTGAAAGGCAGGTGACCCTCACCGGAACAATCCGGACAAGGCTCATCGAGGTATTCCAACTCCTCATCGAGCACCGCCTTACAAGGCTGGTTCGTGAGGGTTCGCGACGCCGCGGTTGTGGGATGGCCACAGCGGACGATCCACGACATGCAATGGTCCTTTCCGGTGCTCATATCAGTACCTGGACCAGGTGGGCCGCGCGAGTGCTGTTCTTCCTTGCCCGTGATCTGGCTCACATCCCAACCGCATACGTAGCTACTGTCTCCGAGGTAGGTACCGCGGAGATTATCGAGCTTCTCGACGCACTTGTAGAATCGACGATAGATCTTGCACATCTTGATGTCTGTCGTTTGCGCGACTACTTCTGAGAGAGTACGAAGTAGGTAAAGAGTCTTGGTCGTTAGCGAGTCTGGTAAAATGCGTCAACTAATCCTGAAAGTCTTAAGTTGCTTGTTGTGGAGGAAGCAAAAATATCGTTACCTTGGCGATGCTCGTTCCTTAAATGCTGGCCCTGCCATGTCAATTCTTGTGACACCAAGACCAGACATAACCCCTATTCATGGACATCGTCGCTACCCCAAAATCATTGTATTCGTTGCAACTGCTCAAAGCAGTTGTTACCATTGATGTACAACATTCAGCAACTACATCTCTCCCGCGTTTGTGTGGGAGCAATGACTTTCTTTGTACCACATCATCTTTGTCGCTGTTGCCTGGCGACCAAAGTGTCTGGACTCGATCGCTGATAGAAACAACTTGTAGAGAATTTAGCCCGTCAAACCCCACACCTTGAGGAAGCAAGACTCCGAGTCCCTCAAACGCCGCAATGCAGGACGCTCCACCCATTTGCGAAATATCCCAGCCCACCTATGCCCGTGAATCACCACTGAACCGGCTTGCTACGACTGCGATGCTTGTTCAAGAAACTAGATAATGCTTAACCAGGAATTGCCTAGGCAAGGTATTTGTAGACTGCCGTTTCGCCTTCTACCCGCTCAAGGTACTCTCGCTGGAGCAGATCCTCGATTCGCCTCTTGATTAGTGAGATATCTGGTTTGAAGCGACTTGACAGTTGTGTGATAACCTCAGTCGTGAGCTGGCTGTGACCAAGCTGCTTACGTTGTCTGCGAGTGCCATGTTAGCGTACCAAAAGCAGTTCTCAACAAAACCCAGTGCCACTTACTTCATCACTCTGACAATTGCAGCGTCAACAATATGGGAGCGAGTCTGATCGTTCTTCCTCTCTGTCTCCTTGCGCTCGTCATCACCTTCCACTCTTGACACGCTGGTGATGACCGGGGCCTTGATCTTGATTGCCTTGCTGACGAATTGCGTGTTGAACGAGAACTTGTCTGACTGTTTGATGGATTTGCTAGCAGGGACCTTGAGTAGCACTCGAGCTTTGGGCGAAATCGAGAGTGAGGCAAGTGTCTTGGTGAGCTCTGGCATGGGAATGTTGGTTTTGGCCTGGATCTCCTCCAGCGTCAAGCTTTCGTTATCCCCCAGATTGTTGAATAACATGAGGACAATCATGCCATATGTTGACACTGTCAGTTCATACCGTCGTTCCTTACTCAAAGGTCCGCTATCTTTACCGGGTATCTTGGGGAAAGTGCACTTGATATCGGCGGTACCAGCGGAGCTGACCCAGGTAAGCACCCTGCCGCTTCGGTCCTTGAGATAGAACTTGAAAAAGTTTTCCTGCAATCGCTTAATTTCTGGGGGGTAGACGCAGTCCGTCTTCGCACCGACCCCATCATCCGAAACATTCCCGCGTCCCATAACTTCGGGAGGCCAGGAGTTGGTGGTGAGCACATGAATGCCGAGATCGACTTTCCTGGTATCGACGTTTTCAAGCTGCCGGACATGATCGCGGTAGTTTTCGCTCAGGTCTTTTGACAGCTGCATGTCCCTGAACATGCCTTCGAATTTGATGGTGAAGTGATTGCCCATCTCTGTCTTCATCCGAGCTACCATGTCCTTCTCCGTGTCAATCTCCGATTTGTTGTGTAGTAATCTCCGGGCGAGATGCTTTTGGTAGTACCTCTCAAACATATCTCTGTCGGCCAGGTACCTCAAGAGGATGATGGCCTTGTCTAGAACAGCGTCGATTTCCTCCTCGGTCTTGTTTTTTGCGCCCCGCTTCAGGTTGTCGTCGATGAACAGCGACACAAACTCGGAGCTTCGATTGAACATGTTGATAAAATCTGAGAAGCTCTTGGTTATTGCCGTCTGAAGGATCAAGTTGTTGTCGAAGCAGTTTTGCGATAAGTTGTCGAACTTGTCCTTCAAGGCGAGGACATCATCCACCCATTTAATTGCTGCTGCCGTATGTTGGGCTGCAGCGGTCAGTGGCTGGGCTCTCTCTTCCCCAGCCGTGTCGGTGGTGGCCGGGACCGAGAAGTCGGTGTTTCTGAGTGTTTTCTCGATTTCCATACCAAGGTCCACGACACGGCTCTGAAGTGTACCTTTCAGTGGCGCCATGGTGGGATCCACCCGTAGGATCAGCTGGTACAGGATCGAGAGGTCCTCAAGCCGGTCGTTGTCGATCATGTGCTTGAGACCGCTGCCATCTATCTTCAAAAATTCACTCAGCCTCGCCATTACCAGCTCAGAGTCGATGACTCTGGAAATATTGGCCAATGTCTGTACCGACACGGTAGTGTTACAACGGGTTTCCTCTTCTTTCAGTCGCCGTTGAGCGTGGCGTAACCACGTGCTCGCATCGGATTCTCGAAGGAGCTTCTCACACTGCCTGCGATAGTAGTGCTTGGCAGATTCGAGATATCGGGGTTCAAAGACGGTGAGGTAGAGCTTTTGATCGGGTATCTCGTCATCCGTTTCGTAGAGATCTTCAAGCATGGATGAGATTCTGCGGATGAGGTGACGGTCGATGGTATCCCCGTCTCGCTCCATGTTGATGAGATCCAGAATGACAGCAGTGACAATATCGAAGACTGTAAAGTCTACCTCAGTTTCCCGCGGAATGTTGCCCAGTCGGTTTCGGAGGATATTATCCCGATATAGACCGATAGTAGTCGCAAAGACCGAAGGAAGCTTGTTCTCTGCGGTATAGGACCTGTCCAGATACATCATTACATCTGCAATCATGTTCATCGAAGTGTTGTGGTCTTCCCAGGCATCGCGAACTCCCCTGAGGAATTTCTCGCCCATCTCTCGACGCTCATACAGACTTATCCCCGGAGACAAGGCGATGGAGGCGTTGATGAGGTTGCTAGTAATAAGATCCGAAATCCGCGGCAGTATGTGATCTCGAAACCATGCCTCCTCGAATTCCTTTACTCGCTTGTAGAGTTCGAGACCTTTCTTACAAAGAACGATCTTATACGACGCTCGGTAAAGGTGCTCGAACGAGAGGCGGCCAGCGTTTTTGGTGTGTATGTCGGTTAAAGCGCCACGGAGAACGTCCCAACATGGCTGGAATTCATCGGCGTCCCTGTTGATCACAGGCTGGGCGAATGGTCAGCTTTCTGAAGGGCTGTGAAATGGAGATATGGGGAGGTGAATCAGCTCGCAATAGAGGCCTGGAAGGAACGGAGAGAACGAGAAATGGGGAAAGGGGATCTATTACCCTTCTTGGAGCCCGCATGCGACTCGAACGGGAAGCCATCGTCGCTACTTCCTGCTGTGGCGGTTGAGCCCAAAACGGTGTTGGCGGGGTATTCTAGTTGTAGATCGAAGCCCGAAACTCTGCAAAGCATCACCCAGGGAGCGGAGGGGAAGGGTTTAAGAAACCCGAGATGTGGCCCACCACCCGGTTGTTTCGGCAGCTGTGTGCTTCGGCCTGTCGGCGAAGAGGCTGTTGGACGTTGGGTTCCGCAACTGTCAGGGAAGGAGCGTTAGCGCACGTGTCTGAACGATGCTTGCTCGATAGAACGGGGTATCGTTCAACGACTTGGTTTCTGCCGGGTAGATTCTGGACTTTGCCAACCTCTTATGTGATAAAAGACAGGCAGAGAACGACAAGAAAGTTTGCAAGGCTGACGGGGACAGAAGCATGCTCCTCGACCTCTTGATGCAGATTGCCTAACTTGATGGAGCTTTCCGTGAGCTTTCACTTAGGGCGCGCCGGCTGCCCCTCTAAACCGGGGTAAGTTGATTTGCTAACAGGCGCCAAGCCCTACGACTGTAACATCCTCGATTGTAGGCCTCAATCCCGCCTCAAGGGCGATTCCTTTGACTGGACAAACGTCTTCATTGTTCTTTCGCATGTCTTTCTTTGTAGTTTTTGAGGTTTCCTCACCATTTCCCTTTCTCCTATTAGCCAGTGACTTCCCCGCCGACCAAAGCAACCCCCCTAGGCTGCTAGCAGCCTAACAAACCCCCTGGACGCCATTGACGCCCCCCTTATCGATAAAGAATTTGACATCACTCCTGCGCGGGAGGGCGCCACATCTCTGACAAACTTCACGACACGAGCCGCGCACTCATCAACGCACCACCGGCCAAACTCACTCAAATTCCGAGATCTAGCTAATATAATCCCAACGCGTCTCCGTCCCCCATCACCATGACTTCCGCCGCGCGAATAGTTCCCTCCCTCTCGGCCTTGGCGCGTCCCTTTTCCACGGCAACCCTCACCACTACCCGCCGCGCCTACTTCGCATCCACCCGACCGCAACCACATTTACAACGGCCATGCCTCCCTCGCCGACTCCCCGCACCCTGCCTATTCATTCGCTATCAATATACTATCCCTCGGCCCTCTTCTCCCCCCCAACCATCCTCCTCCACACACGAGGCCAACCCCCCTTCCAAAGCCACCCAACCCCATTACGAACTCACCTTTACCTGCACCCCCTGCTCAACTCGCTCCCGCCACCGTATCTCAAAGCACGGCTACAACCACGGATCCGTCCTCGTAACCTGCCCCGGCTGCAAGAATCGGCACGTAATTAGCGACCACCTTGCAATCTTCGGTGATAAATCTACCACCGTAGAGGAGATAATTCGTACGCGGGGCGAGTTGGTGCGGAAGGGGACGTTGAGCGAAGACGGGAATTTTGAGTTTTGGGAGGATGGCGCGGTTGTTTCGCGGGAGGAAAGCCTGGCGGAGGTGCCGCATAGGGAGAGAGCCACCCCGGACAAGGAGGTAGAGGGTATGGCGCCAGGGTCAACGTTTAAGAGTGTGAGGGCGGGGAGGGGAATAGGGGAGGGGAATAAGGGAGAGGGTTCTGCAGAGCCGTGATTCTAACATAGATGGAATTATAATATAGACGGGATTTCAGGGAACGCATTACCTAGGTAGTTAGACACATGTCAGATTATTTGGGGGTTTGTACGATAGAGCATATTCTGGTGTTTAAAAGGGGGGCCCGATATACCAGGTTGGGGATCTCCATTACAACTCTCGGATTAAGATCGAAATATAATATTACCACCATCACGGCCGGCACCACAGCCAGCATCCAACCAGCCATGCAAAAATCATCGCAAGCATCACACAATTGATCATGGACCATAACGCATCGATTTCCTAATAAATCCATTGGGTATACTCTAGTGATACGCCATCCTCGCATTTCTCTGCTCCCTCCCCTTTTCCTTTCTTTTCTCCTTCTGCTTCTCAAACTTTTTTCTTTTATCTCTCCCGTACTTCTCCGGCGCCGAGATAGCTTCAATCTTCCGCTTGCTCGACCTCTGCTGCCGCCTCTCCCTGACATCCTCACCCACCGCCAGCAACTCCTTGGTGTACTTCTCGTTGCCGACCCTCCTTTGCAGCACCTCCATGATCGACAGTGCTTGAGTTTTGAGCTGTTCGTAGCGTGTCTTGAAGAGCTCATTGAGCGAGAAGGGTGCGGCGATGGATGGGTCTGTGAGGTTGCGTAGTGGCCTTAGGATGGCCTTGAGTGATGGAGCCAGAGTCTCGACGGGAGCCTTAGTGGAAAAGGCGTCGAGGACGTCCATGGCTGCGAGTTTGGGTACAAGTGATTGTGGGTTTGGCTGCCGCTCGCGCCGGATGATGGATGCCAGTTTCCAGAAGAAATAGCGCATGTCTGGCGTTCGCTTGGTCATCTTTGCATCGTCACCCCCCCCTTCTGCATTCTCGTTGTCGCTCTCACTCTCACTATCACTCTCAGTCTCTCCGGAGCCCAGATACCCTCCAAGGAAAAGCAGTACTTGCGCGGCCTCCTGGGCCAGTGCCTCGTCGACCTCTGCTGTTGTAAGAAGACCAAGGGTACCACGAACGAGGCTGCCAATGTCTTTCTCGTTGAGTTCCAGGCCGTGTGATCCTACAAGACGCATCTTCTGGCCAGTGCTCGAGGCATTGCTCGCAAAGTCTACCAGATACATGCTCAATGTCTTAATGGCTGTCAGCTTGACAGTCGCGTGTGCATGTCGCAGACGTAACTCGACCGCATCCCACAGCTCCCCAGAGTCTGGGGACAGCACCTTCTCGGGGTGTTTATGAACAAGTGTCTGGGTAGCGGTAAGGGCGGCATTGACGAGTTCCCAGTCGGCCTCGTCACTTTCTTCGTTTCTGAGGACCTGTGTGATTTTGTTGACCACCACAGCTAGATCCTTCTTGTCCTTCGCGCTGGGTTCCCTGCTCTCGAAGTATAGACCAAAGGCATGGAGAGCGAGGTTCAACACGGCAGAGTTTCCATCTTGCTCAATCCACGACCGCAAGAGCGCGAGAAACTTAGATAGTCTCTCTTTGTCAGCGACCCGGAAGATCTCCTTGATGAGTTCGCCGGCCGCAAGACGGCACTTCTCGCTATCATCGTTGGCCAAAACCAAAACAAGCGGAATAAAGCACGTCGCAGACACCTCCTGCACAAAGTCATCCGCCGACTTCTTGAGCAAGAGGTGAATGACCTCCATGACTGAGAGCCTTCCGCCTTCACGTTCGTAGTTGAGATTGGCAACGATAAACTTGAGTTGCTTTTCCCATCGACCCCGTTTCTGAGGATAATCACGCAGAAACTGGAAGAAGGCACCTCGCGCGAGATCTCGCGTGTCCTTGTCGTCATTGGTGATCATCACAGTGCCGACGTGATCAAGAGTATCGTACACCGAGGCAGTCTCGATTTTTCTGTCCAAGACAGACCTCAGGAAGTTAAATGAGACGTGCCGGTACAGCGGGTCGGTCAAGTCATCTTTAAGTTTTCCTAGCAGCATGTCCAAAGCAGCATCCTTAATAGGGATCTCCCGCCTATCCCTGAGGACCACAGATATCAGCTTCAATGCCGCTTGAGGCAACTCGGCAGCAACCGATGGTGAGAGCGAAATAGCCTTGATAGCCTCTTTTGTGGCGACCTTGTAGAGGCCCGTAGTTCCCTCGTTCTTGAAGGGTACCTTGACAATGACATTGAGAAGTTTGAACGCGGCCATCTTGACCTCCTCCTCAGGCGACAGGACGGCGTCACCAATGATGGGCAGAAAACCAGTGATATTTACCGCCGTCCGGAGGTCATCGTGCATCTTCCAGACCGCCCTAAGGATATCGAGTGCAAAGCGGACAAGCTTGTGTGTGTGCTTGCTTGTGACGCCTCCGTCGCTCTTCTTGGCACCCTTGAGGACCAGGTATCTTCTGATCCTCGTGTCGATCTTTTGTTGCCCCTCATCGACCTTTTGTTTCTTATAGACTTCTTGTATTACCTCGTAGCAGAACACCAATACATCACGCGACCCTGCGGCGGGGTTCTCAAGAAGACCCTTGGTGATGCGCAGGAGAAGCTCGTCGATCTTTCTGGCCGTACGGATGTCAAGCCTCTCTTGCAGCAGAGCCTGCAAAGGGTTGGTAAGGTCACCGAGATGCTTAATGGACGCTGTCTTGGCAATTAATTCCATCGAATCCTGACTCTTGCTGCTCTTCACCTCCTTCATCTTGCTCACGTACTCCTCAGCATCCTTTTCTTGGCCAGTCACCCCAAAGATATCGTCCATAACAATAGCCACGATGGAGGGAAGGCAGTAATCTAGAGCGCCCTGCGGAAAGGCGGGGATAGACACTAGCAGAATGGTGTGCAAGGTATGCGAGAGCACATGAAGTTGATATCCCCGCACCAGCGCACCTCGCAGCTCCTTGATGATGAACTCGAATCGTTCCGGGCCAAGAATGCCTGAGATTTTCGCAAGGGTATCACGCGTCATGTCGCGAGACTCCACCGACTTGCTTCTAAGGATGTGGCAAATATCAGTGAGCACTCCAGGGAGCTTTTCGCTTAGGGCTTGGTCTGGCAGGAGAACGAGGAGTTTGGCAATGATCACCCCGACCGGACTCCTGGCGCTCACTGTCGTCTCGTCCTTCTCGTGGATGTATTTCAGCAGCGTGGGTAAGAAGCCGTTGATGATCTCGCCACTTAGTTTTTCCTCGTCGGGCAGTGTCTGACCGAGACGACAGATCTTGGGCTGAGCACCATCCACCTCCATGGAGTCTGCAGACTTCTGCGCAATTGCTGTGCGCAACGCGTCTACCTCCTTTTCCAGCACACGAATGACCCTCTTTTGCCAGTCCGGTTTAGACTCGACGTACGAGACAAAGCGCCGGAGGATGGCGCGGTACTGTTGCCATTCTAGCGACACTGTCAAAGCGGCGATGGTGTTGATTGCCTGAGCGCTGAGCCCATGATCATCACCGCCCTCGGGTCGGTCGAAGATGAAATGCTCCATGAGAGGGATGAAAAAGTGGCTGATGTTCTTACTCTGGAGCCCGTTCTCACTGTGAACACGCTCTAGTTCGCGAAGCGCCTGGATCTGTCTTGACACGGCAGGGCTCAGAATATGGAAGAAGAATGCGTTGTCGGATTCATCGGATTTAGCCCCTAACGGAACGAGGTCGACCACCGGTTCCCAGTTGGGAAACTGGGCTGTTAGGTGAGAGAGGACACGCACGAACTCACGTCGGACCGTCTCGGAGTCATGTCTCGCGCCTGCGTAGATGGCCGGCAAAACATGTGTCGAAAGCACACTCATAAAAGCATCCTTTTCATCGCCTCCGTGGGATGCCCGGGCTGCCTTGATAAAAGCGCAGATGCCATCGGCTGAGTTCGTCGACAAAACGCCAAATTCTTCGTCTTGCTGAATATAGTAGAGCAAGTTGTGCACTAGTGGCAACCATTGCCGGATGGTGAACGACTGCTCTCGGGGTCTTGAGATGATGTTCAAGGCTGAGATCCGCGTGTTGTAATCGGCCTCGTCCAGCCGCCTGGGAAGGAAAGCATTCAAGTCACGGCAAATATCTGCCACCTCCTGTGCCCATGGTTCCTGTGCTGCAAAGACCAGTAGTACTTCTGCCAGTGTTTCCCTGTTCTGTCTGTCCTTGAAATACCCAAACAGCGAAGACACTGTGTCGTATACACCCTTCTTCAGCTCCTCGTCGGCCTGGAGCTTATCCAAAGTAATAAACTGCTGGAGGATGACTAGCAGTGATCCCTTGATCTTGGGACTGACTTTGCGCGAGGGCTGATTAAGAAGGAAGGTGGCTATCTCGACCATATCGTGAACATTGGCCGAGGTCTTCGCGATAGGGGCAAGGTCTACGACAGTATCTACCGCCATCCCCAGAAGATCGCGCCCAATGTCATGTTGGTTACGAAAAAGGCTGCTAATTTTCTTGAAAATGAAATCCATGTTCTCTTCCAGGAGCTCGGACTTGATGAGCTCATTGAATTCCGACTCCGAAGCAGGTGCTTGGGAGAGGCGAACGAGGTTTCTTAGGATCTCGAGTGCAGATGTTTTAACCTCATTCTTGGCCTTCTCGATCGCAAGACACTCGACGATCTTGGGCACGATCCGATTATCGAGAGAGAAGATCATCGCAGGTTTCGGTAGGGCCGACCAGGTCGCAAGTAACTTCCAGGTTGCAGAAAGGCCCTGCGTTGTATCCAGCGGCAACTTCTCGATTCGCGGGCTGATAACCTCGGCAACCATAGTCCTCTCATACGGCGTCCAATCGAAGGACTGTGCATTCTGAAACAGTTTACACAAGCTTTTCAAAGCAGTTGTTCTGACAACTTTGTACAGAGAAGCGTTCTCGATGGGTTCTGCATCTCCTTCGTCTTCCGAGCTGGCTCCAAGCTTTCTGCAGGCCGAAATAAGACAGAAAAGAATAGCGTTGACGAGCGACTCTATGTAGGGTTGGACACTAGTCCCAAGCTCGTTGATGATGGACTCGAGCATGTTCAGCAGACCGACCTGCTTGCGAGCTGGAAGCATCTCGCGGGAAAAGGTGGCTTCGTGGGTGCCTTGGGTGTCGACGACACGAATCTTTCGGAGCTCCCCAAGAACGATATCGAGAAAGCCACCCATATCAGTGACATCCAAGTGTCGAACTACTGCAAGCCGCGTGGCGTGTAGGCCGTGGCGGCCGCTGGCAGCGCCCTTCTTTGAGATAGTCCGGCCATAGAGCAGATGAAGCAGGACAGGCATCACCTCAGCGCGGTGCTCAGGCTGAATCTGATTGTCGCCCTGGAAAAGAACAGTGAGTTCGCTCTTGAACCTCGCCTCATCGAGCAAATATTCGAGATGCTCTTGATACGGCTTGACGGCATTGCTCTTCCAGGCAAGGATCGCCTTGAGAGCCTGCTTCTGAAGTTCAATATCGCCATTCCCTAGCAACTTGAGCAGCGCTGAATAGGCCTTCTGGCTTTGGTAAAGGACTTTTGGGTTGCTGAACTGGGCGAAGACGCCTACTAGCGCCTTCCGGTCAGCAAGTGACCAGCCTCCCTCCGGCAAGCCCACTGATTCCTCCTCGGGCGTCTCTGCCAGAGTATCCTCCTCGTCTGTAAAAGAAAACAGATGAGGTACCAGCCGCCTCGAGCGCTTTTCGGCAGATCCAGGGAGCGCAGTGAGTACCTTGAGCGCCTTGCTCCGCGCCATTTCCGAGTGAGGGTTCACAATCTTTTGCCCCTCGTCGAAGACGTGCAACATGTCCTCGGCGGGCTCTTCAATCGTGTGGCCAGTTGTCTCAGCAACTTTGTGTAGGTGGATGAGGTTCAAGCACTCAAAGTCGTTCAATGGCCTCCGGTGCTCATTCTCTACTGGTGGCTTGTATGGCCCGTCCCATCGCGGCGAAGGGACATCCAGCCAATCAAAGACCAAGTTCCCAATAGCCTCCTCCCCGGTTTTGTTCTCAGAAACTTGTTTCATTGCTTCCACGGCATCATCCCACACAGGAGACAATGGCACCGTCATCATTCCAAAGAGAAAGGCCGGAATCGCTCGGATGAGCCACGACTTTGCGTCAATTTTGGAGTAAATCTGGCCGAGTTTGCGCAAGTGAGCGGCGATACTCCGCGCATTTTGGAGATTCAAGGCGAGCTCCTCGATTTGTATCATGATCGCCAGAGATGAATCCTGATCTGGTGTTGACGGTAGAATTTCGAGAATTCTCAGTGACGCAATCCGCAGCTGGTGGGATGGAGCATAAAGGTTGGTGATGAGCGAGCTGAGCAAGGGGTCTTCCTCTTCTTGGGGACTCTCGCTGCCAGAGCTAAGTTCGGGTAAGTTTTTGGTCCTGGCGCTGACCTCGTGTTCGTACGTCAATAGGGCTTCCAGGAATGCTGGGGAACGACAGAACCTCGGGGCGGCAGCTCTAAGCAAGGGTGCCAGGCCAGGATCAACGGAGCCGGGAGCCGCACACATTCTGAGATAGGCACGGAAGCCGTCACTGACGATGAAGTTGGCTTCGTCGGTGGGTATGGAGGATGAAGGCCGGAGAGCGAGCTTCAGCTTCTTAAGCAGAACTTCTGCTATCCTAGCATTCGTTGACGGGTGAACCGTAGTCTTCTCCAAGACCCGGAGACGTGCCGAGTATTTTGGCAAGCATTTGTCTCTCCACGTTTCAGGGTCCTTGCCAAATCCACCGCTCTCGGGAAAAGGTGTGTCTTCCAACCTGACAAACTTGCTCACAATTTGGTCCTGCCAGGATTGTGGGAGCGATAAGCTGTCCTTCTCATCGCTACCAGGCAACGCACCACTGTCGACCATACGGGGAATCAGGACGCACAACATGTCCTCGTTGGCGGGTTCTGACCAATGCGTGACGACAAACCTTGGGCAAGTTAGCAGGAGAACAGACAGCCAGGCAGAGTCTGGGTAACAGACCTTTGGAACTCTTTCTGAAAGAGACTGTGGAACCGTTCCGGGTTCAACTCTGCCAGATATGAGCAGAAGGGGATATACCACCTCATGAGAGGCTCTTTTGTAATCTTAACATTGAATGCATTTAGCGAGGGAATTAACGCATCGATTGGTGCTTGGGCCCAGATAATCGCCGTGTTGACGATAATCCGCCGCCAGACCTGCGAAGCTTCCGCCTCCTCCACCAAGCTCGTGTTGCTGGAGAAGCTAGCCAGCAGCTGCACCAGCAGCTTGACAAGCGCAGGCCACTCTTGGATGCGATTTCCTTTCCTCACCCCTGCCATCGTACCAAGAATCTGGACGAAAAGCGCAGGGCGTTCAACGTTGGCTGATGCCTCCTCCACAACCCGCTGCTCAATTGCACTGAATGTTTCCGGCGTCGAATGGTGAATGACACTAGTCATGACGCCACAGCAGACATCCGTCCAGATAGTTTGCTCCTTGAGCTCCAATTCGGCATCGGGCACTTCCTTCACCAAAGATGCAAGAACCTCGGGTCCCGTCGAGTGCAACGAGTTACCTGCCCCCTTGATGGCCTCAGCAAACATAACCATAACACCCTGGCTGTAAAGACCAAACTGTTTCGTCTCGGCTACGCTTTCCAAGTCCGCCCTGACATGCGCCATAATAAGCGGCAGCGATTTATCCTTGTGTCCCGGCGCTGCTGCCTTTTTGATCAAAAAGCTCATGGCTTCTGCGGTGAATCGGGCAATATGCCCAGGGTTCTTCGCCTTGCCCATCAATGGGGCAACAGCATCATATGTCGCTCTCAGGTCGGGTATGAGAAGCCTCGAAAGGTATTTGAAAAGGAAGGCGAGTGCGGCGAAGGTCCATTCAATGGCCTCGACATCATGAACCTTGCTGGCGAGGTCGACGATCAAACGAAGAGCGCGGGGGTAGTGCTTTTCGAAGCGGACACCAAGGTCGTGGGCAAAAGCGGTGAGAAGATCGAGCAGCGGTTCAAGGGCCTCCTTGTCATGGTGCTCAATGTACTCGGCCAGCAGGTCCATAATACGGTCTTGGTGGTACAGGATCTGGGCCAAGGACTCGGCTAAGGGGGTGGCGGCGCGGCGAAAGGCCATGTAAGGCCGCGAGATGTTGAGCTCGGCCCATCTCTCCAAGCCATTTCGTAGGTAGGAAGTGGTGGCGGCGAGATCCTCGGCCTCGAGGTCGTGGCGGCGGACTTTGCGCAGGGGATCGAGCGAATGGAGCTTGGAGATTTTTGCGGTGAACGACTCCCATCGGTGATTTTTCTGGTGTGGTGTTTTTTTCGAGTGTCGCTGGGCCTTGGCTATCCGCCCCGATGAGGTCGCCGGCATCGTGACAGCCTGACCTCGAGATGGTCGATGTTGCGAGGAAATCACAATCAAAGTTGCCAGCCAAAGCCAAACTGATGGGTACTCCACAAGCCAATTCCTGTAAATTTTTTGGTGGAGCTGCGATAAGCCTCTGATAAGGGAGGGGCTACGCCAAGAGTTAGCCCCGGTTAATGAATTCTGTCAATTCCAAGCCCACTGTCTTGATGTTCTTCATGAGCCCCTTGCATTAAAACGTCGGGCATGGTATTGATGTGTATCTGCATTGGTATAATGTAGCTGGTTTGTTTTCATTTTCCCCTGATGCAACACAGCTTCCATCATGAATCTTGGATCAACAAATTCATGTATTTATACTGGCCTTCTCACTTAGTTGCATATACGTCCCCCCCCTGGGTTCCTCATCCGGCTCATCACGAGAAGAAAAAACAAAGAAATATGGGAACTAGCGGACAAAGAAAGAAATCTTTCTCCTGTGCAACCTTGGACTTCAAACTTCCATCAGTTCCAACCTGGTTCATCCATCCTCCATCCCCAAGCTAGCAACTTCTCCCAACTTACCTATCTTACAACATGACCTCAATCTCAACCTCCCAGGCCACCAATCAACGCGACAGCGGCACTGCCCTTCCCTCATCAATCACCACTCGCGCCCCGCCACTCGAGGACGACTCCTGGATGTTGGTGCAGTATATCTGCCAGGACTGTGGAAACTCCACATCCATCAGTGCGAGGACACATTATAAGTGCTTCCATTGTGGGTGCCGCATTCTCCATAAGAAGGCAACAAGAAAGTGAGAGCGCTTGAGGTTCGTGTGACGGGTTGTGGTGCTAAGACTATCTGGGGACAGGCCGAGGCAATTCTGGGCCGTCTGAGGCACTGTCAGGTCACTGAGCAAGAGGTTGTTTCCCTGTCTACCTAACTGCTCTCAACAGTAGGTTAAGGTACGCAACTATACACAAACCGGTATATATACCTAGGTAGTCTCCCAACCAAGCTCCATTACAGGTAACTCGCCAATATCATACACCCCAATGACCGCTCTTACACCAGTGTAAAGTCCCACTCTTGAAACGCCTTCCTGAACGCCGCCACATCCGTCTTTTCCTCCTCCTCATCCTGTCCAATGTCC
>Ga0247760_1001874_pt1 | contig 17759 bp, 15 predicted proteins | sample UWRJL171409R4_FD_179936 | JGI IMG/M metagenome (GOLD analysis project Ga0247760, IMG submission 179936) | Plant litter microbial communities from Arlington Agricultural Research Station in Wisconsin, United States - UWRJ-L171-409R-4 | ecosystem: Environmental > Terrestrial > Plant litter >... | reverse complement strand
ACCCATAGAAAAAAAAAAAAAAAAAAGAAACACCGGTAGAACCTAGTTAGCACAAAAGGTGCAGCTAACCTCTAAAGTACCATGCGAACAATGTTTTAGGGGGTTGGAACTGATAAAGTGTATGGCATAATTGTGATTTTTTACGCTATAGCAACTAATCCAAACCTCGCTATGAAAAAAAAAAAAGAGAGAGAGACTGGGACTCGCGATCATGACTTAGACCCCATCTCCCCTTTTTTTTGTCTACAAGACAAAAATATGACAATATAGTCATCTCTGGAGCCCTCTCGTGCCCGTCACTACCACCCTCATCATCATCATCCTTATCTTCTTCGGGACGGGAACGGTCTTGATGCCGGATTTGATACTGGGTCTTTTCACGCAAAAGCCATAGCCCGGCTTCTATCGTTTCAGCCTGGACGGGGAGAGTAATTAGAAAAAGTCAGTCGGATTTTCCCAGTTCACTTGTAACTCGTACGTGTCGAGATCTTCGTAGCCGCAGGATAAATGCGAGGCATCGTTCGAGTTGTAGCCCGTACCGCTATACTGGTGTCCCAACAGCTCGCAGTAATGAGTATAAACGATCGAATCCCTGAGGGAGCATGAGCTCTCAAAGTCCGGGTCGCTTCGAAGTTCCAACAGATGTTTATGGTGGGGGATCAACCCGACCCAGGCGGACGGTTCCCTCTGCAGAGAGTTCAAGGGCTCGTATTTTACCCGGAATCCACCTTCCCGGCAGGCATTCTGCGCCGTCTCTTGGACGACTCCGATGTAGCTAGCTGTCCACGTCTCGCACGTGCGGATCTCGAGGGATATGCGACGAAGGGCAAGGCGAATTTCCAGGCTACCACCACCCCCCAGGACTTGGCGAGCCTGCTCGCCGAGGGTTGGGTCGGTGGCGAGTCCCTGGTCGCCAAACAAAGTTAGGCACGCGAGCCCCGCGGGCAGCGTGTCTTTGAGGGAGAGTCGCTGCGTCATTTCCTCGTCCCCCTCGCGTTGATATCCACCGATCAGGACCTCGGGTTGGATCATAATGTGTTTTAGGCTGGAAAAGAATTGCATGGACCCAAAGTGGCTCGTGTTGAAAAACCGTATCCCACCGTCATCCATGGGTAACTCGGGCGTAGGATCAACAGTGCCAACCTTCCGATACAAGTTCAAGCGCTCAAGCGTGTCCTGGTGGCGCTGAATTCCGGGCCAGAGCTCGCCGTTGCTAAGGTTTTTTCTCGGGGCGTTCGGGTTGTCCGGGTCGTTGTCGCCGTCGGAAAGCCAGATGGAGAGACTTGTCAAAGCCCTTGGGAAGCTGAGAATGGCGAGCATGTCAGCTGCACGCGTCTCGCTTGCCAGCTCGTGCAGGACCATGGTCAATTCCCGAATGTGGCATGCGCGGCCCTCGTAGTGTTCCGACGAGAGTACCCCGGCAGCACCCCCCAACCGAACATCGCAAAGGGAGAGCTTGATCAGTTTGGGGAGCAGATGGAAGCGTGCGACTTGCGTCCAATCGAGTACGTGTCTAGATGCGGCCGAAGAGGAGTCGAGAAGGGGGTGGGGGGAACCAAGGTCGGGGTAGCCCCTAATGGGCGGATAATTCCGCGCGCCGGCAAGATACGCCTGGCTAAGGTTTTTGAGGATCCTGGAGGAGGACGAGGTTGTGGTGGCACGCTCCAGAATGGCATCGAGAAACGGGTCCGTCGAGGGAATTTCGAAATAGAGCTTTTCCAGGTTTCGCAGACTTGCCAACAAAAGCGCCACCATGGGTCGCGGGTCGGCCTTGCCGAGTGCTTCTTCCCAACTTGTTGTTGTGCCATCGGCTTTGGTGAGCACACGGTGGAGGCCCAGTTTACCAGCGGCGTCCCCAGCCAACTCCAACTCTGCGTCATGCGTACCAAAGAAACCACGACGGGGCCGTAACATGAAATCGAGCGTCCAATTTCGCATGTCCACCTCGCCAACACAGTTAGCAATGCGCGAGTTGTTGAGGACGGAGCGGAGGAACTGCCAGAGCGACAGAATCGAGTGGATATCGCCATCATAGGACCACCGGCAATACATGCGGTTGAATAAGAGGTTGTACCAAGAGCCGGAAACCCGATTAAGCCTGCCCAACGTATTGACGCTGCGGGGATCATTGTGGTGCGCGACGAGATCAAGAATCATGTCGAAGAGCTCAACGGGGAGCTTCTCAAAAAGGTCCCTGTTTGTTTGCGGCCCGGCGCCGGCGCTGGGACTCGGAGTGGCCATGTTTGGCGGTCGGAACCCGGATTTGAAGTTGATGTTGGGTCGTTGTAAAAATTCATGTTGGGTCGTTGTCGTTGCGGGGCAGGCGGGACGAGTTTTCAAAACCACGCCGCCAATGGTGAAGCAAGTCCAGTCTGACAGTCTATGGGCTATGGGAAGGAGCTGTGGATCCAGATGGGGCATATGCCCTGTATAATCCAATGCCTGAAAGACTGTTAGCTTGGGACTTGGTGAGCATCCGGCACGGGTTGGACTGTACACCTCTCCCGACAGCAGGACGCGGTTGATTGCAGGCATTTGTTGTTTCCCATGATGCAGGGTTGTGACTTCTGCTAGGATTCGATGGAGAAAACGAAGGGAGGTTAGAGCTCGTCTGCAGCCCGTCACATGAATTGCGAGCTGTATTGAAGACAGGCGCGTCTCATAGTTCAAGTTAGGTCCTTCTCTATTTCGGCAGTTCACAGCATTGAACCTGCTGACTCCATGTCCATCCAGCTGGAATTCTCCTCGGCAATCCCTAAGCAACCCGCTTCCTCGTAACACTCAACAATTGACCCGTAATCAACCAAAGCAAGTATCCCTCCACCTTCAACGGCTTTGTCGGCTCAACCGCTGCAAAGTCAAAGTGGCGCAACAACTCGGCCAGAGTCTTGGTGACTTCCATGCAGGCCAACGACTTGCCCAAACACTGAAACCTGCCACTTCCAAACACCAAATCCACCATGTTCACCATATTCCGGAATCTCTGTCCCTGCCCATCCGTTTCATCTGCCGCCGCTTCGATCCAGCGCTCGGGTCGAAAAAGATCCGCATCTTCACCCCAGAGATCTGTCCTCCGCCCGAGCGAATTCAGATTCGCACCCAACCAAGTCCCCCCCGGGATATGATATCCCGCGACTTCATCCCCTTCCGGGGGGACTTGTTTGTAAAACTCGGCCGGCAAGGGGTACAGCCTAAGGGTTTCACGGACCACGGCCTGGAGGTAGGGCATCGCTCTGGTTTCGCTCTCGCGCACCACTGGCGAGCTAATCTTTCCGGAAGCCACACCTTGGGAAATTTCCTCGCATAAACGTCGGTAGGCCGGTGGATTGACCACCAAAAACGCCATGGCCATTCGCAGCGCGCTGGCGGTGTTGTCCGACCCGGCAACGATGGCCATGATCACTTCGTGGAATAACTCGCGGTCGCGGATGCCCTTCATGTTGTTCATCATGCCTGAAAGCATATCCCCGTTGCCGCCGCCAGCGGGATCATGTTTACCATCGGCATCAGATAAACGGGTGGACCGCGCATGCAGTGCTTTTTCCGCGGCGGCCATCAACTTTCCCAACCCGGCTTCATCTCGCGGTGTCGGGAGAAGTCGCGACAGAATCGGCCGCAGCCACGGCATGATGGGTAAGGAACTGAGCGCGGCGCGAATCGGTAGGAAATCCTGCATGGTTTGGACATATCGACCAACATCGACGTCGTCTCGCAAGAACCCAAAGGGTTCAGACCAGAGCACGCTGCTGATGATATCGAGGGCAAAGTATTGGGCTACGGCGCTAAAGTCGCAGGTTGCCATGTTGGCGTTTTGGATTTTTTGGTCGAGATAGGATATGAGCGACTGGATTTGCGTGTCGACGACATCTTCGAGAGAAGGGGACGTGTTGTCTCTTCCGGCGTACGTTGGGGCCAGCAGCGCGTGGCGTTCTCGGTGAAGCTTATCGGCGTGGGGAGAACCGCTCAGACTCAATGTCGTGTCGGTTCCTCGAGCGAGACGAGTAATGTCCATGTACCATTCCGCCTTGATATAGGGGGAGCGAAGAGCCCCGAGGCGTCGAAGGACATCGGGGTCGTCGGTGATGACATGGTTGGGACCGGTGCGGAAGACGCGGCCGTATTTTTGACTCTGCTGTCGCTGCCAGAGGTAAAGCTGTCCGCTGTAACCCCGCGAGAAGAGAGTCCAGTAGCACGAGACTGAGTCGCGGAACGGGCCGGGAATGTGCCGGAGCCGAAAGCGCCAGATGTAAAACTCACGAGAGATCCAGAGGACGAAGAGAATGCTGAGGAGAAAACCGGCCAGAGTCTGCCAATCGGAGGACACCAACGGTTCCTGTGGTAGTATTCGACGGAGGGCCATTCTTACGAATCAGTTCGCGTGACACTTGGATAGTACGAGGTGTCCAGGCCAATAAACGAGGCGGCCTGGGGACTATTGACAGTCTTAATCGATGACGGCCAAATAATTTCCAAGTCGGCAGTTGGCATATCAATTGCCGCAGGACTGCATCTCTCGACCAAGGGACCAGAAGTGCCAAGCCTCCATTATTCAATGCACATCGCTCAGGACAAAGCAGGGCAAGCAGGCGCAAAGAGGCACAGTCAGCTTTGACTAGGTAGTTCTAGCCAACCACGACGCAAAACAATCCAATCGTGATGGGGGTGTAACCCCTCCTCTTCATATGCATATGCAAGAGTGTTACATCAGCCGACAGAACTGCCCAGGCCCGAATTCGGTAAAAGAAACGAGGAGACGAATCAGGCCATCCGCTCGGCCATCTCACTGGCTCGCGCCCCGGCCCCGGGTCGCGGGGTAGTTGGGTGCAGGATATTGCATTAGCTCCGTGATGTAATTCACTCTCAACCGCAACGGCTTACCTACCTAGGTGGTTGAGAAATCGTGCCAGACATCTCCGAATACCCTGATCGCAGCCAAGTGTGTATGATGTGAGCGACAAGAGAATATTTACATGTTCGACACTACCAAATCAGAGAAATGACTGAGATTACAAGGTAACGCGACTGGACGGGATGCTTGGAGATATGGCGAATACAAGTCCTACGAACCCAGAACTCGTGGAACATGAAGCCATCCCATTCATCAACATTGATAGCCGCAGACAAAATCCAGTCACATTTGCTAAACCCCCCCCCCCAAAAAAAAAGAAACACACTGAACCTTTCAAGTTCCAGCCCCCAGAATGACAGGACGGTTCAATCTCTCACTGAGACATGAGCTGCATGGACCAAATCTGATTATTCGTGTCGGGCGTATTTCTCGGCCAGCAATTGACGGGAGTGCCGGGGGCGGGGTTGCTGTGATCCATGTCGAGATACTGGTTTGGCCAGCGAATGTTTCGAAATCTATTTTGCAGAAAGACAAGGATTATTAGCATTTCCATACCAATCAAATGGATTGTGGGGTGTGTGTAAGATACAGACGGGGTGAGGACTTACCGGTAAGCACCCGTTGTCGTTGTAGGCTCGCGCTTCCAAAGCGCCCGGAAATCCGGGATTAAAAGGTCGGTTTGTCCCGTGACGGGAGCTTGGCCTGGATCCAATGTGTTATTATTAGTGCGGTCTGGGACGACACACAATGAGTCGGGGAGAGATGAAATACTTGACATGGCAGCCATGGCTGAAAAGGTTCCATTGTTCAAAATGGTAACCGTGTCGGTCACGTTGGGCACAACCGTCGTGATCACGTACCATAGCTGGTGTTGATTTCCCGGCCAGTTATTGGGACTAATATGTATGTCATCAATTAGCACGAGCACACTTGACTGGGCAACTAAAGTAGATAAATCACATACTAGCCAGCAATGGCAGCGCCGTTGTTGGGGTTTCCATTCACCAAGTCCATGCTGGTATTGGTGGCGAGGTTGTAAATGGCATACACACCCGTCTCTTGCCAGCCAGGTGGTCCGATCTGGGCCATGGTATGCTGAAACAATGTGGCGAGAATAACCACCGCCGTGGACAAAAAGTTGGAGAGATGCATTTTTTGAGTTGGTTGTTGTTTTTGATATCTGTCAGGAGTTGAGGCTGTTGGTGAGCTTGGCTGTTTACCGTTTTTCATGCCACCGAGTTTCGAGACATGGCAAGGACTTTTTATACCCAAGACACAATGACATTTTCATCGCTTGCGTGCCCATCTTTCTTATTGACCGTCGCAAAGGTTTCCAGTCTTGTTCATCTCGAGAGATTGGAAAGTCGGTCGTGTATCCAACCAAACGATATGGAGTCGTCACGTTACAGTCTTTACCACCTCCCCATCACAGGCGTGTGACATTTCAGGTCTCTTGGAGTAGTAGCGTAATGTGAATCATTGCCCGAAACGAATTGTGTGCTTCATGCCCTCTTGATTTCAGCTCTCAACGGTCGTCAGCACAGCGTTGCATTTTGGTCGGTTGGGGAAGTCTCAGCTGGGTTGGTGCAATTTTTGACCCTGCCCAGGCTTTAGCCGGTAACCACCAACGCCAAGGGGGTGTGGCACAGGAGAGCTCGATGTTGATTTTTAAATATCAAGTAGTATCTGTTCCGGCCGCGATCACCAATGGGCATTACCAACTCTTGAATGTTTGAGTGGACACCGCGATTGGTTCGTCGAGTCGATTGGCCAATGAAATTGTTTTAGCATCAACCAAGTTGGTTGAACCAACTTGAGAGGCACGCTAACTTGAAATATCACAACAATTGCAATATTGGTAAAGCGCGAGCGCCATGCAATTTCTTACCATCTTGGCGTTGACTCCTGCGACTGCGAGAACCTGCTCACCTGATTTTACCACCCATCATCCTTTCATGACTGGATCAACCACTTCCGTTTTCTTCACCGAAAAGACACAATGAAACTCTACCTCGCCATCGCCATCACCCTCTTCCTCCCGGCCGCCCTGGCCACCAATCCCGTCTTCGGGCCCATCGCCGACCAAGCATGCGGACCTTGTATTGACCGTGCCGTGGCTGCCGGTCCTGCCAACACCCAGTCCAAAGAGTTTGCCAACTATCTCTGCATTGGTTCTGGCGGAACCGCTGTGGCGACCTGTATTACCCTGTGCGGATCCTTGAGCCCTTCGCTTGACCCCGTGGCGCTCGCGGGCGTCAGTGCCGAGATCCAGCTGATCGTAGGCTCGGCTTTCGACTACTGGTAAGTGTGGCATTGTGGGCAGGCACTTTAGGAAGGTTACACCTCTCTGATAAACTTTGTCGTCAAATATGCACAGCATCCGATACTACCCCAAGGAAACTTGCGCCGCCTTTGAGGGTGTTTACCCCAAGGAAATCCTCGCCAAAGCATGTTCGCAAACGGGGGAGACCGCGACGGCGGGTGGTGGAGTGCCTTCTCAGAGTGGGGGTGCGGGCGTTCAGGTTCCTGCCGCAAGCAGCACTACAACAACAGCTCCAGAGGCTGGAAGTACCACACTGACCAAGTCTGCCAAAAACGACGGAGCAGTGGCTCATCCCGCAGCATGGTTCATGCTTTTGGCGTTGGTCATGGTGGGGTTTTGATCGTGCCTCAACGACTGGATATAAGTTGACTAGACTAGACTACATGTAAGTACGGGAGATGACAACTTCGAGTCCAGTTTGCACCATCTAGGTGATACCGACACACCAAGGACAAAGCCACCAAGTTTCTGCCGCCCCGCCGACGGCATAGACTTGCTCTCTTCACCCCATTGTCCGCATATTTTGCCAGCTTCTTCACCTCATCCAGTTCTAAATCAGGCTCCCTGAGCCGGCGGAAGACATCCTCGGCATAACCCGCAGAGGTTTTATGCAGCTGGTTGGCGTGGCCTGGTCAATCATTCTCGACCTCAGCATTCACCCACCTGAACGTGGCATCCGCATCCATGGTTGAGTCACAAAATAACCGGGGTACCGTGATCGCTGAACAACATAACTGCTGCATGGTTGCCCTCGGGTGTGTTGGCCAAAAGGCCGAACGGCGCGTCGTATATGCGGTCCAGCAAGAAGTTGCGCTAGATATCATACGATTGAAAAAGTTCCATTTTATTTCACGGACAATACCAATATGCCGGTTGGCGCGAGGTTGTGCCTCTCGGGCGTAACGCGACCGTCCGTACCGTCGGCTTCGGCAGATGAGTAAACATTCCACCGTTCGTCCGCCGAAAACACCGGGCACCCTCCCAACAGTTACAGTTACAATTCGGAAGCGAGTGCGAATGAGTGAGACTGACGAGATGCGTCGCATCGCAACATCCGCGCGGTCTGAAAGCTCGAAACTTGTGTCCACGTTCTCAACATCAACCAATTTCTATAATCCAACGGTTCCAAAGTCCACATCGAATACAACAATAACTTACTCAGGCTGCTTATTCATCCGCTATGTCAGCTTTGGAATGAACCACATAACGGTTTTTTGACCGCTAGCCAGTCGTGTATTTATTCCACGAGATCTCTATTCAAATGGACTGGACTGGACTTGCCATTACTCAGTCCCAGACACAACTCTTTACCAAGACACTCCATATCATCATCTCATCCCTCAAACTTCAGTCAACCTGAACAAGCAAAAATCTACCATTATGCAACCTCTAAACATCGCCACCGTCATGGCCTTTTTGGCCCTCTTCGACGCAACACTGGCAAGAGACCCCACATGCGGTGCGGTCCCGCAACCCCCCAGCTGCGGCGGCGGAATCCTCTCAGCCGACAAGTGCATTGAGCTCTGCGAATGCGGTGGTCCCGATAGCGGGATCGGACTTGCCTGTTTTAACTCTGGAAGCTGCAGCAGCGCGAATGTTTTGTTCCTCTGTCAGAACGTTCTCAATTGTCGCTGCTAGATACCTAGATACATGCTCGTATCGATATCTGCCAGCATGACGGATGGGTCCCCATAGAGAGAGAGCATTTTACAGGATGGGTTGGTTGGAAATGGGGGCGAAATATGACGCAGGAGGCAAAGCAATGTCGAAGAACCATCTCGGGTTCAGTCTCTTTCTTTCGTTCATTGTACTTACCTACCTACCTACCCAACTAACTACATATCTCGGTACCTAACCTACAATCCAACCCCTGAAAGATTATTAGTGTGGGATTTAGTGAGTGTTAATCCAGCAGGAGTTTGTACAATACGTAAGGTAAATAGTTGGGAAGTTGTTCTGCGAGGGGTTAAGCCAGAATGGTTGGGCCTCAAGTTTAATATTTAGGGCCTCGAATTTCCATCATAACCCGTCAAAAATAGAAAAAAAAGAACACTGAAACAATTTTGATCCACAGGTTGTAGCCAAGCGGTAACATGAAAGTACCGCGCGAACAAATCTTTCAGGGCACGGGTTGGACTGTATATTATTTCTCCCTCTCGATCAATAGCGATTGTATTTGATGGTATATAGATCAAGAAACAAACATGAGCCGCCTCTTTTCTTTGGCACTTACAACCACTCCTTGCACACCTTCAAGCTGACCATGATAGTTGGGGTGATTAACGGAGACAAAGCATAGGCGATGGAGAGGAACTTGGTAATGGCCAGTTTTTCCTCCTCGTCGGCATGCGTTGCCTCGGCGAGCGCCGTCAATTTCATGGCCGGAGGGCCCGTGGGCATGAGCATCATGGTAAACCACAGAACCGGGTCTTGGCCGAGGAATCCGGTTTTGGACGCAACCGTGGTGATGATGGTGATGCTGACACTGCGGAGAGTTAGTATGCGACTTCTGTATCGTGATTTCATTGAGGAAAAAAGAAAGAAGAGAAAGAAGAAAAGAAAAAGAAAAGGAAAAAAAGAAGAGAGAAAAAGAAGACTTACACTGGCCAAAATACAAATCGAATAAACAAGACAAATAACACCGGTGACCACGACAGCCGTCCCCCCGACTCGCCGCGCCGCATTCTCCGCAAGCCGTGGGCGAGTTTCGCACCAACTACAATGACCTGCAATGCCACGAATAGTTCCCCCAGATTCTTGACGCTGCTGGTCAGCCAGGCCTTGAAATAACCACCTTCATCAGGATCTGCAAAGAATACCCGCTGCAGAGACGGGATTAGGCCGATCACCATGCCGATGGCTGCTCCAAAGATAGGCGGGCTGATGAAGCGGACGATGCGTGCCGTAGCTGTCTGGACTGACCTAGGGAGACGGTCCCAGATATGGGCTATAGCATTGTAGCCGGTGCGAGAAGCACGGGATTTATAGCGGAGTACCGTCTGCGGTAGAAGCGACGTTTCCTCATCCGGCTCGTTGTCTCTGTCGCTGTTGCTGTCGCTGTCGGTGTCGGCATCCCGATCCGATCCATCACGGATTTTCTTTTCCATTTCTTCCCTCGGGTCTTCATCGTGAGCGCCCAGGAGATCGCCCCCAAGTCCAAAAGTAAGACTATTCCCCACAATTGAAGATACGAGGAGATAAGACCGGGCGCGATCCACGGCTGCGGAAATATTGTCAGACGGAAGTCGGATGATCTGATCAAGCGCTCCTGTAGACCCGAGTGACTGGACGAGTAGCAACGGTAGAGAAGTCGTGTTGTTGAAAGCCACTGCTGGCGTGACCCATTTTGGAAGCTTGAAAATTCGAGTAGCGACAATGCCGATGATAATAGACGTAACGTTGTAGAGGATGGACCAGACGAGAATCGGGACATATCGCGCAGCCGTGTCGCGGTCGAGCTGCGAACCGAGATTGGTGACGAGTAGAGCAGGCAGGAGCATTGTAACGCCCAGCTGCGATACTTTTTTGGCGGCATGGTTATCCAGCAGATTTACCTGGCCGGCAACTAGACCGTACCAAATCGTGAGAAGAACAGAAGCGGATGCCTGAAGGGCTGCCAAGAAGGCGACTCCCATGTCGGAAGCCATGATGCTGATGCTGACTGGTTGAGCCGTGGTGGAAATGAAGTGGGCGAGCACAAAAATGTGTGTTCTAGACTCGGTTCAGTGTATCTATTTATTTTGTTCTTCATTCGTTTTCTCGTCCCAACTCCCAGCTGGGAACTGTGAGTTTGCAGAGCCCAGAGCTTGGCTATGACGTCGTTGGCTCTTTTCCTGCGTCATTCGTGCAATCGACCCACTCGCAGCTGGGCTTGGCAACTTGGCAAGGGCTGAGGGGTTGCAAACATGACAGTGTTTCTCCTTCCTTGCACTTGGAAGGAAATAAAAGACGAGCGATTTCAAACCTGCCGTCGCTGGCTGTTGTAGTTTGGAGAGAAGTTTGATATCCTCAATGTTTTTGGCTGGCGGTTTTCTGGTGGGTGTCAGGGATGTGACTTCGGATGAGGAGGAGCGGGAAGAGCGGCGATTGGCTGTGCGCGAAGACAGGTGGGGCAAGAGCCAGGGCGTCGCAAGCAGTCACAAAGTGTTCTGGAACTCTGTTTAGCGCATCGCAAGTCAACTCAGCACGATCTCCAAACCACACAGTTTTGATTCTTTCCTTTCATTTTCTCCCTTTACTTTCCCTTTTTTTCTGTAATTTTTTCCCTTCCATCTTTCTTCTGGGGGCTTTCGTGGTTTTTCGTGGTTTTTCGTGGTTTTTCGTGGTTTTTCGTGGTTTTTCTTTTTCTCCCTTCTTGGCAATGGTCTAACGGCCAAGAGTCAATTCAGCACATAATGTTCTTTCCACGTCACTTACCATGGTGACATTCAAGATATTGCGTTTAAACCGAGAAACTACTTGTTTAGTGCCGTCTTCAATACCTCTCAACTCTCGCCGTTGTAGATAAGGTACCAGAACCCTGTCAACACAAACAAGCCCATTCCATCCACAAGTTGCTCGTCTTGGGAGTTGCCTAAGCCCCCGTTCCCAATGCAATTATCCAGCGCTCGTACGTAGCCGCCCCAATCGCTGCCGATTCTCGGAACATCAGCGCTTTGGATAATCTCGTATTCTAGAAATGTCATCAAATGTTACAGTGACACTCGTGACTCCTTCAGGCATCCATCGTCAATACATGTATTCAAGCCAAAACATCAATGGCCGTACCTCCTTTCCCTATTCTACAAATGCAGTCCATCCATTTTTACCATCATCGCATGCGGCGTTGAGAGCAATAATGAAGGATTTGTCTTTTATTCTTTTTTTGTCATTATGGAGTCAACCTGGATTTTCCATCGCTCTTCCCCGAGACAATGATGTTTCCGCATGCAAACTCCCAGCGGTGCGCAACGTCGGAGGCAGTATCGGGTTCCGAGCGTCCGATAATCGCTGCAATGTCGGGAGTACGGGCACCATCAAGGCACTCATGCTTTTTGTGGACTTTCCTGGATCAGTGGCAACAGAGTCAGCCCGAGCCATGTACGATTACTTTATGCCGCAGGCCAGCGATTGGTATCGCAACGCTTCATATGGGCGGCTCACGCTAAACGTCACGGCCGACACTGTCTTTCGGCGAATGCCTTCTCGGGCCGACGCGTACGGCTGGTCCCGTGGCTTGACGACGCAACTACACAATAAGTACATTCAGGATGCACTAGCGGCATACAATCGCACTATCTCGCCGCCCGTTGATGTCCTTTACATTGTCGTCCCGCCCAACGCGAAGGATATCACCAGCTCTTTTACCACGTCCAGCCTTCTCAGTGGTGTGACCAACCGGGGTGGTGATCTTGTAGCTCGCTCCGCCGTAACGTTTGGTTCTACGCACTTTACCTCGTGGAAATGGAAAGTGCTGAACCACGAAACCGGCCATGCCCTCTGTCTTCCGGACCTATACCCGTTGGCAGAGGGAGGAGGGTCAAGTATTGGTCTTTATACTGGAGGATTCGACCTGATGGGTCCCATCGGTGGGCCTGGGCCGGATTATTTCGCCTGGAATAAGTGGCGACTGGGCTGGCTGGATGATGGCCAGGTCGATTGTGTGGTCAACAAGGCTGGATCGACAACAACAACCCATGTCCTCACAGCACTGGAGAAACAAAATGACAAGGGGATCAAGGCGGTGGTAATCAAGGGGAATAACACTGCAGCGCTAGTGGCAGAGCTGCGCACAGCGACGGGGGTGGACGCAGCGGTTTGCGCACCGGGGGTGCTTCTTTACGAGATCTCAACGACGATTAAATCAGGCTCGGGCCCGATACGGGTTATTGACGCCACGCCGGATTCTCGGGGATGTGGAGGACACAAGTTTAATGATGGAGTACTTTCCATGTCGTCATTGAACGGGGTGAGTTCGTTTACGGTGCCGGGCTGGGGTGTAAAAGTGGCGCTGATGAAGCAGACGGCCGATGCAGCGACCATTCAAGTCACTATGGGTGGATAAAATAGGTAGCTAGCACTGGAAAATATGAAGGACCGAGTTTCACAGGTAAGGTTCTGACTGGCAAGGCAGTTCAGGCCGGTCGGCTTTCTGTGTTGGGCTCCTGTATTGACTGAAGTTCATGGTCCAGCTGTTGCGAATGAAAATGCAGCAAGTCTGCAGGTAAAATTACTCAACAAGGAACCCATTCCTTTCAAGCGCCTGTCGTCTCAGTGCCCAAAGTTTAAATTGACCAAACCCTATGAATAACAGGCCGAGAAGTTTGGGAGCTTCGATTCATTGTGCATTGCCGCCCGCGCTAGAGGTTTTGGGGTTGGTCGCGCCTACAAGGCCAGCCCGGCCAACACGAAGGCCTGAATTAGAAACCAGCCTTATTCCGCCAAGAATATGAAATATGGTGTGTGGAAAACATTCAAAAGCATGTTGACCTCTAAACCGAGTAATGCTTCAAGATCTGACAAACTCACCTCAACTCACAACCATGCCACAAACATCCACCTTTCTCATCGGAAGCTATCGCAACGGGACATGGGCGTGCGCTTGCGACCGTCCTCCCGCCTGGTATGCTGTCAACAAGGAAGGCCCAACCAAAGGGCAACAATGTAAGCGCAAGCTTCATTCTCTAGCGCGGCAACTCCATGGCTTACCAATTCTGTGATGATATTCAGTCCTCCGATGCAAACCGACCGGTACCCAGTCACAGTGCAACTTCTTCCTGTGGGAAATCCACGAAGCTTCAGCTCGCAAGCAGGTTATTAGTCGCCAGTCCAGTCTGCAGACCACGCCGACCCGTTCTCCCAACAGCTCCCGGGCCTTGCCGACTCCTCCTCCAAGCAGCGACGCCCGCAGATCTGGCCGACTCACCTCTCCTCGGGCTTCGTCCTCGCCAACCACTTCTCGCCAGATCTTGAACCGGACTAGCACACCCAGCCAATCCCGGCACAGAAATCGCTGGGAAGATGAGGACGACGAGGACGACGAGGACGACGAGGACGACCAGGATGATGAAGATAAAGACGAAGATGAAGAAGAGGATATCTACGGCTACTACAGCGACGACGAAGGCGTGCTAACCGAGCGAATCACCAATTGTCTCCTTTCCGATGGAGTCAATTTTGGAGTCAGGACGGGGCATCGTATGGATAGTATTATTCGTGAGGAATTTGCCGCGTATAGAGCGAAGCTGGATGAGCGGGATGAGACTATTGCGAAGCTTACAAGGCGGTTGGAACGGGTTATGGCGCGTGCGGATCGTTAAACCTAGATGGGCATCCCGAAAATGAGTATGAACACGGGTTTCGTCTTTGTGTTTTTTTATGGGCCGATCAACTCTGTTGAAATCGTAATGTTCATGAGCCTGGGTAGGATATATTCTAGTTTTATACAGGCGGTACCCAATTTCCGTCTCCATTTGATCCCACCTTTAGACCGTGAAGAAGAACGGAGAATCCATTGCTAAAAGATGAAGACTGATAGAAACACTTTGAACTCCAAAAGCAGCTCAAACCACCGTCAACATGAAGAATCCATCGTTCTGTCCGTAAACCGCCCGAGGATCGGCAACCCTATGCCGATGCCCTTGGCAAACAGCCAAGACCTGTCAATTGAAATCATCAGCAAAAGCAAATCAACCGATTAAATTCTTGAGAGCTGCCAAGACCCGGAACTGGATCATGTACTGTACATAACTGTAGGTGCATGTACCGTGCCGCTGAAGCTCTATATTGCGTATGTCTTGAGGCTATAATCCCTTTTGCGGGGAAAGAACGCATAACGCGTCATTGGGAACAAGCACCCCCATTGAAAAATTGCCGGGTAGAAGTTAACGAATGGAAGACTCAAATCCGCATTCTTGGATACACTGCATATGCAGAATGCCAACAGACAGGGTGGGAACTTACCAGCAAGCTTTTGACAGGATTGTTGTTCCGCACTTGGGTCGGGTTAAATGTTTTAACTTTCTAGGTCCCGCCCCCCAATATAGCTTACCCAAGCCCTGTTAACTATCTAGAACTCGGCGAGAACGGTGTTGTTCTTCAATCATGCTTAGTCTCTCCTTTCGAGCGCTGTTGACAGTGGCGTTGTGGGTTGGGCCCAGTCTACAAGCACTACCATTGGAATATCCACGCCGAAGCGAGGTGGAAACACTCGACTCTCTCGCTCGAGATGTCAAAAATGTCGAGTCAGTCAGGGAAATCAAGGACGTCCAGAGAACCCTGTCGCAACTAGCCGGGTTCGGGCGCTGGAAAGAATCCGCGGATCTCTTTTCCGAGACGGGAGTTCTGGAATGGGGAAATCAAAAAGTGCAGGGCCCCAAGGACATTGAAACATGGCTCAAGACAGACGCCGGAAACATGGACGGCATCAAACCCGGCTCACTCAATCTGGTTCTGGCCGAAAACCCTATCATCAACCTATCCGATGACGGTAAAACCGCCAAAGGACGCTGGAATGGTTTACGGTTCCAAGGAGACGGTGCGAACAAAACGAAGATTCAAGGGGGCATCTACGAGAATGAATACGTCTTGGACGGAGGGCGATGGAAGATCTCCCTGCTCAAGTATTACGCCATGTACGACGGTCAATACGAAGGCGGCTGGCGCAATGTTGGGGGTCCGTTGCCCATCATTCCCTACCATTTCACTGCAGAGTCAACTGGCATCCACATTCCCCCGCAGATGGGAGCTGCGCCGATGACCAACGTCAGTTCTCGCGAGGTGGCACATCGAATCTCCCAGATGAATAATGAAGACGACGTGCGCAACCTCCAACATGCCTACGGGTATTACGTCGATCGGCGCATGTGGACCGACGTGGTCGAGTTATTCGCGGTAAACGCGACGGCAAGAATCGAAGGTCGAGGCCTTTTTCAAGGTGCGTTGGGTATTCGCCAGGCTCTCGAGACTACCATGGGTCCGGAAGGGCTGACCGAGGGTATCTTGAACGACCATATGATCCTGTCAACTGTCATCAAGGTCAGCCCGAATGGGGATGAGGCTGTCGCGCGAAGTACCGGGGTTGCTATGCTGGGGGACACCAACAAGCGGGAAGCATTTTGGGAGTTTGGCATTTATCGCAACACGTTTGTGAGGGAGGATGGTGTCTGGAAAATCAAGTCGCTTGACATCACACCCCTGGTCCGAGCCAACTACACGGTTGGATGGGGGAGTGGCGGGATGAATCCCAGCTCTGCCAGCATCAGCCCTCCTCCTTTCATCAGCATCGGTGCTCGCAGCTCTGAGCCAATCCCACCACCACCAACAAACAAGGCCAACACAACAACTGATCTCGCTGACCTGCAACGGAATCTCGCAAGAGCGTCGGCCTACGATGGCGCCGAGAACGTGGGCAACGCCTACGGGTATTACCTCGACGACTTGCGCTGCGAGGCTCTCGGAACGATCCACGCCAACCAGGGCCATAAACTCTCCCCGTTTGCTGGATGGTACCTCACACCCCGCCGCATCGCCGACGCCTGCATTGCCGCCTACGGAAACCGCACGAACCCCATGCGTTCCAGCATCTCTTTCCACTGGCGGCCGCAACCCGTCATTCTCGTGTCTGCCGACGGCCGATCCGCGACTTTTCGAGCGCGGTTATTCCAACCCTCCACCAGCGCCAACTCTTCCGGCGCCTTTAACGGGGCGATATATCACGACCAAATGGTTTTCGAAGACGGAAGATGGAAACTCTGGGATATCACGATTGACGAACATTACTGGACTTCGTCGGGATGGCAGCGTGGGTGGGCCTATGCGAACAAACGCCCTGCTTCATCACCCGACCAGCCGGCGCCGAGGCTAAGTTCTTTCCCGCCGGACGTGACGCTTGTGGCGGTAGGTGAAAGGGAATCTACCTTTCGCGGAGGCAGCGGTCGCTATCTCGAATGGCCGGAAATTCAACGCATGTGGTTTGCCTATCGGAATCCAGTTTCTGGTCGTCTGCCCGAGTTTTATTGGCCGGGTTGTGTCCCCTGTCAGGCCAAGACGGAGTGGCGCTTGCTTGCGAATGGATATCAAGAGCCGGCGACAGGTCCAACACATGTTGCTGTGAACATCACCGCGGGGGAACCAATCAGGCCTGGTAAGGGTGTCGTGGTTTTGGTTAGAGGAGGTCCCGGGGAGCCGGTGGAGGGCCGGGTAGAACTTCGTGTGGGCGATGCAGTTGTGGATTCAACCACTTTGAGAAACGGGTCGGGGGTTTTTGAGAAGTGGGCAGTTGCGCCGGGAAAGTACACCATGTTGGTGCGGTTTCTCGGCAGTGATCGACTTAACCCGGGGCAGGCTACTGTCGAAGCCACGGTTGTGTCTTGATCATCACTGGAGAGGGACCAGAAGAGGAGTTTTGAGATCGAGAAAGTCGATAGCAGTGGAGGTCAAGTGGAAGCCGCCAGCTCTGGTTCATGAATGGTCCAGAGACAGTTTTAACAGTTTTATTCTAAACGCAGTGTATTAACGTTGTTGCATCATGAGAATGACTATGACCTATTCTAGTCGTAAAGACCCTTTACCCCCCCCCCCCCCCAAACCCCCCCACATTCCCCCCTA
>Ga0247760_1001873_pt1 | contig 17773 bp, 22 predicted proteins | sample UWRJL171409R4_FD_179936 | JGI IMG/M metagenome (GOLD analysis project Ga0247760, IMG submission 179936) | Plant litter microbial communities from Arlington Agricultural Research Station in Wisconsin, United States - UWRJ-L171-409R-4 | ecosystem: Environmental > Terrestrial > Plant litter >... | reverse complement strand
CGCTTCTTTGTAGGTTGGGGTTTTACCGTTGTCATCAAAATTGCGCTCGGCGGCATCTAGGGCGGGAATCACGGGGTTCCGCAGCCGGAGTAGCCAGTCTAGAGGTCTTTCCGCTGTCACGATTCGGGCAGTCTCGGCAATGTACTTTGCGCGGTAGCCGAAGCCCAGTTCGCGCAGATGGGATTCTACACTGGCGCCACTCAGGGCGTCGGGACGGGGGAAGTCGTGGAAGGCCTCGCCGTCGATACTGGTGATATAGGGCCCGTAGTAGATGCAAAGCTTGTGTACCATCTGGCTGATACGGGAGATATTGTTGTTGCTGGAGCAGATGAATGCTACGAGGGTTTCCCAGGCGTCTTGGTTGAGAATGCGGATCCCCGTGAAGGCTGGGGCACGCCGTGCGAAGTTGGCGTCCGAGGCCGTCCATTTTTCGTACAGAGATGAGAGTGAGTGGGATAGGGCAAAGTAGTTGTGCAGAAGGGAGACAGTGTCATCTTGAGATGATGTATCTCTGATGCTGCTGTCGTTATTGTTGGGCCAGGTCACCTGGTAGTGGAGATGGGTGGGATCCTGCTTCAGTGAGAGCAGTCGGCCTTGGAGAACACAGTGCCTAGCCAGATAATTGGCCGCTGTCAGAAAAAAAGAAAAAAACTCCGATGGACGGTGAGTGAGTTTATAATATCGGGAAGACAAACCATTCGTCCTTCAACTTTCGCCATCGAAAAGACTGTCCGCAGCGCAGTGTTGTGTCGATGCAGAGCTCAGTGAGACTCAGGGGGAGCGTTCTCCAGTCGCTCACGTTTGGCAGCCTCATAACAGAGAGGTTTTTACAAGATGAGTTTTAGGACCGCGGTTTTGTAAAAAGGAGGAAACGGCTAGCTAAAGTAAGGTTTATCACAAATTCCAACTCCGAGCTCAACAGCATCGACTTCTCATCAACCGTTGCCACTCATCAGCTGGGTCGTTGCGCTGGACTCGGTAGATGCTGGTGGTTGAGGCAATCGGCGCTAGTCCATAGTTGGCTAGATCGGCAGGCAAAAGCAACCCAGGGGAACCACCAAAAAAGTTCCAGCCTCGCGACCAGGCATTTCTAGGCAATTGCTGAACCGTCACTCGACCGAACTCTAAGCTCCTCCGCATCCAATATTCCACATCATAATCTTGACCGTTGCCGACAACAGTCACCATGAACGGGGATAATTACTCCTCGCGAGGTTGGTCCCGCTTCCTTTGTGATTTTCGGACGGATCTAACTTGCAGAATGCAGACGGCGGCAGACATGGCTCGTCGCGAGGCGAATATTCGGTACGTTGTTTCTTCCCCCCCACGTTGATGCTCTTGCGCATTTAAACTAACTGTGCCGTAGTCATCAAGACGCGACCGAGACGATCGACGTGAACGAGGCGATCGCGACCGGGGTGATCGAGGCAGTGGCCGCAGACGATCCCGCTCTCCCGAATACCGAAACAGATCGCGCCGCGAAGACGGCGACGTCGATGCCTATTCATCCAGTCGCAGTCATAGAGACCGTGAGCGTGAAGATCGCTACTCGGGCCGTGACCGCCGGGGCCCCGAACGCGATCGGGAATGGGATCGCGATCGGGGCGCAGGTCGAGCTTCGGGAAGACGAGACGACGATGATGGTGGCAGACGTCGGGACAGAGGCGACCGCGGCGACTTGGACGACCGTCGGGCGAGAGCCGGTGGGCGCGATCGAGAGCAAGAGAGGGAACGCCGGCGCAGCGCGTCACCTCCTCCCAAGAAGCGGGAACCCACGCCAGATCTGACCGATGTTGTTCCAGTTCTCGATCGGAGACGGCGTCTAACACAATGGGACATAAAGCCTCTCGGATATGACAATGTAACCGCTGAGCAGGCGAAGCTGTCAGGCATGTTCCCGCTTCCAGGCGCGCCGCGACAACAGACTATGGACCCAACCAAGCTTCAAGCCATGATGAACCAACCAGGTGGTGCTGTCAGTAATGCTGCCCTCAAGCCAGCCAACTCTCGCCAGAGTAAACGGCTGGTTGTCACAAACCTGCCATCTTCTGTCACGGAGGATAGTCTGGTGCAGTTCTTCAACCTGCAACTCAACGGTCTGAACGTCATCGACATCTCGGATCCCTGCCTAGCCGCCCAGGTCTCGCCCGAAAACACGTTTGCTATGGTCGAGTTCAAGAGCAGTGCCGATGCTACTGTTGCGCTTGCGCTTGACGGCGTAATGATGGATGCCGATGACATTCACAACGGCAACGGCAACGGAGCAGGCCCGCGAGGCCTACACATCCGCCGACCTAAGGACTACATTGTTCCCGCGGTTGTCGAAGATCCAAACTATGATCCTGATTCTGATGTTCCTTCGAGCGTTGTTATTGATAGCCCGAACAAGATCAGCGTCACTAGCATTCCATCCAATCTCACAGAAGACCAGGTCATGGAGCTTCTCGTCAGCTTTGGCAAGCTGAAGTCGTTTGTTTTGGTCAAAGACAAGAGCACAGACGAGTCGAGGGTATGTTGTATCATGTCCATCTCTTACTTGTACGATCGAATTTGCTGACTCTATGAAGGGTATTGCGTTCCTTGAATATGTTGACCCCTCAGTAACGCCGGTGGCGATCCAAGGTCTCGACAAAATGATGCTCGGAGACCACTGCCTCAGAGTTCAAAAAGCAAGCATAGGGATCACCCAAGTCGCTGGTGAAATGGGCGTCAATGCCATGTCCATGCTCGCCGGCACAACCGCCATTGACGGCGACGTCAGCCGCGTCCTTCAGCTCCTCAACATGGTTACGCCAGAAGAGTTGATGGACAACGATGATTACGAGGGTAAGAACCTGTGTAATGATCCCTCTCTGCATTCACGCTGACTTGTATGCCCTAGAAATTCGTGAGGATATCGAGGCTGAATGCGGGAAGTTTGGCAAGATCATCTCCCTCAAGATCCCTCGGCCAGTGGGCGGCAGTAGGCAATCTGCAGGTGTTGGTAAGATTTACATCAAGTTTGACACCCCTGAGTCGGCAACCAAGGCTCTCAAGGCCTTGGCCGGGCGGAAATTCTCCGACCGCACTGTGGTAACAACGTATTTCTCAGAGGTGAGTCCAGCTACATCGCAGCTCGTAAAGACGGACTCAAACTAATACTGCAACAGGAGAATTTTGACGTGAGCGCTTGGTAAGAGAACATCTAGCCTAAAAGGGCAAGCCAGAATCAATCGGGAGGAAAGAAATGTTTCTGCCGTGTACAATTATTTCTAGGATGATGCCACACATGTTGAGTGGGCAACGGAAAACAGGTCAAAACGCAGTCTTGTCACGTATGTGGCATTTTTCTAGTACTTCAAGCTCAGGGTCTCAAGAAGGTCTCGTCAGGGTCTCCGGTATCAATTTACTCTATCTGGTACTGAATCTTGTGTGTCATTTGAAACTGCCACTTGCCACCCAGTCGACAGATACTAATATGCCAAAGGTCACACATTCGTGTCCTAAGGTCACCAATTCAATCTGGAGAATCAAGTCTGGTAATATCTGCGATGCTGTTAGCACAGATCCCCTTTGACGTATGGCAACAGAGGTGTAAACGGGCCCAAATAGTCAGAAGTCAAGTTCATTCATTGGGTTCCGAGGAACCCTAACATAAGAGGTACCAGAATAAAATAAATGTTGTTGGTCATCATTGAAGAGGGCGGGAGGAGGTACAAAGTTGAAGAGCTTACCAAATGTAAAAAGCTGGGAACATGGTGGATGTTAGTTGATGTGGCGTGCTAGAAGTCCTAGATATGGGGAGCGTCCTGGGTAGATGAGAGTGTTGCGAATGCGCTACATGCGACTCTGGTTGGATTCTCTTTAGCGGCTTTCAATGAAGCACCGAGAAAACCGAACATCTCCGGAGGGCAGTTGGAAACATCAAGTAATCATGCCCCCATGATACGCCTCAAAGGAATGCTAGCCGGCAAGTTGGCAAAGATTGAGGGAGGTTGTTGCGTGGAAGGGGAAAAAAAGGAGCTAAAATCCAGCTTGAGTTTTGTTATCGAAGATCACACCCACAAGCACGTGACTAAGCTCCACATTGAGCCGTAAATCCAATCACAACGCGACCCTAACCCAAGCAGCAATTTTTCCACCCACACAATCGAATAATCTGCGTCCCGCCTTAAATCTTCGCAGGCGCAAAACATCTCGACGACCATCTCTCCCACCCAACGCACGGCGCGCCCTTCCGACAACCCGTTCCCCCCCGCCGACAAAAACAAAAACCTCTTTCACAATGGGTCGTCTTCACTCCAAGGGAAAGGGCATTTCCAGCTCCGCCATCCCCTACTCGCGCAACCCGCCTTCGTGGCTCAAGACCACCCCCGAGCAGGTCGTTGACCAGATCTGCAAGCTCGCGAAGAAGGGCGCCACCCCTTCCCAGATTGGTGTTGTCCTCCGTGACTCCCACGGTGTTGCCCAGGTCCGGGTTGTCACTGGTATGTTCTGCGAATTTTGGAGAGAGGTGGGACAAGGACATAAGGAAAGCTAACTGGGAACTCGGTAGGCAACCGCATTCTCCGTATCCTGAAGAGTAATGGTATGTCTTGAGCACATTCGAGAGAAAAAAGAAGGATCACAAGAGAAGGAACAATGAATATCTCTGGGGCATCACCGTTGACGTGAGCCCCTCTCCAATACCTCTCTCCACATGATGGATGGGATTGGGAGAAGGAGATGGGAACAACCTCAATGCCTCTGCTTGGTCAAATGGCTGACAGAGTGATGAATCAGGCCTTGCACCGACCCTCCCTGAGGATCTGTTCTGCCTGATCAAGAAGGTAAGAGCCTTGGCTGTCTTGATTGTTGAAGTTTGATACACTAATACTTCCTCCTAGGCTGTCTCCGTCCGCAAGCACCTGGAGCGTAACCGCAAGGACAAAGACTCCAAGTTCCGCCTCATCCTGATCGAGTCGCGTATCCACCGTCTGGCTCGCTACTACAAGTCCGTCGGCGTCCTTCCCCCTACCTGGAAGTACGAGAGCTCCACTGCCAGCACCATCGTTGCTTAAGCGTGAGGGCTGTCGAGAAAGGTGACACCGCGTCGGAGCGGTCATGACTTATCGGATTCTGGTTCTTTGCAGCATGGCCGCAGGTATCAAGCCCGGTCGTGGGAGTTGGGGAATGGAAAGGAAACTTGCATTCTAGATTTACTCCAATGCGCACAGTATTTGGACTGAAAACGACGAGTTCATTAGGAAGCAGATGATGTGACGACGGGGGAAATTGAAAAATGCAATTGGTATCTCGGCTAGACTTTTTTGCCCGTCCAAAACTCCATGCAACCAATAAAATCAGAATGTCCCCACCCATTAATCCATGATGTTCCGTTCCGTACTGTTACATGCCCGTCCCATCGTCGTCTCTCAAGCCAGGTTCTCAAGCTCCTTCGATCTCATGATTAAATACTCTCCCAGCACACGCAGGGGATCCGTGGGCCTATCAACTCTTGTCAGCTCCACCAAGTCAAAACCACCATTTGTCACCTGAGAACTCACTGATCCTTGGCTATGATCTTCATGCCCTCCAGCAACACTCCCGTAACTTTGGTATTCAGGTACTGTCTCACTGGTGCTCCATGGACAGGCGCCTCGGTCGGCATCGTGAAGGCCGAGTCAGGATGCGCCGAGGCTGCGCGGGAGCGCTCGCCACCTTCGCCGTTGGCTACTGAATTGGCTCCGTTGCGCACGGGGGTGCTGACACGCGCGGGGATTGGAGACGGAGCGTTGCTTTGCGATTGGGCTTGAGCAGGGACGGCTGGATGGGGTGGAGGGATGGGCTGTTCGTGGGTGGTTAGCTTAGTCGGACAAGAATTTTGTATTGATCTGGGATGCATAGAAATACGAATGACTGAGGAGCGAAGGAAGGACTGGACCGAGTGGAGAAAGAGAAAAATAACATACCGCTGCGTCAGTCATGGTCACATCATTGCTGGTGGTGATCACTGTCATCTCCGCTGCAGGTGCAGCAGCAGCAGCGGCCTCGGGGGCGCTCGCTCCTTCCAGGGCAGGGTCAATGGGAATACCGCTTCCGCCCGCGGGGACTTCGAGGTGCGGCGTTGCGGGGTGAGGTCCATCGGGGAGGTTCGCGGCCGCGAGGCCGGCCTCGGTGGCTTGAGGGGGAGGGACCTGGTCCGACATGATCAATTGAGCAGGGTGCGGTCGCGCAATTGGCTGGCTAGTCACAGCTGAGACGTGGTGCCGGGGAGAGAGCTTGGGTAGATGTGGTGCTGAAACCTGAAGCTTTAGAGCCAAGCTTGCTGGAGAGGTGCGCAAAGAGAAAGTGGGCCCTTGATTGGTGATTCCTCCCGCGAGGTCACGGGATTGCGCGGTGGGCAGTTGCTGCGCAATGAGGGCCCGCGTCGCGCTCTGCCCTGTCAATTCGGGGGACAGTCGCGACTTGGCTTTCTGCCTGAAATCGGCCAGAACAACCCTGACCAGGGTGGTTAAGCATCTGCACGATGCTTTTATTTAATGGTTTTGCGATAGCTTTGGAGTCGCTTCCGGATTGAAGCTCTTTCTTTTGTTTCGGATTTCCTGAACATCTCGGGCTTCGACCAGATTCTGGGCTGAACAACATTATGGATCGCTTCGTCCAGAGATCCAAACCATCCACTTCTCGGCCGCCGCTGGTCTCCAAGTCAAAGAGCATCAACAAAAAGCGGGAGGGGCCGCCTGTCAAGAACTCCCGCGTCAAAAAGGTCAAAGACAGTGACGAGGAAGAGGGCTCAACCGACCAGGATTGCGAAGACGATGTCCTCCCGCTTCTGGGCGAACGGCCCAAAGATGCACAAGAAGGCACCGACGATCTGAGTGACGAGGACCAATCCCTTTTACCGCGGGGCAAGACCGCCTTTGAGAGCTCCTTGCCCGCCGTCGCGACTGACACGCAGGCCATTGAGGAATACGAGACCATGCGAGCGTCTCAACTTTCTCATACTCCGGAGTCAGATCTTCAGGATACCGACGGTGTGGGGTCGAGAATAGAAAATCGCAACTGGGTCCGTGGGAAGAGCTCCATCTACGTCGACGCATTCAACCTTGCGCTGGAAACTGTCCTGGAAGAAGAAAGCCACTTGTTCGATGACAAGGAGAAGCGTGTTTTCGAAGAGTGGAGAGGATTGAACTATGAGTCCCAGTACCTGTTTGTCCCCCCAAAGAAGAATGCCGAAACAGACTGACACATTGCAGATATGTACGTCTTTTCCTGCGGAAGACTGCCTCGTGGCACCGTATCGAGCGATTGCGCTATTATAATGATGTCTCCGACATCGATCTTGCTATCAAGAATCTGCTTAAAAATCGGAATTTGCCGGAAGTGGGTTTGGTTTCTGAAGCGGAGGCCGTTGACGAGAGTCAGGGTTGGAAGCTCAGTGACTCCTTCACCTTCGCCGATGATTCCGGGTCATATATTACGATGATTGAAGAAGCCGCGTCCCTGCTCAGCCTAGATGAGCTAAAAATTCTCGCGAAAGAGGCCAAGGTACAGGGGAAGAACAAAGCAGAGTTACTCAAGGCTTTCTGTCGAATGAGCTCCCGCCAGACTGGACTGTTGTCTTTAGGACTCAAACGGTCCAACACTGATGCATCAGACGACTCCAGGAACAATTTGTCGCGAGATGGCAACCCGGAGAAACAGGACATGAATCGAAATACTCATTTCCTCGCCAAGATCCTTGCTACCACCGGGCCGTTGATCAGGCTGTCAGAGAATATTTTCAAACTCTTTGAGCGTGTCCATCTTGTCTTCTACAGGTCCACCGAATGGACGGAGAAGTCGCTCACGACCATTATTCTGGCCAAGATATCGCGCAGGAATTTTCCCAGTTACATAGTGTGCCGGTCATCAGACATCTTCAAGTCTCGACGAGACCTTCTCGAGTTCGAGAAGTCGATGCGGATGGAGTTTGAGGTGGACAAGGCTCTTGAGCTCAACGGCCCACCTGGGGAAGAGGGATTCCGCAAAGTGGTAGAAGTTTTCGAGGCCATTTCAGAACGGTGGCGGGAACTCCTCCGCGAAGAGCAGCACAAAGAGTATTACGTCTACGAGTTCAGGGAGGGCGGCTATCTCCGGCGCTTCAACGCGGGTCACGCATACACAAGAATCGCCCACAAGACAGCCCACGTTCTTGGTCGGCTGCATATGTACCGAGACGAACACGAACTTCTGACCGAGTTACTAAGCCAGCGACTCTTTCATCCTGGGCGGCGAGGGTCTTGGTACCAACGCAAGGCACTTCTGGAAGAGCGCTACATGTGGGAGGTTGACGTAAATCCTATATCACCCGATCCCAACACACAGAAGAAACATTGGCACCGCATCGCTGCGACAACCTGCGAGTCAGCCCTCCAAGATCGGGACTGCCACTTGATTTACCACTACGACTTGCAGAAGCGCTTACTCAAGCTCGAGAGGAGGTTACGTATTCCGCGGCGTCTACAACACGATTTCGGCCATGTCGAGCTTCGTCGCCCTGAGGAGCACACGGTCCAAGGCATCCAATTGGTTCGGGAGGACGCAGACGCCAAAGGCAAGGCAGGTCGCGGCCTAAGTGCCAAGACACTCTGGCTCGACGAGCTGGGTGAGCCGGACGAAGATGGGGCACCGCTGCATGTCAACGTGGAGGAGATGTGCCTTTCGTACTACCGCACCCAAGGCTGGAAGGGCTATCACAGCGAGGGCGGAATTCTACGGACATTGTTCGCCTACCTGTTCTTCGACATTCTGTTCGTCTATATCCCGAATGTCTTCCAGACGGCGTTCCAGACGTGTCCGCTCGATCTCCACACAGACGCGTTCTACCCAGCGAGGGCGAGCGAAATTAGCCACCGGCTCGTGGATATTGCCAACGGCGAGGCCGAGAGGCTGCTAAGGGTGGTGTATGAGCGGGAACGGGATCAGCGGACATGTGTCGTGGGACTAAATTGGGACTTTGATATTGAAGACCTGGCGGAACTTGTAAGCTGCTTCGACGGTGCGGCGCTCGCGGCGGTCTGTAAGGTGATGGCGCAAGACTACAAATCTCGAGGAGGTGGGGTCCCAGATCTTGTGCTATGGAGGACGACGGCGGCTGGAAGCGACGATGCAGACAAGCGCGAGATCATGTTCTCCGAGGTCAAGAGCGCCAACGACCGGCTCAGCGACACACAGAGACTGTGGATTCACGTCCTCACGGGAGCGGGGATCCGAGTTGCGTTGTGCAACGCCGTCGCGAAAGAAGTCAAGACGATTGGCTGAACTGATGGGCAGCAGACGAGACGAGACAGACGGACGGCCTTGTCGATGTGGTGATGAAAATAGCAACCCCGATGCTATCCCACAGCGTGCTTGCTCCACTCCACCCGCACTTCGCTGCGGGCCGTCGCTGCGAGGTGAGGCAAGCATGTCTAGTTGAATGAGTTTCAATCTCGGGAAACATTCTTCTGGGGGCGGGGAAAGCTCAATTCCCAGGGTCGCGCCAACACGCATCCGCACCTCGCACGTGGGAAACCGACGGCGTTGGTGCTCCAGGAGATTGGTTTGAAGCCAAAAATAGCTTCGTGGATCGCAGAAGGCATTGTTTCGAAACCTTCGATGGAAACATCGAATTTGCGGCGCATCACCTCAACCCCTGAGGGCTGCCGTTTCAAGTTTGGCCAGGGTTGGAACGTCTGCCTGAACTGGACTCGTGGAACTGTCTACCGGACTGCCAAGCAAGCGCTGCGAAATGGGTAGTGGGCAAAATACATGATCGTGGTCAATTTAATTTCGATACGATGCGAGATGCCCAGATGCAGAGATGCAGGCCCCGACGACGGACACCGCGGCGGGGGAGACGAGGCAGACTCGAACCAACTTCGGGTTCTGCTGGACATTGAGGTCACAGGTCTGCTGCCGACTGGTTGCGCATTGCAACGGTGATGGCCTTTTCTGCAAAAAGGTTGCACACTGAAGATTGTCCTCTTTCAGCTCACCTTGGCCACCCCGCAGTTTTCTCCTCTGGTTGGACAGCGATGCCCTCACCGCGGAGAGGCCCCTTTCAGCACTAAACCTTTTCTTTCTCCTCTTCCGTATGTCAGAGTGTCGGGAATCACAATATCGATCCAATGCCCAACCCCCCTCGCCCTTTCGGGTGTCACATCGCATTCTTTCCTGTTCAATGTGTTCTGTCCCCAAAAGCCCGGCGCTTAGCAACACCCTCTCGCCTGCCCCCAATCCCGCCTCCCGTTCCCCCTGCTCCACTACCCGAACCAATCATGTCGCGGGATGCAGATCCGACACCCTTGTTCGTCCTGCCCGCCCAGCATCTCGTCACTCTGTTCCCACACAGGCCCCCAGCGCTGGGCGCTTAACCACCACTATGAAAACTGCCAAGAATTGGAGGGTGACCAACCACGGGGCTTCATCCCCTGGTCACATTTTCCCTCCCCTCGCGGGCCCAGACCGCGGAGCCATGCGGGCGGGATTGCGCTATGCTTTTTTGGACGGAATAGCACTCGACTGGCAGGAGGGCTCTGGATGGTCGAGGTGGACGCTGGGCGCTGAAGAGAAACTCAAAGGCCCGCTGTACTACGTATACCCATTCGGTTTCTCTGGTCGGTTCAGCTCTACTCAGGTCAGATCAGTCCTCTAGTAAAACGTGCTGGTGGTGGTGGTGGTAGTCGAGGGCTGCACTCCGCGGGGTTCTTTCTGGTTGCGGTGAGGGAGCGAATGAAGGTATGGTGATCACAGCCTGCATGTTTGCTCTTTTGTACCCTGCGAGCTGCCAGTTTTCCCAGGTTCGTTAACTGTTGCTATTTCTATTTTAAATAAAAACAGGAGGATATGATTGCCTTCGGGGTCTGGTTGATGATGGAAGGTGCAAGGAAATGCCGTGCGACTGGGAAAGTGTAGTGTGGTGCAGCGCAGTACAATCCGCAAGGGGTTGGTTGTAGATTATCGAGATCTTGAAGATCACATTCGGAGTACACTAGTTTGGTTTTCCCAGGGCTTGGAGAAGGTGTGGGTTGCGTTGTGGTTGTGTTGCTTGCTGAATCGGGAATACCTGCATTCGTGAAAGGCATTGTTCATTGTTCATTGTTGTGTACTTGATTGATCTACACTACATTCTATGGATTCCAAGTAGGGTAGTGATGATTTGACATTGGTAAAGACCCAGGCTGGTCAGTCTTGGATTCCCTCATTGGGCCGTCCTTGTGAAGATTTGTATTTCCCGCTTCCCTTTCCGGTCTCTGATATCCGTACATTTTTAGTCCACTGATTGACCGGATGCGGGGACGCTAGACTTTCACGACCCAGACCAGACAAACCTTTACAACAGTGTACAGATAGGAAAAGAATTCCACATCCCAGTCTGGACTCCGATCTCTAGACCGCCGTGCCCCACGGCCATCACTGGTACTGATTCCCGCACCAAGTGTGGTTGCAGCCCCTTCCCGCTCATCACTCGTCACGTCACGTCAAGTCACAGCGCAAGTCACAAGTCACGCAGCACACATCTCGTCACCAACAGAGACATTTGCAAAGACCCAAGTTAGTTTGGCCAGGTCGGGTCGGGTCGCTTTTGACCAACGCTGTCAATAAACACAGGCCGCAGCAGCCCGGACCCGCGTGTGCATGTCCAATCCAAGCACAAGACCACAAGGAAACAAGTGACGCAGATGCGTTTCTACACGTTTTTACAGCTCGGTGCACCAGTCGATTCGTCCAACTAAGGCCCACACCTAGGCCATGGCACAGCCAGCAAAAACACACAAACAAAAAAGTGCATCACAAACAAACATGCTCAACTCAAGTAATGGAGAATATTGTGTTTTCCCATTTGTGCTCGTGATCAATGAATGGGTTAACTTTGTACCTTACACACGAGGGAATAGCTTCATTCAACAACCCATTCCCTCATGACCAATCCATTTCCGTATCTTCTGCGCCCCTGTCCTGGTATCGATCCCAATCCAATCCGTTAGGAGTTGTGTGAAACATCGTTAAAAACAAAAGAAACCAAAAAAAAAAAAAATTGTAGACGCCGCCCAGCAACGCCGGAAAAACTCCATTCCCTTGCATCATAAATGTCTGTCCCATAGCGTAAGGGGGTCCGCCTTGCCCGTCAGTTCTTTTTTCCTTCCCTTCCCGTCATTCCACATGTCTTTGGAGCTTCCCTCCGGATGTCGTCCATGCTGTGTGTGGTGGGTATGTTGTGTGGTGTGGTGTAGTTGAGATGCAGTAAAAATTACAAAGGAATGTCGGTCGGTCAATTGCCAACCGGTGCGTGTGGTGAAATCCAGCACCGTTTAGATCTCGGAAGTGGCAGCCCATCATGAGCTGACCGCCGTCTCATTGTCAAGCTTTCTCCGCTTTCCCTTGGGAGCGGGGTTCATGCGTGGTGTGTAGGTAACCGTCCTCGTCACCACCTCGCGGATATGCCGTATGCTGGACCTAGACTCTCTCTTGGTGTGCGTAGGGGTGGTGGGGTTCGGCGTATCTGACTGCGCGGGGCGCTTGCAGGCGGACCCCGGCGTCTCGGCAAAGCGTCTTGACTTCAGAGCCGCATCCCAGTCGAAGGGCGACTTTACTGAAGTTGCGCTGAGTGGGGAACGTGGAGAGTAGATACCCGAGTTAGAAACTGCCGGTGATGCCGGAAGTCTGAGACTCGGAAAGACATCGGCGCCTCCGGGCGGAGCTGAGAGGGGATACGCAGCGTTAGCGCGAGGCGTTGGTGGCATCTTTGTGTTGATAGGCGCAGGTCTGGGGCTCTTTGACCTGCCAGGGGTCTTGTCTTCTTCCTTGGACTCCTTCTCCGACTCCTTGTGAGGGCACTCGCAGCTGAGCTCTGACCGCGCCGTCGAGGGCGCACTCTCGATCTGCTCGCCCTTTTCTTTCTCGGATTCCTCCGAACTCGTCGAGCCGTCACTGGCATTGCTGCTGGCGCTCTCGGTGCTGGCAGTACTGGTTCTGTTTAGTATCTTCCTGCCGGTCTGGGGCGGCGAGGCGAGGCAGGGCGAGACAAGAGACATGCTCTTAAGAAAGTCCAAGTAGGCCACAGGGGGCGTAATGGGCGTCTTTTGGAGCTCATCGAGCCGGAGCGTGGCGCTGTAGGGCCCAGCTGATGGCAGGCCAGCCGAAGGGAGGCCAGACCTAAGAGGATCGCGGAAAGCAGACGATCGCGAGATGGCTGACAAGGGAGTCCTCTCAGAAATGGCCGATGGCAGCGAGATAGCCGACTTGAGGTCCGTAGCCGACGGCGGATACTGTGCGTGCTTGGGGAAGTTGGCTGTGACGGGAGTCGACAGCGACAGAGTGGGCTTGACAGACATGATGGCGTTGGTGTTGTCTGTCCTGTGTAAATCGAGTCGCAAGAGTGGTCTAGTCAAGCGAATGACTAGGTCGTTGGATCTCTTTTACTGCGGCGAGGTGCGGTGGTAGAGGGCAGACAGGTGACCGGCAGTGGGGGAAGTTGGAGGGAAGAATGCGGGAGAGGTGCAGGAGGGGTGGGCGAATTATTTTATGACGAAGCCGTAGCTAGGTGAGCGAGATGGAGGGGCCTTCGCCTCTCTCGAAACAACGCAGGGAGCTGGCACCTAGAGTGTTGCCCACGGTGGTAGGATTAAGACCCTGGTGTGTATCCCGGTTCGTCTTGGGATTCCAGAGCAGCGGGCTGGAGCTCCTAGGGTCTGGCGCCTCGCAATATCCGGGGGGGCTAACAGCAAACCGGTGCTGTTTGTTTATCACACTGGCCGCCAGGGATGGTGGTCGGGTGGGGTGGTCTGGAAAACGAGGGTCAGAGGCGACAGGGACTGGTGGACGAGGCCAGAAACTAGGCAAGTGTGAGAAACAAAAAAAGACGCGAGAATGAAAAAAAAAAGAGAACAGGGTCTGGCGTGTGAGCTTTGAAGGGGGAAAAAAGGCGACAGCACAACCAGTCAGCGGGGCTTGGAACGGCGGCAAATTGGGGAGGGAGGCCAGGGTGCTGTCGTTGGACAAGCGAGAAGCGACGATTTGACAGGGCCCTGGGCGGCAGTGGAAGTGTGCTGAGATGCTGGGCGGTGCCTTAGCGTGGCTCGGATTTGCACCGCGTCAACGCTTGGGGCTTTCGGGGTGCTGAGACTCTGAGAGGTTGTGACACGATGCAGCAAGGCCCCGCTACTCTCCCGCTCGGGCAAAAAGGTGGCTTCGGGAGGGGCAGAGACACGGCGCCAGGGGTTGAACGACCGAGAGGGGAAACCGGGGGAACTTTGAATGGGGGACGAAAATTTAAAAAAGGCGTGCAACTCACCCGCAATCCGCAGTGATCTCTCGCCAAAGAGAGCGCTTAGATGTCGGGCGCAATATTGGCCGTGACAAGCAGCGGGGGTTTTGGAGGCGTTCTGAGGCCTCAGATCTGGGGGGGCTAATTTGGCCGGTGTGGGCAAAAAGGCCAGAAGAGGGAGTTGCGGGATCGTGATAGCGTCGGCAGCTCAACCGCTGGCGAGGTCGAGAGGGCCCGGGTGTGATTGGCTGTGTCTGCTGGAACCTGCAGCAGCAGAGCGCTAAAGTCATATTCTTAGTACAGGGGTCATCGATTGGACAGCGCAAACTCCTTACCAAAGCTTGTCAACCGCAGCTGCGGGTGAGCGCTAGGAATCCGCCCAGTGTACTTTTTGAGAGAGGGGCGTCAAGCTTTCGAGATTGCAGCGAAGAACGACCGAGATGAGCGGTGACAAGCCGGGCGGGGTAGTCGGAAGCTAAGTGCTATCCGGAGAAGTGACGACGGGGGGCGACGATGATGCCAGCAAGGGACAGAAAAAAGGAAAGACCAAACAACAGACAAGAAAGCAAGGGAAGGCGGGGTTGTCTCGAGGTGCGTAGGTGCCAACTTTTCTCTTCGTCCGTTCGTTGTCTGATTCTGCTGCCCCAACCTCGTACTCTCTCCTTCCGTTCAGTCTGCCGCCGAGATTTGTTCGGGTGTGGTAATATTGAGAACGTGCTGCAGCTCTGCCGGGAGAGCGAGCAAGCCGAGGCGATGATTGAAATGTTCGAGCTGGACAAGGAAGATCATTCCGAACTTTCCCATGGTCAGATCGAGGAGAGCGACATGTATATGTACGGCGACGTCGCGTACTCCGCTCAAGCCGTAACCGCCCAGCCGGTGTCAACGGCCTCGATGGGCTGCAAGCTTTTCCTCTCGCGATGCTGGCAGTGCTAGCCCACGGCGGGTAGTTTCTGCACGTCTTCGATCTTCTAGGTCAGCTTGACTGGCCAACCTGGTTTCCCACCCACACAGAACGCCCCATGGGAGCGCGCGCCATCCTCGAGAAGCTCTCCACGAGGGGATCTTGCAGAGAAGAGGCGACCTGTATCCACGACCTCCCGCGCTTATTGCCCCGGTCCTCGCCCGGGCCGGGACGTGAAATCCGCCTCGATTCGCCCAAGACATCGCGCGCTTGTCGATTCGCTTGCCGGAAAGGGAACCGCGACTAGCATTTCCGTTGGCCGTTGTCGTCAGGGTTGCCAGATTGCCATCTCGGGACCCAGTAATCGCCCGATTATCCATTGGCTCGCCGATGAGCCTCTTCCTTGGCCAGACGCCGTTCCTCGAGCCATTAGTTGGCAGGTCGGAGCGCGCGCCTGTTCTCCCAACAGCCCCATCTCGCCGGAGACACCAGGCCTCGTCCCTCGCGGCCAGTTCGCATGCAACATTGTACAATGTCGAAAGCCGGTCAACCTCTCTCCTACGTCCGCAAGGCGCCTCCCCATCCGGGCATGCACCTCGATCCCGCCGCCCTATCGAGATGGGAATGTGGCTTGAGCTAGTGCCTGACCCCTCGTCTCTTCCGTACAAACATGTTTTGTCAGCGTGAGATTCATCGCAGGCTCCGTAGGTTTCTAGCTGGTGCAGTCAACCAAGTCCGGCCAGGTCACAGGATGCCGTCGTTCTGAGTTCGGCGGCGGAAGCGCTGAGTAGCCATCTCGCCCGTTTTCAAACAGTGGATGAGCGGGTAACTGCGTGGGACTTCCTTGCACAGTACAACCTGGTTACCACGTCTCCGAGTGGAGTGTTCATTCTACAGCTTCTCTACTCTGGAGTTGCGGCGCAACCAGGTCTCAACAGCGCTTCTTTGGCGCCTTCTAGAGAAAATATCGATTCACAACATGGCCGATCGATATGGCCAGGCATCATCTCATCGGCAGCCACTTCCCATGGCGACAGATCAAACGCATAGAGAGTCAAGGGTTTTAGGTCGCTTCCCCGTCTTGGACACTGGCGCGGGTTCAGAAGGCGGCTAGCCGTCGTCTTCCGCCGTTATTGCGCTTATTCCGCGAATTGGAACGCCAGACGCCCCTGTCGAATGCGTCCACCCGTTGCAGTCTGTTGACGCGCATTGGATGAGGCTAGGTTGTGCAGAAACACTACTGGTTCTTCAACTGCATCAACACTGGCAATTAGACCTCATTCAGGCCGCCATCTTTTGAAGAACCATCCTGCTAACGCGTATCAACTACCCGCTTTGGAATTTCACGCCCTTGCCCCCCACCGCTGTTGTATGCTGGCGATGTAAGCTTGCTTCTGGAAGGTAAGTTCCAACACTCCGGGGAAAGCTGGGTGTGATCCTGCCCGCTGTTGGCCTCGCTTGGGAAAGCCACTCTCCGGGAGCGCCATGCAGGGCTTCGGCAAACAAGTCGGGTATCACATCGCGCACCTTCCGCCAAGGTTGTCGTGTACACCTGCGCCTCCCACCCTAGCCCGACAGTTGTGTAATGCAACTCACCAAGTGGCTTTCGTCCTGGCCACCGCCAGCCGCATCTTCCACCATGGTCTCTGGTCTCACATTGTGGCCCTTCTGATGGTCTGGACTCTAGAAAACAATCCCGGCATTTTACTCAACCGATTGCCGGTTTGAACGACGCGCTTGCCTTTCCCGTGGACCAGCAGCCATGTCTTACCAGCCGACGCAAGGCCCGATTCGTTGCTTATACTCTTAGCCGCGGTGTCGCCTCAGGGTTTCCTGACCAGAAAGCAATTGGTTCCTGGTGTGGCCTTCAGGTCCGGCTTGCAGCCGTAACAAGCGCGTAAGACTCTAAGGCTCTCCCGATCGACCGCGGCACGGCGGGCTAGGGCCTATGGAAGACGATAGCCATCTCATGTGCTGTCAACCGGGTTCGGATGGATATTCGACCGGGTCAAGTCAACTATCTACAGCAACAAAACCCATGGCTTACCGTCTAGGGATGGTCCTCGTCAGTTTGTATTGGTGGCGCTCTCAGGCTGTCCTTATTCGCTGATTTAAGCGCGGCAGCTTACATCCTACAACGCACACCTCCCTTTGTGTGAACAACCCCTTCTCCTTGCATCCTGCCCGCCAAATCACCACCCCACCTACACATGCGGAGCCGAGACCGCGTAATGTCATGACGAAAGTCAAGATAGTATTCGTGGCCTTACCAACACGATTATGTATAGCACCCGAAGCTGACCTTCTTATGGGTGTCGGCGGTGTGTTCACACAAGTCATTGGAGACAAAGCAAGTACCGAAAACCAGGTAAAACCAGATCAATTAAACCTCGGGTAAACTTGAAGAGTTCATGCCGTTGGTTGGCCTCGTCCTATTTCCCCATTGTATCTAATGAACCTTTTCCAATTCTACTGGGGGGGAAATTGCTTGCGAGTGGAGTGCCAGTGTGACACGAAGGGGCGCCAGGCGCTTAACTTGCGTCGAATCCTTCCGCCTTCTATCGCTTCTATCGAATACGCCTCTTCCTTGCCTTGCTAGCGCGCCCACATAGCACACC
>Ga0247760_1001872_pt1 | contig 17787 bp, 21 predicted proteins | sample UWRJL171409R4_FD_179936 | JGI IMG/M metagenome (GOLD analysis project Ga0247760, IMG submission 179936) | Plant litter microbial communities from Arlington Agricultural Research Station in Wisconsin, United States - UWRJ-L171-409R-4 | ecosystem: Environmental > Terrestrial > Plant litter >... | reverse complement strand
AATTGAATTGCGAGGGTCTGCACGTGCCATGCGCTGAAGCCCCTGCCCGTCGCCGGCTCCGGCTAATCCTCGGCTGCACCCGATACGCTGACGCAAGGGTCGCAGCCACCACGAGGGTGTGTGGGGACCTTTGCTTTGGCGCACCAGCCAGCGGCTTCCAGCGCAAACACACGCCACAGGCCAGTCAACCTTCAACCCGCGAAACCGCCCTCTGCTTCGTTCAGGCCACAGGACGATTGGCAACGATTCGGTTGTGAAGATGGTGAGTCTCAATCCCTGGTTTGGGAGTGTTGTTGGTTTTGCTTTTGGGATGGGACTGGTTGGTTTGCTAACACTTTTGATGTTACAGTTGCCCCTCGGCCTCTTGAACGCGGCGCAAGGCCACCCCATGCTGGTCGAGCTCAAGAATGGCGAGACGCTCAATGGCCACTTGGTGCTGTGCGACACGTGGATGAATCTTACGTTGCGCGAGGTGGTGCAGACTAGCCCGGTATGCGGAATCCTGTCGAGGTGGTGAAGGTAGGGGAAGGTTGGAGTGTGTTGGCTGACTGTGGTGCGCTGAGTTAGGAAGGCGACAAGTTCGTGAGGTTACCGGAGGTTTATGTCAAGGGGAATAATGTGAGTCTTTGGGTTTATGCGGTGTGTAGCAGGGGAAGGATGCTGATGGACGATGACAGATCAAATACCTGCGCGTCCCGGACGAGATTCTCGACATTGTCAAGGACCAACAACAGGGCCAGGGAGGCGGATATCGCGGTGGCCGTGGAGGCCAAGGTAGAGGAGATCATGGTGGACGGGGCGGAGACAGAGGTCGCGGAGGCCGTGGGCAAGGGAGGGGCAGGGGCCGGGGCCGTGGCGCATGAATACTGGCAAACGGTATGGAGAAGTTGAGGCCGAAATGAAGATTCCGTCACGCGTACAGAACCTGCGGAGATGGACATAGCTATAACAAGGCTTAGAGGAGAGACGCTAACATCAACGATATCACGATGGGCCATGGATGTGGGGGCCGTGGACATGGCGTGCGAAGACGGAGCGTGAGAATGAACTGGCTATCCCTCAATACCCCGGAGAGAAGCTAGCGTTTGGACATTACTTTGGCTGGGTGGTGTCTGTTGTCTGCGGCCACTATATGGTTATCAGTTAGAGAGCATTGGCGACTTGTCAGTGCATATTGATCAATCAAGGCGAACTCCCCAAATACGTTTCCACGTGACTTGGTGTCGGGCCTTGTCGCGCTATGCCACCCACGGTGCCAAGAGATCTTTTTTGACATGCATCAACCACCACGACGACGTCACTCCCTCGGGCCAGCAACAGCTCACCTTTGGTCGTTTTTTGCCCATTAAGGGTGCATCCACAGGCACAGATGTCGCCTCCAGCTTCCACCGCCCTTGACGGACTCTGGCGCTGCCTGCATCCGTCAATTGATGCGACCTTCCTCGCCCGAGCCTCCCAATGCCTCCCGAATCACCCTCTCGTCCGTCGCAGCCATGGCTGGCGGCGCTTCCGAGCTGTCTGCCAGGCGCGACACCTCCACACCGATCATCCGTATGAAGAGCCGTCCTGGCTGAAGGAATATTTATCTCCGGCGCCCCCAAAAGATAAACGGGTGGATAGGGCTCCGGCGCCCCCGAAAGATAAACGGGCGGGTAGGGTCAAGGCCGGCGATCAGGAGTACGACAACACCTCTTGGGGGTTTGCCAACGTCCCAACAAAGACCCTACTGCGAGAGTTGGAAAATAGAAAAAACTCCCAGGGCCAGGAGGGGCGCATCGTCGCAATAGTACAACACCTGGTTAAGCAACGTGGACTGCCATACGATGTCCGTCTACTTGAGGCTCTCGTCGTGGCCAATTGGGATACCAGAGGCTCGGCAGCCAGACTCACGGAGATTATGGACTTGATGGGGGAACTGAATCTGACACCGGATTCGGCATTCTACCACTCTGCGTTACGGGTATGTTGGGACGTCTGTTTTCGTGGGGCGCGCGCTCTGTGACCGTAGATTGCTGACGGGGGACACGATCTAGCTCCTTACAGTGCACCCTGATTATCTCATGAGGACCAAAATTCTGCACGACATGAAGAGCAGACATATCGTTCTTAACCGCGACGGCAAGGTGAGCGTTGCGCTAGGGTATCTGCGTGACGGCCAGGACGAGATGGCGCTGGACTACCTGGAAGAGATGATCCGGTATTCGGTGGGCATCCCAGCCTGGGTATTTGATATCTTTATTTTCGTCCTGGGAAAAAAGGGGTGTGTCGAAGAATCATTGCGGCTCATGCTGCACCGCCCAGAAACGACCAATGATGGCATCCACATACCCTCCACCTCAATGTGGTACTTCCTGCTCGACAAATGCAGCGAATCGTACTGTTACCGAGGGACCAAGTTTATTTGGGACAAGATGGTTCAGGGCAAAACACTGGAGCCCTCGGACGGCATGGTCACCGCCGTGCTCGAAACCGCTGCTCGGCATGCGGATGCGGACCTTGCTACACAAGCCATCAAGGAACTCTCGCGGCGGTCTGTAAAGCTGGGAAGACACCATTACGAGGCCCTTGTCGACTGCTACTTGGAAGCCGGAGACATGGAGAATGCGTTCCGTGTGCTCGCCATCATGAGACGTGCTGGCATCTTTGACAGCAAGCGGAGCGTGGATCGTATCGCTCACGCCCTCGGCAAATCTCCTGAGCCTCTGGAGACTCGTCCTGCTCTACTGTTGAAACTGAGCGAGACATCCGATCTGACCCCAGAGGCCGAACTGCTGGTGGTACGCGAACTTTGCGAGCACGGGGAAACCAGACAGGCAGTGCGTTTCTTCCAGGACTCAAAGATGCTACATACGGAAGCGCGAGAGAATAGCGCCTATGTTGATGCAATCAATGCGTTTTTCCTCTCGCGATTAAGGGGTGACGATGCTACAGTTGAAGATGCGCGCCTTGTCCTCTCCGCATTAGGCGGACAGCACATTCGCGATCTCAAGGGTCTGGGAATGGAAGCCCTCCGCCGAGCTTGTTACTTATATACAATCATTGGCGACGTTGACTCCAGTTTCGATTGTCTGGAACAGTTGAAGCATGAAGATAATATTCCGACCAGATATATACTCTGCCTTGTGGAAGAGTGTCTGTCACAGCGGGACCCGAGAGTATGGGGTCTGTTTGACCGGCTACGGCCGTCAAAGTTTGAAAACTCGAAACGAATGGCCCAGCTCAGAAGGATACAGGAGAAGTTGGTGTCGATGAGGGGAGAGCACCACGAAAACGAGGCGGCGGCCGCTAAGAAATCGCAGGAGCAGGTGGGGGATATTATTAGGCACAGAGAAGAACAGGATGCCAGGGAACTGCAGGAGAGCTCGGAAAGCACAGGAGAGGACCAGGTTCAGGGAGCCGGCCGGGTGGAAGGTTCGATAACGACGGAAGGGGAGAGGGGCGATCTTCTTGAGATCAAAAGTTAAGAAGTAAACAGGGATCTGAGGGAGATAGATCTAAGGACTATGTTGCTATGGGGGTGAAAATGCAAGCTTGACGTCAGCGTCTTCGAGTGGAAACTCACAAATGCTACTTCAACTGTCTTTCTGCACTACACCATGGGACTTTCAAACCTCAGCTGTTGCTTTCGCTACGCCAGTGTCACATACATTCGCAGCTGCCCTAGAGTTGACACACTCAGGGATAACGGAATCAGTGTCTAATCGGGCTCATTTGAAGATGCTGACGTGATCAGCTTTCCGACGAGGGCTGTGAAACCGTGGAGCCGACTTCCTCTTGGTTACTTCAAAGAGCATCATCAAAAACGCGATCCCCTGCTGCCTCCCCACTGCCATTGGAGACGAATTTGAAGACATAGGGGGGAAGACAACCATCAGCAGGTTCAATCCGAACAGACAGCTGGGTTCATCGCCGGTCTTTTGATCTGACTAGGACGAGTTTGCATATGGTTGTCCTTCCCCCGTCAAAGGCCTGTAGCATCCGATATCTATCCATGACTCGGTCCCAGAGATGAACAGAAGACCGTACAAAGGCTCGGGCCAAAAGAAAGGGTCCCCCTAGCCAGTGCGAAATATGCCCTCTTGCTATCAATGCCACCTAGGGTATGGTTTTGGTAGGCCATCTCCTGTTCGGTAAAGCCTCACTTACATTTTAAAAAGACATTGCTGCATTCTGGGAAGGCCTTGCTGCATTCTGAAAAGGTGTCTTCATATGCTGGGAAGGCCTGTAATGTGGTAATCCCAGGCCTTACAGTTCCAGCGCAGGGCCGTGTGAGGATTTTAAGGACGTGTTTTCGCATGGAGATTAAAAGACCCTTTCTTTTGGCCGGGCCTTCGTAGTTCAGCCTGGTCATCAGCCTCACATGACGTTTTACCAGACTATTGAAGTGGTCTGCTGCAGAGTATGTAAGCCTGGTGATTATTCTGGATTCCGGCCTTGTGTATGCCTCTTGTAACTGCCCTGATTTCCTATATGGAGTTTCGGGTTGGCATCGTACGGTATAGGTATCTGCTGAGGATGGGAACTTGAAAGATTGCTTTTCTCATGAATCTTCAAAATTTGTTTCCACGGGCGGTGACCAGAACTCAGTTAAGTGATCATGCTTTTTATAATGCTTCTTCGGGTCGCCATGAGGACAGCGGCTCATTACGCTATAAACGTTGCTTTTAATTGAGTGGCGTGCTGAAAAGAGAGGACCACATATTCTCACTTGCATGAGCTCACAATACACTTTGGTTTGATCATTCCGTACATTCGTTAACACATCGTGGAATAATGCGCTTAAGCTACCTCCTTATCCCTATGTATCAATGCCAACGGCCAGGAATCCGCAAAGAGTGCCGTGCTCCCGAATTTCTTCTGGTATCCGTAAAACTCCGCTCCGGCCTTTCCCCCGCTATCCCGCATGCCGCAATGCAGCTTCAATATAACACCAGCGCAAACTAATCACACCCGTGCCTAGCTCAAAACGCTATAGGCAGAGGACTTATATCGGGGCGATATGCAATGCCATGCCTGTCTCTCAATGGGTATAGCGCCCCGACTTTCGGGGCGAGACGGCGGCGAATAAATTTGAAGTCGCAGCAAAGCAAGCAAAGTTATCCCTACATCTGCCCAATAACGAGGTCCGAAATCCTTTTTCATCCCATCTTTCCCAACCGTAGTTGTCAAGTTTGCTCACTCGACGGAGTGAGGTGAAGCCAATCGGGTTCACGCGTTGCCCTGGCTATTCCTCAACAACTCGTACAGTGCCTGATCGCCTCCTTCAATACTGCTGTATGTATGGCTGGACAGATTCATGGAGCGCTGATGGGTCTGGTTGTATGATCCACCACTGCTGGCTCCGCCTCCGTGAGCATGCGATCCGGCGCCCGAGTAGGCATTGTTACTGCCTGTAGCGGCTGAGTTATAGCCCGCCGAGGGGGCATTGACTGCATTGAATCCATACCAGCTTGACTGCTGGTTGCTGGTGGTCTGCGGCTGGCTGGAGTAGGAGTTGTACCCCTGCTGCTGTGATGTTTGCTGGCGCTGCGGCTGGGCCTGCTGTCCGTATGCGCTCGAGGAGCTTCTAGTCTGCGTCGTTGACTGCGGGCGGACATTAAACCCCGGCAAAGACGAAGACGGCTGGCTACTAGCTGAAGGGTGGTTGTAGGACGCGCCAGTCACCGCAGATTGATTAGCAGTATATGAATGGGCATTTCGTGACTGGGTTTCAGAGGTGGCCGTAACCCATTGCGATGTGCTCGGCGCTGTGGCTGATGTCGCATTGTACGACGAGGCCACGGTCTGTGAGGTGGGGTTCGGGGCTGCCGCCGCTGACGAGTTTCCGGTAGTTGACCTCGTGCCATAGCCAGGATAGGAGGAATACGCATTCGAGGAGGCAGCAGGTGCGGGATGGCTAGAGTACGGCTCATACGCTACGGTGCTAGCCTGTTCCGCTCGAGCAGTCGAATACTGATTGTAGTCATAGTTAGAGGCTGATGTCGAATTCGACGACCCCGTAGCCACAGGATAGACAGAGCTTGCCTGGTCATGACTCTGGCGACCTGCTTGTGCAGTTTGCACGGGAGTAGTGTTCCGAATAGACTGGCGCGATTTCGCGCGAACAGTCTGAGCAGCGGCTTGAGATGGGGACTTGTAGGCAGGGGGGTTGGCCGTTTGGGGTGTAGATTGGGATGCAGTAGACCAGTCCGGTTGCTGACGCACATCATCGTACGCTTGAGAGTTACTGCTGTAGGCGGGTTGTTGAGTTCTAGTCTGTCTTGAGGAGCCCCTGCTGGCAACTGCGGGCGCAACAGTCGGTGAGTTCGACACGGCTTGCCAACCATTTGACTGGGTTGTTGCGGCATTAGCGCTTGTCGAGTGGCTTTGAGTTGGCTGGGCCGAGGGGAGAGCACGTCGGGATCTCGACTGTTGATGCCCCAGATCGGCATTGTGAGTCTGCACGTTGGACAGATCCGGCTGTTCCGCGAACGACATGCTTGGCTCCTGACTAGATGGAGGGTAAGTGTATTCATTCAAACCCGTCCCTACATTGGTGACTGTGCTGGGAATGTAGTCTGTAGGTGGAATAGCAGAGTGCTGGGGAACCTCTGGAGCCAAAGGCAAAGCAGCACTGGGGAATGTCAAGCCCGAGTCATGCTGATAGGCATCCGAAGCCTGGTTGTAGGCTGATGGAGTATTTATCGGGGGCGAAACCAAGCCAGAGGATGCAATTTCCGTCTGTTCGTTATGGAACCCCGGAGAGCCCAAGCTATCCGGCTCGTCATCTTGTTTATCCGGTTCATCTTGTTGATTGACGATGGCTTGTTGCTCATCAATGACGCTGGCCTCGTGAGTCTCGGACCCTTCCCAGTCTGCTCTGGAGACTCTGCTCGGCCGCGGCTTCGCGATCGCATACTCGCATGCGATGCCTGTAGCAAGGCATTGTGAGCATGCCGGCTTTAACTTATCGCACTACAAGCCATGTTAGATCCTATTCATGCACACTAAAGCGTAGGAGTACGGAAAAACCCAACCTTTTCCTTCGAAGTGCGACACGATTCACAAGCGCCGCGTGTAAGCTTGACCTCGCCTCTTGCCGTGGACACTGGAGCCGCAGCAGCATAACCATCCCCAGCTCCAACTTCGGCCACGTTGTCTTCTGCGGCTGCTGAAGGGCCTGACTTCCTTCTCCGAGACTTCTTTGACTTTGATGGAGTAGCAGGCGTAGATTGTGGCTGGTCCACAGGGTGCGCCGAATCTGCCGGGTTGGCTTGTTGCTCTGGTGTGGGGGAAGCTTGTCCAGAATCCGACCCATTCCTACCGGGGGGATGAACGATGCGCAAGCGTTCTGCACCGTACTTAACGAGCATTTTCAATGATTCTCGCTGCAGAACCGGTGATTGGTTCGCAAATATGTTGAATTGCTCGGTTGAAAGCGTAGCGGGGTCAATGCCATGCTCAGTCAGAAGCTGTATCGCAACCTTCCTTCTCCTGTTGGCTTCCTCTTGCGATACCCTGAGAATTGGGGTTGCCCCACCATTGACAGCAGCCTCACCTTGGGACTCGGAGTGGCCATTAGTACCATTAGTGATGTGTCCCGCAGGAGCCCCTGGCTCGGCGCCATTCGCGACATCCGGATGCTGCACATTTGCGGGCATAACACTCTCGGGGGGGACCGCGTCTGGACCCTTCTTCTTCTTACGACGCTTATTCGGGTGCGAGCCCTCTCCCTCAGCGGCTTCACCCTCTGCCCGCCGTTTCTTGGCGGACCTGGGTGCCTTCGGCGTCTTTGGTTCTTTTGGTAGCCGCGGTGGCTTTGGCTCCTTGGGAGCCTTTTTGTTTGCTACCTGGATGGGAACTAGGGGCTCTGGCTCTGGTACCAACATTTCCATGAGCTGGCCGACGGATTTATGAAGAGGAGTGTGCTCATATTTGACCTCAATCTTTCTCGTCTTTACGAACGCGATCGTCACATGGCCCCGGCAATCGAATGAAGGACGGCCTTTCGAATATGTTAGCAGGTGCCTGCAAGGAAGGGGCATTCACGGCAACGAGTACTCGCCCATGTTCACCGGGTCTTGGCCATCCTTATTACTCCATGCGCCTATGGGCACCTTCGGCGGGGTCTTGGCTGTTTGTCTCGTCCAAGCCTGCCATGAGTCCTTGCAGGCATACTTAAATGTCCAGCCTTGATCGCCTCGATACATTGACCTGATGACCCAGTTGGTGCCATCGATTTCGCTGAGCACCGAGATGATGTATTTCGCGACCGACTGCTGTAGCACGTTGCCGTCGTGGGGTTGGTTTGTCAACGTGTCGATCGCATTGATCCTACGAACGGGTTGACCTGGACCAGCTACGGAGGTCGGTGCTGCGCTTGATTGCGCTCCTCCGAGTAGAGGGTCGACAGAAGCCGCATTCTCGAGTACGTCGTTTTCGGGCTCGGTGACTGGGATGTCAAAGACAACCGATGGTTGCAGCTCAAAGACATCTGTAATGTGTTTGGCACTCTTCTCGGTCACCTTGCTGGTGAATTCGCTGCGCATTCGGTTTTGGAGGCCTGCGACCGAGCTGAATGAGTTGGTGGACTCGGACACGCCGAGAAGTGCCAGCGCGTCCATGGTGACGGCGGCGTGTGTTGTCCCGGCCTCGATGCGTGGAAACGAGAGGTTGCGGGCGGAAGTCAAATTTACCGAGAACCCGCCACGCGTTGCAGCGCTGGATTGCCCCGCCGATCGCACAGCCCTGTATTGGCTGGCGTTGGCTGGGGATGGTGTTGCAAGCGCTCTTGCCGGTCACCGCAAACGCGAAGAACGCAGAACGGAGACTGCGAATGGCGGCGTTTGGATCACCACTTTCGCGCATCACGTGGATTGGTGTTGCGGGCGGTTGCCGTTTGCTGGACGTGGGGCCTGTGGGCGGCACGTGAAAGGAAGGTGCCTTCCCCTGACCCACATACAGGGTTAGGGTTATGGGCCCAGAACTCCCCAGGCGGAACCAACAAGTCGGAACTTCCAGCTTGGAAGTTGCCAGCTCCTGATTCTGTGAGCAAAAAATGTTCAATTGGCTAAGCAGGCACCTATAGATAGTAATACACTGCAGGTTACGAAGGCTTGGGTCAAAAGAAAGGTCCCCCTCAGCCAAAAATCCGCCTTCTTAGTGTCAACACCGGCCACGATTTCGGTCATGGCAGGCCATCTCCCATTCTGAAAAGGCCTACCAGTTTCTGAATAGGCATTTCGGGACGCTGGAAGGCTTTCGTACATTCTGGATAGGCTTTTCGCGATGCAGTCAAGGCCTGTAATTCCTTGCTGTTCCAGCCCATAGCTGTGTAAGGATTCCGATAACGTGTTTTTGCACGAAGAGGGACCCTTTCTTTTAACCCGAGCCTTCGTACGATTGAAGCCAACAAGGCACTGAGATCGCACCTAGCAACACCGGACGCCAGATTCATCCATCATATCCCGTACATTACCCATGAAAGGTGTTACAGTGCGCAGCTAGCTTTCGTCCTGGACAACTAGCTATCCTTACGCATTTTCCTCAGCCCACTGCTCAAGCTTCTCCAGAAGATCCGCCTTTTTCCCGGTTGTGCTAATCCCTTTGCCGGCCAAAATATCCTTCAACTCCGCAACTGTCAGCTTCTTCAGCGTATCGTGCTCAATCGCCGCTTTGAGCTCGGCGTTGCTCATCGAGCTGCTCGGCTTTTTCGCCGCGGGCGTGGCCTTCGCACGTTTTGCCGGCCGCTCATCACCGTCTGCCTCCGGTTCCCGTTTGAGTGACTTGCTCTGCATGAGCCCCTTGGCCTTCACTGCAAGCTCTGCCTTCCACCCAGCGAGATATTCCCCAATCCGCTTGTCCATCTGCTTGTACTTCGGGATGGTGGCATCCTCAGGCTTCTCTGGAATGTCCTCCTCAAGAGCCATGGACTGGACAATTCTGTAATGCCACTGAAGGGATGGGTTGGGATACTTTGCTGGGTTGTAAAATCCCTTTGGGAGTTGAAGTAGTTTTACCACCTCTCTCATGCCGTCGGTGAGATCATCAGAGCTTCGCGGTCCGCTGTCCAGATCTACAGACCTGACATCGTCGGCAAATGGCAGTGGGCAAAGCCAAAGTCCTGCTGGTAAGAAGTGCGTGTCGTCGGGAGCTTGGGACGGAAGAATGGCGACGAGGAGTGGGTTGGCGTTGTCACGGGCAATAAACCAGCCGAGGCCCATCTTCTTGTCCTTGAGCAGCTTGGTCCATAGAGCAGAGAAGACCCGCGTCGAGCCCACGTAGTCTTGTTCGCTCGGGAAAATGAATATCGACTTCTTCACCGATGCCCACATAGGCAGCATGGAACGCGGTTTGAAGCCAATAATGCGGAGCCCCTTGTTGCCCATCTTCTTGAGGTCCTTCGCCTCCTCAGGGTTGAAATATATGTACTCGCCGCCAAATTTGTACGCCTTCCTGATTTCGGATTTTTCGACTGTCCGGGCAGACGTGTCCAGTTTGGTTGTCTCGGACTGAGCAACTTGTGCCTGCTCGCCGCCCAGCCAAACATAGCAAGTTCTTGCGGGAGTCTGCCTGTGAAGAGGGATGTAGCCGTTGACAGAGATTGTCAGGCCTGGGGCAAGCTCAAATCCGAGGTTGGAGAAATACGCTCTCCTGGGGGTTTGTTTCGAGTTGATATTGGAAATCAGTGAGTTTAACAGCGTCAGGCCGTCACCCGATTTCGATGTCTTCACCTCATCAGATACTCCAGCTTCAGCTGCAGGGTCACGGTAGATGATGTCCTACTGCAAGTTAGCTCATCGTCATAACTCACAAAAGTGGGGGCCGTACATCATAGAACTTGGTCACATCAAATTTCTTGCTCCCACGGCTGATAGGAAAAAGCTCAATGACAACACCCAAATCATAGAGATCCTTGGCACGCACTGCGGCAGATGATTTGGCCGCTTTATCGCCAGCGTGTGGGCTGTCGTTGTCTGTGATAATGAAAAGCCGTCGGGAACCAAAGTTGGCGGCATTTGTGGTAAATATTTGGTTGGCACAAAACAGGACGTTTGACATCAGGGCAGGCTCCGTCGACGGAACCAAAAGCTCGTCCAAGTCATCGGTATCTTCTTCAACCAGTTCTTTGAGCCTCTTGACGTCCTCGGCAGCAGGTACGTCTAGGTCGGTGAGAAGATAGCAGTGCGGATAGCCGGTGCCGCTGCGCGAAGTTGGGTCGTCGCGAAACTTTGACTTTTCAGTGCCAAAAAGCAAAACTCCCATCATGTCCTTTGGCTGCGAGATGATGCGCTGTTGCATGATCTGATAGGCACATTTAAGGGCAGCCGAGACGGCCGTGTCCTTGTCGGCCCGCTTCTCGCTGCTCGCTGGCGGCGGCAGCAACATGGAATTACTGACGTCAATGGCAAAAAGAATTGCATCCTTTTGCGTTTTGTAGTCCTAGTGATAGTTTTAGCTAAAATATCCATTGCCGCGTTTGCACACGCGGCAACTAACAGTCTCATCCAACTCCTCCTCCTGCTCCTCCTCTGAGCGTCTCTCCTCATCGCCACCCCAAGCCATGATTTCACCGGGACGAGACCGACGGCTCTAAATTTTCTTTTCGTGAATTGATGACCAGAGGCCTGGGCGTTTTGGGTGTATGAAAAAAGAGGGAAAACCAGAAAGCGCACGAAGGGGTTCGTGAGAAGACGCGATGGTTGAGAAGGGGCGCGCCTGCCTAAACGCCAGAACATGTGACTCAGGGTTGGGGTAGGCAACAAATGCCTGAGCTCTGGTTGGTCAATCAGACCCCTGCATCCGAACAGGCTTGGACCTCGCCACTGCAGCTTTAGTTACCGCACTTCAGGGTGTCATGGCAGACGGTCTTTGAGACGGTCAAAAAGAGTGGGAGGGCAACATCAGCCGATATTGTGCGCGGCTGGGAACGGGACACGACTCCAACAAAACCTACCCCCAAAATCTGGTCAATTGGCAACCGATCGAGGCAGTCCACATTTATCAGTCCCTCCGCCCGTTCACTTTCCGGGGTACTTGACCCCTCACGTTTGTCTCGACAGCGCCCTGATCGCGAATTGCAGTCGGTGTTTCCAACATGGCTTTCCGCCTTCCATCAAGCCGGCTCTACAGGGCAGCGGCAGCCCCGGCAACCTTCAATACCAGGCCACTCGCATCTCTTCTACGATCCTCAAATCAGTCATCGCAGCTGCGATGGCTGGCGACTCCGACACCTCCGGTAACACAGAACAATGTGGCCTCACAAGGCCCAACGGCCATAGTATTCCTCAACATGGGCGGCCCGTCGACCGTCGACGAAGTCGGGGACTTTCTCAGCAGGCTGTTTGTCAGTAACGATAACATCCAAGCTATACGTGCTCTCCCGCTAAATAGATTCTCTCCCTAGGCCGACGCCGATTTGATCCCCCTGGGGCGCCTCCAAAACTATCTCGGGCCGTTGATCGCCAGCCGAAGGACGCCGAAAATTAAAAAACAATACGCAGCGATTGGAGGCGGGTCGCCGATTCGCAAATGGTCTGAGCATCAGTGTGCCGAGATGTGCAAGCTCCTAGACAAGATCTCGCCACGGACAGCCCCACACAAGCCGTATGTCGCATTCCGGTACGCCAACCCGCTCACGGAGGAGATGTACAAGAGACTTCTGGCCGACGGGTTCGGTAACGGGAAAGGCGGGCGTGCCGTCGCTTTCACCCAGTATCCGCAGTACTCGTGCTCTACCACCGGCAGCAGTCTCAACGAACTTTGGAAGTGGCGCCAGAGGCTGGAGGGCAAGACCGGAGCCGTAGAGGGCGGCGAAGATGGTACTATCAACTGGAGTGTTATTGACCGGTGGCCGGTTCACTCTGGACTTGTCGAGGCCTTCGCTAGTAACATCGAAAAAAAGCTCCTCGAGTATCCGGAAGAGCGCAGGAACAGTGTCGTCCTGCTGTTCTCAGCCCACAGCTTACCGATGACGGTGGTAAATCGGGGTATGTCCAATCCACTCCTGCACTAATTTCAGAATCTAACATGATGAAGGTGACCCCTATCCCGCCGAAGTCGCTGCGACTGTTCACGCGGTCATGCAGCGCCTCAAGTTTTCCAATCCTTACCGGCTGTGCTGGCAGTCACAGGTTGGGCCGCAGCCATGGCTTGGCCCTCAGACCCAAATGTCAGTCGAAGAGTACGTGGCTAAGGGGCAGAAAGACCTGGTCCTCATTCCGATCGCCTTCACGTCCGATCATATCGAGACTCTCTTCGAGCTCGACGAGGAGGTGATCGGTGAATCTGGCCACGCAGACACGATCAAGCGTGTGGACAGCCTCAACGGCAACCCGATCTTTATCCAAGCGCTCGCAGATCTTGCTAAAACGCACTTGGAGAGCGGCATTGCCTGTTCCTTACAGATGGGTCTCCGGTGTCCAGGATGCAAGAGCGAGCGGTGTACCGAATCCAAAAAATTCTTTGCGGCCCAGGAAATAGCGGCTGCTTAGTGTGTACGAGAAGGGGGTCGATGTAAAAAAGCGTAATGAAATTGTAATTATTAGATTACAATGTGGCTTTACGGAATGCATTTGCTGGTGTCTATACGGGGGCTATTTATCAAAGGCTTGGCTGGCGCGCTGGCTTGGAGAGTTGCCCAAGCAAATTGAATTATCTCCGTCGGGTTCCTATTTGATGCCTCGTAATTGACGCCCCGACTTCTCGCATGTGGTTGGGAGTCACCTGAGAAGTACGGACGTACCTGAACAGGTCAATGTGGTCCACGTGTAAGCAGGTGGAGGCATCTCACCTCCGCCCGCGCGGGTCCGGAGCGGGGAGTTCCCCAGGAACCGATTGCCGTTATCGATTGTGTGGGAATTTGCCGGGTGTGCGTCATCGATTTTTTTTGGCTTGAGGCTTGGTGCTCGCTCGATCATGCGCTGGACAACCGGGTCTACGCTAGCGGACTGTTTGGGCCGCCACAAGTTGCGACGAATAGCCCACTCTGATGTTTGATGTTGCGATGCTCGATTGCCAACAATCCAGGAATCTCCACACTAGCTGCATGCAGGCGCATCTCATGCTTTGTAATGTATCCAGCCGGCAGACTCGGTACATCTACCCCTTGCTGATATGTTACAAGGGTACTATACCTTATCAGAGGATGCCAATGACATACCCACCTTCCCTCGTCTCTGCCCAGCTCCTTCCCTTTTGACCATTCTCATAACATCCTGATTCCGTTGCGTTGCTTCGCTTCTTCTCGGTTGTAACGACTGCGCCTCTGTGATCACCGTATCCTTATGGTATTTTCTTAAAACAACGCAGACCAACGCCTCGACCGCCAGCCAGTTTGGACGCTAGCGCTCAGGAAAGCACGCGCAACGGATCTAGTGGGCCAGCCTAAGAACCGAAGATCGCACCCACTCGTGGACTATCAATTGGGATCCATGTCGTCGCAATTATCGGGGACTGACGACACTTCTCCCTGCTTGCATCGTGCGCGAAATCGACCCCCGGGACGATAGGAGAGCAGGCACGCGGACGTTCAGCAACGTTCGGATCGCCTGGATCTGACATCAGCAGCTCACAGCAACCATGGCGACGGCTTCTAGAAAGCCGTCCGGCGGCTCCCCGCTCGGCAACGGCGTGGACCAGGCCGGAGGTTCTAACAGAACCGGGGATTGGGGAAGCACTCTCGCGCCGGAAGCCTCTGAGTCGACCACTCTACTCGGCTCTTCCAGCGACGATAGCAGCGCGCTGAGAAAGGATAGTTGGGTTGGGTTTGAGGACTTTGAGGGCCTGCCATGGTGGAAAACGCCATCTGTATGTCGCACTGCTGCTGGGTGCGCCGTGGCACCGCTGCGTGTCCTTCCTGATCTTTATCTGACATGTGTGATGCTAGGTGTGGTGGATGATGGTGCCGTATGCGTTCTTTACGCTCGCCTTTGGGGGTTCACTCGTCCCGAAGCTGAACTTGTAAGAAGCCACCTCTCCTTCAGGATCCAGGTTGTGAGTTTGATGCTAACCATGTCTCGGGGTGCGACAGGATCATCGATCTTGTCTGCAGGAAGTACTTTGACGATAGGTTGGCGGCTGATCCGACTTACATCTTTCACCCCGTCCTTCCCGGCGCAGATAACCCACAGTGTCGACAGGATGGCGACGTCATCCAGCGTGTCGCTGCCTTCACTCTCGTGCTAAGTGTGCTGGTCGGTGGCCTAAGTACACTCACGGCGCCAAAAATCGGCGCCCTCTCGGATCGGTTTGGAAGGAAGCGTCTCATCGTCATCAGCTCAAGCGGGGCAATCATTGGCGAGATCATCACCATCCTCGCTGCCAAGTATCCCGTGGTAGTTCACTACAACTGGCTGCTGGTCGGTAGTGTCTTCGACGGCCTGGCTGGTTCGTTCACCGCGGGAAGCATTCTGAGCCATTCGTACGTGGCTGATTGCACACCACCGTCAAAACGTTCGGTCGCCATCGGGTACCTTCACTCGTGTCTGTTCACTGGCCTCGCCTTAGGGCCCCTCCTCGCTGGGTATCTCGTCGAATGGACCGGCTCCCTGATCTCTATCTTCTACATCACGTTAGGATGCCATGTCTTTTTTATTCTCTTCATGTACTTTATTGCCCCTGAATCACTCTCCAAGAGGCGTCAGCGGATCGCCCGCGACAGGCATGCAGCAGAGCGAATCGCAGCTGGCCCACCTCCAGCTTGGGCGCTCAACGTCGCTTCGCGTATGCCTTTCGGCAAGCACTTTGGCGACACAGTTCGGTCAATCATTTCAGAGAACCCATTAGCACCACTCAGCATTCTCTTTCCGACAGTTGATCAGATCACATCGGCCCCAGAGATCTCGCCGATCGAAGAATTTACGTCAGCCCAAAAGAGCAAGAGGCTGCGGCGCAACCTAATCACACTCGCCCTCATCGACATGTGGATACTGGGCGCAGCGATGAGCGCCGGCACGGTGACAGTGCTCTACACTGAGAAAATGTTTCACTGGGGCAATTTCGAGTCCTCGCGCTTCATCTCGCTGGTTTCGATGGTACGCGTTGTAGTCCTGATGGTCATCTTCCCGGTTATCAACTACATATTCCGGACTCGACATGCCCGTCGCAACTCTGGGAATGGCCCGGTGGTTGAGAAGAATGCCGGGGCCGACGAGCTCGACATCTGGGTTCTCCGCAGTGCTCTGCTCTCCGACGTTATCGGCGCAACGGGCTACATATTTGCGCGCACAAGTGGCCAATTCGTCTTGGCTGCCATTGTCACGGCGTTCGGTGGTATGGGATCGGCTACAATCCAAGCCGCGCTCAGCAAGCACGTCCCCGCCGAGCGAGTCGGACAGCTGCTGGGTGGCATCGGCTTGCTTCACTCGCTCGCCAGAGTTTTCTCGCCCATCGTGTTCAATGGGCTTTTTGCCGCCACGGTGAAGACGTTCCCGCAGGCGTTTTTTGTGCTTCTAACAGGCGTTTTTGCGCTATGCTTAGTGGCGTCCTTCCTGGTTAGACCTCATGGTATGTCTATCACTTTCCCTTGTACCGTTTCCGCTGTGGCTAATTTTGGATGTTAGTATTTATGGAAGAGGACGAAATTCCAGTCCCGGAATCTCCGACCTCCCAGGAACGATCGGCCAGGGTAAGGCGAGACTCATTTGAAGATGATGGGCTGCTCCCTGCTCTGACGCGATAGATGTGAATTTGCGGTGAGAAGCGTCCAATCTGTATAACGAATGATGCTGCGCATGTATACGCATGTTAGGTATGGTACCTGAAGGCTGTACCTATGTATGTTGGAAACTCGCATTAGACAGTACTCAACCATATAAGAGAATAGGCTGGGTAGATAGTATACTCGACCATATAGGAGACTAGGTTGTGGTTCCTGTGTAAATTATACAAACTACCAGGACAATGCATTGCCCGATGACCATTGTTGGCCTGCGGATCTTTGTTCCATGTCGGCAGTCGCCTGCAGGTACAATGATGTAATGCAGCAGGCATCGGATTTTGGGACGACGCGCATGATATCATTTTGGCATGACGAGTCTGTTTAAACATGAGACCAGAGGCATTCAAGATCGGATGGAACTTTTGCTAGACGCCGTGGTTGCATGGGAAGAATGATTGTGGTTGAGGTGGGGCTAGGTACGCATTCAACCATCAAACAGCAGCAACCACACGCCTGAAGTTCCAGTGCCTTGGTACTTGGTCAGCGCCAGCTCATCCACCAATACCTCTCACTCACACCTACAACAACAACAACAACAACAACAACACCACCACATCCTGATACATCCTGAAGCATGCTCATCAGAATCTGCGAGAGACTCACCCGCGCCATCATTTCCCTTCCATTCTTTACCAGCGCCGCAGCACCCTCCAGACTCATCGCGACGACGGCGACGAGCAGAAGGAGAATGAGCAGCTCACTCCCCGTCTCGCTGGACCCGCCACAGCAGCCCATCCACTTTGGCCCGTTTGAAGTCACCAACCAGGTAGGCATCCCCCTTCTACCTTACCGTCCCTTATGTTGTTATCCACCTACCGTCTGTCTCACTAACACCCGTCTCCCTCCCCCAGGTCTTCCTCACCACACCGCACTCCTTCGCCCTCGTCAACCTCAAGCCCCTTCTCCCAGGCCACGTCCTCCTGTGTCCGCTGCGCCCGCACCGCCGCCTCACGGAACTCAGCGCCCCAGAGCTCACCGACCTCTGGTCCGCAGTGCAGCGCGTGCAGCGCATGCTCGCCCGGCACTACTTTTCCCCCCAACCTACCTCACCCCCTGCCACCTCCCCCCAACCCCAGCCTTCCTCCCCC
>Ga0247760_1001871_pt1 | contig 17794 bp, 19 predicted proteins | sample UWRJL171409R4_FD_179936 | JGI IMG/M metagenome (GOLD analysis project Ga0247760, IMG submission 179936) | Plant litter microbial communities from Arlington Agricultural Research Station in Wisconsin, United States - UWRJ-L171-409R-4 | ecosystem: Environmental > Terrestrial > Plant litter >... | reverse complement strand
CCAATTTCCTCCTCCACCACATGTTTTTTTTTTTTTTTTTGGCGGGGAAAAGAAACTCACATATGGTCGTCATAGAGCTCGACTTGCCCGGCCTGCGGCAATACAACCTTATGATTGACACACGGAATAGAATGTCGCCGAATTGATACGCGCGGTATGCCCCTCAACGCACACAATCCCCTCCAATCAAGACACAGAAAGCCCTGATGCTCCCTCGCTCCGACTGTTGTCTCCCACCTCAAGCTCACCCATGACAAATTTCTGGGGATTACTCGTGGCTTGGCAAACAGAATCACCTTCATCCTCCGCCTCGTCGATGCCGACGTTGTAGCGGCGAGCCAGTCCTCTGGCCTCCCACGGCAGTAGAATGGATATGTACCTCTGGGGTTATGTGTTGAGCCATTCGGGCGTGAACTAGGCCATTTCAGATTTCTAAGCTTGCGTTCAGAGGACGCTATTTGGACATTAAACTGGTTTGATGGATTCATAACGGCATGGAGACATTAGAGTACTGCTTTCTTTGCAGCTGTGTGGGCAAGACCACGACCTAGTAGTGGATCAGACAGGGACAGCGAATAATACACGGGCGTGATGTGGTTGTACTTTCGCCATCTCAACCCATCGCCACACGTTCCGTTTGAAATATACCTCTCGTTCAAGATGCCTACGGCATGAAAAGCCTCAAACCTGCTGCTATCTCCCCGTCTCGCTTTGCCAACGGGGTTGCTGCAGTCATGAAATGCTCTCCTTAGGGATCAAAGAATAACCGTAGAATATCCCTAGAAAATGATACGGCTCGGGACCAAAGCGTCTTCGTAGCCAGCGCGCCACACCTAAACCTGACATGGCGGAATACTGCAAAGCGGTTTGTTTTCTGTACCACCTCGGCGACGACTTTCCCGAAGCTGAGATAGAAAATGTCGTCCAAGGCGAGCTACAACAGCACACTACAATTAGTCTCTGGATGGCTGCTGGCGTGGGGACTCGATGGGGCGTTGAGAACATGTTATTACTTTATCCAAATAGCTTGGGGGCGTGTGAAAGCCTGGTCAAAGACATGCTGAGTAGAGAAATTTACTTAGGTTCCAAGTTTAAAACACCAAAGGCCCTGAATTAGGAGTAGTGTCATTTGCCTAGGTACACGAGAGAATGTCCAGACCACGACGCAGCCAGTCGCCAAGAAGCCTTGCTAGACTGGTCTGTATCCATGTCCCATATTGATATACTGCCGTTACGCTTCTCATATCCACAATCCTCGATTTATCATCTCGTGGGATCAAACGCTGCCCAAGCCAGATTCCCATAGGGGCAGGACCAACTACTCCAGAGGGTCTACCCAAGCCGGTTTAATCGACGAAAATCTTGGCCTCCAGCTCGCCGTATGTGCTCAAGAATTTCTCAAACAGACGGATCGAGTACTCGACGTCGTACGTACCACCTGTCTCCCGAATGCTGTGCATGCTTAGCTGCGGATTACCCAAGTCTAATGTGCGCACGCCCATTTTGGCTGATAGCATCGGGCCAATCGTGCTGCCGCAGGGCGAGTCGTTGCGCACCACAAACAACTGTAGAGGTACACCGGCTTGCCGCGCCACCTCCTGCACGAGCGTGATGCCAGGCGAGTTGGTCGCATACTTCTGGCCGGCGTTGATCTTGATGACAGTGCCCTTGTTCATCTCGGGCGCATGATTGGCCTCGTACTTGTCGGCATAGTTTGGGTGCACGCTGTGCGCCATGTCCGCCGAAATGAGGAATGATGTGCTCAGCGTCTGCTCAAACGCTGTCGAGAAGGCCGGGCCTTCGGCGATGTTCTCGTACGAATTACCCGACGGCGAAGACGTCGCCGGGATCACTGAAAGCCGCCGCACTACCGCTGGAAGCATGTTCGAATCGGCACCCTGGGCAGACGTCGATCCGATCTCTTCATGGTCGAAGCAGGCAACCAGACGAATGGCCGACTCCGAATCCAGACTCGATTGCTGAACCGACGAGATCAGTCCCATGATGCTGCAGTAAGTCATGTTCAGATTGTCGAGGCGTGGCGAAAAGATGAACTCCTCATTGAACCCACCCAGGCACGACTTCTGTGTGTCGTAGAGAACCAGCTCAAAGTCGACAACCTGGTCAACCTCCACACCGGCATGCTCAGCGATGATATCGATGAGATGGGGATGGTGGCGTTCCGTCATGGCCTTGAGCGGCTTGAAACTGTCCTCGGACTGTTGTGCAATCCCTTCAGCCTTGTCGGCGCCCGTAGCACCTTTAGTTTCATTCAGCTCGGCGGCAACCAAACCGGCAATGGGGACCATTTCCTTCTCCTTGTTGGGATCAAAGTTGGTTTGGCGGTGGAGATGGATGGCCAGGGTGGGAATACGCAGGATGGGACGATCAACCTTGACCAGTTTTTGGACAAAATTGTTGTCGCCTTCGCGGACCATGACACGACCAGCAATACTGAGGTCGCGATCGAACCAGCTGTGCCAGATACCACCACCGTACGTCTCGACGCCGACCTGGACAAATCCGTTGGAGCCTTTGTTGCTGACGGGCTTGATACGGAGGCACGGAGAGTCGGTGTGGGCACCAATCATCCCGATGGGATTACCCGGTTTCCACTGGGCGCCGACAGCGAAGGCGATGATGGTCGAGCCATTGCGCGTCACATAGTACTTGCCGCCGGGCTGGACAACCTTGGACCAGTTGTCGCGTTCCTTGATGCGGGCGAAGCCAGCGCCATCGAGAAGCGAGGCGGCGGTGGCCACGGCGTGGTAGGCTGCAAGATAATGTCAGCTGTGCCGTTGACCGACGAGACGGACAAGGAGCGCGGGGGATTACGGGTCGGCGACGCGTTGACAAAGTCGACAAAATCGGAGGCGGCCTTGGGCGGGATCATCTTGACGACAGACCCACGCGACACTGCGGGGGGAACGGGGGATATGTGAAGCTGCCTGCTCAACGCGGCGATGGTTCTTGGGAGGGCGAGTCGTGGACTGGTGCTGCCTCGAATTGCCACGCGAAAAGTGTGCAGACTCAAACTCCTAGCGAGCATTGGAGTTCTGGAGGAGCGGAACAAAGGAGGCCCCAAGAAGAACTACTGCAGCTACCTGAAAGGTTCCTTACTATTCCGACGGCGGGGCAAAACGCTTCCGGCACAAGCTTCTGCAGCAGAGCTCTTTCCTTACTGCTCTTCATCAAGCTTCAGCTCCGCGCTGGGCGCAGCACCCGACAGGGCGCTAGAATGAGAAACCCGTGGAGTGTGGGACCCCTGGAGCGGCAATCGCACGCTGCGTACTTTATGATTGACAGCCTCCACAGGGGTTTTCCTTTTGGATAGGGGAAAGTATGTCGGCAACGCGGTTGGATTGACGAGCAAACATCATCTAGTACCCAAAATGTCTATAAGATGCCGCTAGAAGTCCTTCTTGTGGTGTTGAAGCTGCTCTGAACAACGGCTCACACACCTTGAGGGCTGCCCCTTCCGTCCACAGCTAGTTAGGCTTGGTTTCATCCAATCGGCTTGCCGTTGACAAACCCCGCGAACCGCTGGCCACTGGAGAAATACCCAATCCTCCCCTCGGCAACCCCCGCAATCTACACCACGTACCACAAAATCGCGACCCCTGGGGAAGATCGTCAAGCTTCCATCCCCACAAGTGACGAGACGGTAATTTCCCCATGACCAGTTGCGATGCAAATCATACAATCAACTTTGCAACGGGCCGAAAGCTTTTCGCTCCTCGTCGCGGACCCCGTTCTCCGCCGTGCGGATGGCGCCGAGCAGCGCCCCATCTGTCAGCCTTGTTCAGCAAAACCGTTCGACAACACAACACAGTTGACACGACACTCCACTGCTGCAACCAAATCACCGGCCCAGAGGGCTGCACACCAACGGGGGTAGATCACTGCGGGCGCAGCACATGCGCTTTTTAAAACTGGACTGTGCAATCCAAACCCTGCAAATCGTCAGTGCAAGACTCTGCGCGGGGTGGTGACGAGTTCCGACTATGCTGCTGGGCTACTACCCAAACTCGGTAGGATCACCAGCTCGAAGTTATCCAAAGGGACGCGAGCCTTGAGTATATATACATAGACGCTGATGTCCCCAAACCTTGAGGCGACATTATGACGCTTCACAGTCCCTGCCCTATGTAACTTGGGGCGTTTCCATTCTCGTGCTGAGGGCGATTTGCAAAACCAACCCGTCCCGCACTAGTTATCGGTCTCCCAGGGGCTTGAAGTCGACAAGGGGGTCCACGGTTGCTCCTGAGCCTTGTTTGCTGCCCCTCATTCCGCAAACCGCGCTAGGTAACTAGGTAACTAACCATGTGCACAGTGCCTGGCCAACTGTCTCGTCGTTTCCCGCGGCTTGAAAACCCAGGCCTCCATTGTGACGTTTTTCGGTTCACAAACACGGAGAAGAGGTCGATGCGATCCAATCCACTCTGGCATGTAACCCCCAATTTTGCTCTTCTTCCCCGTATTCCCCTTAGACGCATCTCGCCCCGCGGCGAACTGTCCTCCACTGGTCCTGCCCTGTTGCCCCGCCTCGCCCCGGGCGAGCAGGGCCGCCTCGCTGTTGGCAAACGGCTCAGCAACAAGCGACAAGGAGCAACACAGGGAGCCAGGAATCCAGCCGAGTTGACCCGCAGATCGATCGGGACATTTTGCACCACCCACCAACCAGAGCCCCTGGCCTCGGACCCCTGAACAGATCCTCTGCCGCCAGCGTTGGCAGCGGGCTGTCCGCCCACCTGCTAACTAGCCCCTCGTCTTCATTCACGAGAATGTGGCTTGTGGACGATAGGTACTTCGACGGAAATATTCAACGCCAACACACGTGTTCGAAAAGCAAACAGTAAGTGCCAATAAAAAAAAAAGTAAGAAAATGTCAACACCCTGGTTTATCGGAACCTCAGTATGCGGCACAAAAGCGTCATCAGTGCGACACTGCTTGCTTGCAGTTGCAGTCGCAGCTGAAGGCTTCCCTCTTGAAAAAAAAAACGTCATCACACCATACGCCAAACCTGCGACCCCCATCACACAAACTCGCCCCTCCATTCATCCCCTAGGACACAAAGCCAGGACTAGAACCAAGCCTACCTTGCTTATCTTAGTACCCAAAAGCTAAGCGGGAAAACATAACGAAACATTGGCACAGATAACCACGATACGCCTACCGGACTGCATGCGTTGCTATCTCAGGGAGGGGTTCCAGATCCGATAGTAGGACTAACGGACTGGGAGCTTTGTGCCTACACCGCATTACACGAGTATATTCTCCGCTCACCGTAGGTGAAGCCCGGTGGGATAATAGTGTGATGGTGACACAGCCTGTAAGAGGCCATGCCATGATACGCCACTCCGCAGGTCACCACCCAGTATCGCATCACGGCACCTAGTGTACCTGCCTGGCTGCCCACCTACCCACTTAACGTCATACCATGCCATTCTATGTCATGTCATGTCTTATCAGAGTGCTCTATCTTGTTGTAGCAATAGCAACCCTCATGTCGTTTGACATCCTTCTCGACACTGTGCAGGTCAACATGTTAGTGAGTGCAATCTCCAAGGCCTAGTTAGAAAAAAAACAAACACAACCGACTCATCTGTATGTACATCTGCCTACGTGCCCACCCCCAAACAGACCATTTTCAAAGGTCTAGTCGGCCCCAGTCAGGTCTGATTCGGTTCCAGACCCGGGTCTGGTTCTGGATCTTGGAGGGTGTACACCCTGGCAGGACAATCGTTGTGGACTTTGAGCCAAAGGAAATGGTTGATCGGGCTATTTGAACTAGTTCCGGAGGGTGAGCAGTTTACCATCGTCAAGGCCGTTGGGGTAATGGTAAGAACACAGAACGTGACAAACATAGCAGAGATTAATCTGGCCCGGAGTTCTCGATCCCTAACAGAGAACCGACTCTGACCGACCGCAATGTTACTACCTATGTTGCCATACACAATCTATCCATGTCCGGCCCGGAAGGCGGCTAACTGCTACAACTTGTTCGGCGGTTTTATGTCGGGAGTCCCAGAACAGAACAGAGAGACCTCGGACCGAGATTGATTGTTATTGTTTGCATGATGCGTATTTCGTTCGTGGGACTCGGGTAAGTAAGTAGTTAGTAGTACTGTCTAGTTCCAGGAATCGGCTCGATTGTCGGGGGCGGACTATTCGGGGTCGGGGTCGGGGTCGGGGTCGGAGTTAGAGTTGGAGTTGGAGTTTTGGTGAGATCCTGACGGAACGCAACCGCGTCAACAGACTTCCTCTTAGCTCGGCCACCACAAAGGAGACAGCCCCTGGGTTCATTACTGTGTTTTCAGCAGCTGTGGCATTTTTCTTCTTTTGAAGCGCCAGCAGGCTTCTCTTTTTCTTTGTTTCTGTGTCCCGCTAGCTGTGTTATCTCTCCTTTGGTGGGTAAGTCAATGAAAGGCGAGTATGGAGTTCAGGTACTCAAATTAAAATGCGAATACAGCACCTTGTGTGGTATGATTCCGATGATAAGGGTTCCAGGTTTGGGGTTCTGATCGACTTTTTGTTCCTCTGCCATTTGTCGATTTCTTGGGCCAAGGAAAAGAGGTTCAAATTCAGACTGCAGTGCTTCAGTTTGGAACACTTGGTTCCTCAGACCCTCTTAGCTTGCCTCCTCTTCCGTGAGACGGGATGCCGAGATATGATAAACCTCAGGAACTGGCCTTAATTTATATGTTGCCTACCAGGATTGCGTTGACCCTGAAGTGCGAACTGGAGTTGCGGGCAGTCAACATCAACTAGAGCTACGTTACCCAACCGTTTGCTTCCTAAAGGAAACTAAGCCTACCCCCCAGCTGCGTCAGAGGACAAAGAGGGAGGTAGTTGTATTGACGATCAGTCCAGACTAGGGAGGACAAAAGAAGTGACAGCGCTGGCTGCACACAACACACCACCCCCAAAACCGGAATCAGTAGCATTGGGAGAGCAACAACAGCGGCCGTTGCCGATTCGCTCACCCTCCTGGCTATTTGTAGACTCATGTACCATCAGACTGTGGCGCTGCCATGAAGGAACACCAGAGTACTTTTGGGTTCTGGGGGGCCGAGTCACCCATGACAGAGACCAGGATCCTGGCTCGTGGCGTCTTGCGGGCGACCAATCATGTCGCTCTTCCTCAGTACCCATACCCCTCCCTTCCATCTTGTCTTCGTCTCGTCTTGAAGCCATTCTCTTCGTCGAAGAAAAGGGGAAGAGGAAGTAGGGAAGACGGAACGGTTTCTGTATAGGATGGCACCCATTTCGACTTTTATTGATCGAGCGCACAGCTTTTTGGTTATCATTTTCAGACGAGAGACGCCCGCCCTCCGTACCAGCTCGGTGTCGATAGACCCGATGAGCCTGAGAGAGAAGGAAGAAGGGTCAGGTACACTGCAGTACAAGGAACAAAGGACGAAAAAGAGACTGGGGCTCGTGACTGGTTCGTCACACGGTTGAAGAAGGAAAAAAAAATCGAATAGGGAACCGCGACTATGATGGAGGGGAACAACAGCTTGTGGGTGGTCGAGAGGTGAGGGAGGGGACTGGGGGTGTAAGAGCCGCCGCGAATGGCGACGGAGAAATGAGGCGGACCCCAAATTTTCTTTTCTTTCTTTTTCTTTTTTCCCTCTTTCCCTGCCCGAAGGATTTTGCTCCGGAGGGAGAAGGACCTAAAGAAGGTTCGTCGAGTGCGTGGCTGCTGGACGTCGATCATACAATGTCAAAACTGCCACCCGTTTGCGTTGTCCGCTGGCCGACGCAATCGTTTTCGTGCCAGGATCTTGCGCCAGCGACTTCCGAAGAAGCATGGGAAACCATCCTATCGGGATTCAGATTTCCTATCTCGTCGTCCTTCCTCTAGGCCATCAGCGTTAAGGAAACATAGACTTTAACTGGTGTTTCCAAATAGCTCGAGTTCGCGGGGACGACGTTGACATGACAGGACTAAATGATGCACGCGTTGCTCGACTGGGGACACAGCAGCTGGGCCCTCTTAGGTCGCAAAGCAGCCGGGCATTTCTCCCTCGCCCTCGTACGGTTGCAACCTGAAAATCCAAGATCTCGTCAGAGGGAAGCTGCGAAGGGCCAAACTGGGAAGTGGGGTAGGACACCGATGATGGATGGGTGCGGCTTGCCCCCATTATTAACGAGACCCATTACTGTTTCGCGCACGCGCTGTTAGCACCACCTTTTCTCCTCAGACCCGTCGTTTGGATCCCACACCATCCCGCCACCCCCCATCTTCCTCCCCAAGATGCAAGTCAATGCGCCCTGACAGGTGAATTGTTGGACACACACCCTTGACACCTTGTGGCCGTCACAGGTCGCCTCAGGGATTCATCAGTCACTTGGGCAGTCGCTGCGCCTCTCTTTTCATCAGGCTTTGCTGATGCAATGACTGTTCAGCGGTCACCAGGCAGAACATTCGACTGGCTCTTGTTGCTTTCTATGCGTGTGTAGCTACGATACGAACGGCGAATTACTATTTTTCGCTCTGTATTTCCTCTATTCGCATCGCAGCAGGCGACGGTGTGGGAGACGGGAGAGCAGAGGCTTTTGCTTCTGTAGATCGCTAGCGTCAGCGAACAACTGCATCTTCAACCTAATGTCCTATCAAGGGAAAAACTGGTGAGATAAAGTTACCGAAGGTCGTGCACATCAACTCGCGGCTCGTTGGCAGCCGTCGTTCTGGCTGGCTGTCCATAACGTGAGGAGGACGGGATGTCTAGTAACTTAGTGGTGTCCATCAAAGGCAGCATTGCGATGGGAGAACAGCTTCGACCTCGACAGGAGATATTGATCAACGACCGCCTTTCACACGCGAGGAAGCTCTTCTCCCTTCTCTCCCCACTTCTCCTCCGGCCTCTAACTTGTATCTGCACAATCGCTTCCTCTGCCGGGAACCGACGTGAGCCGAAATGATGCGAGGTGATGTGCGAACTGATGTGCCTTCATCCTCGCTGCTCGCCGGTCCAGTACCCTTTCCCAGCTCCCAGGTCGGGAGCGGGAACCGCTTCGAGGGAACCGCAAAAAAAACCGGTGGAACAAGCGGGGCGGCAGAACGGGAAGAACCACAAGAAAGCAGAAGGGGACAGCAGGGCAAGGGGCCTTTCGAAGGGAAGGGTGAAAAAGAAAGGGATACTCCGTCAGATGGCCCCATCCTATGTTTCCCACTCGATGCATTGCCGGAAGCTGATCCCTCCCCTCTCCTTCTTGTTTTCCTCACTTGATCTTACTTCTCAGGTATGACATTTCTTTCATGTTTTTCTCTGTTGCTGAGGCAGGAAACACGGCAGGCTAAATGGAAACCTGTAACACATTGGCCTGGACCCGTTTTCCTAACCTTAACCTCCGCCCGCATATATGGGGTCATTACTCTTTTTGTCGAATGCGGAGGCAGACGCAAGGAGAATTGGAGAGAGAACGAGGGGGACGGCTGGTTGCCGCAATAATATCACCATGTTTTTATAAGGAGAGGGGGGGGCGGGGCCGAACGGCCTTTTGCAAACCAGGCCACGAGAGCTTTCCAATCCTTCCACAAGACATACGCTGCGCCGATGTGATGAGGAGGGAAGAAAGAAGAGGCGTTGTCCTTTGTCATATGTGTGCAACACTATAACTCAGCGCTCTAACGCCTAACACTGAGGGAATGGATATAGGGGTCATATGTTGGTCCGATGACCGCTAGTGTGTTGTAGCCTTTGAACAGAACACACGTTTGGCGATGCCTGGCTGTGCATGGTGAATGTTGTGTGTGACAAATGGAAGCGAACAAAGAAGAGGATGGTGACCTAGAATGAAGCGCAAAAGTACTGTGTGCGAGGATAGAAACGCCGCAGTCGTTGTCTATCCCCGCCTCACATCGCGTCCCTCAAGGAACCTGGAAGCTCTCCACAAGAGGGACGAGTTGACCGACAGGGAAAAATATGGGATTGGGCGATGCAAAAGATGGAGAATGGCACAGGGTAGGCTCCTCTAGTGCTTGGCAGCCCTGACCTTTGTCCCTTTTTTTTCCTTGGTCGGAAAGCGTGGAGATTCAGACTACACGATCCCAGCCACTCACAGCGTTGTTGAAGAATGGTCTTGCAAGTGGCGGTGGGCCGGAAGGGTTCCTTACTCTCCTATCGATGGCCTCTGAAATGTATTCTGTGCCTTCTGTGCATATCATCTGCCACACATATCCGGCGGGAGCTGCAGGCATGTATTTCCAAGTGGTTGTCCTCTTTTCTCTTTTGTGCGTTGAGATTAGGATTTCTTCCGTTGCTTCAAGCGGAGCGGCGCGGCCGACGCTTCGCCTCCCACATTTCCTGACTTACCCTGTGCAACCGCTAAACCGCCTTGAGGTTCCCATGCGGCCATCGTCACGGGCGGCCATTCGGTCCACTGTCCACGCCTCCATCAACCACTCCCCTCTGCTCGGAGAGCTGCCAGACAAGGCAACTGGACAGAAACCAAAACAGGTTAGGGACGGACCTTAAATCCAAAATGGCGTGCCGCTCGCCCCCACTGCCGGGTCTCTCAGTAGCCCTTGTCGGGCAGGGACCCTACAATCGTTACACTAGAGACTGTTGGAGGCGAGCTAAAAAGAAGAGTGAAAGGCGGGTGAGCAGCGCACACAATCTAGACAATAGCGTTACGGTTTACCTGTTCGCTTGTTGCGTTCCGCGCTGAGAAGCTTCACGTCATTTGACAACCCGCGATAGCCCGTGCCCTGGAAACATCCGGCTGCAGATTAAACCAAAAACTGGGGACCTGTCTCCTTCGACCAACTCCGCCCTGATGAGAAGGAGATGCTGCACTTGCTGGTCAGCCCAGTCCTATGACCAGTGCATAGAGTGTTGATTGCCTCGCAGTGTTTGCTGCAGCACGTATTCGCAAGTCACTCGTCGTTTCTCGGATGCGAAAACAGAATTCGCACCTGAACATGCATCTTTGTCACGGTTGTTATGGTGGGCGGTGGAGCCGCAACTCCATCTGAAGCAGGTGAACGTTAGGCCCCACCTCCTGCGTCAAAGAAAACTGATCTTTCCACCTCCTATCCTCACGTCACGCCTTAGCTCACATGGGTATGTTATGGCTCAACAGCGTGGGCAGAGACCGTTATGTAGGCGACAGAGCTGCCGCCGTAAACTTGCGGGCAGAGAAAACTGGATGAACAACAGCACTTCCGCATCGCTGGTGCAGTAGAACAGCAAAGACGCACAGAGCGTCGAGGATCCCTGGCTGGGCGTGGATGGATGGGTGTGTGGATGTGGGCCTGGTGGGCTGAGCAGGGGTAATCCCGGACACATCCCAGACGGCTGCCAGACAGAGTTGGGCGAGGCAAGATGGAGGAGCGCAAGCCAACGCCCACAGAAGAAGAGTTTCGCAGCGCATCATGGCTGCTGCAGCTCTCGGTCGTCATCGGCTCAACCGTAACCTAATCTTTGTTTTGTGACTCCTGATGCCCTCTTATGGGGTCGCGGGCTCGTCACGGTGCTGATGAGTGAACATGACGGTTGAATTCGTGGTTGGGGTAGAATAGGCGCAACCTGGGCACGCTTAACTCAGTGCTGGTTTCTGCGCCCTCCCAATTGCTGCCGTCATCATCAGCCTCATCGTCGGGCACTTCAATGTACTTTGCTGCAATTTCTCTGGAACGCACACCGCGTAAGAGCTGGGTGTCGGGCGATTGCTGAGCCGAGCCTCTTCGTCGCCGTCGCCAGCGAGCCCTGATGAACTGGCGAGGTTGCACACTTGTCGGCGCAGGGCAGGCAGCGACAACGACCAGCTTTGGGCAGGAGATGCCCCGCTGTATGCTCATCTACTGTTCGAAAGAGCTCTGGTTGGTCGTGCTAGAATGTCGCAGAAGTGAATTGCAATGCCACCGTTAGACACCGGTGGATGTGCGTTCTACTCTTCTCCATAGTTAATACGTGCTGCTCTTTGCACTAGGTGCTCATCTTGCGGGCTGGGCTGTCCATCTGTCTCGTCTGGTCTCTACCCTACCACATCGGTACCTGATGTACCAGGAGGTACCGACCCGTACCTCTGTGCCCCTCCACCCAGATTTCTCCCACCACCCATTGTTTCTGGCTCCAAGGCACTCGCCCTTCCCACACACTGTTTAACCTTCTTAGTTCTAATTACAACGTCTTTTGCGCCTGTCGATGCTGTTGGCAGATGAAGTGCCCGGAACACTGGCAAATTGGGTCACCGCAGTCGGCATGAGATCAATTCCCCAGGAATTTCGCAGCTGTATCCTTTGGACTTGATCCAATCGTTGGGTCCCACTGCCATCTCCTTCACCATCTCGACCCCTGCTCGCTTCTGGAGGTCGAGGCAGGGGGCGCGTTCCGGGCCCTCCCAATTCGATTTCTGACAGTCTGTCGAGCAGTGGAGTGATTGATCGCGGGCGCATCTCAGGCATTGGCAAGTCGTTCGTTGACGAGATTGCTGCTGGCGGCGCAACACCGACTGAGTAGCGGCCGGAACAAGCAACGCACCCCATTTCCGCCTTTCGTCTTCACTTGCTTGGTTGCGCTTCGCGTCCTAGAAGTGAGCATCCCACGGCAGTCTCCTGCAGGGCACCCTGGACCGACCTTTCCTCCCACCACCTCGTCTGGTGTTTGGCGAGAGGTTGGTGAACTGGATCGTTGTGGGCTACGACTCTGGGTTGCGCAAGACAGTTAATTCAGATATTTTGATCACGTAGAGATAGATATGCTGTTAGACATCAGCACTGTCCTCGGGAGGCTCTGACGCCCAGAGTCAAGTGCAATTCGATCCAGAACAACGACAGTTTACTGCTCTGCGTGGTTATCGTCGGCGCTTCAATCGAGCGTGTGCGTGCCGCCCTTGATGGCGGGCAGAGACTCGAGCGTTCAGTCTTTTTGCCGCCCTCCTTAGCGCTAGCCGCAAGAGCGCAAGTGACTTGGGTACCGGTCGGTACCAGTAGGTACAATCTGCGCTTGGCTTGTAGTCACTTGCTGGGTCCCGCCTCCAGACCCAGAGCCAGTCTGACACTGGCTGGTCGTTCAGTGGTATCCGCCATCACCTTCCTGGTTCTTTCCTCCCCTTCCCCATCTTCTTCCCTGGGCGCATACTCTCTCCCTTCTCACGCATTGGTTTTACAACCTCCTCCCCCGGCCTTCGCCGTCACCACTTTACAAGTCCACGCCGTTGTGTCTTCGTCGCACATGGTACCGCACTCTCCGTTTTTGTAGATTGGCATACGATTTTCTTCTTTTTCTCCTTCGTTTTCTGCACTTCCGTCATACCTTCCCCACGGCAGCCAGACCTTGATTTGCATCCTGCGCTGGCTCCTCCAACGCATCTGGCACTCGCGCACATATTCGGCGTTCAGCAACACAGCTTTTTGACCACTTGCGCCACTGCTCGTCCTCGAGCTTGCAGGCCTTGAGAGGAGAGAGGATCTTGGATTCGCTCACGTCACGCATCGTCAAAATCGCTCTCCGCCACGACTTCCCATAACATTAGCGAGCTGGCAGAGAGACACGCCAGCCCGACATCGTTGCTTGCCCACACGAGCTGAACCTCACCGTCGGCGTCGCCAGCACTTGATCGCATCAGGTCCTCAGCAGTATTCCACGCCTTTGAACCACCGAGATTTGTCGAGCAAAGAGGGGGAATTTGCGAGGGATTTACCACGGGCATCCACGAAGGCATAGGGCAAAGAACATTCCACCCCAGTTCTCCGCTCTTTTTGACCTTGCGACAGTTGCCCGAAGTTGTTGTCCTGTGGATAAATGCCGGTGCCATACAGGCAGGACCTCGCATCGCCTTTCACGAGACCCACGACCCACGCCAATCGCTAGAAACAGTTCGAGCTCCTGCTCGACCGCCCATCCGGCGCGCAGAACGTCTTTACAGAGTCACTCGGCGCCCGAGGTGCGACCCTGCCACGGCCAGCCTACCAGGAACTCGTCTTGGTTGCACGAACCGCTCTTATATGGACACTTTTGGGTTACGCTAAGGCAACTTGCAGCCAGTTGACGGCTCCTTGCCTCAGCGTTGGGGCCAGGGAATAACCGCTGGTCTTCTTTCCGTGGACGTCGCGTGTGCTGTGTGACTCTTGGTTCGCCCGCTTACACTGGACCCCTTGGCTCTTCGTCGACTTGACTTCCCAGTACCTGCGCGCTGGGCTCAACGCTCCCACGTGTTGCGATAGCATCGTCATTCACAGGATTGACTGGAACCGTGTTTCGCGGCGATGGCCGCCAATATTCCCATGGCCGCTAACGGCCATTTAATGATTCAGCAGCAACCGCAGCAGCAGCAGCAGCAGCAGCAGCAGCAGCAGCAGGCAGCGCAGCAAAGACAGCTCCAACAGGTCGTCTACGCAAACCTCGCCTCTAGTATGCAACACGTGCAGCCGAATTCCTGGCAGTCTAATACACAACTACCTGATCGGCTCGGCAAAACAATCAACCTGTGAGTGACGCTGCTTTTTCCCACCCCTCGGTCAAACTTTCTTTGTCCCTCACTAGGTGGGGCGTTGAAACCATGAGCAACAAATCCAAAACCTTGTTGTGCCGCATCCACTGACTTCTTCTTAGCATTTCCAACACCATCCTCGCTATGCCCCATGCGGACTTCCATAAAGCGCTTTCCTACGGTCTGGAAGCGGAACGAAAGGCATTTCTCACGTCCAACACTCGGGTAGGCATTGGCCAATCTTTGCCCACTGACCAACAACTAACTGCAAGCCAGAATGATTACGACGCTTCCATGTCCCAGAAAATGAACGAGCTGGTGAAACGACGACAGGAGAACGCCCCAATTCTCCAGAATCAAATAAACGCCGACGCGGCCCGACAAGCGCAGCTACAGCAACAACAGCAACAGCAGCACCAGCAGGTGCAAGCGCAGCAACAGCAAATGTTGATGAATCAGATGGCCGCAGCCAGAGCGATGGGCCAGCCGGTCCAGCAAGGCTTCCAGCACTTGCAACACCCTATGCAGGTCACGCAGATCCCCCAGCAGCAACAGTCAGGACTCAACGCCGGCATGGCCAACGCCGCCATGCTCCAGAACCGACCGGGGCAGCCACAGCGGTTTATGATGGGGCAACAACGAATGCCGGGCGCTGGTATGCCAGCGAACATCCCCATCCCGAGAGATATGACCCAATTGGGTGAAGCGGACAAGCAAAAGGTGTCGGAAGCCGCGCAACGCCTTTACCAGGATGCTACTGACCAGCAGCGGAACCACCTGCGGCAGGTGGTAATCCAGAAATTGACCCCCGCGGTGGCCGCTCAGTACTCGCAACAGGGCAAAGATCCAGCGATGCTGTATTTCCAGAACCAAGCGTTCCAGAACCTGCAGAGGTCGATGCAGGCCAGGCTTATGCAGCGCCAGGGTATGCCTCTCCCTCCAGGTCAACATCCTGGTCCGATGAACTCATCCATGATGGGTGGTCTGGGACCTCAATCAGGTGTTGCCGACCCTCAACTCTTCCCGCCCGCGAACATGGAGACCATACGGAACGAGCAACAGATAGGTCTGATGGCCCAGCAAAACGGGCAGTTAGTTGTCCCCGCAAGCATGCCTGGACGCAACCCAACCCCGGGCCCAATAAATGGACTTCCAGTCCAGGCGACTGCTAATAATGCCTCGATTCTCGGTCAAGCACAACGGCCTCAGCAGGTACAGCCTGGCTTCATGGCGGGTGGCAGGATTAATCCAAATGCCCTGGCACAAGCAAGAGCCCAGGCGCCAGCCCAGAACATGATGGGCCAACCAGGAGGGCTCGGTGGCCCGCCATCAAGTTCGCAAAGTCCCGCAATGAATACTCTGACGGCTCCAATGCGACAACCTCCTGTAGCCATGAACCCGGTAGCTAATCAACCGTCTATGGGCCAGAACAACCAGCACCCTGGCGCGGCAACTCTCAATCCATCATTTAGCCACCAGACTAATACTAGGCCAATGCAGGGATTGCCCATGAACAACCAAGCCATGGCACAAATGATCTCTGCTATGCCGGCGGAAACTCGTGCTAGTTTGAGCAATGTAGCTCCGGCCAAGCTGCAAGAGCTGATGGAGAAATGGGCAGCCCAGCCGCGAAATCCCCTGAACAACAACATCCAGGGCTCGAAACCACAGGCCCAAATACCTAACGTTCTCGGAATCCCCGGACAGTCTCAACCTGGGCCGATGGGCAATCTGAACCAGTTCCCCGTTGGGAACAACATGCAGCAGCCTGGGGTTGTGAACCAAACACCCAACCAACCCACACCGCAGCAGCTACAGGCCCGTGCTCAGATAGCTCAACTCATGAGCAATCCTCAAGCCCGACTTACAATGGACAGTCTGGATATTCCGCCAAACGTTCTCGAACACTTGCGCAGTGTACCCCAGGAAATTCGAAAATGGGGTCAACTCAAGCTGTGGCTCCCGAATAGCGGTCTTCCGCCACAGATGCAGAGCCGGCTACTGCAAATGCAGATACATCATTTCTCATCCTTGCAAGACAAAAAGCCAGGCGTCGCTGCTCCCGTGGGAGCGGCAGCAGCCAAACAGCAAGCACAAATCCCGGGGAGTGCTCCGCTTTCAAACGGCCCAATGGCCTCCAATATGAACGTTTTACAGTCGCCTGCCTCGCTACCTCCGCTGCCTGCTCACATTGTGGTTCCGCCCGTCACCCCGCAAGAACTCGAGGTCATCCGGAGAACCGAGCCGCGAGCACGAGCAATGGGTGACGACCAGCTTCTCTCATATGCTCGCAAATTGAGGGAGGAGCAGTATAAGAAAAAGTTCTGGCAATCTCAAGCCCATATTCTGCAGGACGGTGGGAAAGCGCGGGGACAAGTCCAAGGACTCCCGACTCCTCAACAGGTACCCGCTTCAACGCCTGTTTCAGCTCAGAACACCCGCCAGCCTCCTCACCAAAAGCCAGCAGCAGGGCCGGACGCAGACGCCTCTGCCCCAGGCTCGGCGACTTTGAAGAATGCTCGGCCTCCGCAACTGAATCGCCCAGCAGCATCAAATCCATCTCCAGCAACTGCAAAGCAGAGCCTTAAACGTCCCAACTCGGATGATTCCAACGATGCCCTTCAACCGCCGAGTGCTACACAACGGCCATCTTCTCAGGCAGTGGGCCGGCTATCGCAGATGACACCAGAGCAAGTAGCGAGTCTTTCACCTGAGCAAAGGGCAAGATATGAACAGGCATTGCGGCAACGTGCGCAGCAACTTCAGGCTATGCAGAATCCCAAGGAAGATGTGGTGCTGATGAAGAAATTGGGACAGGAGGAGAGCGCGGCTGTGGCGAATGAAGAGCACAAGCCCATCTCGATGTCGCAGGAGGAGATGACTGAACTCCGAAACAAGATCCATTGGCTCACAAGGTACCTGACTGTTGTCCAAAGTTATATCCCGAATTGGTTTGCGACCACAAAGGACGAGGCTAGGTGTCGGTTGATGTTCAGAGGGGTAAGTCTGAAACCCTACACAACATGGTTTCGGCTGCTGACTTTATCTAGCGTTGCAAAATGATGCAGCAGTATGCCGACGGCGACAAGAAGACAAAATTCAATCCTTACCTTACAATTTCGCGGGCTGAGGTTGAAAAGTACTCGCAAGTCTTTGAATCCATTTTCAAGGAGTTGCCTCCAGCCGCCCACGCCGCCGTTACGGCCTCCAACATCTCGGCCAAGCCCCCGCAGCCTGCACAAACTGGAGGCGAAACAACCACGCAGCTTACCAGTCAAAACTCAGCTCAAGCTCCCAAAGCGGCCCAGCCGAATCGCCCAGCCGGAAGGTCAGGGCAGCCTCCGGCTGCCC
>Ga0247760_1001869_pt1 | contig 17807 bp, 25 predicted proteins | sample UWRJL171409R4_FD_179936 | JGI IMG/M metagenome (GOLD analysis project Ga0247760, IMG submission 179936) | Plant litter microbial communities from Arlington Agricultural Research Station in Wisconsin, United States - UWRJ-L171-409R-4 | ecosystem: Environmental > Terrestrial > Plant litter >... | reverse complement strand
GCGTTCCCGATTGCACTTCTCTGTGGAGATGTGCGGGCCGATCTCTACTCTGGGGTCCTGATCCTCGATGGAAACCGCGGTCGGTTCGCGGTATCCGACTGGAAGACGATGCTGGTGATGAAGGTGCTCCGGGCGCGGTTGCGTGAGATGCTGACGAGAAGCTTCAAGAGCCCTGGGAAGCTACCGACGGCGCAGCACGAGCGGTGGCTGGAAGTGTGGCAGCGCATCTTCACGGTGGCGCAAGAAAACAAGGAGAAGGCAAAGGAAAAGGCGGCAGCTCTTTGAGGCTGGGTGGCAGTTATCGCTTCGGATACCCTCACAGAATCGGACGGCGTTTGTAGACTATGTTGCAAGCCTATCGGCGGATCTTTACCAGCAAATGTTTTTGTCATGGCGATGAATGCTGGACGCTGCGGGGCGTTCGATATTGCTGCCGAGAAGCTGGCAACGCGGAATTAGATGTTCCTATAGCAGGAGGATATCTGTGTAGGAGGTGTAGCGTGGATGCGAACTTGCTGAGACACGGCAGTTCCACGAACAATATCAATTGGTGCGTTCTTCGACAGTTTACGGAGCTTCTTCATGGAGATGTTTTGATGGTGACCACGCCGAGGTTGGAGAGGGTTGCATGCACAATTGGTGCGCTTCTATCCCCAATCAATTAAGACTGAGGGGAACATGGTAGGACGTAACTCGAGGCGGGTGTAATACCGGGTCCGAGCTAAGTGCCGTTGCATTGGAGCGTTCGTTCCAAGACATGGAGTCAGTCCGCCGCGTTAATGATCAGCCGCCAAACGGCGGTTACCAAACAATGCCACCAATAGCGGCTCGCCTGTTGGCCCCTCAATAAGTATGAAGTACACAACTCGGCCTCCTATTTCTTTATCACCGTGAGCCGCGCCCCTTTCCGTCTTTTCGTCCTTCGAGACGCACCCGCGAGGTATCCCATCACCGCGAAGTCAAGCCAAGTCAGTCCAAGATGTGCATCTCCCGTCTGAAAACCATCGGCCTCGCCGCCCTGGCCGCCCTCTCCCTCGCCACGGCCCAGTCCACGGCCACGACCTTCCGCAACCCGGTCCTGTGGGAAGACTACCCGGACCTCGACGTCTTCCGCGTCGGCGACGTCTACTACTACTCCTCGTCCACCTTCGCCTACTCCCCCGGCGCCCCGCTGCTCAAGTCCTACGACCTCGTCAACTGGGAGCCCGTCACCCACAGCGTGCCCACGCTCAACTTCGGCGCCAAATACAACCTCAACGGCTCCGGCTCCGCCTACGTCAAGGGCATCTGGGCCTCCACCCTGCGCTACAAGGCCTCCAGCGACACCTTCATCTGGCTCGGCTGCGTCGAGGGCCGCACCTTCGTGTGGACCGCCGCCAACACCAACGCCTCGCGCAACAACGGCGAGGTCGCCCCTGGCGCGTGGGACTGGAAGTCCCAGGGGACAATCCCCTCGTGCTACTACGACTCGGGGCTGCTCATCGACGACGACGATAAGATGTACGTCGCGCACGGAAACCCGCGCATCAGCGTCGCGCAGCTGAGCGCCGACGGGAAATCCCAACTGTCAGCGCCGAAGGTGGTGTACGACCCCGGCAACGGCGCCACCGTCGAGGGCGCGCGCATGTACAAGATCAAAAACACGTACTACATCTTCGTGACCCGCCCGGCCGACCAGGAAATCGTGCTCAAGTCCACGACCGGCCCGTACGGCCCGTACACGGCAAAGATGCTCGTGAACCGCATCGCGGGCCCGCTTTCCAGCGCAGGGTTTGCGCACCAGGGCGGGATCGTCGACACCCCCGATGAAAAGTGGTACTACGTGGCATTCCTGGATGCGTACCCCGGGGGCAGGATCCCGGTTGTGGCGCCGCTGACGTGGGGGAGCGATGGGTTTCCGAGCGTCACGGTCGATGCGAAGGGCGCCTGGGCGCAGGAGTATCCGCTGCCGGTCAAGACGGGGAAGAGGGTTGCGCCTGGGCCCGGGACCGATGAGTTCAAGGGGAAGGGGCTGAGTGCGCATTGGGAGTGGAATCATAATCCCGATAATAGGAAGTGGAAGTTGCTGGAGGAGGGCGGGCTGGTGCTGCAGACTGCGGATGTCACGGGGGATCTGTTCGCGGCGAAGAACACGCTGACGAGACGGATCACCGGGCCCAAGTCAAGCGGGACATTTAGGTTGGACGTCAGTGGGATGAAGGACGGAGATAAGGCGGGAGCGGTGATGTTCCGCGATCGGTCGGCGTACATTGCCGTGTCGAAGGAGGGGAATGCGTCGAAGATTGTGATGGTCACGGGGGTGACGCTGAACCAGAACTGGGAGACGTCCGGGCGCGGGTCGGTGGTTGCGACGGGGCCGACGCTGACGGATGCGAACTTGAAGGATGTGTGGTTCAAGATGGACGCGGATATCACACCGGCGTTTGGGACGAATACGGAGCGCACGACGACGTTTTCGTATAGTGTTGATGGGGGAAAGACGTTTGTGAAGCTGGGGCCGGCGTTTGCGATGGCGAACTCGTGGCAGTACTTTACGGGGTATCGGTTTGGAGTGTTCAACCATGCTACCAAGGCGCTGGGGGGCGAGGTGAAGGTTCAGAGCTTTACGCTGGCTATGATTTGAGGGGGGTTAGTTTGGTTGTGTAGAAAGAAAGATCTGAATACTATCTATTGCACACTGTATGGTATATCTACACAAAACATGTCACAATTGAATGTATGTTGTGCATGATTCTCGCGGGTTCCTTAGTACCTAATAGTCACCCTTCCAATCTGAAAACAATTTGCTATTTTTCTTTAGGCACCTAAGTAAGATGTTCTTTTTCTTTGTAAGATTGACTGTCCTCTCTAAATGGTTAACTCAGTGATGTTCTAAGCATACACGAAGCATGTGTTGTGATGAAGTTCTGCTTAAATGATTGGCTGAAAGAGAGTATCAAACTCCCGTCTGCTATATTCAAGTTCTTACCTTAGTTACGTTTCGGCTCTGAAAGCCTGAGAGGGTCTAGTATAGCGATGGGCTCCTTGAGCTCCCAAGAGTTGCTCGATGCTGGTACTTTATTATAGCAGGACAGCAAGCCAAATCTTAGAGCCTCCTATGCATAGAGAAGGATAATGAGCTTTGGGACTCACGCCAAAGCTCCAAAAACCGCAACTGGACAATGTCTCAATCACGAGTATGGCATTAAAGGGGATATGGTGCACCCCGCCAAAACGTTGCTACCGATGCAACTTGATAGGAGCTCTGCTTTGAAGCTGCTCAAAGCTACGAGACAATGCAATTCGTCGTCTCATGTAGGGGTTTTGTTTGAAATCGCGTGGTCCCGGGTCTTCTCATGTCAAGTGTGTCAATGAGAGCGAAGGCCGAGTCTCACCGAAAACATCGGGGTCCGTTTTAGGAAGGAGGATAGCGAAACCAAGGTTAGGGAAACCCGGAATTGATGTTCCAGTGGTTGCCAGCTGGGTTGTTCAAGCTTGGAAGTCTTGGCAGCTAAAGAAATCCATGGTGGGGAATATGCAGAGGGAAGGTTCGTCCGAGATTGTCAAGCTTCGACAGCCGTTGGAGGCACCCGCATTCAGGCACCCGCATTCCAAGACTTGGGGTCAAAGCTACTACAACGCGGACGTTAGGCAATCTAACCGCCACTAAAACTGGCTTATTTCGACCTCTGCCAATCTCTTCCTGACAATCAAAGCCTAAGCAACCAAGGCATCTCTGTTGAGAATAGTCTCTCGGTGTATTTGGTCGTCTTCGGGTCGTTTTGCCCGGTGGAATACCAAGCCCCTCACCGCGTCTCCACAGACCGCCTCCAACTTCTTCACCGTCGTCCCCGCGTTTCGTTACCCGTAGGACATCGACCGGGGTTCTCCATCCCAACGTGGGTTTTGTGTCCCTTGGCGCCATGGGTGACATCACGCAGGATTGACAACGGCCGAGCCTAGACCGCTTCGAGGCTTTCGCCGCGATCGTCGGGCACCTAGGCCTGGTCATTTCGGTAGCACGCGTACGCGAGATCCACGAAGCCGCTTCGCCGGCCCGGTACAATGCTTCGACTGGTACGCACGTCCTAGCCAACCCTGGGCTCCTGGACCTACCGCATGGTGTTATTCGGCTGGGTAATCTGCCTCGCGGCAATATTGCCCGGAAAGCGATGACTGGGTTCGCCGCACACTGTCCATCACGATGTTTCCTCCGCCGCTCATTGCTGATGGGGCAGTCCGCCGGGATATTTCTCCTGGAAGCCAGTCCCGGCAGTCCGGTTTTTATGCGGGTGCGAGGCCCTCGGCCCAGGGGCGTGGTAACAGTGGACCTGCCCTCTGAATCGGTACGGGTAATACTGCGATGAGCCAGATTGCCCGGCGCGGCACAACCATATCACGAATTGGTATGCGCGGGGATAATTACGTCTCCTTCATCCATACGACGCTGGATCCTGTTCCTGCAGCGGACCCCTCACGGCCCAGGCCTTTAAAAGCGGGGCGTGGAACCATCATGTCGATCATTTCCTGGAATTTAATGGGCTTCCCTGGACCTTCGACTCTTCACCACTGGCCGACCTCCTGACTCCCGCACGCAGAGCTATCGTCGTCTTCGCAATGGCATCTCTTCGCTCGTTCGCCGCTCTCGCGGCCCTGCTCAGCAGCAGCGCCTACGCTGCCGCGCCGCCTGCCGTGAAGCCGCGCGCCCTGCCGGCTCTGGCCCAGGTCATCAATCAGAAGTCCTTCAATGTGCTCCCGACAGTCCCTACGGCCGAGGAGTTCAACGCCAGCAGCGTGAGTATTTCTCATGGCATTGCGGTGCACACCCGTTAACACACAGCTGCAGGCGCCATGGGTTCCCCTAAACTTGACCGCAGCCGGACTCAAGGACAAGCCGTTCCACATCTACGACGATGAGTTCCTCGACATTCTAGGCCCTAACCCCACGTTCACCATTCTTGCCGAGACGGCCAAGGACCCCATCTTCCATGAGGCCGTTGTGTGGTACAAGGCAAAGGATGAGATGTTCTTCGTCCAGAATGCCGGCAACCCCGACGCCGGCACAGGTCTCAACAAGTCGGCCGCGATCTACAAGATCTCCCTTAAGGAGGCTGATGCCGTCAAGAGCACTCGCAATGCTGTCGGGAAGGTCACCGTGACCCTCGTCAAGTCGGCCCCTGAGGTTCCCAACCCCAACGGTGAGTCTCCCTCGGTTTCGATCGCTCGGCTACGGGCACAAAAACTGACAGCATGACCAGGCGCCTACCAGTACAAGGGCCAAATTCTCTTCGCCGCTGAGGGCCAGGGTCCCAAGAAGGAGCCCGCGCTGATCGTCATGAACCCGGTTGAGCCGTACAACACCACCATTCTGCTCAACAACTTCTTCGGACGCCAGTTCAACTCGCTCAACGATGTGACCATCAACCCCCGAAACCTCGACATCTACTTCACCGACCCGACCTACGGCGAGTCCAACAACTTCCGCCCGGCTCCCGGCATGCCGACCCAAGTCTACCGGTACAACGACCGCACCGGCGCCGTGACGGTGGCTGCCGATGGATTTGCCATGCCTAATGGAATCACTTTCTCTCCCGGCGGCAAGTATGCGTATGTGACGGATACCGGCATCTGGAGACACGGTCTGGAGTTGCTGAACCCCTCGAGCATGTGAGTGAAAATCTTTGCTGTGGCATCATAGTGACTTTGGTGCTGACGCCTATGTAGCTACCGCTTCACGGTCAAGGACGACGGTACCTTTGAGGACCGCAAGACCTTTGCGTTCGTCGACACCAACATCCCGGATGGTAAGTTTTCTGCTTGTTCTGGCCGCGTGATCAGTGCTGACAGTTTGTGAAGGCGTCCATTGCGACAGCAAGGGCAACGTCTACGCCGGTGTCGGCGACGGCGTGCACGTCTGGAATCCCTCGGGCAAGCTTATCGGCAAGATCTACACGGGCCGCACCGCTGCCAACTTCCAGTTCGCCAGCGATGGTCGCCTGGTGATCATGGGCGAGACGCAGCTGTACTACGCTACGCTTGCGGCCAAGGGTGACTTTATCGAGAGCTATCTCTGAGGAAAGAGGGTATGTCGGGGATATTGTCTGAATGATGTATCTGACCGGCCGTTTGAATAATTGAGGATACAAAAGTTCTAATTTGGAATTATTTTCCGTGGTCAAGGGTAACAGTATAATGCAGTTTGACAAGCTTAAATTGATGTGCATCTCAGACACAGCTCGACCCCAGCCAACTGGACTATCGTACATACGGCAAGTTTGTATGACAATCTGTTAGTGACTCAGGCCCTGCGACTTAACAGTGTGACTGCATATTTGATACCATCGGTGTTAGTGGACTCTACATAGTTGAAAAGTTAGACTGTGTGGGGACTCCCGCACTCCACCCCGCGAATACCGGCCCTGCTAACAGCACGACCGCAAATTTGATAGGGCCGATGTTAGTGAACTCCGTTGCTACGGGGATCTGGGAGAAACCTTTCTTTTCTTTTTGTGACATCTCCACATGACTGGCCTAATGAGCGATCCTCTGACGCGCTATTGCGTGTCACGCGCAATTTGACGCGTCTAGGCCGGCTCAGGGCCAGTGAGGGGTTCTTCGATCCTGAGACGACAGCCAGTCTGAAATTTCTTCCACTGTTCTTCCTTGCGTGCTGCGATTGCGATTGCGATTTTGTTTGAAGTTTTACCCCGTATCTGCATACCATCATGTCCGGCCATAAACGAAAGAGGGAGGCGCCATCACAGCGTGGTATCGCGGTGCCCTAGAAACGCCACGTGCAGACAAACATCCTCAATTGGCTGGCGCCACCGGGACCCGATGAAGCACCATGGCCTAATCCCAGGATCCCGACTCCAGAGCCTTGGAAGGACCCGGAAGGCGAGGGCGAAGACGGCGAGGGCGATGATCACAATGCCGACAAAGAAGGCGAATACTACGATGATAGCGACGAAGATCACTGGAGCGAGGTTGAGACCGTCACCTCCCCCAAGTACACCGTCCAGGAGCTCGTCACCATCTGGAGCGCCTTCTGCACCACCCTTTCCAAGCTGCACTACGACCCGAACCTGCTCGTGGTCCCGCCCCCCAGCGGACTCCAAGGCACAGAGCTCAAGGCCATCAACTGCCTCCAAGCCCGCCATTCCCGCCACTACCGCGGGCGGCCCTGGCTCAACAAATTCGCCCGCAAAGTCCTCACCCACCTCCCGTACTTCAGAGACGGCGGCAAGAACACCATCGAGTTCCGGTGCGAGCTCCTCGACTACGCGTCCATGCCGCGCGGCTACTGCAGTGACCTCCTCCACGACCAGGCCCAGATGTTCAGACGCCTCGCGCACGACGTCGGCCCTAAATGGCGCCAGCACAGCCGGCACGCCTGGTGCCTCCCGCTATCCCGCGCGTTCACGCAGGGCGACTAGTTCATGCTGGACACGCTGCGCGGCGAGATTCTGTACGTCCACGGGTGTGGCCCGCCCGACGTGACGCAGTACGACATCAAAGACGTTGTCCGGCTTAAGACTAAGGAGTACACCACCCTGGCGCTCATCCGGTGTCCGGGCCGCGGGACGTGCGATGCGTCGCGGGTTCCGGAGCGGGCGGCGGGCGCGCCGTGGATCACGGAGGTGCAGATCTGGATGGAGAAGCAGATTTCGTGGGGGCAGGGTGTTGGATGTGCAGTGGCTTAGGCAGGTGTATCGGGCGTTTGGCTGGCCTCACAGATTCCTCCGCGTGGAGTGCTTTAGGTACATTGAGAAGTTGATGGACGAGGGGTGGGAAGCGTGAAGCTGGTGGATAGGTATGGGTGGGAGAAGGAGTCGGAATCGGTGTTGGTGTGGAGGAGAAGGATCGCCCTTGGAATCCGTATGATTACGATCCGAACCCGGACCTGAGCGATTACTGCAATGAGTAGAGGGGCTGGTCGGTTGTCTGTTGTATTTTAGTCGGGTATCTGTCGTAATTTAAGGGGTTGAGGCGGACTTTTGATGTTGGAGGGGAGAAGACCCTGGGTGTATTGATTTCCTGTATCATAGTACTGTTGAAAAATATCATTATTTCCTAATTATATCTGCTGCCAATTTAGCGAGGACTATACCTCAGGCCCATCAAACCCACAAGTGGCATACTACCTTCCGACCGGTCTCGTGCTTCAAGTGCATTGACGAGTTTACGACCTTCATGGAGGGCGATGGTCATCGCCATCCCGGGGAGCATGATGAGCGCGAACCGCTCATGGAGAGCGGAAGTAACAAAATTGGGCTGTGGGAGAACTCACGGGATATGTTCTAACAATGTTACGCTGTGGACGCGAGCCGCGCTATGAGAATAATGATTTGTTTTATGTTGATGCCAGGCCCATAATGTTACATTGCCGTGTTTGAATTCCAAAGAAATATTCAGTGCTATGCTCAACTCCGCTCTCCCGTCTTGTACAAAATATGCGATGCCAATCCGCTATGCTAAACAACGCTCTCCCCTCTATCCCAGAAATCAGTCCAAACATAAGCCACTGCCTCGTCTAAACCTCCGCCAGACATCGTGGTCGTGGTCTCCCTTTTCGTGGCGGTTCTTGATCCCCCTTGTCGACAACTACCCTGAGAGTAAGTCCGAGGTCCTTATACTCGCGCTTAAGCTTTCTCAAGTTCGAAGTAGACTTCGTCTTCTGCTTCTGGGCCCCCTTCTTCTTAGTTCGTGTAGGGGAAGCCTCTGCCTCCGTAGAATCGGCCGTCTCGGCTGGGGCCTGACTCCAGTTCGACCACACATCGTCTCCATCTGGCACATTCCATTTGTGGACCCAGAATACAACTTTCTTCACTCTTGAATGCGCCTTCAGAACTGGCGCTAGTTTGGATAGCGCCGCCATCATGGCGTGTTGAAGGGCGGAAAGACGCTGGACACAGTCCTGGTCGCAGATGTCATCGCCTTTGCGCCCAGATCGTGGCTCCTCCGCCTCGTCGACATCCCCGATACGGATTGGAAGGAGTCGCGCTGGCTCAGAATATTCATGGTACCAGTCGACGATCCGTAGAGTTTCGAGATGGCCGGGCAGCCCACTGACAATGTCTTCTAGCGCCTCGGTTTCGACAAAATCACGGGGGTCGTTATCGTCGTCTTTACCGTCGTCAGCCTCCGCGAAATTTGCTCCACCGAAAAGCTGTCCCAAATTTCGTGTTGATCCAAAGAGGCCCTCCATCGTGATGGTCAGCTCCTCCAGCCGCGATAGTCGACTCAGGTTACGAAGTCTTCCAATCCTATCGTATATGGTTGTCGTCACTGGTCTGGGCACCCTCAGCAACAGCCGTAGGCGTTTCAGTCTGGAAAACGGCGTCTCCTGCTTGAGCAACGCCCACTGCAGTGAGCCGCGGGATCTTCGGATCAGCTCTTCGTCGAAATGACCACTGTCCCGAATCTCTAGACTCTCGACATTGGTCATCGATATGGCACTGTCGATGGGACGAACGGTCGTTGGTACATCGACGAAATCATTGAGCCCGAAAGCGAGGTGCTTGCTTCGGGTTAAGAGGCGGGTTGAGAATGCAGTGGTCAATAGCCTTAACGTGTGTGCAAGCTCTCTCGCGGCAACGCGGTCGAACTCAGAAGCGGTGGGGTCGGGGTGATACGTCAGCGACATCAGATTGTCTATGTGATCGTGCAATTCGACATTTGCATTGTCGATTTCTGGTATGCGCTTCAGTCCGTCGAGGTAGCTGCGAAGGTCGAGGTGGTCGGAAGCTTGTAGACTGTGGATTGCGGCGGGCTTCAACAGATTGACCAGGTCGTCCACCTCAAAACCAGATCGGTCGAGAATACGACGGTGATCCGCTACATCAGCTCGTGGTACAACGTTGATGTGGATAAAGCTGCGCGCCTGTTCCTCCTCTCCAGTATCGATGGTGACATCACGAAGGAAAGCTGGTGGCCAACGCATATCGGAGAGCCGGTCCTGAATAAAACAATCCGCGAAAGGGTTTTCCTCGTCCGTAAACCAGAGCCACGAGCCCGGACGTCCGGTAGAGCGCGATGGCTTCGCATGGAAGAGACCGAGTGACTCGAGTCTGTTAAGACGAGAAAGAAGACGGAAAAACTTCTTCCAAGCGTAGCCGGTGCCACCAGAAACGATCAAACTGGACTTGTCGACAACGCCATTGCGGCGATATTCGTTCATCATCTCTTCTCTGGTGGAATCTGAATTGAAATTGATGTCGCAGTTCAAGTGTCGAACTTGTCGCTGGAGTGACGGCGTCCTGATTGTTGAGCGAAGTAGTTGAATTAGGCTGGCGGGTCTGGAAAGAAAGATGTTCCGATATAGAAACGAGCTTGCTATTGAGTTGAAACGTGCGTTGACAAGACAGAGGTTGGTGATATTTGCGCGGTCGCCGAAGAAGTTTCCCCATTTATCGCTTGAGTCTCCAAGTCGGTCTCGGAGGGATGTATTTGTGTGAAGGCCGATGGCGACTGGCTCTGGAGCGATATACTCGACGATGCGGCAGAGGATCTCGTCTGGAAGTGATTGCAACGTAATACCCAGCCGCAAGCACCGGAGTTCGTCCGTCAGGGCTCGGATATCGGCATCGTCGGTAGGAGGTAACGGTGGTTTCGCGAGGTGACGAGAGACCCTTTCCTGGTAGGTGCGGAAATAATAGCTGCGACGTTTCTTTATTGGAAACGCTCCCCGATCCCAGTGGACTAAGGGGAACCGCTCGTGATTCCAATCCTCGATCGCTTCATGTTCGCAGTCGTCGGAGATCTTTCGTTTGTTCGGCCTGTGGCACCAAGAGTCCTGCGACAAGGACATTCTGAAAGCCACCCTGTAACTCACGAGAGTTAGGAACGTTGTCGCAAAAAGCCGACCGCATGGTTAGAGTGATGGGTGTGCTAGATAGCTTACTCTATATAGACAATTGGATGGGAAAGTTGGCGGTGCGCGCGGGGGTCGAAGCGTGGGAGCGTGCAGCGGACAGGTCCTGGTTTCCAGCATATAATTTGGTTGCGTGAGTGTAGGTGTCAGCAGGCAGGGCAGGCTTCTTCAGCTTCGCTCTCGAGGTGGACAACAGAAATAACAGGAAGTGTTTGAGCTGCAGGCTTCATGATTGCGATGGGGCGGGGGTTTGATGACTGTTCTGTGAGGTGGATGTTGGGCTCGGTCGCGTCGGCTAGGCGCCATGTATTGCCAGCGTGCTGGGACCCGAAACTTGCAAGTTCACTGCTCTTTCGGTTTTGGTTGGTCGATGTGTCCGTGGGGAGATCTGATGTGTTCACACTCCATGCGGCCAAGGAATCCGCGCTAGCATCGACCTAAACTTGGCCGAATAACGTGGCAGATCGATGGCGTCTCTCGCCTGGACAGAAGTTGGCGAATGAGAAGGGGTTTGCATGGAATGAAAGCCAGCAGAGCAAACAGCGCAGTTTTCGCAGCTCAAGCTGGGGCGTGCGGCTGGGCCCACTGGCAGACAATCTCAGACAGGCAAGAGCGATGTTCATTCACTGATTCAGGGTATCCAAGCAAATAAGTGCATTGCCATCTAAGGCACCCACTCACTTGAAACAAAGAATGCGTTTTCCTTTCACGCATCCCACAAGTGCATCTTTGGTTTGGTACCTGACATCAGCCGCCATCATCCAATCGCGGGACATGCTGAGATGACTTGTTCATCTCGTTGAGATATCACCACAATCTCTTCAGCTTGCGTCATTTTGAGTATCGGCCTGGCCCGAATGTGCCTGGCACTTAAAATCTCGGCTACAATCAGTCTTAACCTCGGCTTGTTGCTGGGAGTTGATACCCTGTCCCTGCCCTGTCCCCAAATCGCGGCGACGGCTGATGTGGTGCTGCGGACGGAGTTCACGGTTGGTGAGAAGGGGATTTGTGATAAAACCTCCGGGGTCGAAATGAAGTATTACCATGTGGGTTCGAAGTGCGACTGCATACCGACGTTACAAACCCCTATAAGTTCTTTGCCTCAGCTCTCTATGCTGCACTTCAAGTGTTTGCTGACTCAGATCCTGAGGGTTTCTATGCGATATAGCGATAGAAAGTCCGAGTGCTCATCAATGCGCGGCCACGGTGATCACCCTGATCTGTGACCCATCAGACATAGAGGTGGGCGGAATTGAGATTGCATTGGCCAGGACTTGCCGTGCTGCTCTCTGTGTCAGGCGTGACACTGCATCGGAAAGGCGTTGGAGATGCCATCTGATTGGGGAACATGAATCCCATGCAGCGCATCGCTGTCTGCCTACTCAACGGGATGCGAGATGACGGAATCGTCTTTTGGGTGGTGCTGGGCGAACAAGGAGCATACAACTCACCTCGACTCCCGACTCGACTCGGTCTTCAAGATATCTACGCAAAATCACTCTAACGGATGGAGCACGCAGGGGCGCCAGTGATCAAGCGGAAGCGCGAGGGGCTGGTCGAGGTGTCCATGGCCTGCCCGGAGCGCTCATACATTGAACTTGTCGTCTCCGCCGACATACATTCCGTAGACCGAGTCATCTTCCGAACTCTTTCTCACGACCAAGGTACGTGTTTTGTGCCTCCCGGCGATGCGCGCTGACAAAGATGGTTTCAGGCTTCAGCCATAACGCAAACCAGTTCGGCGGCACCTACCAATCTTCGTACACCTGGTTCGTCACTGCAATTATTACTCCCGGCGGCCAGAACCGCGTGCCTCGGCGTGACCTACAATACAACGTCCACGCCAAGCGTGAGTTCACGCGGCACGAAATTTGCTGGGGCATCGACAGCGAGGATCCTTCAGTCCACGAATGGACGGCGTCTATCCGCGGCGGGGACACGATCCAGGTGATACCTAAAGCACAATGGCCGGGTTGGGTCAACTCCGTTCAGGAGGTTGAGATCGAGCTCCACGCAACCACGCATGCGGCTAGCCCACTTGAAATACCAAGCGGCGTACCAGTGAGCCAGCCCGGCCAAAAATGCTACAGACCACTTGACCGAGAGCTCGACGAGATACGCCTGATCATCCTGGACGAGGGGGCAAGCGACGGCCCGCTGGCATGCTCGTTGGTACATGCAACTGCCTCACCTCACGGCCCTACCATAGCCTATGAGGCGCTTTCGTATTGCTGGGGGGATCCTCGGGACAGGCGCGAGATTACAGTAAGAGCCCCGGAGCAGGAAAACCGAGAACACAACTTCTCGGTGACGTCCGCGCTTCACACGGCCTTGCAGAGACTGCGGTTGGGTGACGCAAAGCGAGTCCTTTGGATCGATGCAATCTGCATCAACCAGGACGATCTCGAGGAGAGGTCCAGCCAGGTGGCAAGGATGAAAGACATATATGCCAACGCATCCTCGGTTGTGGTTTGGCTCGGAGAGAGTGACCATACCGGGAATCGGCACGAGAGGTCAGAACTCGCCATGAAAACTGTCAAGGCCATCCAAGAGCGAGTCGAGGACCGATCCGGAACGGGTGCATCAATAACGCCCATTGAAGCATCTCTACAAGACGATACGCACCACCCGCTGGAAGACCACGGCGGGGCGTACTACTTCATCCTCGACTGGCGGCTGTTTGAGTCGCCCTGGTTCCGCAGAACCTGGGTCGTGCAGGAGGTCTTCAACGCCCGCTCGGCCGTGGCATACTACGGCGCTGACGCCCTGCCTTGGAACTCCATCCTCAGGGTAAACCGATGCATCGGACTGCGCGGGATGATGCCAAACATGACACACACGACAATTTTGCCATCAATATTCGAAAGCTGCCACAATAGTCAAAAGAACACCCTTGGTCCTGCAGAGATCGCCCCATCCTCTATCGCCTGTCACACAATGCTCTCTGACTCCCCAGACAGAGACATCCTAGACGTGCTGGTCATGGGCCTGGACCTAGATGCGACTGACCCCCGCGATAAGCTGTTCGCCATGCTGCAGTTCGGCCGGGAGACCAGCCAGCCTACCAAGCTGCCCCGAGAGATCGCCGTGGATTACACCCGCCCGGCCAACGAAGTCTTTGCCCGCTTCACAAAATGGTGGATTGCCACGCACAAGAGCCTCAAAATCCTCTCCGCCGTGCAAGCGCTTGAGGGCCGGACCTGGCAGGCAACGACATATGACACCGAAAACGAAGGCATTACGCCGGAGCCAGAGCTGGTGCTCCCAAGCTGGTCCTGGGGCTGCCGCGGCCGCAGCAACTGGGCAGTCGGAATCCTTGGCCTCTCGTCTCCACCCCTATACAGCGCCTCCAGGGACTCGACCCCCGATATCGCCGCCCTATCACCCAGCACCTCTGACTGGAAGGAACTCCCTCTCAAGGGCATCCGCATAGCCACCATCTCAGCCATAAACCAATACCCCTACCTCCGCGGCGCTGCGACCCACGAGGCCCTACACAGGGCGTACGTTGCCCTGTTTGATCCCCTTAACCTAACCGGAAAATGGTCGGAGAGGCTGTGGCCGGCCCGCGTGGAGACTTACGTCACCGATGACGACCAAACACTGACGAGAAACCACGTTGGGGCGCACCGTGACTCAGCTATGAGTACTGCGTCTTTTGAGTGCGTGTCGCCGTGCTTTTTGGCAACGGGGAATGGAGCGAGGGGACTCTGTCCGGCCGCGGCGAGGGTGGGTGATGTTATTGTAGTGCTGTATGGGGGGACGGTTCCGTTTGTGCTGCGGGGGGAACGGCGTGGTTTGATGGAGTTGGACGTCAAAGGGGAGGTGTGTCGTTGGCGGTATGTGGGGGAGTGTTACTTGGAGGGGTATATGCATGGCGAAGCTATCGATTCAAGTGGAAAGGACGGCGTGCGAACTGCTGAAGAGTTCGTCTTGGTATAATGGGTCGGGATCAAAGTTAAGTCTGTCGCTACGGAGAGTGCGGTGTCAAAAGGACTTTACGTTCTATGCCCCCCACCTACAACGGTAATGCCGGCCGAGTTTCAGTACGATCGGGACACATAGTTGTGAGAATCTCTCTTTAAAGGCACGGTTGAACAAGGACATTCAAAGTTTACTCCAACACTCTAACATTTGCGAATTTAGATTCTTCTACGTTTCTCTACGTGCTAATCATACAGGACATGTTGTATCAATCCAGAACCGATGGTGAACGAGACCTTCGATGGCAACTCTACACCTAGCGATTGTCGTGAGGGCGACGGGAGACAGTGCTCACCACAGCGGCTCTATTTATTGGAAGGTTGACTTCTCGATAACAATATTATCAAACGAGAACGACCCGCCCCTGAGGTAATTCGAGCTCGCCGAAAGCTCAATATAGCGAAGGGCTGGATCTGTGGAGCATCTAAACGCTGTCGCGTGTGTGTACCACACGGCAGGGCTCACAGTGGCCCCAGCTCCGCTCACGAATGTTGTCCCCTGCACCTTGACGGACCACAGGTTGCCTGTAGGTTGTGCAGTGAGGACCTTGGTGTCGAGGGCGATATTATACCACGTGTTTGGCTCGCACGTGAGCGTCTGCCGTACTGTGACACTGCCAACAGTTCCGAAGACGGGGTATGGGATTTCTATATTGAGCGAGTAGGCGCTGCCTCTGCTGCCCCCGGCGATAACCTGGGCATGGTAGATGACGCCCGCACTTTGTGTTTCGACCCATGGGGCAAGCAAGCCGTCTTCGAAGCCGGGGTTCGTAAGAATGGGTACGGGTGTGACTGGGGCTGCGGAGGACGAAGCCGCGGCCGAGGAGGAAACGACCGAGGAGGGAATGGCCGAGGAGGAAACGGCCGGTGAGGAAACAGCTGGCGAGGAGACAGCTGACGAGAGGTCGACCGACGACGAGACCACTGAGGAGGGGGACGCCGAAGAGGGCGCGGCCGAGGAAGCAATCGACGAGGAAGCGGCCAATGAGGACAGCACGGAGGAGACAACTGACGAGGGCACGATCGACGACGAGACCACCGAGGATGCAATTGAAGAGGGAGCGGCCGACGAGGACAGTATTGATGAAGCAACTGAAGCGGAGGAGGTCGAGGTTTCTGTGACAGTAACGGTCTCTGAGGTGAGGACGGTGCTGGCATCAGCCGCGCTGGTGATGGTGTCCACGCGGGAAGTGATGCCGATCCTGGAACACGCCGATGTCCAGCGAGACGCGGCCCATGTCCTCGACGTTAACACGCAGCCAAGCTGCTGCGGTTCCGAGAACACCCTTGTAACGCGCTTGTCGAGAGAGACATCGGCGAAACCGACCGTGGTCGCAGTCGTGAGCGTCGTTAGGTAGGTCGAGGTCACGATGGGCACCTCGGTTGCCGTCACGGTGGACACGAGTCCCAGCGAGTTCGAGCAGTACTCGCTTGCCAGGGCGAGCGACTCGGTGAAGCACTGGTAGAGCTTGTCACCGCAAACTTGGCGTCTGGGGTTCGCTGCGGCGCCACCGGCAAGGAGAAGGGCGCCGAACGCCGTTGAAGAGAGATGCATGGCGTTGCGTGGCGTGCGTGGTCAAACGAGCGACTATGGTTGAGGTAACCAGGAGACGGGGAAAAAGAGCAAAACAGGACGGGAATTCGAGACATGGCGTTCGTCTGCATAGGTATCTGTCGCCCCAGTCAGTTCCACTCCATAACAATGGATCCTTCACGGCGCTATCGATTTCGATTGCCGCTAGGTATCCCCAAATCTTGTTTGCACTGCATCACTCGCGCTCCGAGCCGAGGGGGAAATGCTCGCGTGTAGATCGTTGCATCTGTATCTCGTCCAGTTACCGTAGTCAGAAAGTGGCAGAAGAAGGCATTCATAAAATCGCATTCTCTTGCAAAAACTGTCCGTAAAAAGTGAGCGCAGCATGGTAAATGGAGATCGAGTATCCGTATTCCGCAAACCTGCATGTCTGGAGAAGGATTCCAGCCGTGGAGCTTCGATGCAGGGGTGTCGTTTGCCAAGTGCCTGGAGCTCAGGTCTGCCGAAAAGGCCCCTTTCTTGGTGGGCCCCCCACAAGCAAAAATGCTTGGAAATAGAATGGATATCCAAACAAGGATGCAGCCAATCATGTCGGCAGTCTGGCTGTCGCGGAGATAGAGATGCTGGACATGTGGTGTCCGGGAGTTTGGAGGAGCATCAGGTAACAAACGGGCCCGGAACGATTGCCGAGGTTGAAGAATTTGAGTTTCCGACCTGAATCTAGGTATTCTAGGTTGGTAGCAACGAGACTAGCCTAGCTGGTACGTAGGTAGATTAGAAGCATTTCTAACAGAATTGGGCTTTGACTGGGTTGCTAACCCAGTGCCTGGCCAATGATACTTCTTGACAGGTATTGAGAAAAAGACTCCATACCTCTAGTTTCTTGCTGCCTGGTAGGTACCTATCCAAAGTCCTCAGAACACATGCAGCCTTCGCGTCGTTAATCTTTGCTTTACCTGGGTGGCTTTGCCAGCCCATTCGAGCGCAAAAGCCCGATGAAGAAAAAGGGCTTTGGCAACCCTATCAGAGAAAGATCTGAACCTCGCGATGACCGCAGTTAGGCGGGTGGCTTCTGCGCATAAGAGAGCTGAAAACTCAGGCTGGCGAATCCGAGGGCGCATTTCGAAGGACCGGTCAGTATGTCAGCATGGCTGCAGGCTGTCACTCAGTGATAGGGCAACTGTGAGACCCAAAGCTGATGTGCAGAACAGCGCCAATTGAACTGTCCAGTAGTTTCAGAGGATGAACTGTCAGCAGCTGAGCGTCCACTTTGAGTTGTTGTTCACTGCAGGTGCCCTCGGCAATTCCAAGTTGCACAATCCAAACCAGCGGTAAATAAGTACAGTCAACCCTCTCCATAAGAATCAGCCTCGTCGCAGGAATAATATTCTTACAGGGAGGTTATTCCAACTACCAAGAAGGGTGCACGGACCCATAC
>Ga0247760_1001867_pt1 | contig 17823 bp, 15 predicted proteins | sample UWRJL171409R4_FD_179936 | JGI IMG/M metagenome (GOLD analysis project Ga0247760, IMG submission 179936) | Plant litter microbial communities from Arlington Agricultural Research Station in Wisconsin, United States - UWRJ-L171-409R-4 | ecosystem: Environmental > Terrestrial > Plant litter >... | reverse complement strand
GGGGGTTGGAGAGGGGGACGGGAGAGGGTGGAGATGGTGAGGGAGGGATGGTGAAGGTCGAGTTTAAGAGTCATGATGGCGTGGTGATGGAGTTGGCGAGGAATCCGGAGACGAGGAAGAGGTTTTGGATTGGGTTTGTGAATAGGGTAAGTGGGAGTTGCCTCGTGGCAGAGGGGCCTTTCGCTAGGACTATGAGGTGTACAGGTACTGATTGATTGCCAGTGTAATGAGAACATCCCCAGGTTCCAGGAGATTATGAAGCTGCGCCACGAGGCTGCCCGTCTTGTTGGATACGCCAACCATGCGGCCAAACGACTGGAAGGGAGGATGGCCAAGACCCCTGACGCGGTTATGAAGTTCCTTAACGACCTCATCTCCCGCGCAGCTCCCCGTGCCAGGGAACAAGTTGCCGAGCTGCTCGCCTTGAAGGAAGCCGACTTGGCTGCGTCGGGTGTTCCCTTCGATGGCAACTTGTATGTCTGGGACTTGAGCTACTATGGCCGACTCCTTGTCAAGAAGAAGTACAACGTTGATCATCAGAAGATTGCAGAGTATTTCCCGGTCCACAAGACAATGTCGGGCATGCTCCGCATATTTGGCCAGCTGCTGGGGCTTGTGTTTGTCGAGCTCACGAGTGATGAAGATCGGGGAAGGGCCTCGCCGACAGGCAAGGCAGCGGAGATCCTGTGGCATGAGTCGGTGGTGCTATACGCTGTTTGGGATGAGGACTCGGATATTCAGGGAGCACCCCCTGAATTCGTTGGATACCTCTACCTCGACCTCCACCCCCGTCCCGGGAAATACGGCCACGCATGCTCTGCGACGATGCGGTCTGGATTTCAGTACCCCGACGGAACGCGTTGCTATCCCGCGACGTGTCTCATTGCGAACCTCACACCGCCGACCACCTCGAAGCCCTCTCTCCTTAAGTACAGCGAAGTGGTAACCCTCTTCCACGAGCTCGGACACGGCATGCACGATCTGGTTTCGCGGACGGTTTATTCGCGATTCCATGGTGTCCAGGTCGCGCGGGACTTTATCGAAGCGCCACCCCAGATGCTGGAGAACTGGTGCCGCATTCCGTCGTGTTTGGCCGCTCTGTCGTCCCACTACGAGACGGGTGAACCGCTTCCCCAGGATATGTTGGAGGCGTTGATTGAGTCTAAGAGGGAAACCAGTGCCCTTAGTATGATCGATCAGCTGAGCTATGCGACGTTTGACATGGCGGTCCATACGTATCCGGTTCATAAGAAGGAGCCAGACTATGCTGAGCTTTACGGGGCGGTTTACCGAGAGGTCACTAGAATCAAGGAGTTTGAGGCACTTAGGAAGCTATCGTGAGTTCTATTTCGCTACCCCATCTAGCCTGCTTCTGAAGCGAAGAACCTGGAATGACATGTATGCTGACCTCCATACTCTTCCAGCGAATTCAACCATGGTTACGCCGCCTCCAGTGCCCTCATCTGGGGCAACGACGCCGGGTACTACGGCTATCTCTGGTCACAGGTATACAGCGCCGACATGTTCCACAGCGCATTCAAGGAGGACCCCATGAACCGGGAGGCAGGCCGGCGATACAGAAAGATGGTACTGGAAAAGGGGGGCGCACAAGATGAGATGTCGACCCTGCAGCAGTTCCTGGGCAGAGAGCCATCGTCTGAACCATTCTTTCGAGATTTGGGCTGGTAACCAGGGGGTACGGTCCTCAAACTTTCAGTTCGCTACCAGTTGTCACAGGAGACATGGCTCGATGCGTCAGGGAGATGATGTAGATGACCCAGTGCCACGGATGGCGTCGGTCTGGTGGGTGGCTGGGGTGGGTATTGAGTGAGCACTCCTAGTGAGCAACAGAGTCCAACTTCCAGAAGTGGCAAGCCAAGTATCTTGGGCTTTCGGAGTCCTTGGCAGGGAAATTAAATTGTTGCTAGGTCCTTCGAGGCAGCAATACATTGAACTCAACAATCCCCCACTTTCCAATTCTCCATTGTCGTCAAGTCGCGCAGCGTCGGAAACTAGTCTCGTAGCTGCAGTGCGGGTAAAAGATAATAACGTCGTCCCTGTCTAAGAAGTCTGAGGTCTCCCATCTCCGCACCAAAAACTGGACCATGCGCAGTGCAAGCCAGGCTCAGCCATACCTCACCACGGATCAGAGCAGCACAGGGTCTTGCACATATTTGGAAACTTCTCGGACCAACTTCGAGTAAGTTGGTAGAGCTCTTTTTCTCATACTAGAACTCACGCTGCTGTCTAGAAGCTATGATGAATATCACTAGTCGTCAAACTCCGTTCTATGCTTCTGTGTGTCAAATTCCCGCTATGACAATGAAAGACGTAGACCCAGACCACTTCCCAGAACTCTTTACATTCCCCTCCTGCTTGGGTCATGACCCCCCATTACGTCAATACGCTCGCCAATACGCACCACCAACTGCCTGGCGTCTTTGGAGGCTCCGGCAGTTCGATTTTCCCAGTTCTCGTGGGCGTTGTCGGCATCCCAATGAGAAGTGCTCGAGTCACTCTGAGCTCACTGGATTCTCCTGACCGGGGCCCGCATTTTCCTGCGTATCCTTCTTCTCTTGAACCTCGGCCGATGGCTCCGTATGTCCATTTGTCAGCTTCTGAGTCTCGGCAGTTTTTTCAGTATCCCCAGCCGTCTTCCCGGCTTCGTCTGTCTTCTGAACCACGAGTTTCTTCTGTGCCTCCTCTTTCTGCACCTGTTGGTACCTCGCTTTCTGATTCTCCATTCTAGCCTTTAAGGCATTGAGTTCAGCATCCGCATCAAGTTCGTGTTTCTTCGCCATATTGACCATCTTGGTGAGCGCCCTCGCCTTCGCCTCGCGTCGCTTCCGCTTGCGCTTCTCAGCGGCCTTCCGCGCCTTTTCCTTCGCATCGTCCATAATCATTCGCTCCTCCGTCACCCACGCGCCGATTTTAGCCGTTGCTTCTACCGGAGCTTCCCGGTAGTTGAGGAGATATCCCTGAAGCTGAGCTGGTGTAAAGACCTCGTCGGGAATCTGTCGGCTGAATTCCAGGGCCAGCTGCTTCAACTCAGCCTCTGGAATCTCCGCAACCCTGTCTGCTGGTGCCAGGCCCTCTCCCTCGCGGGAGTACATGCGGAGGAACATCAGCTCGCTGCTCCGCGGAGAGATGTTGCCGAGATAAATGATCCGATCCACACGACCAGGTCGCACCAACGCCTTGTCGAGCTTCTCGGCAAAGTTGGACGTCATGAGAACGATACGTCCCTCCTGTGAAGCAACTCCGTCAAGAACGTTGAGAAGCCCAGACAGAGTGCATCGAGAAATCGGGCGGTTACGTTCCGTTTCTTCCTCGGAGTCGTCGTCGTCCTTCTCCTCGTCACTGTCGTCAGCCTTTTGGGGGTGCCGTTTGATTCCGACGGCGTCGATATCCTCTAGCAAAACCATGCATCGCGGCGGTAATGCGGCGAACAGTTTTTCGAGACTCTTGTCTTCGTGTATGCTAGGAATGTGGAGCAGGTACAGCTCCAATCCGAATTTGCCGGCCAAAGAGAGCGACAGCGACGTCTTTCCAGTCCCGGGGGGGCCATGAAACAGGTATCCCCGGCGGTAGGGGATCCCACGACCGTTGTAGAATTTTCGCGTGTTGGCATCAAGGTAGTTGGTGATATCGGCGACAAGCTCGGCCTTGATTTTCTCGTCAAAGTGTACCGTCTCGAGGGGGCGGAGAGGTCGTAGGATGGTGGTGTCCCACGACTCCTCATAAGACCTGGCCTTGCTCGCCCGAACCGTGACAAACGACTCGCGCTGTTTGTCGGCGAACGCACGGCAGCCATCGAGGAAGCGCTTGATGGGTTCAACGGAGCGGCCGAGGCACATCACCACGAGCGGCTCGTCTCCCTGGGGCGCACCTGAATATTCGTCGGGCGTCTGATTACCCCAGGCGCTCTTGTAATGCGAACTGGTCGTCAGAATGCGGCGAACCATGAACAGGTTGTGGCCATGGAAGAACCATGTCGCGCCGAAAGTTGGCAGATACTGTACCGGCACCCGCTTCTCGTGGTGGTAGTCGTTGCGCTCCAGGACGCGGCGATGGTGCCATGCGTCGGACTGTATGCTCTCGGAATGGGCCGTCAAGACCCGCGTGCCCTTCGTGGCCAACACATGGGCGCCCAGCCAGTTGAGCACCTCGCGGTTCAGGCGGTCCTTGCCGGCGATGGATATGGACGCCGTGAGGAAGCGAATGATCCACCAGTACACCTTAGATCCCGTAGCCTGAGCTGTGCGCACCCCGCTTGACGCGGCGCCCATGAGCGCAGCTGCCGTCAGCACAGTGGTGAGATCCACGCCGAGCCATGATTTGAAGAAGTTCTGCAGCACGGCAAAGCCGGGGATGCGTTCTTCGAGCTGCTCAAACGACGTCGTACCGGGCCGCGCCCCGAGTAGTGACGTGGTACCTGCGATCGCCAACAGGCTATTCATGGTTGAACAAGGGAGTCGAACGCGGTATTCCTGCTTGTGCGCAGGAGTTTGGGCTTTGGTCGACCGAGATTATCGATGTTTGAGGTTACCGGTGTTCGAGTCTGGGTCGGAAGGTGGGGTGTGGTTTCTAGTATGGGCCGAGCCAGGCAGGAGCAGAAAATATCGAATGAATCGCAGTACCTGAAAGCGGTCAGGGCTACATGTTTGGGTCCGACCATGGTTGCGAAGGCATCTGCACAGGCAACGCCTTGATTAAACGCCTGCACACAGAAAGTTAATCGTCACTAGCCCATTCCTACGACAGCCAGGCGGCTGTTTCTTGCATTGCCAGAAAACCGACTACGATAGAAGCGAAATGATAGTTATGAAGTCCGCGTCAATCTCAATCGAGCATGTCTCTTCTGTCGCAGAACCGCCGCTCAGCATCTCTCGCGCTTCGTGGTTGCCCTCAACATCTGGCATAAGCGTTTAACGCCATGGGATCAGGGCTGCTACGCGAAGCGACAGGCAACTGCAGCTGTGCTGCGCAGCCTGCAGCGCGCATGCACACAACCACCGGAAGGTGACCTGTTGGGAGAGGAGGCCTCGAGTTGCTTGGCCGCCGGGGATCAATTAGCCGCTGTTTCCACTCTTCGTGCCTTGAGGCGAGGCCGTGACAGGCACCGTTGGGTCGGCTGGGCTGCAAACGCAGATAAGATGTGGGTGCACAGCCGCCTGAGGGAGGGGATATTGCCGCGTTGCGCGTTCTGCAGATCGCGTAACTGCACGTAATTCGGGGAGCTAGTGTGTGCAGGCGACCATGGCGTACCGTGGGAAAAGCGTGCGTTTGCTGCTAGCCCGCCGGGTCGTGAACCCAACCCACGGTGCTGCGGTGGACAAGATGTTTCACTCGGCCGTGGGCCCAGGCTTTGGGGTGACGCATCGCTACGATCTCGTTGGCGGACCAGCTGCTGCTGGGACCATCGTCAAGGAGACAGTCGACAAACATTCGGATGCAAACTGGGAAGCGGCGTGGACAACATGAGGTAGACGAACCCGCGACACAGGTTGGACGGGACCGGTTGGTGGGTAGCTTGAGGGTTGGTACAGCAGAGAAGCGTCAGTGGGTACGAATCACGAAGCAAACCGAGGCAGCTGGTGCTCATGTTGCATGATGGTCAGACAAACGGGATTTGGCGAAGGAGATGCATAGTGCGGCAGAGTGTCGCGATGTTGGGATTTAGGCTTGGGTTTTCGATCGTCAGCCGGGAAGATATTGCGAGATTGTCAGAAGTTTGTCGATGAGTGGGACAGACAGGAGCTGACCGATCCACCTTCCCGTCACTGTCGGCTGCTCGGAAGGACCCGAGAGCATTCCATGCAGTGCAGTAGTATCTATACCGCTGTCGTGCACATCGTTTGGCAGGACCTACAATTCGCCCCAGAAGCCAACGCAAATTGAAGAGCATGTGGGCTTGAGTGATGGATACTGCGATGAGTATGTTCATTAGTTTGACACCACCATCGCTCAGTAAACTGTATATGCCGACTTTTCGATGTTGTTGGAAATGGAAGCTGGGTCCAAGCTCTTCGCGGATAGTTACCTATTTACACAGCTCAGCACGCGTCATTGGGCTCGACCCCTCCAAATTTCAAGCGCGCCCTGACACTCGAAGTGATTACCCCGCGATGCACTTTCTCATACCCCGCGCGACCCTGTCGGGTACCCCAAAGATCTCCATTACCCACCACCAGCACAACGCGCAAATTCACAACATCGCGTCGCATCCTGCGAGAAATTACGGCTTACGTCGACTTTATTCTATCAGGGGGAATTACTTCAAGATGCGCTTCGTTTCGAAGAAGCAGACGACGCAGGCGATCGACGCCGAAACGGGCGTCGCATTACTCCCAGTCGAGCCCGAAGACATGTGGCACGCCAACAACCTGATCTCGATCGACGACGTCGTCAAGGCACACGCGGTCCGCAAAGTGGTTTACGAGACGGAGACAGGCTCGACCAACTCAGAGAAAGTCCACACAGATCTCACCGTCAAGGTCGTCTCGACCTTTTTCGATCCCGCCGCGTCGGCCCTCCATGTGTCGGGCAGGGTCATCAAAGAGAACGCCTTCGTCAATGTTGGCCAACACCACACGCTCGATATCGAGCTGAACCGACCGTTTACTATATGGAAAAACCACGGATGGGATTCGGTTGCGCTGCAGACGCTACACGAGGCGGTGAACGAGGACAAGCCCGATGCGCTGATCGCTGTTGTGATGCAAGAAGGCCTCGCCAATGTGTGCCAGATCACCGACTTCCAGACCATTATCAAGCAGCGAATCGAGTGCTCGGTGCCCAAGAAGCGGTCATCGGCAAAAGAGACAGCTGGGGGGATGGCGAACTTTTACGACAAGACACTGGCAACGATCCTCCGAGACTTCGACTTCAGCAACCCTCGACCGTTACTCCTCGCCAGCCCAGGCTTCGTGGCACAGGACTTTCGAACATACATGCAGACGGAGGGTGCCAAGCGGTCGGATAAGAGACTGCAACGTATGGCCAGGGACGCGGTTGTGGTGCACTCGAGCACGGGGTACGTCCACAGCCTCAACGAGATCCTCAAAAGTCCTGAGGTGCAGGCTACAATGCGCGACAAGAGGTTCTTCAGCGAGACAAACTTGATGGACCAGTTTTACGAACGGTTGCGCAAGGACGATGGGAGGGCCTGGTACGGCGTAAAGCCCGTGGAGAAGGCTATCGCTGAAGGGGCGGTAGGCCGCGGTGGGGGCGTGTTGATGATCAACAACTCCCTTTTCCGGAGTATGGATATCCAGACGAGGAAAAGGTTCGTAGGGCTTGTGGATAAGGTGAAGGAGGATGGCGGCGAAGCGAAGGTGCTCAGTAGTGACCACGAGAGCGGACAGAGGTTAGACGCCCTGGGAGGCATTGCCGCTATCCTGACATACCCGATCCACGATCTGGACGAAGACGAGGACGAGGAAGGGAATGACAAAGGTGACGGGCAGGGGGGAGAAGCACAAGAAACAATAATATGAACCCACCTCGCGCCCGTTTGGGCCATGGTTTGACATCCGTCTTGTCCAGCGAATATCCACATATTTTACATGCGTCGTTGCGCAGCGTAGCAGCGGAGCAGCGTGACAGACCTGCTAGGTTTTGTTTTGTCCCAAGCGCGACAATCGCTTCCGAGAGTCGCACAGTCTGGCGATTGGCTCGAGTTTGAGCTGTGTTGGTTGCCCCCACCATCCATCTTTTGGCGCCAAGTTGGTGAGAGTCCCAAGTTGGGACGGACTTGCACGCTAAGAACTCCTTTGACAGGGGCATACGTCATCGAGAGAAACCCGCTGCTAGGCGCCGCTGCGTGCCAGCCGCTCGAGGTCGCCGTTGTGACCAGGCATCACGTCCGTCTTGTCAACATCTCGGGTTGAGAGAATGCGGCCGCACGGCAGAGAAGGAACTTGCAATATGAACTGATTCGAACAGCTTGAGGTAGGTCGGGGGCACGTATCGGCAGAGACGGGATCATCGTTACACAAGAATCCCACCCGCAATTCCACAGGCTCCCAGGCCTCGGCAGCCCACTGACCCAGGCGCAAGTCGGGTGTTTTAAAGGCGATCGTGCTGTTGTGTCCAGGCCTGCTTCCAGGTTGCCCGTGTGGGCCGATGCGGCCTTTATGTGCCCGCAAGTGAAGTGGAGGGTGTTGATGATGCAACCAATTGCCCTCGGCAGCTTCGCCCCATTCTTGTAGCTATTAGACCGATGTCTTCTCCTTTTCCCTTCCTGACATGCAAAAGTAGCCAATTTTCCCTTGTCTGCCCAGCTGTCTTGGATTTGTCACTCCCGCGCGCCCCGGAGTAATCGTCCCGCTCCCAGGTCCCTATCCTTCGATCGGGTTTGTGCTGCAAAAGTTGCTTTCAGCGCGCTAGCCTCGACGATAAGCCTAACACCACCAATCCGGTAACCCAACGGCGCCAATCGTTGCAAGGCGTTCTATCTGCTAGCAACCAGCCCGAGCTAAGCGGCGCGCGCGATTCCTTCAGAGCTTCACCCATTCACGCTTTTCAGCGCAATCCGATCCAACAGCGCCGGGAACAACGGAAGTGACTAAGAATCGAGGGGTGACCGCTTGCTCACAAAGCTGCCTGGTTCTTTCCCAGGCTGACACTTGACACCACCCCGCAAAGTCGAAGTGGACCCTGGCTGTGTTTGACGCAAGCTACCGCCCGCTGCCAACCCAGCAGAACGGCGCTGGCCAGCCTCACGGTGACTTTCGAGTTCCGCTAATTCGCCTGTTCGCCTGCCCGCGCTTGCGCCGGCTGTCTCGGACCCCGTCACGTTCACCGGGGTTTTGTTCAAGCCGCGTCGGCCGAGAAGCAGGAGCCGCGTTGTCTTGGCGCGACCACATCCGACGTGGCCACGCACCCCAGCCTCGAGCTCGAGCTCTGGCCCGTGGCATGACATGATGCGAGCACGATGGCTGCCATTTGGTCTGCGATAAAGGGGCCGCCGTCTGACCACCAGCAGCGCCCCCAGGATGGGTTCCCCTCGCACTCAGCCGGCGCGCCCACCAGCAACAGCAGCAACAGCGGCATCGGCATCAGCAGCGTCAGACTGCCCTCGAGAGGCGCTGCCGGCACACCGCTGCATAGCTCGCCAAGATCACCAAGCGTGGCCGAGCCCCAAGGTGAGTCCACCCAGCGGGTTTCGCCCATTCCATCCCCTGTGGAGATTTGACAAACCTCACCTCCTGTTCGCACTGTCGGCATCATCCGCCTTTTGCGGTTTGGCCAATTCCCCCGCACTCGTTTGCACCTGCGTGTCTTTGAACATGAGCCCCGACCCCGGCGCAACAGCGGCTGATCAATCTGCAGCAGGATCGCGCACCACAAGCCCTGCCTCCGCCGTGCAGCCTGCGCCGGCCCCTGGCAGAAGGGCAACGTCGTCAAGGCTTTCGCGGAGTAATACGGTGCTCTCGAGGAAGGAAAAGGAGCGGGAACGGGAGAGGGACCGGGAGCAGGACAGCGACGCGCAGAATGCAGACGACGCGGGAAGGGGACCGAACACGAGCGCCGTTGCCGGTCTGGGGTCCAGCCTCCGCCGTGCCACACCCCCGCTGCTGCCCCAGTCTCCCCCCTCGGGCTCTGCTATAGACCCATTGTCCCAGGTGAGTTTGTTGCAGCCTGGCTGGGGTCTCAATTCTCCGTGCATGTTGGTGACGAGGCCAAGCTTGGGCCGTTTATTTCCGCGTATAACTTACGGAGGGGAATTGGCGTGCCACAATGGCCTTGCGCCAGTCGCAAACCACCTGGCGGTCCTGGACCTGCATGCTCGTTGCTCTGGACGAACAAGCTAACACAACAATGCGATATAGCACATATTTATGAGGACGAACACCGATCACTCTATTCCACAACGATTGCGCCACCCCTCGAGACCCGAGAGCCCCACGCAGACGACCGAAGGCCACGTTAGGACGAGCATAGACGTCAATACCAACCCCGCGGTCCTGGCTGGCGATGTCCCCAAAGACAAGAGCGGCAAGAAAGGCCCCTCCTTCCTCAGCCGCTTTGGCATGCGCGGTATCAAGAAGAAAGATGTCGGAGATTTAGACTCGGATTCCGAGTTTGGTAGCGAAGCTCGGATGGACGGCATAAATGCATTGGTCTTTAGCCAATCTCTGGCAGGGCCGTTCGCGGGAGCCGGCTACACGCCACACCACAAGGAACCACCGAGGTACATACGGACCAAAGCGCACAACAAGAAGATACGGGAATACAACCGCATGTTTCTCGCCCAAGAGCTGGTTGGGACAAAACCGCCAAAGAGCGAAGATAGAGGGGAGCCCACCGAGGATGGGAAGCCTCCTGTTGTGACGGTCAGTGTGGCGGCCGCTAGTGGGCGGAAAGCCACGCATACTGGGGGTGCGGTTTGGGCGACTGAGTTCAGCAAAGACGGGAAGTTCTTCGCCACAGCAGGAAAAGACCACGTGGTGAGGATATGGGCCGTGATTACAACACCGGAAGAACGCCGGGCATGTGAGGAAGAACCCGCTAATGGCGGCGCTGGAGAGAGGCTTAGTGCGCCTGTTTTCAGGGGCCAGCCAATACGGGAATTTGAAGGTCACACTGGCGAGGTTTTGGACCTGAGCTGGAGCAAGAACAACTTCCTGTTGTCGTCTTCGATGGACAAGACGGTCAGGCTTTGGCACCTGAGCCGGGAAGAGTGTCTCTGCACGTTCAAGCACAAGGACTTCGTCACTAGGTTGGCGTTTCACCCCCGGGATGACCGATTCTTCCTCGCTGGATCGTTAGACACCATGTTGAGGCTGTGGAGCATCCCCGACAAGGCGATCGCATTCTCCGAGCAGCTACCCGACCTCGTCACAGCAGTCGCATTCTCGCCGGACGGGCGGACTGCCATTGCCGGACTACTTAATGGGATGTGTCTCTTTTATGATACCGAAGGGCTGAAGTTCCAGTCGCAAATTCACGTGCGGTCATCACGCGGAAAGAACGCAAAAGGGAGCAAAATTACTAATATCCAAACAATGAGCGTCCCTCCACCGAACCCCTTGGATGCCCCTTCACACACAAATAACTCTGGTTCGGCGTCACAAGCCTCCACCGATGTCCCAACGCAGGGGGAGGTGAGGGTTCTCATCACTTCAAACGACAGCCGTATTCGCATATACAACCTCCAGAAGAAAACGTTAGACATGAAGCTCAAGGGCCACGAAAACACCTATAGCCAGATTGCGGCAACTTTCTCTGATGATGGAAACTATGTCGTTTGTGGCAGCGAAGACCGGAAGGCGTTCATCTGGAATCTCAATGGTAGTGTGAGTTTGACCCAGGACAAGGACAAACCGCCTGCTGAGTATTTCGATGCACACGGAGACATGGTCACGACGGCGATCTTTGCGCCAACAAAGACGAGAATGCTTCTTGGTCGGAGTGGTGATCCGATTTACGACCTCTGCAATCCGCCACCTGTAGTTCTCCGCAGTCTTGAAGAGACCGTAAGCGCAACGCTGAGTCAGACAGGTTTGCACATGGACGATTCACAGTCAGCGATGGAGGGTTCGTCGAAGAAGCCTGAGCCGAGTGCTGGGTACATCGCCAGGTCAACACACTATGACGGCAACATTATCGTAACTACCGACGACAAGGGGATTATCAAGGTTTTCCGCCAGGACTGCGCATATACGAAGCGCCGGAACGAGAACTGGGAGACTGGTAGTACTCTGAGCCGTAAACTGGCAGCTCACAGCGGCGTCTTCATGGGCAGTGGACTCGGGCGCAACGGTAGCATCCTCACCCGGACCAGTGCAAGCAGCGCGGCGCATAGCAGGCGCGGTTCGCTTAGTCAGTCGGTCAACTCTGGGGCGGTGGTTGCTTCGCCGAAGCTTGTCCCAGTTGGGGGAAACTCGGACCGAATTCTGAGCTGGCGGCAAAGCATCGAGCACGGCGGCGACAGACGCAGCGGTCCGCTGCAAAACGGAGTAAGTACCCCCTCGCGGAGCGAGCGATCGGTGAGCCCCGTCAAGGCGAACCGAACGCCCCTTGGCTCCAGCGCGGCAAACCTGGCGAGCGATGCGAGAAAGCAGCCATATGCTGGCTCGCCAGCTGTTACACGGCCAAGCAGCACCGTGACCAGCCCTACGACCAGTGTGTTCAGTAACACCCCGGAGAGGTTTCCGCTTCGCCTAGTCAAAGAGAGAAGCCGCACCGATGCCATTAGAGGCAGCGTCAACCCCGAGGAGGAGCTGGCGCCCATTCCGGCACCGGGCTTTGTATTCCGCCCGGCCGATATTGATGACCAGTCTCACGGAAGCCCTGCCGGTTCCGGCACCTCGTTCTGGAACTTGAGTCGCTGGCGTGGCAAATCTGGGCCCAAGGTCGGCACGCCAAGCCAGGGACACGCGAGCGGACATACACGGGCCCTTAGCAGCGGCAGCATGCTTTCCAGGTCGCGATTCCCGATGGACGGACCGAACGACGAAAGCGACAGAGGCGAGGATGTCAGGGACGCAGAGAAGGAGAAGCTGGGGGGTAAGAGGAAAAGTTTGGGAGTTCGCGGTGCTGTATCCACTGAGGAATTGGAGTCTGGGCGCCGTCGGTCTCTCCCACCGTCGTCAGTTGGTCAAGCGCCCAGCGACTCTGACTTCCGAACAGTCCCAGCGATTCACTTCCCTGACCTCGACACGAACAGCTTCTCTACCACGAACCCGGTTCGTATGAAGCGAGATGCCTCGCCTTACAGACACTTGTGGAGCCGAGGGGACTCGACGAACAGCCGTCTGAGCTCCGAACTCAGCGGCGACATTGAGGAGGAGGAGGAAGGCGATGGGGAAGAAATGGCCTGCAAGGGCTGTGGGGGGGAGGACTTCAAGGCGAGGAAGATAGCTGGGAAGAAGAGGCTGAGCTGCCGGCGGTGTGGTGCGCTCGTGGACGAGTAGTAACGTAATGGCTACCCACGCGAGCCACGTGGAGATGGGGGGAGGGGCTGCATATGGTCGACTACTCTTGCATAGGACACGGCGCTTCGGATGGTGCAGCATGGCGCGCATCGGCGTGGGTTGGTTTTTGTTCAGGTTCTTGCCAATGATACCAGGATAGGACATAAAATGGGATTCCTTGGTTGAGAAGACGAGCCATCACCTGGCGGGGTAGCACACCGGTATTATTGTATGGAGCAACATTATCACCAAGCTCGGTCTGAAGCGATGTTGTAAATATTTCCAGGCCCAGTGTTTCCAAGCCAGCGGCAGCTAACAAGCTACTCGTATCATAATATTGCGCATCGCATGCCTCCAAGTTATGCCAGATGTGTCGAGAAGATCAATGTTCCCACCCCTCGCCCCGCGGGCCTCCGCCACGCTCGAGTCGCTCGAGTCGCTCGTTCCATCATGGTCGCGTCGCAATGTACGATCAGCCGTTGCTCCTCAGCCGCAATAGCTCCGCGCTCAGAAGTCCTGCAGAAGCACAACCAGTTAGCCAACACTCCCAAACCTGCTCGACACAGCAGGACATCACCACAAACATACCTCCTCCGTCTCCAGCTTCGGCGCAGCCAACTCATTCAGCTTCGCCGCAATCTGCGTCAAACTACTCGGATCCGCCCCCCTAATCAGTCCCACCTTGCCATCCTCCACCACCGCACCCCGACCCAGCGTCGACGCGACCACATCCACACCCCTCGGCTCGCCGTCCTGCAGCACCAGGAACGACGGCAACGACGTGATGCCGTACTTCTCGGAGATTGCGGGGATTTCCTCGATGTCGACCTTCGCGAACGCGAGGGCCGAGGCGACGCCGTGCTTCTTGGCGAGGTTGGCGTAGAAAGGGGCGATGGCTTTGCAGGGGGGGCACCAGTCGGCCCAGAAGTCGATGAGGATGTATTTGTGGGTTTCTTTGAGCTTTTCGAACTCCTCGAGGGAGTGGATGGAGTGGACTTCAGCCATTGTATTTGTTGGGGGTGGGAACCTAGGGTGAGGGTGAGGAATAGGGAGGGAGGGGATTGAGGGAGGGGATTGGTGATGAATGGTGGATGGGTGTAGCGGGAGGGCGCGGAGGAGCGCGAGTCTTATACGAGGTAGAGCAATGGGAGGCCTTGATGGCGGAATGCAGCGAATGCGCGCAAGTTGTTTTGCGGTCGGACAGACGGCCAGCGAACGCGGGGCAGCTTTGCGACGCGGGGTCCTGGCGGGCGGCTTTGGAATCACAATCGCAATTACTCAGCCTTGGCACGGGCCTGTGCCTGGTTTGGTGGCGCCCGGCTGGCGGCCGTCGGCGGCTGTCGGCGGCTGTCGGCGGCTCGGGGGAAGGTGAGGCTCCCGTTGAAGATGGGGGATCTGAAAGTGACCGGTTCCTTTAGCTGGATGATGGTGTTTTGCTCTCTGAATTAGTCGTGCATGGATAGTATCAAGTTCTTTCTTCCATTTATATTTGTTATGACTGGCCATACCTATCGCTCGGCGTTGCGAGATTGTGGACCATTACTGCGACTGATGTCTTTTTTGGGTCGATTGTCGGCTATCGCGAGCCCCGCAAGGCTCAGCCAAAATGTGATAGTATACCATCTAGGTCATCCACAATTGAGCTATGCTTTCGATAATCGATATTTGCCGCACAGGCAGGCGGACAGCTCCAGGCAGACACTGCGCTCTCAATTGCCACGCTGTTTTCTTATGACAACAGGTTACGTATCAGGATTATCAGTTGCCAAGACGCAGGAAGACGAATGAACATGAACACGAGCGAGGGGAGTGTTACTCAGTAATGTCGGGGTCGAAATTGAAGCTACATCGTGTTGGCCCGATGATTGTTTCTTGCATTTCATTGGCCATCACCCATTATTTCACCGGGCCCGAGTCTTGTTGAGGGAAAGAATCGCTGGGTGGCTCACTCCGGCTCCTTCCCAATATTCATGCAATTTCCGCCTTGAAATCCAGCCTTCAGAGGTGACCTAGGCCCGGGCTTTTAGGCTCGGCCCGACACGACTCGCAGTCTTGACCGCGGAAATCAGTCTTGCTCTATCTTTTGGTTCTGGCTCTGAATTAAGCCGCTTTTCTTGCTTTCATCTCGAATCTTCATGGTTCTTTCACTGCTTTCATATCGATACGTTGTCCTCTTCGAAGCGCAACGGTCTAGGTCGGTAATCGATCGTGTCCCCGCTAGGCCGTCAGCAGGTCCTTGTGCAAACGGAAATGACGATCCCACGCCGGCCGAACACAGCCAAGCCACCTGGAGCCTTACAACGCCGCCGCCGTGCCTCGATCGGAATCCTCCAGCGCCGTCCCAATAATCCCGGCAAGGACCAGCGCTCCCTACCTTTTCATGACCAGCCACGAACACCCCAAGGGGCAGGCCCGGCCCGGTCCTTGTCACAGATGAAGACACTCTCGGAGCGGCTGTTTCAAGGCGATTGCGTCTAAGGCCAAGAACTGGATGCGTAATCCAACGGTGTGGTGTCGCGGCCGTCGTACCCAAGTCAAGTGCCTGGTCCCATATGAGGGCTGATATTGGCGCTTCGTGCTCCGAGGGTCTGATCGCGAGGCTAAGCAGTCGATCCTGGCAAGCTTCGTCGTTCTTCGGCGCTTAGGACACCCTCCATGATGATTTCTGACAGAATCGATCTCCCTCGCGATAGCTGCGCCCCCAACTTCAGGGTGACAGCACTCGTCTCGCCAATCGCCAATGGCGTGCCACGATGCGTTCCAATCAGCTCGCAGTTGGCCACCAAGCAAACACGTTTGTCCGATGTTATGCCGTCAGCATCGTGCGCGTTTGTCTCACCCCAGGGTCGCAGAAGGACTTTCTGAGGCTCTGCGGCGTGGCATGTGGTTGTCACCGTTGTGGTGTGGTGTTGGTGTGACAGCCGCCGTGCATGAACCCTTGCATGATTGGCCCCCTTTTCTCTTTTCCGGCCGCCGCCGGACCATGTGGCCGCCTCGGCCGGCCGGGTCAGGCCGAACCGGAGGGTTGGTACGGCTGCATTTATCGCATCACCGTTGGCTCAAACACAAGCAGCTCGCCCTTCAAGAAACAGTACCACTCGCACTCTGCGAATGGTCTGCTAGCCGGGATGTCTAGCGCGACTGTCACCGATAAGCGCCATCAGGGGTTATTAGTACAAGCAATGCCCTTCGCCTCCGATGCCAAAACCAAAGTTTGGCCTTTCAAATTCGATATGTCCCCATGTCTCCGCGCCTAGGGTCACTGCCGGCAATGCAAATTCAGACCCAAGCAACGCGTGGGCCGGGAGACCACCAACAGAAAACTGAGACGCACTTCAGGTATGATTTCGCCACTAGTGTGTCACCGGTGGCATCTTCAAAGGCCAATGGCTCACACGACATCAGGACCGCCGAGTCTCAACTCAAACTGGAAGGGATGGCACCTGGCTCCACTGTGACCGGCGTCACGCCCGGGGCAAATCGTACCCTCCGGATAAACGGGGACGGGTCACCCGGACCGAAAGATCAAGGTCAGACAGCCAGTCAACCAGAGCCAAAGTGACTAGTCATTCCTGGCAGTGATCAGCTGTTTGGGATTACACTAGACTTGTCTCTGGACCGGGAGGATGGAGATTGTTCGACTGGGCGTCGTCTTCCGCGCTGTATGGCCGTCACGAAATCGACGATGTGATGGCTTCATATCCAGGTCACAGGCTCGTAGCCTTCTCTTTCCATGCAACAGATGCCCGGATGAGGGGCCTCCTTGACGACGCCTGGCTTGAGCGGTTGGCGCAGTCGAAGAGACAGCGAAAATGATATGTATAAATTCAGCGATGAATTACACAAGCTTCCTTGGTTTCTGCATCACGGACCTTGTGAACAATCACAGTCACCTTCCCAAGTCGTCCTGTCGTTGGTTCCCGATTGTCTGTCAGTTGGCACCCCCTCTTGTCCCCGCCCACCAGTTGCTCCACTCTGCCATATCCCCCCTTCAGACGCCGCCCAAGACGCAATGGATGACCAAAATTCGTTCCAATTTGGTATCGAGATCGAGCTACTGCTCGGCAGTCGGAAGAAGACACACCCAAACTGGAAGTCCCTCGCCAAAGACCTAAGCAAGCGCCTTCTCAAAGCCGGCATCGCCAACCACGTCAACGACAGCAACGACAAGTCGCCCGACAACTACCGCGAGTGGTCTATCGTGCAAGAGGTGACCATCCCGAGTCAGCCGGGAAAGAATCTCTGTACGTCTCTCCCCCTTCCCCTCCAAACCCCTCTAACACCTCCAGGGGGTCTCGAGCTCGTCTCCCCCATCTACCACATCCAATCCTACTGGGCCGGCGACCTCACCACCATCTTCTCCACCCTGCACTCCTCCTTCACCCTCGTCGCCTCCCCCCACTCCTCAACCCATGTGCACATCAGCGGGACCCCCCTCCCCCTCTCGGCCTCCTCCCTCGCCGCCCTCGCCAAGGCCGCCCTCTACTACGAACCCGCGCTCGACCTCCTCGTCCCCTCCGCCCGCCGCACCTCCACCGCCTACTGGTGCCAATCCAACCGCGTCAGCCCCGCCATGCGCTCCCTCCCCTCCCTCGCGGACTGCCTGTCCCTCATCGATGCCGCCTCCGCCTCCAACTCCGTCCGCCCCGTCGTCGAGGCCATGAACCTCTTCCCAGCCGCTTCGGCATACGGAAGAGCCCACGGCAAGCACAGGGACTTTGTCAGAGGGAAGGTGTACAAGTGGGACTTTACGGGGATGTTGAGCGGTGCAAGGGGCACGGTGGAGTTTCGCCAGCCGAGTGGGAGTTTAGAGGCGGAGGAGGCTGCGGCGTGGGTTACGCTCGCGGCGGCGTTTGTGGCGGGGGCGATGGCGGTGGGACCGAGTTTGGGAGGGGAGGTG
>Ga0247760_1001866_pt1 | contig 17825 bp, 1 predicted proteins | sample UWRJL171409R4_FD_179936 | JGI IMG/M metagenome (GOLD analysis project Ga0247760, IMG submission 179936) | Plant litter microbial communities from Arlington Agricultural Research Station in Wisconsin, United States - UWRJ-L171-409R-4 | ecosystem: Environmental > Terrestrial > Plant litter >... | reverse complement strand
AATATTTTTTCTTTTTATAATGCTTATAGAAGCCATATAATGTAGAATATTCTACTGGATTCTATTAGTTTCTACTGAATTCTACCAGTTTCTATAAGTTTCTACCAGCTTCTACGAGCTTCTCCAAGTTTCTACAAGGTTCTATAAGCTTCTATACTATTACTAATTAGTATATATGCTAATTTAAGCACTTAAACAAAGCTATATTACATAATGTATTGGAAATTTGCTAGTATATTCTAGAACGTTCTAGCAATATTCTAAAAGTATATAAACCATGGTTATATCTCTTTCTTCTTTTCTTATCCTTTTACTTTTTTACACACTACTTACCTAACAGTTCACCAAACTGTTATATTAGCTACTATACTAAACACTATATTAAGCACTATATTAAACACTATATTAAACGCTATACTTATCACATTATAAATAGCTTCCGACACTTCATATAGCCAACAATCCTCTCCAGCTAGCTCTATTATACTAGATCAAACTACTCAGTCGACGTAGCAATACAGCCAGCAAAATAGTGTGACGACCCTGCAGGCCGTCACTTGGGCCGGGGCGGCCCGACGGATTCCCCACAGAAGGAACAGTGCAGGGAAAACAGTACGCACGGTACTGCGCACTGGGCCAGGGGTGTAAAGACCCGAAGCCCCTACGACCAATCGTTAAGTGATCACTCTAATCTCGCTAAGAGCACGGTGATCACAGTAATCAGAGGCATTCTAATCACTGTAATCACTCCTTATGTTAAGTGAGCATAGTGATTAAGGTACGAAGTACCTCTTAGTTAGTTAGTATAGATAGTTATGGTTATACCCACAACTATCGTAAGGGACTTTAGTTCCTCACGCTAGTATTTAATTATTTATTTATATCCTACTGTTTAGACTCACCTTTATACATTATAGTAACAGTAACTTACAGTAACATTAAACCCCCGTTTAAGAGTGTTAACTTAATAAGCCGTCTTCAGAACGCCCCTTACCTGTTAACGTCTTACTATACGTTCTGTCTTAACTTACACCAGTCCTTTTAAAGCCTGTATCGGGTGTAAGTTGTAATATAATACTAACGTTATAGTTCTAAACGCTGTTTATTAAATTCCCAGATATTACCTCTCTCCCATTAATATATCGACCTTTAGAAAAGGTAAGGAGATTAAGGAGGCGTAAGCTTAGCCTTAGCTCCCTACTATCAATAAGTTAACTACACGCCTTAAAGACTTAAACCTTAACTAGTAGGGACTAGTTAAGGAGCTTAACGAAACCTTCCCTGGAGATATTAAAAGCCGTATTAATCTTATTGAAAAACTCTAAGCCTAACTTAACGTTATCAAGCTAAAGAATAATGACCTTAAGAGCTTATAAAAGAAATAAGTAAAACTCCCTCTACCGTTACGCTTTAAGGGAGACTCTGCGTAGTTAGAGTCCTAAATAACCTAGCTCTAAAGCTATATCACCTATTATAACGAGCAGTTCTTTAAGGAAAAAGGAAAGGTTAAGTTTACTAAAGCCTTACTAGATAAAGTAACCGCTCGTTAATATAAACCCTACGTAAAGATAATTAATAACCTCTCCGTAAATAAAGTATGTAAAAAGGCCCCTAAAACTTAAGCCCTCTTTAATAACTTTAACGTGTTTATTAATCAGCTTCAGACCGAGTTTAAAGAGCTAGACGCTCCTAAACGGGTTAAATAACGCCTTATAACCCTAAGGTAAACGTCTTTAATCCTTAAGTTCTTTACCTGCTTTAAGTTAAAGGCAGTAAAGATTAAGCTTAGTTAAGAAATCCTAATAATGCTGTTTTAAAGCAGTTTAAAAGAGCACGTCACTAGAGATCTTTACTAGGAAGATCGACCAGACCGCCTTTAAGAACTAATTAAGATAATTATTAAAGCCGATAACCAGTATTATAATCACTATTATCAGAAGAGTTACTAAAAGGAACAGACCCCTTACCAGCTAAATAAACTAAAGAAAGGGAACCAGTTAACCGCGACAGGTCACTACCTTAAGCTAATAGACATTAGTATAGTAAACTGTCAGAACCGACTTAACCGTAATAAGCCTTAATAATAACAGTAGCAGAAGCAATTTAAAAACTTATCCTAAGTCTAATACTTTAACTGTAATAAGAAAGGTTATATAATACAGTAATACCTATTACTAAAACAAGTCAGTTAGAAGCCCGTCCCAGAAGGAGGAAAACACGTTAAGTTTAACTTAAGAAATATCTATATTAAGATAGTAAGTAACGAAGAAGACTGCATTTAAATAGATAAGTGTAACTTAAGAGATAAAGAAGAAGAAAAGGGAGAACCCTAAGACGTAATATACCCAGTCCTTAAAGGTGTCCCAGAAAAGTCAGTTATGGAAGTGTAAGTTACGGAAGACCGACTTTAAGGTAGAAACTTAGAACTATTAAAGGTGTAGGTTATAAAAGACTAACTTTAAGAAGAGATATTCCAGTTAGCTATTACAAGCTTTAAAAACCTTACCTTATAAGCTTAAGAACTAAAGAAGTCTAGGAAGGACCCTAACTTAGAAATCACTAAGATAGTAAAGGAAGTTAAAGAATTAGCCCTTTAAGCCACCTAAATAGTAAAGTAAGCTTTAGAAAGTAAAAGAGAATAACTTAAGAGAATCGAACTGGAGAAACGGAAGTTCTTCTTAACAGTACCCCCTGAGACTTTTAAACACTTTAAGCACGCTAAGTAAATTAACACCCTTACCTCCCTAGAAGAAAGATAACTCAGATAGCTACCCTACATTAAAGCCAGTATACCTTAAACCAGTACCTTAAAGGTCCCTTAAGAAAGCACAAAGTAAGTATATTAACAGAGAGTTTAAGAGCTAAAAGAAAAGCACTAAAAGTTAATAAACGAAATAAAGGACCTGTAAGTTAAAGGTCTTACTGTAACGTCTAAAGACAGAGCAGTAAAGATCAGGTTATAACTCTGTAATAAAGTTCGCTTTATTAATTAACTTAAACACCAACTTGTTAGAGAGGACTATTTTATAGAAGAATAAACTAGGTTATTACTACCCGAATTTTAGAAAAAGGTTTAAAAGAAACAACGCACATAAAGGCAAATAAAAGAAGAAAAAGAATAAAGCGCCACTTCCCCCGTTCTGTACTTTATAACTACCACTCCTGCAGTTAACATTAACCACCCTAATTACAGAAACATACTGTAAATCGATTACATATATAACAATTACACTCTTAACTGGCACTGTAAACCTAAGGCCCTTTATAACCACTTCCCTAACACACAAAGATAAGATTACGCTATTATAAGGGTAGAATTAGAACCAACCCATTACTAAATCTCCTATTCCCCAACCAGAGAATCTAGTAATAAGTGGAAGGTTACCATAATTAACCAGGCCCCCACCACGTGTTAATAAAGAGGAGTACTTAATAACTGCCCAGTTATAACGTGCTCGTTACACCTTAACGGAAAAGCTAAAGAGTAGTAAAAGTAAGAAGACTACTAACAGATCTAAAAGTAAAAAGACATTACTGTAATCTAAGCCTGTAAAGCGTACTATTAACTTATTAAAGACTTCAAGAACATCGTACCGTTTAAAGTCAACTAGACATTAAAGTGTAAAAACCCAGGAAAAGTTAATTGCTAGGTTTACTAAAGCTATCTGTTTTTCCAGAAGAAATTAAGAAAAGGTTACAGGCCTTTTAAAAAGGCCGGAAACCAGTAATTCACTAATTAATAAAAACCTTAAGAAGAAGAAGAGGCACTTAAAGGTTAAGCTGTATAAGACTTTAAAGACAGATAATTACTATAACTTAAATAATAAAGGAGTATAAGCATTATTCTGTTAATATTAACATAACAGACAGAAAAGGGAAGCCGTTTAAGGTAAAAGCAGTAATTAATAATAAAAGTGCTTTTAACCTAATATATCTATTATTAGTTAACTAAAAGAAACTCCTTAACTAAAAGTATAAAAAAGCCATTCCTATAAAAAATAAAGAAAGAGGCTTATACTAGTATAATAATAGTAAAGTCACCTATTACTCACCACTCCTAATTAAAGTGGATAGGAACAAATAATAAGTAAACTTTAACGTTACATTAGTTATAAGTTATAATATAATCTTAAGTTTACCTTAATTAAAAAAGTATAACCCTGTAATTAATTAGAAGAGTAACTACCTTGCCTTTAATAAGTCCCCTAATTATAATCACCGTTTAAAGAAAGTTAAAAAGGTATTAAACTGCCCTAAAGATACACGAAGTATTTAAAGGCACGTTAAACCCTTAAAACTAAACATAGTTTAGGTTAGGTTTATAAAGACAGTTAAAGGACTAGAAGGTCTACCACATTACTTAGATAACGATTTAGAAAGTAAAAAGAAGTAAGAAACTAATTTACAGATAAGTGAAGAAATTAACTTATTTAAAATACTTATAAAGTATAAGAAGTTTACCCTATTTTAAAAAAAGATACTGTAATTACCAGACTACAGACTATAAGATTACGAAATTAAGTTAAAACTAGGAGCGAAGCTCCACAGCTTCTAACCTTACTACCTAAACCCCTAATAAACTAAGGCCTTAAAGGAGTATATTAATAAGAACCTGAAGAACAGGTTTATTATAAAGTCCTAATCCCCAGTAAAGTACCTAATACTGTTCGTCTTAAAGAAAGGAGATAGTAAGTTATATATAGTTATTAACTACTAAACGTTAAATAAAGATATAATTAAAAATCACTACCTATTACCACTTATTATAGAAATGTAAGAACGGATTATTAAGATAAACTAGTTCTTTAGCCTCGATTTCCCTATAAAATTCAATTACATTAAAGTGAAAGAAGAGGACAAATATAAGACAGCCTTTCAAACTTATAACAGGTATTACCAGTACTGTATTATGCTAATAAGATTAACAAACACCCTTATAACCTTTTAAAACCTTATTAACAGTGTTCTTTACCCCTTCTTTAATAAGTTTGTCTTTATATATTTAAATAACGTTCTAATCTATTCTAAAACTTTAAAAAAATATTAAAAGCATATACGACAGGTTCTAATAGCTTTTAAAAAGGTAAAGCTGATAGTAAACCTAGAGAAAAGTTACTTTTACATTTAAGAACTAAATTATTTAAGGTTTAAGGTAACTTTTAAAAAGCTCGAAATGTAATTAGAGAAGATAGAAGTAATTAGGGATTAGCTTATTCCGAAGAACTAAAAAGAGCTGTAAGCCTTTATTAACTTTATAAACTTTTATTACTACTTTATTAAGTACTTTATGAAAATCGTAAGATTACTTTATAAACTTATAGGTGAAAGAAAGCCGTTTAAGTAAACTGATAGACAGTAAAAGGTATTTAAAGACTTTAAACACACCTTCATTACAGCATTAGTCCTAGCCCTCCCCGATTTCTTAAAACCTTTCCAAATTAAAACAGACTCCTTGGAGTTTATAATTAGTAAAGAACTCAGCTAAGTCTAGGATAATAAGAAACGCTACCTAATTACCTTCTTATTAAAAAAAATCCACAGGCTAGCCTTACGATATCTAATTTACAATAAGGAACTAATAGCAATTATTTAGTGTTTTATTAAGTAAGCACTGTATTTAAGCAGTATAGAAGAACCAGTCCAGGTCTTCTTAAACTATAATAACCTCTAATACTTCCTAACTAAAGAACTTAGCTTACAGTAAGCATAATAAATAGAGTTAATAACTCCATTCCACTTCCAGATTCACTATATTAAAGGAAAAGATAATAAGTAAGCTAATACTCTCAGTTGGAGATAAGACTATAAAGATACCAATCTAGTCCTAATCCCCGTTACTATATTTAATAAAATTAAGAACAGTATACTAAAGCACATATTATAAATATCAGATAATTAAATACCAGAATAAACTATTAATATCTATATAAACTTATAAACAGAGTATAATATCTATTAGTAATAACAGGACTTTTAAATAAGAAGGTTAGTGGAAGGAACCTGTAAACATAAATACCCCTTAGGAGATTTCTTAAAATATGTGTAAAACTGTAATAAGGAGTGCTTAAAACATCTAAACTATAACGAAACTAATTATTAACTAGAATAGTTATTAAAAGGCGTAAATAGTATACCTAAACTAAAAGTAAAGCTTTAATACTAAGAGAAACCGTATATTCACAACCTAGACAAATAAAAGGAGTACGTTTAGTAAATCCACAAGTCTTAACTTAAAAGACATATAAACTAGGCTAAAACTCTTACGTAAACTTAATAAACGTACGTTTTCCTAAGAATGAAGAAGCTGGTTAAGGAAATGGTTAATAACTGTAACGTCTGTTACAGGAAGTAAAATTAACGTTATAAGCCTTATAGATTTCTTAAATTACTCCCTGTATTATAAGCGTTATAAAGTTCTATCTCGCTTAACTTTGTTATTAAGATTCTAGAGTTTAAGGACCCTGTTATAAGAGTTACTTATAACTAGATCCTTATAATAATCGACAGATTAACGAAATAAGCCTACTTTCTACTAACCTTAAAGAATATAACAGTAAAGTAACTCGCTTATATCTTTAAGAAAAAGGTAATTTTATAACACCTTTAACTAAATAATATCGTTATAAATTAAGATAAGCTAATTATATTAAAGTTTTAATAAGGATTAATGTAAAGGATAAGTATAAAAAGTAAGCTTTTAATAGCTTTCTACTTACAGATAGATAGCTAAATAGAATAAGTTAACTAAATACTTATAACGTATCTTTAAGCTTACGTTAACTTTAAATAAGATAATTAACTTAAGTTATTACTAACAGTACAGATAACTTATAATATAACGTTAGTTAAGTTAATAAGTATATTACTGTTCTTTATTAACTACAGTAAAGAGCCTAAACTCCATTAAGGCTTACTTACTAGTACCTCTTAAGCCACAGTCTATATAGACCGAATATAAAAACTGTATAATTACTTATAAACTGAACTTAAGTTTACACACGAACGAATAAAGAAGTTTACTAATAAACACTAAACTAAGCAGCCAGTGTTTAAGAAAGGACTCTATTATAATAACGAATAAGTTAAGGGATTAACTTTTCAGGAAGGGGATTACGTCTACCTTTTTTCACAAAACCTACATTTAAAACAACCTAGTAAAAAGCTTAACTTCAAAAGGTACAGACCATTCTAAATTAAGAAAAAGATTATTACCTCTAATTACAAACTAGACCTACCTGCCAGCATAAAGGTGTAGACTAAGGTTTTTCACATCTTACTTTTAAAACCTACCTTAAAAGGAGTTCCTTTAGAAAAGAAGATTAAGATCGACACTGATAAGGATAAATATAACGTTGAAAAAGTTATAGATTTATAAAAAGGAAAAAACATATTTAAGTATCTTATTAAGTAGCTAGACTATAGCCCTGAAAGCAACTTGTAAAAACCAGTTAAAAATCTTAAATGCCTAGACCTAATTACGGAGTTCTATTAAAAGAATCTAGATTAACTAAGACTAACGATAAGAACCAGAAATAAGATAAAATCTAACATTTAAACTACTATACTAAAGAGTAAGACCACTATAGGACTTAAAGCTTAAGAAGTGGTAGGAAACTTCTTAATAAGTACGGAAGGACATTTATTAAAACCCTTAACTAAAGTTATAAGGACCTTAGACCTAATAAAGAGGCTGGGCCTCTAAAGCCCCCAGTAAGCCCCACATAAGAATAAATACTGTTAGGAAAAAGAAGTTAGTAAAAGAAGTAAGTGTACTGCCACTACGCTAAAAGGCCGTTTTTCGTTTATTAAAAGAAGGAAGCAGCAAATTAAGTTAAAAAGAAGTCACTAGTTACAGCAACCCCTTAGAGAAAGAACTACGCGCTAACTCTATTAAAAAGTTCCCCCAGTTAAACTCAGGAACCAGAGCGGTCGTTCTCTAAACCTCACACTCCTCCTCTGCCATAATATCGAACTTATAACTAAAAAGTTCGTCTACCCAGAGTGCCAGTCCCTTCTGTTAGTCCTTAAGATATAGAAACTTAGAAACCATATCGTGAAGAAGAAAGGTAGTCTTACGCTCCTTAGCATTAAGACACTTCTTTTCGTCCAGAACCCTACACAGTACAGATAAGTCATTTCCGTAAACATTATAAGATAAGTACGCAATTCTACTAGCCATTATGTAGTAACTGCATAACTTACTCTTACTAACTACCTTATAGTCAGCTAATCCTAAACGTTAACAGTAATTACACTTTATAAGTATAATAATCCCAAAAGTAAGAATAAATTCAGTGTTAGCAATACGGCATTCAGTTGATAAAGGCACTGCGTTTCTCTTATTCTTAATTACCTAATTAAACAACATAACGGCTAATAGAGAAAGGGAGGCACATACAAGTAATTTTTTATAGAAAAAGAATGTTAAAGAGGGGGAATCGTGTGACAACCCTGTAAGCTATCACTTAAGCTGGGGCGGCCCGACAGATTCCCTATAAAAGGAACAGTGCAGGGAAAACAGTACGCACGGTACTACACACTAGGCCAGGAGTGCAAAGACCCGAAGCCCTTACGACTAATCGTTAAGTAATCACTCTAATCTCGCTAAAAGCACAGTAATTACAGTAATTAAAGGCATTCTAATCACTGTAATCACTCCTCGTGTTAAGTAAGCACAGTGATCAAAGTATAAAGTACCTCTTAGTTAGTTAATATAGATGGTTATAATTATACTTATAATTATCGTAAGGGACTTTAATTCCTCACACTAATATTCAATTATTCATTTATATCTTACTGTTCAGACTCACCTCTATATATTATAGTGACAGCGACCTATAGTGATATTAAACCCCCGTCTAAGAGTGCTAGCTTAACAAGCTATCTTCGGAACGCCCCTTACCTGTTAGCGTCCTGCTATACGTTCTGTCTTAACCCACGCTAGTCCTCTTAAGGCCTGTGTCGGGTGCAAGTTATAATAAATAGGCAGTAAAATAGTCAGCAAAATAGCTAACAAAATAGCCAGTAAAGTAGCCAGCAAAATATAAATTCTAGATATAATAACCCTGACTTTTAACTAAAAGACAATAATATATATATCTTTAAAAATGGTTTATTTACTTGCATATTACAGCTAATCGATCATACCAAAGAACGCGAGCTACTAATACAGTGTACTACCTGCTTATATAAAAAAATTGAAAAAGTAACTGGTTTTTAATTATTAAACTACGTTGCTTATTATAAAAGAAAGCATTTAAATATAGCTTATAATAAAGAATTAGAAAAAACTAAGCAACTTAAGTAAAATATACTATCTACTACTACTACTGATTTCTTCTAAAAGCGGCTACGAGTAAATACTATAGTCGAATTTAACGAAGACGAAGCATATTATAAAATACTAAACTTTATTATTGAAAATAATTTATCGTTTAATATATTAAATTCAGAATCTTTTAAAGATTTACTTAGCTATTATAACAAGTCTACACCTACTATAAATCGCTGGAAAATAAAGCAAATATTAAATAATACTTTTAAAACAGCCTTAAATAGCTTTACTTATAAGCTAAAAGAACATTTAAATAACAATGGTTCGCTTTCAGCCACACTCGATATTTGGACTTCAAATTAACAAAAAGCTTACTTTAGCCTAATATTAACCTATATCGACTTAGAATATAAGCTTAATTATAAGCTTATTAGCTTTAATAAGCTTACAGAAAGCCATACAGGCCTATATATACACGATAAATTTCTAGATCTTATTACACCATACGGCCTTAACATTTCTAATATTACAAGTATTACCCGTAATAACGCTTCTAATAATAATACATTTATGGAAGCTATTAATAGTAACAACGCAATTAAAAATATTTACGACATTTATTATACAGCTCATATTATAAACTTAGTAGTTAAAGATATTCTTAAAGAATACTTATTAAAGTCAGCAGCTAAAGAAGAATTATCTAACTATATAAATACTTTTATTATAACTACTAATACAAGTAGCCATACTAAAGTTAAAGGCCTTATAAATAAAATACGACGTATAGCTACAATTATTAAATATATATAAGAAGCTTAACAGTTATATAAAGAAGTGTGACGACCCTGCAGGCCGTCACTTGGGCCGGAGCGGCCCGACGAATCCCCCACAGAAGGAACAGTGTGGGAAGACGGTGTACACCGTCCGGGCGCACTGGGCCAGGGGTGCAAAGACCCGAAGCCCCTACGACTAATAAGGCGCTGCTCGCAGCATACTGAGTGCTTATATTATAAGCAGGAGAAACCTTACGAGCAGAACGCTTACGTAGTGTAAGGTACTTGTATAATAAGCACTTACAACGCTATAAGTAAGGTATAAAGTACCTTTTAGTTAGTTAGTATAGATAGCTATAGTTATGCTTATAACCACTGTAAGGGACTTTAATTCCTCACATTAATATTTAATTATTCATTTATATCCTACTGTTTAAACTTACCTTTATGCATTATAGTGATAACGACCTACAGTAACATTAAACCCCCCATTTAAGAGTGCTAGCTTAATAAGCCGTCTTCAGAACACCCCTTACCTATTAGCGTCCTGTTATATATTCTGTCTTAACCCACACTAGTCCTTTTAAGGCCTGTGTTAGGTGTAGGTTGTAATATAATATTAACGTTACAGTTTTGAACGTTATTTATTAAACTCCTAGACACCACCTCTCTCCCACTAACATGTTAACCTCTGGAAAAGGTAAAAAGCCTAAGGAAGCATAAGCTTAGCCTCGGCTCCCTATAGTTAATAAGTTAGCTGTACGCCTTAAAGAGTTAAACTTTAACTAGTAGGGACTAGTTAAGGAACTTAATAAAGCTTTCCCTAAAGATATTAAAAGTTATATTAGTCTTATTAAAAAACTCCAGGCTTAACTTAATATTATTAAGCTAAAGAATAATAACTTAAAGGGCTTATAAAAGAAATAAGTAAAGCTCCCCCTACCGTTACATTTTAAAGGAGACTTAATGTAATTAAAGTTTTAAATAGCCTAGCTTTAGAGTTATATCACTTATTATAATAAGCAGTTCTTTAAGGAAGAAGAAAAGGTCAGGTTTGCTAAAGCCCTATTAGATAAAGTAACCGCTTATTAATATAAACCTTATGTGAAGATAATTAATAACCTTTTTATAGATAAAGTATAAAAGGAAGCCTTTAAGACTTAGGCCCTTTTTGACGACTTTAACGTTTTTATTAATTAACTTTAAATTAAGTTTAGAGAATTAAACACCCTTAAGCAGGCTGAATAACACCTTATAGCCTTAAGGTAGAAGTCCTTAATCCTTAAGTTCTCCACACACTTTAAGTCAAAAGTGGTAAAAATTAAACTTAATTAAAAAGCTCTAATAATACTGTTTTAAAGCGGTTTAAAGGAATATGTTACTAAAGACCTTTATTAAAAGGATTAACCAGACTACTTCTAGGAGTTAATTAAGATGGTTATGAAGGCTAATAACCAGTATTATAATTACTATTATTAAAAAAACTTCTGGAAAGAACAGGCCCCCCAGTTAAGTAAAATTAAAAAGGGGAACTAGTTAACTATAACAGGTTATTATCCCAGGTTAATAGATATTAGTATGGTAAACCGCTAGAATTAACCTAATTATAATAAACCTTAACGATAATAGTAGTAAAAGCAGCCTAAGGACTTATTACAGGTTTAGTGCTTTAATTATAATAAAAAAGAACATATGGTATAACAGTGCTTGTTATTAAAATAAGTTAATTAGAAACCTGTCCTAGAAGGAGGAAAATATATTAAGTTTAACTTAGGAGACGTTTATATTAGGATGATAAGTAATAAGGAAGACTGTACCTGGATAAATAAGTGTGACTTAAGAGAAGAAGAAGAAGAAGAAGAGGAAGAACCCTAAGACATGGTGTACCTAGTCCTTAAAGGTGTCCTAGAAAAGTTAGCTATAGAGGTGTAGGTTGTTACAGACTAATTTTAAGGTGGAAACTTAAAACCGTTAAAGGTACAGGTTATAAAAGACTGATTTTAGGAAGAAATGTTTTAACTGGCTATTACAGGCTTTAAAAACCTTACCCTGTTGACTCGGGGCGTTTGTTCAGGCCGACCCTGTCGTTCTTTTTGGGCTCTGTATGTAATATTATTGTAGCCGCTTATGTACATAGCGATGCGTTCCCTGGCGCGTGCCACCGTCAAAAGGGGCCGCGCTTCTTTCAACAATCATCATTCCGACGATTTTCACCACGAAGACCTCCCATTGAAAGCCCAGTGACATTCTGGCCCTTCGATCGAAGGAAGATGACTTAATCCACGGTCGCGTTTCCTTTGTTGTTCCATGCTAGGCTCCGTTTCATGCTAGGCACCGTCACATACTAGGTTTTGTTCCATACTAGGTACGTATCTGTTTCTCTACGTCAGTTGCATTTGTGTCCCTCCGATCGGAGGACCAGTAGTCTGGGAGTCGGCCTTTCAGGCCGACAGCACCGTTCTGTGGTTATGGTTCTCCTTGTGGTTTCTTCCCTGTTGCATCACTGCACCAGTTCACTGTAAGCCTAGGAATTAAGGAAGTCTAGGAAAGACCCTGATTTAGACTTTAGTAAGATGGTAAAGGGAGTTGAAGAATTAGCTTTTTAGGTTATATAAGTAGTGAAATAAGCCTTAGAAAGTAAAAGAGAACAGACTGAAAGAGTTAAATTAGAGAAACGGAAGTTCTTTTTAACTATACCCCCTGAGACTTTTAAATATTTTAAACACGCTAAGTGGATTAGCACCCTTACCTCCTTAAAAGAAGGATAGCTTAGATAGCTGCCCTGTATTAAAGCTGGTATACCCTGGACCGGTACCTTAAGGGTCCCCTGGGAAGGTACGAAATAAGTATATTAATGAAGGGTCTAGGAGCTAAAAGAAAAACATTAAGAGCTGGTAGATAAAGTAGAGGACTTGTAAGTTAAAGGCCTTACTGTAACGTTTAAAGATAAAGTAGTGGAGATTAGGTTATAACTTTATAATAGAGTTCGCTTTACTAATTAACTTAAATATTAACTTGTTAAAGAGGGTTATTTTATAGAAGAATAAATTAGGTTATTATTATTTAAGTTTTAAAAAGAAGTTTAAGAAAAGCAGTGTATATAAAGGTAAGTGGAAGAAGAAAAGAAATAAGGCACCACTTCACTTATTCTGTACTTAACAACTACAGCACCTGCAGTTAATATTAACCACCCTAGTTATAAAGACGTACTGTGGATTAATTATGTGTATAATAACTGCATTTTTAACCGGTATTATAGACTTAAGGCCCTTTATAACCACTTCCTTAACGTATAAAGACGGGATTACACTGTTATAAGGGTGGAGTTGGAACTAGGTCACTATTAAGTCTCCTACTCCCTAATAAGAGAATCTAACAGTAAGTGAAAGGTTACTGTAGTTAACCAGACCCCCACCACGTATTAGTAAGGAGGAGTATTTAATAACTGCCTAATTATAACGTGTTTGCTATATTTTAATAGAAAAGCTAAAGAGTGGTAAAAGTGAGAAGATTACTAATAGATCTAGGAGTAAAAGGATATTACTGTGATCTAATCTTATAAAGTGTATTATTAACTTATTAAGGATTTTAGGAATATTAAACTGTTTGAAGTTAACTGGACGCTAAGGTGTGAAAATTTAAGAAAAGTTAATTATTAGGTTTATTAAAGCTGCCTGTTTTTCTTAAAGGAATTAGGAAAAGGTTACAGGCCCTTTAAAAGGGCTGGAAACTAATAGTTTGCTAGTTAGTAAAAACCCTAAGAAGAAGGAGAGGTATTTAAAGGTTAGGCCGGATAAGACTTTAAGGACAGATAGTTATTATAATTTAGATGTTAAAGGAGTATAAGTATTATTCTGTTAGTGTTAACTTAATAAACGGAAGAGGGAGGTTATTTAGGGTAAAAGTAGTGATTAATAACGGAAGTGCTTTTAACCTAATATACCCTTTATTAGTTAATTAAAGAAAACTCTTTAATAAAAAGTATAAAAAGGCTATTCCCATTTGGAATGGAGAAGGAGGCCTGTATTAGTATAATAACGGTAAAGTTACCTATTACTTACCACTCTTAATTAAAGTGGATAGGGATAAATAATAAGTAGATTTTAACGTTATACTAGTTATAGGGTATAATATAATCTTAAGTTTACCTTAACTAGAAAAGTATAACCTTATGATTAATTAAAGGAGTGGCTACCTTACCTTTAGTAAGTCCCTTAGTTATAATTACCATTTAAAGAAAGTTAAGAAGGTATTAAACTGCTTTAAAGATGTATAAAGTATTTAAAAGCACGTTAAATCCTTAGAATTAAGCACGGTTTAAATTAGATTTATAAAAACAGTTAAAGGATTAAAGAGTTTATTATATTATCTAAATAATAATTTAAAAGGTAGAAAAAAGTAAGAAGTTAATTTATAGATAAGTAAGGAAGTTGACTTATTTAAGGTACCTGTAAAGTATAAAAAGTTTACCCTGTTTTGAAAAAAGATACTGTAATTACTAGATTATAGATTATAGGATTACGAAATTAAGTTAAAGCTAGGAGTGAAGTTTTATAACTTCCAGCCCTACTATTTAAACCCTTAATAAGCTGAAGCCTTAAGGGAGTATATTAATAAGAATTTAAAGAACAGGTTTATTATAAAATCCTAGTCCTTAATAGGGTACCTAATATTATTTATCTTAAGAAAGGGAGACAGTAAGCTATATATAGTTATTAATTACTAAATGTTAAATAAGGATATAATTAAAAATTGCTACTTATTACCACTTATTATAGAAATGTGAGAACAGATTATTAAGGTAAATTAGGTTTCTAACCTTAACTTCCCTATAGGATTTAATTACGTTAAAGTAAAGAAAGAGAATAAGTATAAGATAGCTTTTCAGACTTATAACAGGTATTACCAGTATTATATTATGTTAATAAGATTAATTAACACCCTTATAACTTTTTAAGGCTTTATTAATAATGTTCTCCACCACTTCCTTAATAAGTTTATCTTTATATACTTAAATAACGTTTTAATCTATTTTAAAACTTTAAAAGAATATTAAAAGTATATATAACAAGTCCTAACAGCTTTTAAAAAAGTAAAACTGACAGTAAACTTAAAAAGAGCTACTTTTATATTTAAAAACTAAACTATTTAAGGTTTAAAGTAACCCTTAGAAAACTTAAAATGTAAGTGGAGAAGATAAAGGTAATTAGGGATTAGCTTACTTTAAAGAATTAAATAAAGTTATAAGCCTTTATTAGCTTTATAAACTTTTATTAATGTTTTATTAGGTATTTTATAAAGATTGTAAAACTATTATATAAGCTTATAGGGATAGGTAAATCGTTTAAGTGGACTGGTAGATAGTAAAGGGTGTTTAAAGACTTTAAGTATACCTTTATTACAGTATTAATCTTAACTCTCCTTAACTTTTTAAAGCCTTTTTAAATCAAGATGGACTCTTTAAAATTTATAATTAGTGGAGAACTTAGTTAAGTCCAGGACGATAGAAAATGTTACTTAGTTACCTTTTTATTAAAAGGGATTTATAACCCAGCCTTATAACACCTAATTTATAATAAGGAGCTAATAGTAATTATTTAGTGCTTTATAAAGTAGGTATTATATCTAAGCGGTATAGAAGAACTGGTTTAAGTCTTCTCAGATTATAATAACCTTTAATACTTCTTAACAAAAGAACTTAATCTATAACAGGTATAATAGGTAGAGTTAATAGCCCCGTTCCACTTCTAGATTTATTACGTTAAAGGAAAAGATAATAAGCAGGCTAATACTCTTAGTTAGAGACAGGACTATAAGGATGTTAATCTGGTCTTAATCCTTATTACTATGTTTAATAAAGTAAAGAACAGCATATTAAAGCATATATTATAAATCTTAAATAATTAAATACTGGAATAAATTATTAACGTTTATATAAACTTATAAATAAAGTATGACATCTATTAATAATAATAGGACTTTTAAGTAAGAAAGTTAGTGGAAGGCACCTGTAAGTATAAGGGCCCCTTAGAAGACTTCTTAAAACACGTGTAAGACTGTGGGAAAGAGTGCTTAAGGTATTTAAATTATAATAAAACTAGTTATTAGCTGGAACAGCTATTAAAAGATGTAAATAGCGTACTTAAATTAAAAGTAAGGCTTTAATATTAAGAGAAACTGTACATTTATAACTTAGATAAACAGAAGGAGTATATATTACAGGTTTATAAGTCTCGATTTAAAGGATATATAGGCTGAGTTAAGACTTTTATGTAAGCCTAATAAACGTACACCTTCCTTAAAATAAAAAAGCTAGTTAAGGAAGTGGTTAATAACTGTAACATCTACCACTATAAGCAGAATCGACATTATAAGCCTTATAAACTTCTTAAACCACTCCCTATATTACAGGCTTTATAAAGCTTTATCTTACTTAACTTTATCACTAGGATCCTAAAGTCTAGGGACCCTATTATAAAAGTTACCTATAACCAGATCCTTATAATAGTTAACAGATTAATAAAGTGGGCTTATTTTCTACTAACCTTAAAGGACATAACCGTGGAACAACTTACTTATATCTTTAAAAAAGAGGTAGTTTTATAACACCTTTAGCTAGATAATATCGTTACAGATTAAGATAAGCTAATTATGTTAAAGTTTTAATAAAGACTGATATAAAAAATGGGTGTAAAAAGTAAGCTTTTAACAGCCTTTTACCCACAGACAGATAGTTAAATAAAGTGAGTTAACTAGATACTTATAACGTATCTCTAGGCTTACATTAACTTTAAATAAGATAATTAGCTTAAGTTATTACTAACAGTACAGATAGTTTATAACATAACACTAGTTAAGTTAATAAGTGTATTATTATTCTTTACTAATTACAGTAAAAAGCCTAAACTCTATTAAAGGCCGCCTATTAACGCCCCTTAAGCTACAGTCTGTGTAGACTAGATGTAAGAACTGTATAACCACCTATAAGCCGAACTTAAGTTTACACACAAATAAATAAAGAAGTTTACTAATAAACATTAAACTAAGTAATTAATGTTTAAGAAAAGACTTTATTATAATAGCGAACGAGTTAAGGGACTAACTTTTTAAAAGGGGGACCACGTTTACCTTTTCTTATAAAACCTACATTTAAAATAACTTAGTAAGAAGCTTAACTTTAAAAGGTACAGGCCGTTTTAAGTTAAGAAAAAGGTCACCACCTTTAATTACAAACTTAACCTACCTACCAGTATAAAGGTGTAGATTAAGGTCTTTCACATCTCACTTTTAAAACCTGCCTTAAAGGGAGTTCTTTTAGAAAAGAAGATTAAGATTAACGCTAATAAAGATAAGTATAACGTTAAGAAAGTTATAAATTTATAAAAAAGAAAGACCACGTTTAAATATCTTATTAAATGGCTAAATTACAGCCTTAAAAGTAACTTATAAGAACTAGTTAAAAATCTTAAATACCTAAACCTAATTATAGAGTTCCACTAAAAGAATCCAGATTAATTAAAGCTAATAATAAGAATTAAAAATAAGATAAAATCTGACATTTAAATTACTATATTAAAAAGCAAGACCACTGTGAGACTTAAAACTTAAAAAGTGGCAGGAAACTCCTTAATAGGTAAGGGAGGATATTTATTAAAGTCTTTAACTAGGGTTATAAGGACCTTAAACCTAATAAGGAGGCCGGGCCTCTAAAGCTCCTAGCAAGCTCCACATGAGAACAAGTACTATCAGGAAAGGAAGTTAGTAAAAAAAAGAGA
>Ga0247760_1001864_pt1 | contig 17865 bp, 19 predicted proteins | sample UWRJL171409R4_FD_179936 | JGI IMG/M metagenome (GOLD analysis project Ga0247760, IMG submission 179936) | Plant litter microbial communities from Arlington Agricultural Research Station in Wisconsin, United States - UWRJ-L171-409R-4 | ecosystem: Environmental > Terrestrial > Plant litter >... | reverse complement strand
CGAGACAACTCTCTTTCAACCTCAAACCTTGTTTAGGGACAGATATGAACGTGATGGTAGGTATATTGGCTCGTACAAAGACTGGCCTGGCATTACTCCACAGCTATCGACTAGCCCTTGCATGAGATCCTAACGTTTTTTCGGTAGGCTCCTCTCAGAACACCTACTCTTCATGGCAGGCACAGAAATGTTTGCATTCTGCGTCATGAAATCAATGACAGGCCGTTTAGTCACTGTCTTCCATCAAAAAAAAACAAGCTGTGACCTTCATGGCAGTCACACAAATGTTTGCATTCTGCGTCATGATATCAACACTGTCTTGTATCAAGACAAATAAACTGTGACTGAGGCCTGCCATCTGCCTCCCTACAGGAGACGGTGTCCCTCCCTGCCTCTAGTCGCTTACCTGGAAGGACGCTCCTGCAGAATTCCAGCAACTCAGGGACGATTGGAGCGTAGGTATGCATGGGTTTATTGGAGAAACTCGAGAAGGGATTAAAGCAGCGTAGACAGCAGAGCATACCAACGGCGGAGCTGTGCCGAACCTTACTTCCTATCTGAACTCGAGAAGCTCCTCGATCAAGGCACCAATATTCTTCAACAGATCGAGATATTCATTGACGAGCTTGAAAACGGAATCGCCATCAATGGCCCAAAGGACAATTACAAGCCACTTAATTCTTTCCCTTATCTAGATCTGGTTCAGCCAACATACGGTCCTCCCTCGCGCAATCTCGGAACGAAATCACAGACCACTTGGACAGAAGCATTGGGGCATCCCGTGATGCCACAGTTGCGCAGCTTGAAGCTGTGCTTACAGTGTCTCACCAAGCTATGATGGCACATGTGGACCACCGGTTCGAAGCTCTAAATACCTAATTCGATCGATAACGCTCCCATGTGGAATCGAACGAACCACGAAAAGCCTCCAGTCGGAGATGCCATCCGGATTGTGGGTGTCATTGCCACCTCTCCACTCAATATTGGTGGAGAATAACGCCCCTGCAGACGCTGGTTGGTGCCGTTGTCCTTCAATATAGCAGTCAACTAGTCCGGAGATGCACCATCAGCGTGTGTCGGGGGGTGACGCCATGGCGCAACATCCGAGTCGAATACAGGCTTCTATTCTGGCTTGTGCGGGCTTATCTGGCCATCCCGTACTCAAGCAGTATCAATGGCAACCTCTAAATGGCGATACGCATTGTTAGCAATCTCTCCTGGAGCGTTGGGCACTCGAAGGGCCTTTCTGGCCACATCGCGCGTCATGACGTTGAGGGGGCCGAAAGAGCTGCTCCGGCAGGGAGTGTCGATCCACGATAATCTCGGACCAGATCATATTAGTCGCCTCTCATACGCGGTTGCCAACAAAAGTGTAGCTATTGTCCGGCCCCTCCTTCAGTAAGGTGCAGATCCGTACCAAGCTGCCTCCATAGCCATGGAGGGGTTCATCTCTGGCGACCCAGAAGATCTCGTTTTGGCCCACGAGTTCCCCATCTCCAGTAGACTCGAGGACTACGGATTCACACTCTTCCACAAAGTCGTCATCGGTATTGCTCACCTCCCGCTGATCGAAGCCCTTTTACTGTCGCAGTGCCCTAATGACTTTAATTGCCACACGGCAACTGGATTTACTCCGCTCCGAATCGCAGCGATCAGGGGTGAGGCTGAGACATGCTGCTTAGTAGTCTAAGCTGGGGTGGATATAGATACTCCCCACCCATCAAGGCGTTCCTTCACAGCCCTGCATGAAGCATGTCTGAATGATAACTACTCCGCAGCTAAAGCTCTGATCTCTCTCGGCGCATCTACCACCTACAAGACTAACCACGGAAAATGTGCATTGATCATGGCCGCACCAGCCCAGCCACGCGTGGAAAGGATACATGCCTCCTGCGGCTCATCCTTGACAACGGTAAGGATATGAACAGCGTGGCCGAGAAGGGCTTGTCAGTTTTGATGTTCTGTTCATGTTTGGGCCAGGGGCCTGGAGCAGTTTGGCGGTTGAACTTTCTGCTCGGCAGTGGAGCAAATATAAACCATCGGGATGTCGAAGGTGACACGGCATTGCTGAACACAATCGGGATTAACAGAATCGGCAAAGCAGCCCTTTTACTTCGACGTGGTGCGGATCCAGCTCTCTTGAATAAGTGGGGACAAAGTATCTTGCATTACGCAGCGATAGGTATATGGAGGTCAGAAGAGTTTGGAGGAGCTTGCTGAGGTTGGGTCGCTTTTGAAGGGCCTGGACCCCAACGCGAAGGACTTGGGCGGCGAGGCACCCCGTGAACGCTTCAACGAGAGGGCATCCCTACCGGAACCAGAGTTGCGGAGATCGTTCGAACATTTCATGAGAGTTGTTCAGGGAACGCTTGACAATAGCGATGATGAAGAGCATGAGGACGAAGATGAGGTGTTTTTTGGTGCGAGAAAAGTACAAGAAATGGGGAGACACAGTCAGCTATTGATGAGCGTATGAATGGAATGGAAGCATCTAGATCTTCTTCTGGTCCTGGTTTGGTTAGAGTTCGCCCACTTCCCGTTTGAATATAGTGAAAACCCGATGTATCTTTTCTGACTGTCCACGCGATGCCACCCTGTCACGGATCGAGAAATGTGGATGAAGCATGGCCAAAAAATAGATATCACAAGGGGGACTTATACAACTTTTATGCCATGATGATACTCTGGGATGGTGTCGTACCCGGCAATCTGAGGATATCACCCCCGATGCTGCTGTAAACTTCCACATACGACCATACCCACTGGAGAATTCGGGATCCCGTTCGCTCTCCCATAGACAAGCCAGTGAGGGCCAGATTAGTAGTTGGGTCGGTGACGACCAGCGAATCCCTGGTGTTGTATGTCTTTTGCCCCTTTTTGCTGAAATAGAGCTTATCACTCAAGATCCTGTGTTCTGGGTGTGAAGTTAAGGGGCACCTAGGTACTTGATCGGAGCGGATTCCAGTTAGTGCTTTGAAACTGACATACGTGAGCAGGACAAACAATCCAGGCGCACAGCAAAGGCGGCTAGTCGAGATGAGAAAATGGTATACTCCAACTGGGACAACTAAAACTCCGGTGATGTGTGCTACTAGGTACATTCTCTGACCTGGGCGGCTTGTGTAGATACCGTAAGACAGAGGGGGGTGGACTTCTTCCACGTGAGATCTGCACAACTTAATCCTCACTCAAACATTTCCCCAAGGGCGTCGCCTTTTCTCTTCCCTTTTAAAAGCAGTGTTTTTGTGTACTTTCGCATCTCCTCTTTCAGACTTCAATGATAATGCCCTGGCCATAGGCCGGGGCAACACCATCGCCCCAGATGCCCACCACCGCGAGGAGGAAACCGAGTCCAGTGACGGCACTCTGAATGACCTGCTTCTTGAGAAACACCTCAACCTTGGCGCGGACCTCCTCTCCGTTCACCTGCTCCTCCTCAATGACGTCCAGATCCTCACCGCTCGCTGAGCCAGCTCCCTCGCTATGCGCATCTGAGCCGAGGACCTCGTAGCTTGCCTCCATGCGGGCACGGGCAGCAGCCGCAGCCCGCTCCTTCTTCAGCTGCTGCGCATGTCGGCGTGCGGCGGCGGCAGAGGACGTAGAGGTGCTGGATGGCGGGGGTCCCAGAGATAGGTACGGGGCGACAAGGTCTGAGACGACAAGGCGGGAGCCAAAGACCAGCAGAGACGTGTAGAGGAGATAAGGGTGACGGAAGTAGCGGGGAGAGAGGAAGAAGGCGAGCGCGAATGAGCTGCCCGAAACGACGGAGAGGGTGCTCAGGTGTCGCTTCGCAGTGGTAGTGAGGGCTTCAAAGGCGCGCGCGGCCGTGTCCGCAGAGGGAAGCGTCAGGAGCGCGGGGATTGTCAGCGTCGACAGCGTGTACGAGAGGCCCTAGAGAAGTAAAAATATGAGTTAGCTACGACAAAGCGCGGTGAGTAGCTGGGAGCTGTAGGAGAGCTGAGACATGAAAACGTCTTGGGTTGTTTGTTGATGAGCAAGGTGGGGAGCAACGTCACGTCACGGAGGGGGTAATGGGCTGCCAAAGGCTGGGGAATCTCACCGTCAAGAGCCCCAGCGACACGGTGCCGACGAACTTCAGGAGAGAAACTCCTCTCGCAGCCATGGTGGGATCGTCGTAGGTGCCTACTCCGATGGATTCGCGCTGGCGTTGAGGGAAGAGTCGATGAGGGCGGGGGTCGTTGTGCTCGGTTGGGTAGGATAAAGCTTGAGGGAATGGGAGTGGAGTTCCGCGCTGGTTGACGGAGAGGGGGCTGACTTGGCACTTGGCGGCTTGGCGCCGGAGCTGAAGCTTGGGCCAGTTGAGCTGAGCACGGTGTTGCGTCATTGGCATATGAGAAGCCCTAACCCCGAATACCTTCGACTTTTTGAAGTCGGTGCATCCGGATTCAAACAACCGTCCATCGAACTCGCGACCGGAGAGACTAAATTTCAGGAAATATCCGGGGTTTGAACCCATGCCGGAAGCTCGCTATAAAAGACGAGGAACTACGAAGGCTTGGGCCAAAGGAGGGGTCCCTCAGCCAGTGGGAAAGATGCTTTCTCACTGCTAAGACCGCCCTGGTTTTACCTATCGCAGGCTATCTCCCATTCCGAAAGGGCCTACCTGCGTTCTTAAAGGCCTTCATGGGCTCCGAAAAGGCCTTTTACAATGCCGTCAAGGCTTGCAATGTGATCAACCTAGGCCTTCCACTGTTTTGGTATAGGACTATGTGAGGATTTCGACGTGTTTTCGCACGGAGAAGAGACCCTTTCTTTTGGCCCGAGCCTTCATACCCTGTGTTTCGATGGCAGTTGAGTAGGTTGTTCACGCCTGCAGTGTTGACATTGGGTCCATCTCACCTTCTATCGATGCACGGCAGGGACTCTCGGTGGTTGCAGCCCTTTTTGCGTCCCTAATGGTCTCGGGCGTTCAGCCAAGCCAAAGCTGGCGAAGGGCATTGGACACATTTTCCTGACGAGCCATTCCTGGCAGCACACAGCCATTGCAGTATCCGGTCACCTGCATCAAGTATTTTCAAGGCCTATTCCTCGTCTGTCACCATGAAGTGGAAGCTTGGGGAAAAGAAGGACCTCTTGCCACCCCCCAATCCCACGGGATTCCGTGCTTCGTTGGGACGAATCCTCGGCAGGAAGGCGGCCACAACTTCCGCGGTTGTGGGCGAAACCTCGAACCACGAATCACTGATTTCAAGCAACGTTCCCGTCAGCGACGCACACCATTCGTTAGATGTTAAAAGTCCGTCAGTCAAATTCCCCAAGAAGGCAAGCGAACCGGCAGAGAGCAAACCCGAGTCGTTCATGAACAAGAACTTCAAGAGTGAGCTACCCGCCATCGAAAAGACCGGAGGCGGCGAGGATCCTTCCAGGGTGGCGCCGCAACTCAGGGTTGAGGGCTCAAAACGTGCGGGTAAAGGCACACAGGCTACAAATGTAGGCTCGCAACCCCTGGACAAGGCCTCGAAGTCTACAAGCCGGGAGCCCGTGAGTGAGAATTCTGCTAGGGGCAGCCACGAGAGTCACTCAAACAACACAATCGTGGACGAAACAATCCCGAGGGAGTCACTAACGGTCGAAGACGCCATGGACAAGGGCTTGGGACCTAAAACCCAAGACTCCGTGAGCGACACGCCTGAGACCAACGCACATATGAAGAATATAGCCCGGGGTCCAGAACACATGACGGAGAAAGAAGTGAGTGGGGAGCCATCAACCCAGGCGTCTACTCTCTGCCCGACCAACTTCTCTTCCGACAGAGGGTATTGGTCCGATGTTTCGGACATGTCCTCTGAGACTAGTTTGGAGGGGGAGGAACCTATGAGTGAGAAAGCCAAGGGAAAGCTACCGCTGCCCAAGAGCGAGGCTCCAACGATGGGCCAGACGCTTGAAGATCGGACATATGGCGGGCTTTGGGAATACAAACTCTACATTCGATTCGACCCCCAGCCAAGCATAGTCAGATCCAATACCCGACAGGCGTGGCGCTGCTTTCTGACGTTTGACATCGGAGACCTGAAATACTTGATGACGCATGGGTTTACGTGGGGAACAGGAGATATCGTACCAGAGCAATGTACTTGGGGCACCACGTTTTATAAGCCAAGGGCAAGCCGAGCGCCGTACAAACTGCGCAGAGACTTTGCCATACTGGACGGCGCTGGGAAGAGGCCGCTGTCAGACTGTCGATTTGCTGGGAAGGCCCACTTTTTCACGGATGACTTCGAGGTTCTTGCCACGCTCAGTCTAGGATTTCTGTCGTGGGTCAACATTACTAATGCAGTTGTGGTGAACTCGAACGGTGGGTTGGTCTTCGCCTATAGCAAGTTTGAACCCGAGAGGAACATCAACTGCGTGCTCGACTGCATACCCCCTGGCTCGTACAAAGCAGGATGGTTTTGGCCAGAAGAGCAAGATGAGTACATGGCCGACTGGAGACAACGGATGGTCTTAGCAGACATGCCTATGGCGGAATCAAGCAAGCGTAAGCATAAGTCGTGAGGATGATGGTGATGGCTTTGCTTTTGCCATTTGTAAGGGATCAATAGCGATGTGTTACTCATAGTCAAGATAGACTTGAATAAACAGCGAGCAGCGTCTACGAAGAGTGAAGGCTAATTCCAAGTTTTGCGAATGTGGTAGAGGCCCGGAGTTTGGTATTCAGCCTGCAGCCCCTGCTCTTGTCCCTGGTTGTTGGTAACTGGACGAATCGACACTCTAGCGACAGCGTCTCCTGTGAGAATTTTGACACTTCAGAGGTCTGCCCAGCTCCGTGACCGTCCAAGTACCGCTCATAGTACGGGCGAGGACTTGATATGACCATCCGTCCAACCACCCAACACCCAGCCATCCATACCACCGATCCAGAACAGAGGATCAACGCTCGCAGCGCCATAACGGTACTCAATACACCCAAAGAACGCAGCTATCCTTCCCTAGTCGACATTCAACCGCCACAGCGCATCACCCAAGAAATGCGCCTCCTCAATCACCGGCCCCTTTCCCTTATCCTTGACCTCCTTCGTCCCCGCAACTAGCAATCCAACCGCGCACGCCTCCTCCTTCCCCTCGGCCATCACCACCACCGGCTCCCCCTTCTGCAGCTCCCGGCTCCAATGCCCCTCCTCATCCACCCCCTCGTTCGGAACCCCCTCTGCCACCGGCTCGCCGCTCCGCTCCGTCGGCACAGGCAGTCTCCCGCCCGCGCTCGTCAGCCCCGGCGCCATGAGCGTCGCGCCCGACAGCACAAAGCGGATCGCGCCGCGATCGATCCGGATCGTTGGGAACGCCTGCGGAAAGCGGTGCACCAGACGCAGATGTGGGACGGGTACGCCGTTGTCTTGGTTGTAGAAGATGGGCTGGCCTTCGATCACGTACAGCGAGACGCGGTCGGGGAGCTTCATCTGCTCGAGAGAGGACTTCTTGGGGAGGACTTCATCGATGTAGGGCGTGAGCAGGGGGAAGGTCGTGAGGAGGGAGGTGCGCAGCGAGCGCTGGATGGAAGATTTGAGCTTTTGCTTGGGCGAGGCGGTCATGCTGCTACACGGGGGAGGGAGGGGTTAGCTTGCTGGGACAAGGAGGGGGAGGGGTGTGGGGGAGGGCGTACTCTTTCTTGAACATCTTGGCGGTTTGGGGTGACTCGGTGAGTCTTTGAGATGTGTGAGAATGGGGTCTGGACGGTGTCGTCGCGTCCGGTGAGGGTGTTGTCGCTCTCGAAGTTGCGGGAGCTGGTTTTTGCCCCGCGATGCTGGGAATTCAATGGAGGGGCGGCAGAGGGGTAAGGAAGAGTGGGGCGGCCGATCTGGCGGGGATCCTTGTAGGTGCGTCACTTGTGGGGCTGGGCTGAGCGCGCGGATAAAGAAGTCGTGCGACGGCAGCGATGTTTGGCGCAGCAGAGTGTTGTTGCTCGGGAAGGTTGAATAGACGTTGGCACGAAGAATGGATTTATTTCAGCGCAGTATCATTAATGCTATGGTATTGTACAAGTCATGTTGGGCGGCAGTTCGCCCTCGGCCACGAAAACCCCTTTGCCCCGACGAACTCCTTTGTGCCCTACCTGCTGAGCTCAGCCGTGGTTGACGCTCTCCACGGTCCCGTCCTCCTTCAGATGGACATTGAGGCGCTCGGGATGGTAGTCCTTAGTGACCATCATGCCGGGCTCGATTATACGAGTCTGCTGCGGGAGTTCGGTCTTGCAGAAGGTCTGGCCAAAGCGAGCAGGCGATTAGCGTGCGATGGAGAAGGCGCGAGGGCAAGGATGTACTTACAGTCTCGTTTGAGGGCTTATCGGCGAGCTTCTTGCCAACCAGCTTGTTGGTCCATTCCTCGGTCTTGTCTCCCGAGTTGGAGGTGATTCCTGGCACGACGAGAGGCATTTTGGCTGTGTTTGTTCTTGGTTTCTGGGATATCGGTTTGAAGTGAGTCTTATTTGTTGAGCGTTTGGGGGAACAGGGGAAAGGAGGCCAAGACAGTGCCTGATATTTGAACTGGAGGGCTCCCGGCCACCAATGATGTAATGGTGCACATGGCCGCGACCGTCTCAGGGCCCCCGCTGTTACCCGTCATGGCGCGACGCAACGTTCCGATGAACGCACACCTGTGCAACTACGCCACAGAATATCTGAAATTGGGAATGTCTCTTTGCACTATGGCCCCACACACTACGCAGCCCTGTAGTCAGGCCGGAAAAGCCTAAGCAGCTATTGAACAGGCCCTACCCGCATCATGAAAGACCTTAATTGCGTCGTGGGAGGCCCTTGGCTGCATTAGAATAGGCCTCGTAAGAATGCGATAAGGTCTTGGGTGCAGTTGGTGTTATGTGTAGGATCATGGTGCAAAGAGACGTTCTCCTGAAATTACTTACAGATGTGCCGATGAGAGTGCCCGTGGAGGTTTCAAAGCTTGAATTAACAAAGGTCCATCTCAAAGGGAGGCAACCAATTCCCGATGTGTCTCGATCAAACAATTTGGGACTAGGCTTCTTGGTCGCCGCAGTAAGTCATCCCAGGGGTTCCGTTTGGCAATGAGGGAAGGAGTTGTTGATTGGAGCTAAGCAGGCATCCACGAATTGATTATGTTCTTACCAGGAGCACCTCCTGCTTGGAGGTTTGGGTGGAACCCTGCCCTGGCAGTTTGCCAGGAAACAGCGACAGCAACAACTTGAGAAATTCAGGAGGTACCTCAACTTCAGTTTCAAGCTCTCCCTTTCAGTCTGCTCCTCAATCACACAGTTCGGACTCCATTCTTTCATCTTGGGTACTTCCTTGCCTCAGCCATCAACTATCAGCATTCAGGACTCAGGTATTTTACGACAATGCTCAAGCACGCACTCGTTTTCGCGATACTCGCAGCTCTCACGACAGCAGAGAGCAATGCTAGAACCGAGACCGAGGACATGTACAGGTCCGGTTACGGTGTCGCGCCCGCCGAGTGGTGCAATTATCTCCACGGCCGAGCGCTGTCCGCCCCATTGGTTGATGAGATCCCAACTTTGGCTCGGGTCAAAATCGGTCACGATGGCCTCGAAGAGGACCTGGAGTACTGGCCCTGGAGTCATGACGGATTCACCTGCCACGATATCGAGATGTGCGCGGCGCAGCCGCTTGCAAAGACGACACGGGCGTGGGACATCTGGTGTAAAAAGATCTGTCCCTGTACGTCCTTACTATCCGTACATTCATCTCTCCGATTCAGACACTGACGCAGTTGGGTTTTTTAGCCGATAGCCGCACAAGGATCGTGAACATGATGGCCGCCCCGTGGGGATTATTCTGCTGTTGCAAGCCTAAAGAACGTGCTTCTTCGCATCAGAGTTCCGACGACACACCACCGGGAGTCCAGAGTATCGGCCAGTCGAACATATAGGATGCTGAGGGCTCAGATAAGGGCGTCACCTGGATCAACCCGATCAATCGATGCTCACCCATCATCCGCACAATGTTCTACGCGGTGGTGGTCATCTCCGTTCTATGGTTGGGAGCTTTATTCACGTGTCCGGACTTCCTACGGGCCGTTGAGAGGCATGGGATGAACTATATAGGACTCGCAAAGGTAGTTCTTGGTGTCTCGGTGTTTCTATACTTCACCGAGCTGCTATCACCTGCTCTTTTCACGGCATGATACAGCAGCATGAGCGTGGGGCTGTCAGCGTATTCAATAGCGGATGTACAGGATTCATCATGTCAATAGCTTGACTTCATAGGCATAGGTAGCGTGTTTAGCATGTTTTCCCCAAACAACTCTGGCGATACTGGAATGAAGCAGAAGTTACACACTCGGTGACGCTGCCGGGGCCTTCGGTCTCTTGGTATCTCATGCTTGAATCCAGGCTGTCTCACGAGGTGTCTCCTCGAGCCCCTAACCCCTAGCCCCTTTTCAGTGAGCCGCACCGAGCCGCTATACAGTGGATACTATCGATATCAAAACAACGGCAAGTTGAGCATACATATGATATGCCGACGACGACACAATGTCTGCGAGTGGCTGGTGCCCAGCCCGGCTTTACTTCACGGCCTGGAGCTCGACGTTGAGCTTTGACGTTGTTTCAAAGGACAAAATAACCTCGTTTCCCGGCCCGTTATTCTCTGTAATGACATCAATATTGACTTCCTGTTATGTCCCTAGATTGTGGAGTACGTGTCAAAGCTCGTGATTGCAGGGGGTTGGCGGTATCACAGAAAGTTGAAGGTCGTCAGTATATCCGGCCCGCGAAAAGTAACTAGTGACTCGGCCGTGAAACGAAACATATTTATCCAATTAGGGAATTGTTTGAGATGGCCAAAAGACGGCACATACCGTGTTTTCCATCCCAAGTTGGCCATTGTGGGCGGGTGGTTTCAGATTGGGCGAGGGATCAGATGTTGGCCGGCAGTGCATTCAACCGGCGTTTGAAATCGGATTGATCCGGCTGACGGCCTAGAAATCGGAGATCTTCGATGGATCGCTAAGGCAAGGCTGGAGAACCCACGGACCGCTGGGTACGCCAACCCCAGCCTCCCAGGGACGGGAGAGCAGGTCTCATTGTCCCAGGCTGATATTGGACGTGCAGGGGCACGGATGCAGGAACAGCGATGTCTCGGCAGACGTCTCCATCTCACCCACCATGGGCCGGCAACGTGATGGCATTTTTCTGACAGGCGTGAGATACCACGCGGATGGGATACGGCATACCATTTGTGTCTGCGGCCACACGTCCGGAGTGCTACCCAACCACATGCTCGCTCCGATGCTTTTGCAACTCCTGCAGGGCTCCTGTGATGAGACAGTAAATGTGGCGCTCCTTCGAGCTCCTTGATCCGGGGCGATCTGGAGATCCAAACCCACCTCATCGGACGAGGACCCGAGGAACGTACAAAAGGGGGCGATCCTCCCAGAAATACGATCTTGTGCTTGTCGTGGATCTTCGCATCATCGGCTTCATACTCGGGTTTTCTTCTCCTCCATTTTCGATTCTCCCTCTCTCCCTAATAATAGTTAGTTTTTATTTTCAACATGCGCTGGACTCACGCATCTCCCCTTTTGGCCTCGGCCACGACTGTCCTGGCGACAATCAACTTTAATCAGTTCCACCCCGACCTCGCGAAGCGCCAAATACAGGCCCACCAGTTTCTGGATGTCCAGGAACCAGTCGAGAAGCGCCAAACACCGCCCGTCAAGCAGCCCCTGTTTCTCACCAACAGCACCACACGTGAGTCTTTTTCTCTCACCGCCCAGAACTCCCAACTAACACCCCCTAGAATTCGCCATCAATGGCACGGGCATTCCCGAAGTTGACTTTGACGTCGGCGAGTCCTACGCCGGGCTGCTCCCCATCGACAACAACGACCCGACCAACCAGCTCTTCTTCTGGTTCTTCCCATCCACCAACCCCGTCGCGCAGGAAAAGAAGGAGATTCTCATCTGGCTGACGGGCGGCCCCGGCTGCTCCTCCACCGGCGAGCTCCTCCAGGAGAACGGCCCCATGCTTTGGGTGCCCGGCACGCTCAAGCCCGTCGCCAACAAATGGTCCTGGCACCATCTGACCAACGTCGTCTGGATTGACCAGCCCGTCGGCTCCGGCTTCTCCCAGGGTACCCCGACCGCGCGCGACGAGGCCGACGTCGCCCGCCAGTTCCTCGGCTTCTGGAAGAACTTTGTCAACACCTTCGCCCTCCAGGGGTACTCCATCTACGTGACCGGGTCGTCCTACAGCGGCATGTACTCCCCGTACATCTCCAGCGCCATGCTCGACCAGAACGATCGCGCCAACTTCAACCTCACCGGCATGATGATCTTCGACGGGCTGTATTCCAAAGACCCCGTCGCGCGCGACATCCCCGTGGCCACCTTCGTCGACGAATGGAAAACCGTCCTCCCCTTCAACGACTCCTTCTCCCAAACCATCCAGCTCGCCGCCGACCAGTGCGGCTACACCGACTACCTCCGCCGCTTCATGACCTTCCCGCCCTCCGGCATCCAACCCTCCTCCCTGCCGGGCCAGTTCGCCAACAACACCCCGCGCGCCGAATGCAACCTCTTCTTCAACATCTACCTCGCCGCCCTCGAGCTCAACCCGTGCTTCAACATCTACGAGATCTCCTCGCGCTGCCCCCTGGTCTTCGACCCCCTCGGCTTCTCCGTCGGCACCAACTTCCTCCCCTCGGGCGCCGGTCCCGTCTACCTTAATCGCCCCGACGTCAAAGCCGCCATCAACGCGCCCGTCGACCACGAATGGGAGTTCTGCAGCTCCACCCCCGTCTTCGTCAACAACACCGACCTGTCCCAAAACTCCGGCCCCGGCTCCCAGCCTGTCCTCCCCCGCGTCATCGACGCCACCCAAAACGTCCTCCTCGGCCACGGCTCGCGGGATTTCGTCCTCATCGCCGACGGAACCCTCTTGACAATCCAGAACCTCACCTGGGGCGGCCAGCTGGGCTTCCAATCCCGCCCTACCTCCCCTCTCTTCATCCCCTACCACGACAACTCCGACTTCGCCAACATCGCCGGCGCCGGCATCGTCGGCACCTCCCACACGGAGCGCGGCCTGACATACTTTGGCGTCGCGCCGGCAGGACACTTCCTGACGCAGGACCAGCCGGCCGTGGCCTTCCGCGGGCTGGAGATCTTGCTGGGAAGGGTGGCGAGTTTCCAGGAGACGGTGCCATTTACGACGGATAGGAATGCGACGGCGCAGCCGGTGAAGAGCACGCTGGGCAATGGCACGTTTGCGGCGCTGTTTCTGGGCGCGCAGAGGGAGAGGGAGGTGCAGGCGCTGGGGAAGAATGGGACTTTTGCGGGCATCGGGGGGACTGCGCAGTCGTTGGGGAGTGCGGTTGTTACGGCTGGCGCGGGGAGGGTGGGTGATTGGAGGGGGAAGGGGGGGTTTTTGGTTGCAGTGGTGGTGGTTGGGTTGGGGTTGTTGCTTTAGGGTAGAGGTTGGTGGTGTGGGTTGATGGGATTGTTGGTGGGTTGTCTTGATGGCGTTGTTGCATGGCGGGTGTTGGCTGTACAGGTATTTGTATGAGTGGCGGTTAGGCGTTTCGGGATCTCCTTTGGGGGTTGGTGATATTTTTGGGTTCTTGTCCGTGTCAGAGTAGGTAGAGATTGTGATAGTTCAGATACAAAAGTAACAAGGTCGTCTATTATCTCAAGTCCTGGTACTGTGCGTGCCTGTCACCTTGAAGCTGGACTGAAACCGTTGTATTGTCTCCCGCAGCTTGGAAGTTTTTCTTGCTAGGGACGAGAAAATCAAACTCGTCCATCTGTTCAATTCGATTACTTTCTTGAATCTTTCTGGTAACGTGCATAAGATAAGGCAGTACCCAACTAATGGCTAACAATCCGCCTCATGCCCGGTTGCTCCTGCCAAATCCGACTGTCCACATGCCTGGTACACAGTGGTTGGCGTCTCCATGACCGCAACAACAACCTCCCCGTTTCTATCCTTCACCAGCCCGGCCCTGAGTGGTTTAACACCCTCCGCATCCATTACTTCCTCAACCTTTTCATCCCCCCACAGCCCCGACCGCCTAATATGTGTTTCAGCATCCCCCGTCGACGCCTGCGCCAAAGCGCTCCACGCCGCACCGAGTCTCGACACCGCAGTCTGCTCCAAAAACACCCAAACAACCACCCCTGCCAGAACCAAATGCACCACCACAGCCACCACAACCGTCACAAACCCGGCCCTCCTCACCGGCACACTCGCGACAACAAAAAACGCCTCCTCCGCCATGGTCGAGTTATCAAACAGCCCCATCTGGTCATAATACGCCATGCCGCTCAGCACCGTGATGAGACTCTGCAGCGCAAACGCCACCGACCCTCCCGTCCGAAGAATCTCCTGGAACAGCCACAAGTGCATGGGATCGACCTTTTTGCAGCTCGGTTTGTGGTGATCTGTTACACTGGAGCGGGAGGCGGCCACGTCCCCGCAATAGGCTTGCGAATAAAGCAGTCCGGAGACGTTTCCCGTGTTGCCGCTGTCGAAGGAGAACTTGTCGCTGAGGGCGAGGTCGGCAAAGGAGCGGATGTAGGGCTCGAGAGATATGGGGTTTTCGTCGCCGTTGGCGGTCCATGAGTTCTTGGGCTGCAGGCGGAGGACGCCGCGGTCGGAGAGGGAGAGGGAGCGATTCTGGCCGAGGAGGGCGCGGATCTGCGGGAACGTGAAGCGGCGTTTTGAGAAATCAAACAAAGGCGTGGGCTCGGTGCGGTTGTGCGTCGAGGTGATATTGACGGGGATCTGGGCCAGGTCAAAGGCGGTATGGCAGAGGGTTGCGCTCAGGGTGTGGCGTCCAGAGTCGAAAATCATATCGTACCATTCAGAACGACGGGAGAAGGCAGGGGGGCGGTATCCGGGGCTTTCTTCGACGTCGCTCTGCTCGAGAATGGCGCGCCAGATATCTTGGTCGTTTCCCCGCGTTACGTTCAAGACGAGGTATGCGTTGCCGTAGAGCGAGGACTCCTGCATGGTGGTGCTGTTTCTGGTCTTGGACCACCAGGTCGAGGCATCCTTGAACTCGCTGATGAGTCCGCCGTTGTATTCGGCGGTGGGGAGCCCGTTTGCGAGCTGGCAGATGGATATCTTCCACTCCTCATTGGCGTCGGTTGAGCTGTATGGGAGGGTCGCGAGACACGAAAACAAAGATTTAATGGACGCTCCGGATGGATTTTTGTGTGGTTCGACGTTCACCGAGGCATTGCCGAGCCGAGCCGTGTTGTGGAGGGCCCGGACGGCACCGGTGATGATGATGTTGCTACCGTAGTCGCGCACCACTCGCAAGCGCGGGTCGATAAACTCGGGCGACTGGCAGGTCACTCTTGCGTCTAAGACGGTTGCGGTGCGGGAATACGACATCAGCCTTTCTCGGTCAATTGCTTGTTGGTGTGGGAGGAATGCGCGGAGAGTCCGGCCCGTATCGACGACACCCTCGGCTTGATAAGGGGGTTCCGACAACTCAGCAAAGGTTGGATACACTGACGGCTTGCGATACCAGGTCCCTCCGACTTCCATGACGCTGATTTTGGGCGGAGGGTCAAGGATATATCCATCCCATGTGGACACCTGACCGCTCTGTTCTTCCGGGTCTGGGTATCGGTATGCAAACGAGAAGGACCTGTTGACTGTCTTTATTGGGCCTGGGACAGTCGACAATCCCATGTCGCTGATCAGAAGCACCGAGGTGACATGTGTTAGACCGAACAGCAGACTTGCGAGGACCAGCAGAGAAAATACTAGCGTCAGGCGGAAGCGGGCGTGCCAAAAGCCGACGAGGTAATGCCAAAGCATGATGACGGTTGTCCCGGCGCTCGACGTTGCGCGCATCATACTCAGTTCTGCCAGCGATGGCAGCAGCACTTCTGATCTTTCGAGGGCCAGGGAAGCGAGCATTGCTGCCATCACTGCTAACTGGAACGAGATTGCCATTTTGATGACCTCGGAACAGATGGCCACAGCTGTCGTCGCCCAGTTTCGTTGGACGATGGACGTCCACGTCTGGTTGTTTTTGTCGCCGAACCAGAGAAAGCTCAGTACCCCCATAGCGGCAAGGATCAGGACCGGCCCGACCGACAGTACTACGGTAGCCCACAGTCCAGTCTTGTCACGGAAGGACAACTTCTCGGTGTCGCAGTTCGACTCATTCTTGATCGAGGACGCCATGACGGACGTCTACTTTCACCCGACCGCCGTAAGATATCGGTAACGGAGAGTCAACAGGCTACGTTGCAGAGAGTAATCGCCTCGTGAAAAAAGAAGGGAGGAAAGAAAGAAAGGGGTTGGTTGAGGTTGGCGAAGAACATTCCGACGGAGTTGAAAATCCCAATCGCGGGTACTTGGTATGTCTGTGCCCGTGTGACAACTACCAAGAATCCGAGTCATCAGCCCGGTTCACGTTCAACAGCATACAACCCTCCCTCGGTCTCAGGGGAACACCAGCATGGCTTTGGCTCAGACTGTAACGCCTCACTTTCGTTGTACTACCTACGCCCCAGCTGCATCGCAAGCGCCTGCATCCGATTCAACACGCCTGATAAATGTAGCATCGCTGTCCATGATCAAAAAGACATCCGATATCAACGGTCGAGGCCTGCCCAATCTGTGGACTTAGTACTACTACTTGGCCAGGATCAGTATTATCGATAACGCCCAAAACAAAATCACTGACTTACCTTACAGCATCCAGTCTCGGGGCATTGCAGTGACAGAGGTGACACAGGCGCTTACGGCCTCAATGCAGGCAGCCGGAGAATCTTCGCTACCTTCCAAACGCAGCTAGCACAGGCATGGACTCGGGTGTGATGGAAAGGAACACAAAACAGGCCAAAGTCTACGCCGCGGAGAAGGATACTTCTTATCATCATTTACCTCTCAGGGCTGAGCTTCCTGCTCCATCATCTTGATATTGAATTTGTCACATTGAATCATATCATCATGCATCCCCATTCGGCACTCGGGACTGTATTGATACTTTGGATGGCTAGGTATGCAGTCTCTATTCTCCATTCTCTAATATTCTTTGATTACTGACACCAAATTAACCGTAGAATACCTATGGCCACCGGTGAAAGCGAAGACAACGGCTGCTTTGGCTCCTATCCCCAGTGCTCACGTCCAGGTGAAGCACGTTGCTCAGGAGACAGCCTCAAGACTCCTATTATTCTACGATGTTATGACAACCAGACATGTCCGACCGCTGGTACCTGCATGCAAAAGCAAACATAAATCCTCCCCAGTATTATTGGCGCCCTCACACTAACACGCGGCTTAGTCTCGCTGGTGCGCCTCCATATGGCTCAAAACTGGGCGCGGTATGCTGGCAGGAATCCGACACGGTTGCAAATGCTGCCTGCACGTGGGACTGCGTGAGCGTCAAGCTTGCAAACGGGACTGAGTTCTATCCAGTTGGGTGTTCTTTCAAGATTGAGAATGGAACTGGCACGCCTACGAGTGTCAGTCTGCCGGGCATCGGTCCGACTTCTTCGGTTCCGTCTTCGACGCCTTCAAGTTTTGGGCACCCAGGTGTGGTGCTCCCAGGAGTAGGGAGCGGGCTAATTGGGCTTGTCGGTGCTGTTGCAGCTATATTTGGGATGATATAGGACTGGTGGGAGAGGGACAAACACTGCCTAGGAACTCACGACTTTGGAGCCAACAAATGAAAAAGAGGTGTGTACAACTGGTACCTTGGGCAAGGCAGCAGACCTTGCCAACATCACATATGATCAAGGCAGACCAATTTTATCAAACTGATACTAGAGACTTGTGGTCTTTAGCAAACTTGAGATTTCTCCGTGTCACATATCGCTAGTGGTATTAGGCCCGGAATGCACACATGTGCAGACTTCGAGCCGTTAGCGGTCGACCATTGAAAAAAA
>Ga0247760_1001863_pt1 | contig 17869 bp, 13 predicted proteins | sample UWRJL171409R4_FD_179936 | JGI IMG/M metagenome (GOLD analysis project Ga0247760, IMG submission 179936) | Plant litter microbial communities from Arlington Agricultural Research Station in Wisconsin, United States - UWRJ-L171-409R-4 | ecosystem: Environmental > Terrestrial > Plant litter >... | reverse complement strand
AACCCTAACCCTAACCCTAACCCTAACCCTAACCCTAACCCTAACCCTAACCCTAACCCTAACCCTAAGTACTAGACTTCCAGATTATGTTGTAAAAGTATCTAACTTAGAATGAATAAATCTAAGAGATATGATAGCGTTTACTAAACAGACTTATTAGACTTTTAAATTATATTGTAAAAGTATTTAACTTTAAATAAATAAATCTAAGAGATGTGATAACGTTTACTAAACAGACCTATTAGACTTTCAGATTATGCTGTAAAAGTATCTAACTTAAAATAAATAAATCTAAGAGATGTAATAATATACGTATTAAAGGGTATTAAAGTGTTAAACTTAAATAATACGTTACTTAGTAATTTAAGGTGCTTAAGGCTCGGTATACTAAAAGCAGTATAAGGGCTATTATAAAGCTACCTTTTAAAGGTCCTTTCTAACAGGTAATATTACGCCTTCCTATATTATGAAAAGACCTTTTTCCATTAGGAAAAAGTCTTTTTACATTATGAAAAGGCCTTTTTCCGTTGGGAAAAGGCCTTCTTACACTATGAAAAGACCTTTTTCCGTTAGGAAAAGGCCTTCTTACATTATAAAAAGGCCTTATTACATTAGGAAATAACCTTTTATTACAACCTGCACTTATTACAGGCCTTAAGAGGACTGGTATAGGTTAAGACAGAACGTATAGTAAGACGTTAAAGATTAAGTAGGTGTTCTGAAGACGGCTTATTAAGCTAACACTTTTAAATAGGAGTTTAATGTTATTATAAGTTATTATCACTATAATAAATAAAGGTAAGTCTAAACAGTAAGATATAAATAAATAATTAAATATTAGTAAGAGGAACTAAGAGTCCTTTACGGCTATCTTAAGTATAATAATGTCTATTTATATTAGTTAACTAAAAGGTACTCTATACCTTACTTAGTAAGGTTCTGCTTAGCGAAGGATTAAGCACCTTGCTACTAAGCACCTTTTACTTAATAACCTTATAAATGCTTAGTAGGTAAGTAGGTTTGTTAAAACTGAGTAATAACTGATTAGTTATAGGGGCTTTAGGTCTTTGCACCCCTGGCTTAGTGCACAGTATCGTGTGTGCTACCTCCTTACACTGTTCTTTTTACAGGGGTTTTATTAGGCGGTGCCGGCTTAAGTGACGGCCTGTAGGGTCGTCTAACCTTCCTGTATTAGGAAGATACCTTCTTACATATATAAATTAGCTATCTTATTATAATCCTTATATATATTATTATTAGAATAATCTTATCTTTTATTAAAAGTCTTAATAAGTTAAATCTTAATGTTCCGTAATTTATATTAACTACCTCTGCAGCTTTTGAGTTATTTATAACTTAGCTGGAGAAGAAGACCTTTTAAGATTAATATCTGCTTTATGTGAAACGTTAGGAATCTTAAAATCTACACTTACCTTTTATTTAACTAATATACTAGTTTAGCTTATATTCAAAGACTCTTTTTCCTTTAAATGCCCTATAGTAAACTAGCTGGTTTAAAGTGCTGTAGTTTATTAACCTTTACCTTTTAAAGTATTAGACTGTAAAAGGTAGTTCTATATATATTATAATAATAATTATAATTATTAGTAGTAGTAATAATGTTTTATAAAAGTGGTGTACTATAATGGTTATATATTAATGTTAATAGTAGTTATATATGTTAGTATTAGTTATAGTGGGGTTAGAATATGTATACTTAAAGGTGTATTTGGTTTTTATGTAAGTGGGGAATCTGTAGCTGTTAGCTAATATACTGTAACAGTGGTAGTGGCTAATAAGCTAGTGGAACGTGTATATACTAAGCTGCGTTTAGTTTTTACTTAGGTAGGGAGTCTGTAGCTTTTAGCCAGTACACTGTAGCAGTGGTGGTAGCTAGTGGGCTGGTGGAACGTGCATACACTAGGTTACATTTGGTTTTTACTTAGGTGGGGAGTCTGTGGCTTTTAGCCAGTGCACTGTGGCAGTGGTAGTGGCTAATAGGCTGGTAGAACGTGCATGTACTAGGCTTCGTTTAGTTATTGCTTAGGTAGGGAGTCTGTAGCTGTTAGCCAGTACATTATAGCAGTGGTGGTAGCTAGTGGGCTGGTGGAACGTGCATACACTAGGCTACGTTTAGTTATTACTTAGGTGGAGAATCTGTCTATTTTAAGTTATTACTTAAGTGGAGTATATATAGGGTCCTGGTATGTGCGTGAGTTAAACTGCTTTGAGTTATTGCTTAAGTGGAGTCATTACTGTTTTAGGTTATTGCTTAGGTAGGGTTCTAAAGTGGGGCGTTTTAAGTGAAAAAATGAAAAACTTGCACTTTTTAAGAATATTTAACTAATTAACTAAAATAGTTAGCGTAAAACGGATTTAAGTTCTGTATTACAAATTAGTGAAATATTGTAATGTGTAAAATCTATATAATTTTATCTTTAAATAAGCCTAACCCTAAGGCAGAAAGCATAGAGAGAGTGCTTAATCATTCCCAGCTTTCTCCAAGGTTACGTAACCTTAAAGTCGGAGCTCAGCACTCGGCTTAGAGTTCTTCAGAGTTATAAAGGCTTAGAGCAGAGTTACTTTAATTAGTCAGTGGCTAGCCAATCGGCTGACCCTTAGAGACTTAACACCAGGTAATAACGCGTGTGACTTACTCCGCGAACGGAACGTGTGTGCGACGCGCGTTACACACGTGTGAAAACTCACGTAGTGACTCACCGTGTTTTCTTTATATAATAAACCCTAAAGAGTCTAATTACGACGAAACTCCCACTATTATGTTCCACATAACAGCGAGTCGGCTCTCGTTATTTTAACTCTTACCTTGAAATTCTTCATCATCGGTCCGGTCTCGCCTTCGGCTCGACCTCCCCCACGTTAAATTACTTTCTTTTTGTAGAAGTTATGTATAAAGGTCTAAACGGTAGGAGGGATAAACGATGGTTTAAAATAAAGCTACATTAAACTTTATCTAAAAGGGGAAGGCCCTTTTATAAACGTTTTAAGTTATTATATAATATCTTAAAGTATAGTTATATTTAACTTTATCTAAAAGGGGAAGGAAGGGCTTTTATAAAAGTTATTCTTAGCAATTATATAAGGTGTCCTGAAGTGAAGCTATGTCTAACTCTATTTAGAAGGGGCAGGGACTCTCTTTTACAAAAGTAATAAAGCTGCTAATTATTATATAGTGTCTTAAAGTGGAGCTATATTAAAATCGGTCTAAAAGAGGAAAGACACTCTCTTATGAAAATTATAAAGCTGCTAATTACTACATAGTGTTCTAAAGTGATTTTATACTTAACTTTATTTAAAAGGGGAAGGACCCTCTCTTATAAAAGATGTAAAGCTAGTAAGGACCTCTCTTATAACAGTTATAAAGCTACTAGTTTAATTACTGTACATTAGAAATAATTAATATATTATATATGTCTTTTCATTCCCTTTATTCTCTAATAAACATTATAGATTTAAGAGATAAGAAGAGAAATATCTATATTCTTTATATTTCCCCTGATTTATATTGAAAACGTTAAGGACTTGGAGAAAATGGGAGATGACTTTATTTTTAAATATTTAACTTCATAAAGTGTATTTAGGTTAACCGGTTAAGTTAGTATTAAAGTTGGAAATAAAACGTATTTAAACTAATCTTATTGATTATAGTAAGAACGCAGCTAGTGCTGTATAATTAGAAAAAATACCAGCTATCTTAGTAATGATATAGTCTTAATTTTGCTTATACTATACAGTTAATAAATAAGGGCCTTAACAGCCATAATAAAAAAGCAGTTAGTGCTGTATAATTAGCAGCTGCTAGCTTAATTGTTGTCTTAGTTTTACTTATTCCGTTTAGTTAGTAAATAAGGGATTTAACAGCTATAGTAAGAAGGTAGCTAGTGTAGTAAAGAAGGTAGCCAGTACCCTAACTACTACATAATTAGCGATTACTAACTTTATTATAGTTTTAGTTTTACTTATTCCGTACAATAAACTGTTAATCTTAAGTTTGTCTAAGTAGTAATAGATATAATGTTAGCATTTATTAAGGTTAGGGTTAGCTTATATATATATTAACTAGTTTTAGTATATTACGTAAAGTATAAGCTACACACGGGCTTATATAATAAAGATTTATTAATGTGATAAGAAACGCATTAATTAGTTTTTTATAAGTTACTTTTAAGAAAGTTATATATAAGCGTACCTTAATAAGAAACGATAAGGAGAACAGATTATTTAATGTAACGTAATTATAATGTTATACAGTAGTTACAGTCCTACATAATTATATATTATAGGATTTTACATAGAATAAGATATGTTGTATCATATTTAACTATAGAAAAGGCAATCGACTCTACACTGTACAGAAAAGTAATAAATTCTACCCCCTAGTGCCCCCTGTAGCCTAAACGCCCCCCACTTAGAAGGCGACACATATGATAAGAGTCTGTTAAAGAATAGCAGATAGGTAACTAGCTATACTAGTTTTAGTTTTACTTATTCTTTACAGCAAGCTATAGTAAGAAAGTAATTAGCCTTAGTTTTAGTTTTGCTTATTCTGTACGGTAAGCTGTATTGAGAAGGTAACTAACCACACTGACTGCTACCTGCACTGTATAATTAATAAAAGAGCTTAATATAAAATTGTTAATTTTCTAACTACTGAGTACCCTGTACCGGGTACCCTTACGTACTCTGAAACCACTAGCTGAATCTTCTGGAACCTCAGAGAGTTCTTGAAGATTCCAACTCATTCCAGGGCCCCTTAGGGCCCCTGAAGCACTCCGAACCTTCTGCAATTCAAGGGGGTGGAACTTCCTGAATCCAGCGGGGCTACTGCTCCACAGAATCAACTAGAACATCACAGTAGCCACGTCAGCCATTACTTTAACAGAACCATGTAGAATGGTTCAGAACAGTACTATTCCATTATTGTATTAGTTAGTTCTACTTTACAGAAGGCTCTGGAATTCTTCCAGAGCCTCCTACAGCTTATAACAGGCCCTCTCCTCTCCTGTATCTAATTTTAGTTAAGTAAGCAACTCTACTTAATTCTAGTCATTGCACAAGGCACTGCCTTCTGGATCCTCTTGTTTTCAGCATTAATATTCGCGGTAACACCCTTATTTACAGTAGCACTGCCCTGTAATTTAGGCTTTTGTTTGCTTCTTACAGTGCCTACGGCACTGTAGTACGGCTTAGACCAGTACGCACTTCTTCCTCTAAGCCACAGCCGCTGTATTACAGCCCTATAGGTTCCTGAAGTTTAATAAAAATAATAAAGAAAATGTAACTGTAGATTAAGTTATCTTCCTTTAATTAATGGGCTAAAATGTCCCTTTTCAACCATAGTATATACTAGTGAACGCATTGCTATATATAAAAGTAGCTATGATGGTATTAAATATAAAGCTTCAAAATATCGATATATTTAACTTAAATAAGCGCCCCAAGTGACTACTTATATTATTTACATTAAATTTAAAGATTAAAAGGGTAATAAATTCTATCTCTTACCTCTTTAATAAATCCTATTACTTGTTAATAACGTCTCTACTTCTGTTTTAATCAGATTTTTAATAAATTCTATTAAAATTGTTATAGCATTATATATAGGGAGAGGATATTTAAGAGTTTAATAAACAGCATTTAAAACTAAGACGTTAATAAGGGACTTAACAGGTTAAGATAAAGTGTATAATAAGATGTTAAAGATTAAGTAAGCGTTTTAAAAACAGCTTATTCAGCTAGCACTTTCAAATAAGGGTACAATATTACTATAAGTTACTGTTATTATAATATATAAAGGTAAGTTTAAATAATAAGATATAAATAAATAATATAATATTAAAGTAAAGAACTAGAAGTCCTTTATAACTATTATAGTTACGATAATATCTATTTATATTAATTATCTAAAAGGTACTTTATTCCTTACTCTGCTTACTCCCTTACTTAGTAATAAAGCAGCCAGAGCAGTAGAGCGCAGCTGCTCTGTTTTCTCTCCTGCTTTATAATTATCAGAAAGAAGGGGCTTTAAAGGCCTTAGGCATCTAGTTAGCAGAGCTGACTGGATACCTAGCACTGCGAGTACGCTAGTGAGCCTTAGTCACCAGAGTGACGAAGCCTGAATCCTGTAAAATAGTTTATAAACAAGCCTCTAGTTTCCAGCCAGAGCTAAAGGAACAGAGAGAGAGAACATAAGTAATTTAATCACACAGTTACAACTCTTATAATTTCACAGAATCCAGAGTGCCGCGCTTCTAATAATAATAAAGCACCCAGAACAATAACGCACCTTCTAATTAGTTATTAGGGCTTTAAGTCTTTACATCCCTGGCTTAATACATAGTACTATATGCACTATTTAGCGTATAGGGCAAATATCAGGCCGCACTGGCCCTAATAACGGCATGTAAAGTGGTCACATCTAGTTAATAAAGCTAACTAGATACCTAACACTGCTAGAACGCTAGTATGCCTTAGCTACTAGAGTGACGAAGCTTAAATCTTATAAAATAGTTTATAAAGAAGCCTTTAGCTTTTAACCAGAGCTAAAGAATAGAACTAACATTAGTAATATAATTACGTAGTTATATCTCCTTTAATTTTACTAAATCTAATATATAATGCTTTTAACACAAGCTAACCCTGTAGGTATAGGTGTAATAAGGCGTAATGGTACAGATAAAGGTTTATTCCTATACAGGGCTTCTAGTAATAACTGTTAATATCCCTAATACACTGATTTTAGAGCGCATCTTATACACACAGGTGTTAATAAAACCTCCAGAATCTATTAAGGTAATAAAGCCTATTAGGTTACCTACAGTGCCCAGTAAAGAACGGCTGCCATCCGCTGCAATAGGAGAACGAGACGTATAAAGTGATAAGGGAAAAAATATTACAGTAGAAAAGTTAATGCCACTGCCAGTGAAGGTGGACGACGAAAGCGCGTGGTTTAAGAGTGGCCTGTACACTGCTTTAAAGCTGTCAGAAAGAAGGGAGTTCAGAAGCCCTGGGCATCTAGTCAGCGGAGCTAACTGGATACCTGGCACTGCCAGTACGCCAGTAAGCCTCAGCCACCAGAGTGACGAAGCCTGAATCCTACAGAATAGTTCATAAGAAGCCTCTGGCTTCCAGCCAGAGCCAGAGGAACAGAGTGAACAGAAGAAATACAATCACGCAGTTGCAACCTCTACAATTCCACAGAATCTAGAGTGCCGCGCTTCCAACAGAAGCTGTATGTAATGATGGTTCGGAGGTCAAAAAAGTAAGCAGGCAGGCACTGTTACTACTTGGACTACTAAAATGTGCTTGCTACCTAAGATCACTGCATTGGGTGGATCTTGGCTACGGGCACTTATTGGCGGCCACAGCCCCAAGTCGGGCTCTATGGCCGCTTAAGCTAATGGTGGAGGAAGTGATGAACAAGCGAAGTTGCAGGGGCATAACGGCTGGCTGCATAGCCATTAAAGGCTTAGACGCGGATCACCCCCTTGCCCCTGACTTTTCGATTAGGCCCGCGCTGCACTGTAACCTTATTTTACGGGTAAAACCTGGCTAGTGACAAGGCGCTGACAACGCTGACAGAGGAGTGCCAAGGGGGCTGGGGGATTACGAGATTTGGAAGATGGTAACCTTTAAAAGCTGGAATTCTCGTCAAATAATTACCGTTAAGGGGGGTTTGTTCTCTTTCTCTCTCTTTTTTTTTTTTGGTCATTTCAAAAACCTGCGCCGGGATTGCCTTATATTCGGTTAAACGACGTCACACTAGGCAACATGATCCTATCACTCGGCGTCGTCGCTGCCCTCGTCCTCTCCCTCTCGGGAGACGCGCTTGCAGCCGCTAACCTTAAAATCGATTCCCGCGTAGATATCCTCGTCTCCTCCAAACCCCTCGCGCACGACCTCATGACCTTTTACAACGGCAACCAGTCCGGTCAAATCCCCGGGATCCTCCCCGGTCCGCCGCCCGCCGGCCCGTACTACTTTTGGGAAGCCGCGCACTTTTGGTCGGCGTTTATCGATTACTGGCGCATCACGGGCGACGCGACGTATAACGAGGTGGCGCTGCAGGGGATGGAGCACCAGGTGGGGCCGGGGTCCAATTTCATGCCGTCCAACTAGACAATATCCATGGGCAACGACGACCAGTGCAGCTGGGGGCTGGCGGCCATGAACGCGGCCGAGTCGCAGTTTCCGTCTCGACAAGGTCTGCCGGCGTGGCACGTCCTAGCGCAAAATGTGTTTGAGAATATGGCGGCGCGGTTCTGGCGCGAGGTGGAGAGCCAGACGTGTGGGGGGGGATTGCGGTGGCAGATTCCGGTTTCGAATGTGGGTTACGAGTACAAGAATGGTATGTGTCGTTTTTTTTTACTGTTTAACTGGATTCATTACTCACATTAAAGACAGCCTTTTCAAATGTGTGTTATTTTAACCTCGGCGCTCGTCTGGCGCGATTTACCGGCAACACCACCTTTTCCGGCCTGGCGACGGGCGCATACGACTGGTTGGTCTCAGTAGGGTTTTTGGCTGTGGACGACAACTACGCCATCTACGACGGCGCGCACGTCGAGTTTAATTGTACCGACATCGACAAGGCGCAGTTTTCGTATTCGGGGTCAGCGGCGACGCTGGGGGCTGCATTCATGTATAACCTGGTAAGTTTCCCCCCCAATCCACCCCTTCCAAAATGTTCTCCCTCCGTAACTTTGTCCCCAGACATCCGGCTCCCAACCTTGGAAGCAAAGACTCGACGCACACATCACCTCGACCCTCTCCTTTTTCTTCCCCGAGAACATCGCCTACGAAACCGCCTGCGAGTCGATCTCTTCATGCACGACAGACATGCTCGCCTTTAAAGGCTTCACCCACCGTTGGCTCGCCGCCGTGACCCAAGTCGCGCCCTACACCACTGACAAGATCCTGCCCGTGCTCAACACCTCTGCCGCCGCCGCCATCAAGCAGTGTAAGGGTGGGCCCTCGGGAACATTCTGCGGATTTTACTGGGCAGACGGCCAGTCGGCAGAGGTCAAGACCGGGGCGGGCGAGCAGATGAATGTCTTGTCTGCTGTTTCTAACCTGTTGATCGGGGACGCCCCGGGTCCAGCGACGAGTGGGAGTCCTCCTTCGTCTCCGGGGACCGGTTCAGGGGGAGGAGGATTAGGGACAGGGACGACTGGTGCACCGCCGCCTGAGGGGTCGAATAAATCTCTAGCGACCAGTGCGCGGGTTACCGGGGGAATGGTCTTGGGTGCTATTGTTGGGCTGGGGATGGTGTGGCTTTCGTTGTAGGGAAGAAGTGAAGAATCAGAAAGGCAGGGGTTTATGCGTCGTCTCTTAGGTTTCCAAGCTCGCGTACGCAGAGTGTCGACGGGTTTTGTAGTCTCAGCGGGTATAAGGAGCCGCCATGTAGGAGGATCGAGGTCGTACACGTACGCGCACTCGTCCAGGAACCAGCTCGACTAGATAGGCCCGTAATAACTGTGAATCTTCCCATATTCGCTATAGATGTCGGTTAATGTAGGTTTGAGTCTTACCAAAAAACGCTCGGCTTCAATAGAGCCTGTGAGATTGCTAGGACCGGCGCACAGATATGTCTATGGCAGGCTATTGTCGGGCGAGACACGTTCGGACGGGTACTTGCATCGACTGGACCTTGAACAACCTATCGCGTTGTTGAGCGGGCGGTTGCTATCCGTGAAGGCCTGCAAAAATTGATTGAATAACTCCGGACGTTGGTGTTCTGGAAGCGCGCCTATAGACGCATCAGTTCAAGTGCGATGTGTTTGCTCTGGTGAACTTACCTTGGCTTCTTGGATGAATTCCATTGCTGCGCTCTTGTTTGCTGGGAAGGATGGCGCCGAGCCTTGAGTTTGGGCCGGTTGCGTGTCCATGGTGTCAACACGCGTGCTGACTTGTGAGAGTTGAGGAAGGAGGGGTAGGAGGGGTCGACGGCGGGTAAATCTGAGTTAATATAGTAGGTTTCGAGCCTGGCTTGACACGAGTGGCGTGTGAGCTTCCCGCCGTCTTGTTGCAGTTTCCCGTGTCTAGGCATAATTTGATGGATTCATGGTAAGAAGCACGCTCCAGGTTTCGACTCTCTAGGGCTGTACTTTACTCCGACAGCTACCTTGGAACCGCATTCAGATCATGCCTGACTGCTGCGAGGGATTGACACGTGATGAAGGTAATAAACAAAGTAGACTTCCACATCAGCATTTCGCCAATCTTATTCTATAAGAGTTTAAAAGCCAACTCCGGGTCTTTTCCTAAAATCCAGGGCCAGGTACTCCCTCCCCTATTAACCCCCCTCAAACAAACCCCTTCAGGGACTTTTGCTCTTTCACACATTCCATCTGTGTCAATGAAAGCCACGTCCCAAGCACTCCCCCACGACCCTAAACGCAATTGGCAGCATCGTCCCTGTCAACCAAGCCATTATCTTCCCTCCAACAAACTTTACGGTCCCCAAATCACAAATCCCGCAACACCCTGGTCTTGGGGCTCCCTGTGCTCTGTCTCTTCCCGCCCCCTTCTGTCTCAAGCCCGGCAACCTGTCGTGATCAATATCGTTGTCCATAATAGGAAGACTGATTTCTCTCTTTTCTGCCGATTTCGGATCTATGAGCTGGAATTGCATATGTGTTTGCGTTTCGTCTCGTGAGAGTAACGGGATGCTTGCGTTTCGCGAGTGAGAAGGCGGCTTCTGCGATGTCGAAAGAGCTTGAAGTGCTGGCAAATCGCCGGTTGATACAACACGTCGATGTGAGGACGGACGGTACTCGTTAATGTCCTCTAGACCCGGGATAGAAAGAAACGCAGACTGTGGTCGAGGCCGTGGGGCTTCGTATGGTGGTATGCTGATCCGAGGAGGCGTGGGCATTCTTTCCTTGTCATAGCTCCATCTGTCGAATGACGACCGGGAACTGTGCGGGACATGTTGTTGGTAGTAGGAATGGTCTTGTAAACTGTATGCTGAAAGAGGTCTGGATGCGGGTATAATGTTGGGGCGATAGTTTGAGATGGCCGAGCGAGGTCGTGGTGCGGGAGAGACCCAACCATCGCAAGAGGTGTGAGAGGCTTGGCGGAGGTGGGCTGCGTAGTCTTCCCGCGTCGGTCTTGGGGGTTGAGAAGCCATAGTGGTGGACTGTTCATTCTCTGCGAGCATTTTCGAAAGCGATTGTCTCGCGTAATGGTATTAGTTTTCCTTTGCAGAGACTTAAGTTCATGACCAAGCAGGGGGGACCCTCTTTGGATGCAACGACCCATGAGCCGAGGCCCGATCTGCCAAGACTCGGGTTTTCAGCTAACCTAAGTAAGAAGGACCAGCCAAATGCATGAACCGATCATATCAAATTAAATGGTCAGTAAGAAAAAGCTGAGGATATTGTTAGCGTTTTGCAAAGTAGCGCGCTGTCAATCTCCTGTCTCTTGGGTTCGCTCATCTACATGCATTGAGGTGGTAACTCCTTGCACCAATTGCCTGCAAACCCAGACGCCACAAATGTACCTGTGTTGGGGAACCAGCCTCAATGTTTGCCAATTCCACATGGCATTGCTAATGCCTTCCGAGCTAACATCACAAAGGTTGAAGTCGGAACAGGGGTGGGGACAAAGCCGATTTGCCTCTGTTCAACGACGAAGGCACCAGTTTACAGATATCCGGACTTTAATACACGGTACCTAGACATGTGGCGGTTGTCGATTTCCATTGCCTGTGACTATAGTTGAGTATCGCAATTGCATCGGCATACTGCAAATATGAGTGTTCGAAGTCTTCCCTGGGATTCTGCTTTCTGACAGTCTTTGGCAGGCACCATGACGTAGTGTCTTCTATGCTGTGGTCAAGGACAGCTCAAGGCCCCTCAGGAAGAAATGGTGCCCAAACTGAAGACGATTGGTCTGGGTTCCCGATAAGTCCGAAAATGAGGCCAATCACGGGCCGTCCTGATGGATTTGCGCAAGTTCCCTGTATTGGGGGGTTGGGACCGACCCACAATCTCCTCGCGCTAGACAGCCCAAGGCCGTCGCGTTATCTCCAAGCTCAGCTCATCTCATTTCGTTTGACGGATGAAGAAAACCAACTAAAATTTCGAACTCAGGGGCGCACCGTCGACCGACCAGCAGCGCAACGGGGCGCAACGATGCAAATGCCCGCTTGATGGATTCTTTGACCGCCGGACTATCAGGGAATGGACCAGGAGGACCAGGAGTCGCGCCAGCAGGTCACGCGACCAATCCGACGCCCGATAATGGTGGGGTGGCCGGGGTGGCGACGATTGCCGTCCCGCAGAACAGACTCCGCAGCACCTCACCCGCACCGCCGGGGAAGGAGCGGATACCAGATTCGGACTTGACCAGGCCCGAAGCCGGCGCGACGGAGACCGGGCCAAAGACCCAAGGGAAAGCGCCAGCGACAAAAAAGTCCGAAAGCTCGGCCAAGACACAGAAAGCCAAGGAAGCCACGAGCAAGCTGGTTGCACTCTCCAAAAGGGGGCTCTCCAAGGCCACCGGCGAGCCCAAGGTGGTCGCAGCTGCCGAGCAGTCGAAACCCGAAAAGGCTTCAAAAACTGCAAAGAAGGCAGGGGTCCCCAAAGCGGTCCCGGAAGAACCGAAGGACATCACCGAGCTTCGCATTGTGTTCCCGCACGACCCTGCATCCGTCCCACGCGTGGATATCATTGCCATTCACGACGTCGATGAAACCCTCCAGAAGGCTTGGGTGTACCGCAAAAGAGCAAAGCGACGGCCAAACGAGCTTCGCGGCGTGTACGCATCTGGTGGCATCAACAGTCACGATGGCGAAGTCGGCCTGGGCACCGCTGGGAGCCCGGCACCCAACCATCGCCGCCCACAGCAGCCTGCAGTAACCAAAAAGAAGAAGCCCGTTGACGATTCAGCCATTGAGAGATGGCTAGCCGTTTCAACCCGGCCCGGGGAGGAAGAGGCACCCCAGGAGACAACGGTGGAGACACCTCCGGCTGTCGATTGCAACCCATCCCCGCCGCCCATCACCCCCCTGGACGAGTACGATGACTCTGGCATGCTTCCAACGGTCATGGAGGACGATGATGGCCATTTCCAGATTTCAGACGATCTCTTCTCGCGGGGGCGTCCGGGCATTCGCCGGAGACCTACATTTCCCAAGGAAAGAAAAAAGTCGGCTGGCCGTATCAACACCATCGTCGAGGAGCAAAAGGTGCCCAGCGTTGGCGATGTGGGCGACGCTCGCCGGTACAATGTCGACTTGCTTTCGGATCGGCAGTCGTCAGACCAGGGACTGGAACGACGCGTCAACTGGCTGAGCGATTTCGACATGCTGCCTAGCGAAATTCAGGGCGCCCGCGTCATGTGCTACACGTACAGAGGGATTGAGAAAGTCCCTTCGCCATGGCAATACCTGACCGAGCGGGCCGAGGACTTGGTTAGACGCATCATCCAGAAGAGGACATCCGACTCGGTCGACTTTGGCAGAGTCCCTATCGTGCTGATCGGTCTTGGCTTTGGCTCGCTCGTCCTCCAGAGGGCCGTCAATCTCATGGCCATCCCATCGCGAACCGATGCAAACCCCAACACCGACCTCAACATGATTGCGGGTGTGATTCTTTTGGATGCGCCGTCCCCAAACCCCGACAGGGAGCAATTCCCTCGCAGTCGCAGCCAGGAAACCAAGAAGACGTGGACCCAAGACTGGCTCGGGAAGGCTCGCACTACCACCGCGATTCAGGCCACCAAGATCGATACCACCTCCATGTGGAACAAATTCTGCCCCGTCACCTCTGCCTACAACATCTCCGTCGCATCCCATTACGCGCCGATGGTACTAGCAGCAGGAAAGCCGGCTGTCACTCCCAAATCCCTCGACGTGTTACTCTTCCCAAAGCAATCCATGACCGCCCATCGTCTGAGCCGATTCGAGGGCCCCAACGACGCGGACTATCGCTCGATCATGGACGCCGTCAAACGCTCTCTTATCATCAGGTGCGCCATCACAGAGTCTGAGCGGTTGGCTGTCTGCCTCCCCGACTTTCTCCGGGACACATACATTGTAGACTTGAAAGACCAGCATGGCCAAACCGCTTTGCACCTCGCCGTGAAGTCGGCGAACCCCGACGCTGTCAAACGCCTGCTCTTCCAAGGGCGAGCGTCCGTGACGAGGAGGGACCGTGAGGGAAGATCGCCCCTCAACATCGCTGTCCAGGAGGCCGTCCATCGGACTTCGACCTCTGGAGACCCTGATTTGCAAAAGGCCTTCACTCAAGTCATCAACTTGCTCATGAAGAATGGTGCGCGTGTTGACGACAAGGACAACGATGGTCGGAGTCCCTGGGTGTACGCCGAAGGAGAAGGAAATCAGTGGATTCGTAGACTGAAGGACAAGTATCTCGTCATCGGAAGCTCTTCGACGGCATCGGGGGGCATGGAAAGTGTGCTGCCGCCGAAGCCCGGCCCCCAACGGGAGGCATCGCACGCGTTCGACATGATTCTCGCCGAGGTCTTCCTGCAAAAGAAGCGCGAGCGATTCTCCGAAGTCTTCAACTTTGACCTCGCCTCTGTCCACGAAGTCATCTACAAGGGCACCTCGGGTGTATCCCAGATCCTGGCGGCATCGAGGCCGGAGCAGATGACGCGGGACAAGGTGCGATGTCGGTGGATACATCTGCCCTCCAACAACGAGCAGTGGGTGCACGACTTACTGCTCAGCATGGGCATCCAAGACGGGTCCATGGGAGGACAGCGACACGAGGGATCCCGCCTCATCGACCGCTACATGATGCCGCAGGCCAGGCGGTACAAGCATTTCCATGGAGCAGCCGCCAAAAAGGCCGCACCCGAGCCGAGACCGAAGCCAAACCGGTTCGGCAGCACCGACAGCACCGCGACCGTCGTTCTCGGATCCGAAGACTTCCCCCCAACCCCAGACGAGATTCGGGCAAAGCAGGCTAGCTTTCGAAAGTCCCGGGCTGTCCCAGAGCCGACTAGGACAGAATGCGATGCCATTGTCATCTTCGTAAGTGCCGCCTTCCTCTCTTCCTCGTCCCCAGGTGGGTAACACACTCTGACAGTAAACAGATGCCCATTCTCGGGTTCGAAAAGCACCGACACCGCAAGTACCTCACGCAGGCGTTTCTTGAAGCTGATCAAGCGATGATGCGCTCTCGGGCCCGTGATGATAGTCCGGACCGGAAAGCCGTGACCCTCAAGGCATCGACGGGTAAGAAGAAGCACCGCAAAAAGGTCGAAAGCTCCGACGAGGAAGAGTCCGACGAGGAGAAAGAATCGAGCCGGCTGTACCCGACATCGATCCGCATAACCCGAGCTCGAGAGCAGGTCAAGTTGGGCCGGGAAGCACAGCTGCTTAGCGGATACCTGGATTCGAAGCAGGTGAAACCTGTCCACTGCCGGCGAACTCTGGACCAGTTCTCGTACTACATGCTCAATTCGACCGAGGCAAGAGACAAGAGCCAAGTTGCGTATCGATGGGCAAAGAACCCCACCGTGTGCTCCGAAGCCAAGAATCGACCCATCGTCATGGTCGACCAGCTTTGGCTCTGGGCCTTCCACGACGGGACCATCATTACGAGCTCTCCGAATACGTGGAATGGGCAGGAAGACTTCAACCTAACCAATGTCATCGTCAAGGAGCTACGCTACAACAAAGACCGCCCGATCATCAAGTCAATGGAGGACCTGCTCCACCTAATCCTGAAGACGAGCGTGGATTTCTTCAAGCGCAAGGGGCCAGTCGGCTTCCAGTTCCACGAATGCTTTCAATCCTCCATCAACAACGTTTCTGAACAGCAGGGGCACCTTTTCGACAACTTCCGGCGCACCACAAAGCGACTACACGTCGGCAAGCTTGACCCCGTGGAGAGAAAAAAGGAGATTGAGTTCTTGTTCAGCTTGGACGAGGAGACGGAACTCTTAGTTGAGATAATGGACATCCAGGATGAGCTCACCATCGTCAAGACCATCTTGGGGCAGCAGCAGGTTGTGCTCGAGAGGCTACTTCGGCTGTACCCGAAGAAAGCAGACGAAGATGACGTGGATGGGGAGAACAACCCGTCCCAACAGGGACTCGGCAAGAACGAACTGTTGGTTTTACAGGGCTTGGTGAAGCTCCTGCAGGATCAGACAGCTCCAGCAGGATTGGAAGGTTTGAAACCCGCACTCCCGAAGCCTGTGTTCAAAGACACATTCTCGAGCAACCCAAATGGCGCACCCGCTCCTTTTGGGTATCCTCGTATCTTGCTCAATGGCGAGCAAACAGCTGAAGCTGGGATACTGGGGCCCCAGACCCAGAGAAAGCCGAGGGTTAAGGGCAAGGAGAAGGAAGGGGACCCAGCCCCGTCTGCAACAATGTCAAAGCCCAAGGCGAACTTGCTCCAGAACCGAGAGCTGATGTACGAGACCATCGGCACCGTCGAGAACAACCTTCGTATTGTCCAAGATATGCTCGTGTATGCTGAAAAGGTGGAAAGCTCCGTAAGTGCCCCCCCCCAACCGACAATACGGGCTCGGGTTAACATGGTGTCAAAGCTGGAAAACCTCCTCGACCTCAAACAGAAGCACGCAAATGGCTGGGAAGCACGGTTCGCTCGAGAAGGCTCGGAGGAATCACAACGCCAGGGAAACGTGCGTTCTCCTGGAAGCAATCCCCTCTAATGCTCGCCTGACTGACAAATGTCTCAGATCATACTCGTCTTCACGCTCGTCACTGTCGTCTTTGTAAGTCATTCACCATGCCCTACCCCGCCGCATGGCAGCCACTGACATACATGCCATAGCTACCCCTCTCGTTCCTCACGAGCTTCCTTGCCTTGGGAACCGACATATTCCCAAGGGACAAAGAAACAGGGGAGCTAAATTGGCCCATCAGCCAAGTATCGGGCTATCTCTGTACGTCCAAACAAACCTACAACCACCCTGACATCACTAACACCCACACCCAAACAGTCGGCCTCTCCGCCGTGATCTTCATCCCCCTCATCTTCCTCGCCCTCTACGTCAACAAGCTCATCGCCCGCGCCAAAGCAACCTACAAACAAATGCTCAAAGCCCTCCGCGACCCCGACACCCTCCTGGACCCGGTTCCCCTCGAAGACTCTGATGACCACGACTCAGACGACGAGCGCACCTTCGTCGACCGACGCACCAACCTCGCCAAATCCGACCGTTACGGGCTAGACGGGACCAACAACTCCTCTTCCGATGAGAACGGCCCCGCTGGATCATCTGACGATGAGAACTTGACTTTTGCTCCGCTCTTTGGGCGGTACCACTTCCATCGGCATATTCCCCTCCTCCGCAACCTCTGGCGGTATAGGAAGTACCGTCGCCCCAACGCAAGGCGGAAGGACAACCGCTGGAAAGACACGTACATCACCGACTACCCGTTAAGATACTACCACGCCAAGGTCAACATGCGGGTGCTCATCACATTTGTTGTCATACTGGCGTACTTCGGCTCGGCCAAGCATCAGCGAGCTCGAGCCAGGAACAAGCGGATGCGAAAGGCGAGGGCAAAGAATCACGAGGATGAGACCAGTTCGGACTCGTCTGCGAGTGGGGTTAGTAGTAGCAGCAGCAATAATGGGGGGAGGGTGGTGAATGAGAAGGGCAAGAAGGGGGGCAAGGTTGGTAAGAGTGGGGGCAAGAAGGGAAAGAAGTCTGTTAGTTCGGGGTATTGGAACTATGGGGCGGGAAACCGCTCCACGGGGTGGGAGGCGGGGGATCCGAGGGATGGGTGGTCGAATCAGACGAGGTCAAGGGGATCCCTTCGCTTTGAGGATAGGGAGGGGGACGAGGAGGCTGTTAGGATTCCGTCTGCGGTTGGGGAGGAGGGGAAGAAGAA
>Ga0247760_1001862_pt1 | contig 17872 bp, 23 predicted proteins | sample UWRJL171409R4_FD_179936 | JGI IMG/M metagenome (GOLD analysis project Ga0247760, IMG submission 179936) | Plant litter microbial communities from Arlington Agricultural Research Station in Wisconsin, United States - UWRJ-L171-409R-4 | ecosystem: Environmental > Terrestrial > Plant litter >... | reverse complement strand
GCAAATAAGAGATTACACACGACTAGTAAAACAGATGACGAAACTTAATAAGCCAGTGTTAGGAGTTAGTCTGTATCAAATAGAATCCATGGCGGGAGTGCTGAGCGTGGTGGTGGTGAAGGAGTGGCTGGTGTGAAAAGTGCATAGGCCAGATGTCAGGAGTTACGGTGCAAATAGACGAAGACTACGGTGCAAATAGACATTCTCATATTTTCGGTCTTTGGAAACGGCAAGACGATTTCAATTTGAGCCACCCACCTACCATAATCCCCAGCTCACTGTCTATCTTATTTACTACCTATAAGAGAAACGAGTGTAGTCTCTCAGCTTCTCATTCGGCATAAACTCATACATGACACAACCAAGCTGGACATTACCACCCCTCCCGCCATTGTTGCAGCCACGTGGGAGGCCGCGTTGAATGAGTGGACTCGCAGCGGACATCAAGGTCCGCGACCAGACATCAAAATTCACTCCCAGCTTTTCCCGAGCGCCACGAACACGATGGATCTGTGTCCGTGGTACCTGAAGAGAATGGTACCGGAAAGCGGCGAGTTCATCGGGATCAACGACGCGACCATCGCAAGGGTGCAGGAGAAGAGATACATCGATGGCATAGTGAGTGGCGATAAGCCTATCGATGGCTTGGTTACCGGCCTGTCAGGGACCCTTTTGCATGAGTTTACCCACACCACCTTTGGGGGTATAACCCTCGACATTCAAGCTCCGGGTGAAGGCTACGGCTGGGCCACTGTTGGGAAGCTGCAGAATGCTGAGAATTCTGACACGCTTGTGAACTTGGCTGTCTGTATGCTTTTGTCCAGGAAGGGCTTTGGGTGGACAATGATGGGAAAATTCAGAAGGTATAATCAAGAGATAAAGATTGGCCGAACATACAAATCTTAGTTTAATGTGACATTTTTAGTTTGTGTTGGAAATGATCGTGCCGAGTGGGGGCACCTAGCTAGTGGGTAAAGAATGTGTATTAGATGCTTGATTGTTGAGAATGAAGTGTTGTGGGGCCAAATGGTTGTTCCTTCCAGATGTGCGAAATCTAGCTCGACACGGGCCCAATTCTCGGCCCACGAGGTGGCATACTTCGTTGACCGGAACTGGGGAAACATGCGCGAGCCTGGGACCTCCTGCAGCTCACGCGAGAGTCGCTGTAAGGCATCGCGAAAAAGAAGTCCGTGTCTCATCGCCGTCGAATGCATCATTTTGAGCTGGCGACACCCTCCTTTCCCCGAAAATCGGAGACATCATCACTACCTAACCTAGAAGGTAGCATGCAGAACCGCCTTGGCTATTTAAAGGCCCCTTGCCAAGCGTTTCGTCGACTTCCTTCTCGGCCCAAATTGCCGGCCAATGGACTCGGGCAGCCGTTTGCGTGTAACCACACATTTCAGTCGAAGGATTCGACCAGAGCCAGATTCCACCCGAAACGGAATTTAGCGGGCGGGGTCTTTACTCCTGCGCAACAGGTATATTAAGGTATATCAGGCTCTATTATTCCTCCCTCGAGGAATTAAAGGAAGTTTTTGACTTTTTCTCTCGCTCTACTTCCCAATAATCTATACCTCTCCGATATGGACAGTTCTTTTATTTCTTTACTGCCCGGGTAAGTAATAACCGCGCCAACTACAATGGACCGCCTTCTCCTCCAACAAGCATTCGTGCAACCACACTGGCTACCCAGTCTCGACACATTCTGGTATAAACATCCACTCCCCAACAGCGGCTTCGAATTCATCCTCGTCGACATTCGCAACCGGACCCGCCAGGGCGGCTTCGACAGCGTCTCACTAGCCCAACACATACAACAACTGACCAACCAGCCAACTTCTCCCGAATCTCTCCTCGCGGCTGCCGAGCACCGTGATGACGACTGGGACGGCCCACTCAGCAATGACAATCTGCAGGGGACACTGCTGACCGAGGAGGTTCCCTCGCCCTTTGCGGCGCGGCAGGTCGCGGTGAGATTTGTGAACAAGACCAAGGGCGTCTTGACGCTAGAAAGAATTGAGCATGCTGGGGGACGGGACGACTACGGGACAATCCGTGCGGGTAAGTCAAAACGGTTGAGGTCTTGGTGCGGGCATGTGTGGCGGCTGGCGGACAAGGAGACCGGGGTGGTTAAGGCGGTGTATGCTGCTCCAAAGGATGATGTGGAGGATGTGCTTGTTGTGCGTGACGATATTTTGACGGGAGGGGAACCGAAGGAAGGGAGGAGAGTGTTTGTGAGGGATTACAACGTTTGGGTCGCCGAGGAAGATAGAAGCCATCCGATCACCAGCGATGCGACACGGGACGAACCCTACGATGAACACAGAGTCTACGTCTCTCCCGACCGAAAATATGCCGTCGTCTGGCAGTACGTCCCCGAACAGCAGCGAACAGTGTTTCTGGTGGATTCGTCACCAGAAGACCAGCTCCAGCCTAAGCTGAGGGCGGTGCAGTGCCCCAAACCAGGGGACCGTGTACGAGTCGACCGACCACGACTCTTCAACTTGGCGCAAAAGCGGGAAGTGCCTACCGACGACCTCCTTTTCCGGAATCCGTACGAATTGATCAATATCGGATGGAGCGAGACAGGGCCATCGAGCGAATACCGCTTCATCTTCAACGAGCGAGGGCATCAACATCTCCGCGTCCTGGGAATCACCTCCGATGGAGCTGTCCGCTTACTGGTGGAGGATAGCAGCAAGACATTCATCGACTACGCAAACAAGTTCTATCGTCGCGTCATACACGGCACCGGGGAGTTTCTCTGGATGAGCGAGCGCGATGGCTGGAACCATCTCTACCTGTATGATCTGGATAAGGGGGTTTTGAAGAACCAAATTACACGCGGCAAATGGGTTGTTCGGGCGGTTGACAAAGTCGACGAGCAGAACCGGCGCATCTGGTTCAGTGGCTACGGCATGTCGACCGGCGACCAAGATTCAGATCCATACTGCGCGCAACTGGCACGGATAAACTTTGACGGGTCAGACCTCAAAATCCTGACACCCGAGGGGGACGGCATAAACACGTGGAAGTGGTCCCCCGACGATCGGTACCTCATCCACACGTGGTCGAGGGTAGACCAACCCCCAAGCGTCGTCGTACGAGATGGAGAAACTGGCGACCAGATTCTTGCCCTTGTAGAAAGCGATCCGGGCCGCCTTTCTCTTCTCGCCTCTGGATGGAACCCCCCCGAGCGGTTTGCCGCACCAGGGCGTGACGGCAAGGCCATGATACACGGCATTATCATCCGGCCATCTGATTTTGACCCAACTAGTCCGCGGAAGTACCCCGTGGTCGAGTACATTTACGCCGGACCCAACGGCTTCTCCACCCCCAACGGATTCGACACCTTCGACCTGTATCGGGAATGGGCCGAACTCGGCTTCGTGGTCGTCGTACTCGACGGGATGGGCACAAACTGGCGATCGAAAGCCTTCCACGACGTATGCTACAAAAATCTCCACGACGCCGGGTTCCCCGACCGCATAGCATGGATTAAATCCGCCGCGGAGGCGCGGCCGTGGATGGATCTGTCTCGTGGCGTGGGCATCTGGGGGACCTCGGCCGGCGGTCAGAACGCCGCGGCGGCGCTGCTTTTCCACGGGGACTTTTACAAAGTTGCGGCGGCGGATACGGGTTGCCATGACAATCGGCTGGATAAGATGTGGTGGGGTGAGCTCTGGATGGGCTGGCCTGTCGATGGGACCTACGAGGCGGCTAATAATGTTACGAACGTTGCTAGGTTGCGGCCGGACGGGAAGCTGTTGCTTGTTGGGGGAGGCATGGACGATATTGTCGATCCGTCTTCGACGCTGCAGTTTGTGAACGCACTGAATAAGGCCAAGAAGGACTTCGAGTTTCTGTTTATTCCGGATGGTGGGCATGCTTGTGGCCATTCCTTAGTGGGGCAGAAGAAGATGAGGGAGTTTTTCTGCCGCCATCTTCTTGGGAAGTAGGAGGTGCCTTCCACCTGGTCCCGTAGGATTGTCTTAGGTATTAACTTCTGTCTAACGATACGCCGTTGGAGGGGGACCTTGCGAGAGCTCTAGCTCCCGACTTTAGATGAGAAAGTGGAATCAAGGCGGTCTCTTCGCGCGTCAAGATGATACCATAGATGGAACCATCGGGATGGTGGCCATTCTGGAGTCTCTGTATCTCGAGACAGGCCTGGTGACTTGGCAGAACGTGACGGGTGGTGGCCAGCTTCTCCCCCTTCCCACCGACCTATACGAGAAACACGAAGTTCAAGCTCTCGCAAAGCCAAACCTGGCGGCTCGTCATCTCACCCACGCTCTAGCTGTCCCTGACTCGCGCGGTATAGTCTCGGGCGGCACCAGCGGACACAAGGCCGAATGGTACTGCTACGGAAGCGGTACCTGGGCTTCCGATGTTGTGGTGGTGCTACCCATCTCCACAGCCTGCAAGGCCTTCAATCTGGGCATCGGCTCTGGCGTCACCCAGGTATACCGCGCCTGGACGCAGAAGAGTGAGTACACCCACCAGCCGGCTGCGGGCATGAAAGTGTACTTCAAGTATACCAGCTGGGGCATCCTCTTTCTCGCCGAGGCCCAGTGCAAAGCCATTCTGACACACCTCACTACTGGGTTCTGCCAAGGTCCGTACAAAGACTTCCACGGCGGCTTCTTCGACGTCTATCAGAATTCGGCTAGCGCTTCGTCCAACGGTGCAAGGCTTACAGCCTTCATGCCGATCCTCAGAATGATAAATGCAGTTGTTAATAAGCACGCAACAATGGGGAGATGGTGCGACATGGAAATTGGAAGGCGAGGATGGTGACGGTGGTCATTTGTTGGCGATTTGTTTCTGGGGCCTGGGTTTGTGCTTTCTTCTGTTGGCAATTACTTGTATGGTGGCATTATTTGCAATACACTCGCTTAGTATCTTATTTTGGGGGGCTCGTTCAACCTCACCTTGCTTTTGTTCGGGTGATCAACATCAGCACCGAACAAGTATCAACAATTTCGTCACCAATTCTGCTTCTTGATGCAGGTCGTTTTCGGCACTTGCTGTAAAGTAAAGCGCCAAAACTCTGCAAATCTGGACAATGGAAATGCAACCTGCCAGAGGTGGCCATTGTGGTGTCTCGAAATTTGTGTCGTCCTGACCCTGGAGGGAATTCCAGGGCTGCGGTCAAACCGCAGAATCGAGGCAGGAAGCTCGTATCTCTCTTCCCAACAATTGGGCAGCCGGGGGAAAGGGCCCAATATCGGCTTTCGGCTCCGATATTTACTCGTTGCGTCTGCATTTCCGTAATCCTCCCGCTGTAACTGTGAGAGCTGGATGATAAGCGGGAGTAATTTCAAGAGGACATAGGCGGTGTGGAAATTTACACTTTGGAAAACTTAGTGGAGTTGGTTAGGTGCCAAATGGAGCTCCACGTTCTGAATTTGACGATTCTGAGCCTACCCTACCCGCGAGTCAGCCCCTGCAGACCACACTTCCCACCAGGGCCTTCTCAGTGCAGCCAGATATCGTTGGGCGACGTCGGGCGAGCCCGGAACCGAGCCGAACAGTCTCTAACAGCAGCAGAGAACTTGTGCCAACGATAAGATACAGCATCCTGCGCAGCGGCCTAACACAATGTGTGCGTTGGACCTCCCTTCCGCCAACATTCTCGTTGGCTGCATGAGAGCCGGAGCTGAGGGTAGGGCCAGGGCTACCCTGCTACTAGTAATATGGCGACACGACCCCCTTAGCGGGACAGATCATTGATGTTACACGGGTGAATGGCACTGAGACGTGTGCTTCTTTGTAGGAGTATGTGGGCCTAAAACTTGGTTTCGGTAGGGCGTACCAAATGAAAGTGCTTTGTGACGGCCTAGTGTAGGGTGGGCACCATCAAGGCATCGTCGTGGTGGGGGCCAGCTCCGAAATGGTGGTGGCGGTGCTCTCATGCGAGGGAGTGACAGTGCAGGTGGGCGTGACCGCTCCCATCTCGGCCAAATTCCGCGGGGCTTTGGTGTCGGCTGATTCGAGACACCGACTACAAACAAAGCCAAAGAATGACGGTTGGCCCAGTAAGACAACTCGGGGGCGCTCTGGCGTTATTGATCGGGCGCAAAGCCATTGGAATGGGCGTTTAAATGTGTTGACTGGCGCACCCCGCTTTGATCCCTGAAAATTCTCGTCCGTGCTTTCGGTGCGCGTCGGATAAAGAAGGCACACCCGCGAGTATTGCCAAATGTCTGGACCAGTGCACACGGTCTCTTAGTTTTAATCCGTGAAGTTCCCCATACTCCTTTCTCGGTGCTTCCCAGCACTCAATCGCAACAGCAGAGATGCCTGTAGGGAAACGCCGCAACGATGTCGCGCTCCTGGACTTGAAGAAGGATACGTTCGGGTTGCTGGATAGGATAGCCGCTGAACAGTGCAAGTCACACCCCACCCTCAGCTCACCGAGCCATTCTCCCCATACATTCGCTGACGATAGCCCGGTTTCCAGTGGAGCCACAGTCAAAAGTCAACTTGCCTCGATTTAGGGGGAGCGTCGAAATCTATATTACCGAGGCAGACCAAGATCAAGAAGGGTACTTGGCGAGAGTACATGTTTGGCGTTTGGGATTTGGATATAACCTCCGCAGGATCTTGGGATGGAAGCAGCAGTTGTGGGTGCTCTGAAATACCGCGGTTCTCTCAATTTGGTGTTTTTCTCAGCCCCTGGAGATTAGGTCGAGGCCATGGTGTGTCTTGCTGAGTGCGGGGGAGGGCAAGGCTCTGGGGCCGTCCACTTCCTTCCCCTTTTTTTCACCGCTTTCCGATATTGGACCGCGATGCGTGGGTTCATGATCCACGAGAGATACCTCAGAATTGAGCTGGCAAATTCCCACCCTTTCTTTCTGCGCAACAGTACTCCTAAACCACTCACTTGTCCCACTCCCTCGAACTCGGATCAAGATAAGGCTTCGAAGATCACGTCATGAGGCCGGCGTCGAGCAAGAGTGAGACCAAGGTCAGAAAGCCCTCCCTCAAGTTCCAACAATTGCGGCACACTGCACTGAGGAGGGAGTCCCAGCACTGCCCCGAGGTAGCATCGCCCTCCCGCACTGCAGCGACAGGCGCATTAGTTTCGAGGGGGGGTGAACTTGCATAATGTGGCTGCCATCCCTGCCCATCACTGGCTGTCTTATCGGGCCCCCGTGGCCACGCCCATCGCTAGGGCCGCTCGGAGGAAGAGTGTGGTACCACGAGAGGACCAATCCTCCCAACGTGTACGGGGCAACAGAGCCGCCGTGGCGGGAAATATCACTTGCTCTTCAGCCCCAAGCAGACACAAGCCTCCACAATCGGACAGACCGGGCACTCTGATGCATACCGTACCCCCCAGAAGACAGCTCTGCAGAGCCTCGCGGGCCCAAGATCGGCAAAATCCGCCTAGGCGCATTGCATAAATAGACAATCGGATATCCACCCCAGCGCAGCGAAGGTGAGCGCCACCAGCAATCTAACTCGAACTCTCAAGGTCGGCGTATTATCAGTCGCCCAACCCGTAGCAAGAACGAAACCCATCACGAAGGCGCTCGCGATGTCGGGCAACGAAGTCACTCTAGACGAGGCACGGTTGGGGGCCGAAAACGCGGCATCCCGGGATACCGATATCCCTCAACAGGCCAGCAGACGCACACCTCGCCCAAGTCCGCTCCGGGACCACCATCTCATTTCAGACGAGGGCCTTGGCCCCTGGGCTGGTAAAACCGTGCTCGCATTTGGCAAGTTGCTGCCCTGCTCAGTAGGATTGGAACGACTTGCTAATGTACCCGCAGATGGCGGTGGTGTTCGGGGATATTCCAGTTTGTTGATCCTCAAGCGCCTTATGGAAGTGATCCGTGAGGTCGAACTGCAAGAAGACCACCAAGCAACATCAAGCGCTTATTACCCGTGGCAAGGGGCTGGAATCCAGAATGGCTTTGTCCCCCCTCTTACTGACGGAATTTATCTCCCCTGCCATTACTTCGACTACATGGCCGGGACGTCGACTGGCGGGTGCGTTGACAACCCTTTAGCCATAGGGCGTGCGCTAACCAGTCTGCAGACTTTCAGCTATCATGCTCGGGAGGCTCCGTATGTCAGTGGACGATGCTCTTGCGCAGTATGCTGAGTTCGGAAATTCGGTATTTGGAAAAGCCAGATGGTGGCATGAGCGATCCAAGCTCTGGTACCCAAGGGCCAAATATCCATCCCGAAAGGTGCGGGCGGCCATTCAGCGAATCATCTTTGAACGCTTGAGGGATGCCAACCCGGAGGTGGACCTTGACAACGCGATCCGGGAACCGTTTAAGTATCGGGAGGATCGGACGCGAACGTATGTTAGCACAACCCCTGCCGTCATTCCGCCAAACAACTTGCTGACGATCAACCGCAGGATGGTGTTTTCGTTTTGTATTGACAAAATGAGGGGAATCGACCGGCCCCATCTCTGGCGGACATACGACAACCTCCACGGGACGAACACTTTGAACGGGTCCGAAGCCCACACCGAGGAGATCTGGAAAGTTGCACGCGCAACATCAGCAGCGCCAAGGTTTTTCGAATCAATAAAAATGGGGCTTGCCAAGCAAAAGCATCTCGACGGAGGTATGTGCGCCAACAACCCTTCGCTCAAGGCATTTTGGGAGATACGCAAGCTGCACGGGCAGACTCCAGCGTTCTTCCTCAGCATCGGCACCGGCAAGAAGTCTCTTAACGAGAGCACTTCCGAGTCCAGGATCCGTCTCCGGGATTATGACAAAGCCACAAAAACCGACGACGTCAGGCGCAAGCAGTTCATCAAAAAGTATCTCGAAATCGGATCCCACTGGAAAGATTTCATGACAGACACTGAAGGCGACAATGGCGTGCAGGGGTGGGAAAATATCGGCGAGCTTCAACGAATGCCTCGCCAGCGGTTCAACGTCGAAGGAGATTTGGCACGAATCCCTCTCGATGACTGGCGCCCAATTAGTACCGGGGAGACCACTTTAGAAGCGATAAGGACAGCCACAGAAGCATACCTGGCCGAAGAAAATCAGGTTCGGAGAATCGCTGAAACTGCTCGTGCTCTTGTGGAGATCCGGCGCCAGCGCGCTATGACAGAGCGCTGGGAGACGTTTGCTATCGACGTTACGTACCAGTGTCCCGGCACTGAATGTCTTGTGATACGATACAAGACAAGGGATGAGTTTCGGAAGCACGTGGTGAACCACAATCACCACAAAGGCTTGAAGGAGGATGAAGTTGAGGATTTTTTGGATAGTGGAAGGCGATATGGACGAGATGCTGGCTCGTAATATCTCAAAGCCGGTGCCATCCAGTCACTAATAATTATCAGTATATAAACGCAAATGAATATACCTGTATAGAATTACAACACTCACTTCGGTGTCTCTTCAAGCATTAGAGGAAACCTTTAGACGAACGCGTTCAAGTGCTTGCATCCCGAAAGGTTTATGGCCGAAGCTCAACTTAGCGGCGTGTGAGGATGACGTAACTGCGCCCAAGCTCAGTATCGTCAACGCTTCTGGCCGAGGCCGCCGGAACGTTCCGAAAGAGACATGACTGGGGAACATGGGCTAACTCTTCTTCGAATCCGCCGCAATCGAGTATTGCCACCACATTCGAGTCCCGCTCCCTCCAAGCCAAGAAGTTCGGCGTCGGGGCGAGACCCGTATGACGGATGATGCCGCTATGGGGGCGCTCACGGGCCGCGATCTCGGTCATGGCTACGCTACCTGCGGACATGGATGATCCCAGCACGCTGGCACCACATCATGCTAGCGACTCTTTCTCGACGCTTGAACGTTTCGGCCTTGGCGTCGAACTCTATTCGATATTTGCGGCGCCTGGATCTTCCTCGTTCTTCTACCTTCGTTGCCATCAAGGGTGGCGATTCTTACCGAGAAATAACTCGTGGACTCTTCTCTCGAAAAAGAGACTCTCAGTGACATCGTACTTGATCACATTTGCGCAAATTCTGCCGCCCGAGGACTGGCGGCTTCCATGGCCTTCATCGACCGTCACCGAGATCAATTTCGACGTTTTTCTTTTCGATACCCCTAACGTTCACCACCACCATCGAGCACCACCGAGTGCAAGCCGTATCCGTGTTCGGCTGGAAATGAATCCGATCCCGTACTTCGTCCCCGGCCGTCCACTCACACTGGAGGGAATAGGAGCAAAGCTTGATCGAAGTGAGCAGCGCACAACCCAATCTTTGAACACCGAAGATGCCCCTGGGAACGTTGGTACCGCCGTGGTTCCACCCCACCGCCCCGACACGGAACGATGTAATCCTGTCGTCCTGGCTCTGGAGCTTCACCATGTCGCTGGCCGTCTTCACATGCTCAAAGGGGTTCCAGCAGACGTACAGATCGTGGCATAGGTCGCATAAGATCAACGCTTATATCTTTATGATCTGGTTGGCATGGGTGGCCAGCATCCTCGTTTCCGTGGTCTGTTGGCTATATATTATGGGCTGGATTCCAGCTAGGTGCGTTTAGTCATGTTTGTTTCCTGTCTTCGTTGAACGATGCTGACTAAGTGCGTCCAGTTTCTGGTATTATCTAGGAATGCGTAAGCCATGACAACCGCGCCGGAGAACTTCGAATAGAGTGATACTAACCGAATGACCCGAAGTTGTCATGTGGACAATACAGGTAAGGCTGCACTCCCACATTCGCACGCCATCGACTAACAGTGCCTCTCAGATCCAATGCCTAACACAAATCCTTGCCAACCGAATCTCCCTGGTTCTCTACAACCCCGAGAAAGCCCGAAGACTGAAACTAAATGTCGCTTTGATCATTGGCATGATCAATGTCAGCGTCTTCATCGTCTGGATTCCTGCCCGCCTCCAAATCAGCGAGAGTTGGATCAAGGCGAACAACGTATGGGACCGGTTCGAGAAGTGCATCTTCTTGGTCGTCGACGTCATTCTGAACGTCTTCTTCATGCGGCTTGTCAAGAGCAAGCTCGTCGCCAACGGGTTGCACAAATACAACCGGGTGTATCGTTTCAATGGCCTGCTGGTGTGCGTCTCCATCATAATTGATGTAAGTGTCGTGACTCCTCTCGCCGCTGCGGTCTGGCTCTGTAATACACACTGACCCCGCAGATTGCCATTATCGGAATTATGTCTCTACCGGAAGACACCGTGTGAGTACTATGAGCTGGACATGTCGCCGAGAGCTTCAACTGACCTTGTTTCCCAGATACATCCAAGCGCACGCACTTGGGTACATGATGAAGCTTAACATCGAAATGAACCTTGCCGATCTCATCGGCAAGGTGGTGAAGAAATCTAGCGAACCAAAGATAACGTTCACAGAAGTGTGGCCACCAGACCACATAAGAGACGCCCTGAAACGGGAACTGCAGCAAAGGTTAAGAAAGGTCTGGAAGCCAAAGGGCGCCCATATTCGCGGCGGCCACGCCGGTGCCACGTGCGGCACGACAGAGGAGAAGAGGTTCTGTCCTGTAATAAAGCCATTCTTCCGCAAAGGAAGTTCAGCGATCTCGGTGCGGCCGATCCACGACCCTTCACCGTTTAGTCGTGCTGCTAAGATAAGTGATACAGCTTCAGATCGAGAGACGGGAAAATGTGGTCTGCTAGAGGTAGCGATATTTCCAGGTTTTAGCATATTCCATCCATAGCGTGTGGTAGTTAGCGAAAGCAATAATGTAAACGATTGATGATTGGGCAGTCTCCGAAAAGTCGCGCCAAGCCTTCGCCGTTTGCCAGCTGATGTCGACCAACGTGCCCATCTCTCAATCCAAGCCCATCAGGTCGCGTCCGAGCCTGATGAGAAATGAATCGGCAAAGACGAGATGATAATTTGCAAGCGTGGACAGATTGCCAACTGGGTGCAGTGCACATAACAATGGCTGGTTGGTCGGTCGGTTTGTGGTTGAGATTATCTTTTGTGGCAGAACGTCCTTCCAAGTGTCGACCTTGACAGCTGGCCGCAGATGGTCCAAGCTCTTGCCAGTTGCCCCACTTGCCCCCTGTCGCCCTAGCTCCAGTCGCAACCTCATCCCTCTTTTTGGTGGCAGACCACTGGATCGCGAATCAACTTGCAACAGCCCGAGATTCCTGCAACGTCACAAAAATGGACCAACCAGCAGAAGCATCCTCCAAGGGGCACTCAAGGACAAGGTCGGCGGTGAAAGGTATGTTAAATTCGCAAATCGCGGTGGTTGAATGAACAACCTGTCCAGTTAGGAAGCGTGACTGGCACCCGCCCTTTGCCCTTTCCCCTGCCCGCTTTCAATCGCTTGTGCTGGCTCTTCGTCTGTTTGATTCTTCAACGCTTACCATTCTTCCAGCCACACGCCCGCGCTCCTCGACCAAGGGTCCCCTCGACGTTGACGAGTAAGCAGACCGACCTCATCCCCGACGCCGTCGACGCTCTGATTGACACCAGCAATCGCAGCATACCTCTAGCATCGCCTCTCTCCCCACAACAAGCCCAAAGAATGACTCTCCCAATCCACCCCCGAAGCCCCGGGCCGGCCTCTCCCCTCCCTCGGTCAGCAGCGCAATCCCCCGTCCCGCGCCCGCGCGTCCCAGCCCCTCGGCCCAAAGACTTCTCCTTCCTGCTCCGCCCCGAGATCTACCACCCGCTCACCCCACTCACCGTCCCGCCCGCCTTCCGCAGCGACCCCGACAAGCAGCCCACAGCTAACACGCCAATCCCCTCGCTGCTCGCGCGCGGCCAGTTCCGCGCCGCCGCCATCGCCGCAACCCACGCGCTCACCGGCCCCGACGCGCCCGATCCCTCCGACCACGCCAAGATCTTCTCCCTCCTGTATACCCGTCTCGCATGCCTGACACTCATCGACGCGACCGCCATCGCCGCGCAGGAAGTCAAGACCCTTGAGGACCTCAACAGCGTAGTCTACGCCGACGAAGCCACCGGCGAGCACCTCGTGCCCTGGGAGCTGCGGGTGCTTAACGTGCGCCTGCAGGCCCTCGGTTTCGGTGATCCCCGCCGCGCCGTAATGAGCTACTACGATCTGGCGCGCGAGGCGCGTGCTCGGCTCGCTGCTGCGATGGCGAGGCATGATAACTCGGCGAGGGAGCTGTGGAAGGATCGCCTCGCGGATGTGGGTGTGCGTGTCGCGGGGGCGTTGGTGGAGATGGATGATTTGGCCGGGGCGGCGCATCATCTTGCTTCGTTGCCGGCGAGGGAGGGGGCGGGTGGGAAGCTGGCAATGTCGAAGGCGCTGTTATGGTTGCATTTGGGGGATGTGGGTGCGGCGAGGAAGTGTGTTAAGGCTGAAGAGGCGGGCGAGTTGGCGGAGAAGGTGGTTGACGCGTTGTGTGATATGGCGGATGGGGAGTATAAATCCGCCTTGGCGCGCTGGGCGAAGTTGAAAGAGGAGTCTGATGACGAGATGATCGGGGTGAATATGGCGGTTTGTCTGCTCTATGTGGGGAGGATGCAAGAGGTGAGTCATTCTTGGGGAATGTTTGCAGGCTTGTGGCTAACTTTACACAGGGCAAAACACTGCTCGAGGAGCTTGTTGCGTCTGGCCGGTCGTCGCACACGCTGCTGTTCAACCTTACGACGATGTACGAACTTTGCACCGAGAAGGCGCGGAGCCTGAAGATCAAACTTTCAGAGCGTGTGGCAGCTATGGATGAGTCGCCAAATGGATGGGAGAAGACAAACACCGACTTCAAACTGTAGGGTACGTTTGCTTTGCTCCTCGTTCCGCGCCTGGCAGGAGTGGACGGACTGTGCTTTCAATCTTCCCAAAAGTCTATCAAATAAATTGCCTTACAAGAACATCGGACACCAATCCTCCCAAATTTACCGACTCAGATGCCTAGATGTACGGGTTCCGGACCCGTCGGTTACATCCAGCTGATGTGAAGAACTATGTCAACGCCTCAGAGCTGGCCTGGCAGTGATGCAACTCAGTTTTTGCGAACGATGTCCATGGATCACAAACCTTCAACAGGATGCTGTATTGAGCCCAACGTCATTTCAGAAACTTTGGTGCCAGTTGGGAAGATGAAAAATATGATATAAAAAATGACAGTGGAGAAGATGGAAAGTGTATCTGAAGATGTTGTAAGTTTAGTTCCCCCCTTAAATATCAAACCACAACCTTTGCAAAACGAGAATCCCTCGTCTCCTTTATCTGTTACAACGTTCTTGAAGCACCCTGTCCCCTTTTTAACCTGATCGGAACGACGATTCCGACGGGCAGATATGGAACCCACCAGCCTAACGACCAACGAGGGGGCACCGCTGAACACGCCGGCACCCTTTCGTCTGCTCGATCTTCCGCTTGAGCTCCGGTGGATGATCTTCGAGAGGTGCTTCAGCAACCACGCGAAGAATTCCTCGCCGGCGGGAGGCCCAATCCCTACTGGATCCCAGCCTCCGCCGTCAACCTCATTTGCACCAGCAAAGGAGTTCGTGACGAGGATAGTCGCTCCTTGCCCCTGACCGCGACGCTCTACGGCGGCAAAGCACTGGAGACCGTCGACTATCTGGAGAGGAGGGATTGGGTTGGGGGGCTCTGCACGCTCAGGGTTCTCAGATAATGACGGTCGGACTGGCGGGGGATGTGCCGCCCAGCTTTGTGTTTAAGATCTCCCGTTATTGTCAAGAGCTGGTTTTGGACAGGATAAACCCGACGATGCAGGGAGTCATGTCCAACTGCGTGGAATATCGGTGCGACAAGATGTGGTCGAATGAGTCGGAGTATGTTGTTTCAGACGGCGACGACATTTACCCTGCGGAGACTTTGGCGTCCATTTCGTTTTCCAAAGGCCGCCCTACCAGGACCGCTGGGAAACCTCATTCCTCAACTCCAGCCAAGGCCACCCAATCTGCGACAGGGATACAACACCGGATGAAGAGGCTCTTATCGGTCAGATCGAAGCTCTGTCACCCAGCTTCGAGGAGAAATGGCGAGACGAGATGGACTTTTATTACAACAGGTAAATCTGACGATTTTGCGGTCGAAGAAGGGAGCAATGGGCACGACGAAGATCCTGTCAACTTTGAAGAGAGCGATATATATGACAGCGGTTTTGAGAAGTCTGAGAGAGTGATGGAAACAGTGACGGTTCGGTGAACTCTAAAGAGAGCGATGGATATGGCAACTTGGGTTGAACACAATGGAAAAGATCACTCCCCAGGGGTAACATGAGGCGTGTGGGGCATCCTCTGACAGCTTCTACCCTGCCCGACTACTGGAGACGACAGCTACGATGGCGAGTACAAGAGTACAGAATGCCGATAGGTACTGACTCGGTACCTAATCTTGACATGTTCGAACAGTTCCTGACTGGCCGGGAAGGGAACGAAACAAGCCTGGCACTGGCGGTGCGATTTGTACTCGTCCAACGTTGTGTGAGGTCGATGTCACAGATTGTTGGGCTATACCGGGACCTGGATGACGAGCGGCCCGGGGGCGTTGGCATCTATTTACTTAGAGAAGAGGCATGTTACAGTGTTTTCAACGCAGTCAGACCCCGCCCTTGGTTCCAATCATGTTCGGGAGGTTCCCGCCGTCAAGCCTCACCCGCCAAATCCAGCGCAGCACAGCCTCCAGTGTTTGCCTCTCAGCCCCCCAAATCGGGCTCCTGTAAAGCCCAGGTCGTATCCTGTCCCCAGAAGCGTCTACGTCGGCCAGCTGCAATTCACGCTGGCCCAGGCCCGGCTCAGTATTTGCTCAGGCTTGCTCACCCTGATTACCATTTTCGACAGGATACGGCCTAGTATACTTGATTACTTCAACTCTAGCCAAGTAGGCCTAGAATTGTTTGCATATATAGAGATCGTCAAAATGAGTCCCATTTTCGAAAATAAGAAGTCGTGTCTTCCCTCTTGCATTTTCGTATTACTTACCTAACCGCTAGCAACTTAAGTTAACCTCTGCCCTCCAAATCTCACGTCCACTGTCGCATGTGGACAGGAAGAGCCACTAACTCCTGACGATTCACTAAGGATGATCTAACACCAACCATCAGTTAAACAAAGGTTCAAACCCCGATATACTGTTACAGTAAAAGAGGCGCTAGAGTCTCAAGCCACTGATGATGTCAAGCGGTAGACCCTTGAGCCTAGGGAGGAGGAGCCCAATACGACCACACACGATATTGCCGGCCTAAAACTTCCCTCCCATGGCAGACGAATTTTTGCTATCTTAATCGCATTTCTTTGTAGAGACTGGGTTCTTTATTTGTTTGTTGGCATACGCTACTCGTTGGAGGCAGAGCCTGGTGTTCGAATCGGCAGCGCTCCGCGGAGTATTCACCAATGACCACTTTTCCCGTCCAAGTGTGGCGAGTCGCCGCCAATAACCCTTGCTGAACCCCAAAGAAGGTAAGTGATTAGGTCCAGACTGTTAGTGACAGTGCACCACACGTGACGTCAGGCACCATTGTGTAGACAAACCAGGGCTAAACAGAGCATTCCCAACACTGCTTACGACGTCTTTAAATCAAGCGAAATTTTGATAAGTTCCACCACACATCTCCTTTTCCCGAGTCGTAGTCCTAATGTGGATGCTTGATACGGATTAACTCAAGCTCTACGAGTTCCAGCCAGGGTTAAGTCAAAGGGGGGGGGTTCCGGAACACCCCCTGTTTCGGAACAAGCCACATCCAAGGGTCACAAACACCAACCCCTAATATCAAACCCCCTTCCTTCCATTAACTCTTTTCCGTTTCTCTCCATCTTTTCTTCATTTTAAAGCTCTTTCAATGGCTAAACAGTACACGGAAGAAGACATACGCTACACCTGCGCAGAGGCCGTCAGAACTAATAACCTCCGTGCCTCTACCCGTAACCAGGCTATTCCTCCCACCTCTTTACACCGCCGGCTTAATGGTGCTCTCCCTTATTCAGTGGCTCACCAAAATGATTAAAGGCTCTCCGTGACGCAGGAGAATAGTCTAGCCGATTGGGTACACATTTAATAAGCCCTTGGAGATCCCCATCGAAAGTTGGTTCGAAGTACCTCGCCGCCCTGAGCGTTCTCGCACTGTGATCCAACGAATCTTGTCAGTCCTCGTCCGTCAGCCACGAACCGAGATGCAAATGGTGAGGAAATTACTGCTCCTCCATCACCGCCCGACAAGCCGCTTACTCTTGCACCGGTGTCAAATGTCAGTTTTCGAAGCCCTCCCAAGGCGAGCCCCGAACATGCGCCAACACCTGATCGAGTGCCTCTTTGGTGTGGACCAGATCGAGATTCAATCTTTCCCAGTCTGCAGCCTCGATTTGTCCGAGGATCTTGGCTTCGACTTTGCGAACAGCCAAGCGGAGACCGATGAGTTGTGATTTTAGCGCCTGAACGTCGAATGGCCTGTCGTCATGATCTCCAGCTGGGCTCTGCTCTAGTGAGCGCAGAATCATGGCAATGAGCGTGACTTGCTCGGACGTTGGCGGGGTGTGTTGCATCTTGACTCTTCCTAAAAGGATTGCTTTGGTAATTGTGGACTTGGTGGTCTGATGTTGGAAGGAGGTTCAGAAGCGGTGAGCAGGGGGTTGCTCCTAGGCAGACGGCTGCCTGGATGCCTCAGATTCTAACCAAGACCGAGGGGTTGGATTACCTAGTAGGCGCACACCCTAAACCGGTCCGACATTTTCCCCCTGAACTATGAAAATGCGATCATCTTTCTCCTCGTTATGATACTTAGGAAGTTATAAAATTAAATGAATGCACCTGATATACCTAGTTTGTGGAACGTTTGACTGAGGAACGAGGGGCTCAGGAGCTGCGGAAGTGCAGTTGCAAAGTGGCTTGATTTGGTAGAAAAGGGGAGTGCGAAGCACTCCCCAGTTATATACAAATGGAAGCTCCCTGTGTGTGGGGAGAGCACATGATCCAAGGCCCCTGCGCTCCA
>Ga0247760_1001861_pt1 | contig 17882 bp, 16 predicted proteins | sample UWRJL171409R4_FD_179936 | JGI IMG/M metagenome (GOLD analysis project Ga0247760, IMG submission 179936) | Plant litter microbial communities from Arlington Agricultural Research Station in Wisconsin, United States - UWRJ-L171-409R-4 | ecosystem: Environmental > Terrestrial > Plant litter >... | reverse complement strand
ACGCCTTAAGCCACTCCATCTGCATTACCATGCCGCGGATTTCCTTTTCATGTCTCCTCTCCGCAGCCTCGGCGGCCCGGATGATGGCGTCAGTGTCAACACCGCGGCTGTCAGACACAGGAACCAGAGCCCTCTCCTTCTCCTCCTTCTCCTTTGCCGCCACAGCTTCGGCGACGGCCTTGTCCTTTTCGGCCTTGAGTGCTTTGACATCTTTCTGTAGTTTTTCTGCGCTGGCGCGGTACGCAGCACGTTCACTACGAGCGCGGTCAAGTTTTTTCCGTAATGCCATCTCGACACCCATGAGTTCGTCCAGAGCTTCGCGCTGCTCCCGTACTTCTCGGTCGAGTTTATCGGCTGCCATCTGCGATTCCCGTAGCATGTTGTGCAGGTCACGACGCTCGTCAGAGGAGATGTCGCTGACACCAGTGTGGTTACCATTATTGCCCTGCTGCTGCTGCTGTTGTTGTTGTTGTTGTTGTCGTATTGCAGTGGCAAGTTCCTCGCGTTCTCGCTTGTATTTCTCAAGTTTGTGTTTGTACTTCTTCAGGGTCTGCTCGTGCGCAGATGCAGATTCCTCCGCGGCAAGTTGAGCATCATCAAGAGCTTGCTCAAGAGCGATCTTCTCTTCTTCGATCTCGTCAAGGTGGGCTTGCAGTTCCCGAGCAGTAGCAGCGGCCTTGTGCTCTGCCTCGCGCAAAGACTTCTTGAGCGCGTGGGCAGACTGGTGGGCAGTCGAGAGTTGGTGACGAAGTTCTGTAACTTCGGCTTTCTGGGCGGAGCCCCCGCTGGAAGATGGGGATGCCGCCAGACGATCCAATGCTGCTTCGTGTGCCTTTCGCTCTAGATCGGCAATTTGGCGCTTTAGCGACTTGATTGTCTCTTTTTGCGACGACTCGTGCTTTAGGAGTTCGATCTCCTTTTGCCGCGCCGCCGAAAGGTCTTTGTGCAGGAGGCTGAGTTCACTGTTCCCTTCCCCAAGTTGACTGGGGAGTTGGGCCTCGGTGAGACGAGTTTCGTAGTCTTCAATCCGGCGCTCCAGTTCGCGGATTGTGCGGCGCGCAGTGAACAGTTCCTGATTGTCTGCTGACTGCCGGAGCTTCGCTTGGAGCTGAAGAATCTCCTTATTAAGACGCTCTTCTTCGGCAGACGCCTTGTCGATTTCACTTTCAAGCAGTTGCTCCATCTCTTGCCGTTGTTCGGTGAGGAGTTTGTTCTCCTCCCTTAGCCTCCGAAGCTCTGTTTCCAATCTCGACTTGGCAGTGCGCAGGTCGAGTCGCTCCTGGTCAAGCTTGAATGTGTCCTCACCCCCCCGTTGCTGTAGGTGGCGAAGCTCCTCTTCGAGTTCCTGGCGTTGAGCCGCATTCTCTTCTTGAAGCCTCCGAAGCTCGGATTCTAGCCTTGTCTTCGCGGCACGGAGATCTAGCTTCTCTTGGTCAGACTTGGATAAATCGCCATTGCGTTGCCTCAGTCGACGGAGGTCCGCTTCGATTTCATCCCTTTCAGCTTCGGTCTCCACTAGCTTCGCCCTGAGGGAAGTAGCTTCAATGTCAAGGTCGGCAAATCGGTCTTGCAAGGCCTGCTTCTCTTTTGTGACGCGAGCAAGATTCTCAGTCGAGTCTGCAAGCTGGAACTTCAAGCGGGCTATGCTCTCGTTCGTGTTCTTGGCAGACTCTTGCCCAGTCGTGGCCATGGCCCGAGCAGACGCTGCTACAGTCTCGAGCGAGGCCACCTGATCCTTCAAACTCTCGCACTCTTGTTGTGAACGCTCCAGCTCAAGGCGAATTTTCTCGGCCTCTTGTTGTTTTTGTCGCAGCTCTTGGCGGATCTTTTCGGATTCTTGCTTTGACCTCTGGAGTTCGAGTTGAGCCCTCTCGGATTCTTCGTCGATTGTTGACTGCAAAACCTCTACCTCGTCCTCAAGTGCTTCTGCCCTGTGAGTCTGGGCTTGACAATCGAGCCGCGATTGGCGGAGTTGGTCGCTTGCGTTGGAGAGATCTTTCCGAAGCTCTTCGAGCATTCTTTGTCTTGTGTCGAGGTTGGACTGAAGATCTTCGATTTGGCGATTCAGAATGCCTTCCTCGCCCCTGTGACGTTCGGCTTCGCTTTCCAGCGCACGCTGAAGCTTGGATTCCTTGCTTGAGAGCGCGCCTTCAGCGTCTCGCAGTTTATCTATCGTCCTTTGAAGGCCAGCGGCGCGCTCTTCAGCCCGGTCGCGCTCCGACTCGAGATTGTGGCGCTCCGTTTCCCATTTCTCGCTGTCATTGTCGTAGAGATTGTCCTTTTCACGACACTCTGCCTGTAAGTCGGATATTTCATCGTTCAGACGATCAATCTCGTCCTTGTACTGATCCCGGATGTTGTTCTCGAGCTGGAGAGAGTGTTGCCGTTCCTGCTCTAAACTGTGCTCCAGTTCGGCAACATTCTTCTTGAGTTTGGTAATATCGCGCTGCAGTGTATTTGATTCGCTCGCCAAGGCGTCGTGTTGGGTCTGTAAAATTGCCTTCTCATCGGATTGGCAGTTGAGGTCTGCTTGTGCTTCATTCAATCTCTTCTCCAGAGACAGACGTAATCTGTCCGCATCATCTCGCTCACGCCTTGCTTCCTTCAGCTTTAATCTCGCATCCTCGATCTCGTTCCTCTGCAGATTGTTGGCCTCCTCCAGGGAAGCAGAGTCCTGCTTGGCTTTGTCGAGTTCACTCTGGAGACGGGCTATCTTTTCCTCAACCTGCCGTGACAGCCCCTTGGTTACAACTGACTTGTTGGCCATCTCTTCCTGGAGCTCATCAAGGTCTGCCTCGGCACGATCTTTTTCGGAAATAGCATCCTGTAGCTTTTCCTTCATATCATCGACTTGGTTTTCTAACCGCCGCACGTCGGCTTCGAGGTCCTGGACTGTGTCCTTGGCCTCCCGGAGCTGATCTTCCATTGACTCCTTTTCTTCCTGAATTCGTTTTCCAGATTTTGTTTTTTCCTCGAGCTCGACCACGCGTCGTTGGGTGGCTTTCAGCTGTTCCTCGGCTTTGGAAAATTTCTCTTTCAGGTCCTCCGCCTCATCCTCGTGCTCTGTTATGATCTGATCCTTCCTCCGGATATCAGCCTCAAGGTCACCAATGTCGTCCTGTAGCTTTTCCACCTTGTCCTGCAGGTCCTGATCGCTTTGGAGTTGTCGCTGCAGATGCTCGATATCCGCCTTTTTCTCCTCGAGCACCTTCCGCATCTTCTCCATCTCGACCTTTTGGTTCTCGTCGGCGAATTTCCTCTTTGCCTTCTCCTGTACTTCCAAAATCTGCACGCGATAACTCTCGAGGTCCTTCTCGGCGTTGGTTAGGTGCTTCTTGTAGCGCTGCAGCTCCCGTTGCATCGTTACTTTATCCACCTTGAGTTCAGTGTTCTCCTTCAGGGCGGCCTCACTGAACCCCGGCCCAGCTTTGCGAAGAGCCTCCTCGAGGAAATGGATTTTGAGTTTCAAGCCGAAGTTCTCCTTCTCGATGCGATCGATGACATTTTCCTGCTCACGTAGCGACAGCTGGTTCCCATCCTCAAGCGGGCCCTTCCCTCCAGTGTCTTTGCCACGGTCGCCCCGTCGCCGCATCACCATCGGCGTCGACGCCACACTACTGGTATCTTCGGCGACAGGGAGGGGGGTCGCCTCGTATGACGACGCGTTCCTAGAGGCGCCGTAGACGCTCGTCTCGCCGGCGGGCATGGGCGTCATATCCTCATCGATTCGGGCGAGGAAGGCGGGGGTCGCAAGGTGGGCGCCGTTCTCCTTGCCGTTGATACCGTACTGGCGCGCCCCGTTTCGGGTCGCCGACTTGAGCAGAGGTGTAAACTCACCACCGCCCAGGCCGGCGGGCAGGTTTCGGCGGTCGGTGAAGGGGGCTCGGCTGTTGGTTGCGGTGTCGCGCGGGGTGCGCAGACTTGGGCGGCCGCCATTTCGTAGCTGCTGGAGGAGATTCGCGTCTTTTGACGGCGACTGGAACGATAGTTCCTGCGAAATATCAAAATCGGGCTGGCGGCTCAGGTACGTCGCGTCGCCAATGTTCGTTCGCGGCGTGTCGAGACCGCCAACGCCTGGCTGGACCATGGCGGGCGTTTTTCTTTCGTGTTGTCGAAATCAATAACGATGTCGCTTCGTCATGGGTGGCTTCCAAAATATCTTAACGTCTAATCGTGTTTGCCGTTTGTTTGCTGTACGAGATACGAAGCCAGTCTGAGTTGCTTTTCGTGTGCAAATTCCGTGGGGAGCCAAGTGGAAGTCGCGTCTAGAGGGGACTTGCCGTATCCAAATGGGCCTTGTTAGCGGGCAGCAGGGCTTTGTTTACTCTGGACAAGATTGGCCAATCACAGCCCGCAAACGCTTCTGCTGCGATCCCAAAAAGTTCCGTCCCAGGTCAAGCCAACGCCGCCCCACCATGATACACCCCACAACGTTACACCTCAACTTCGGGACTCATACAGCGCTTGGAGAAAACAGAAAGCAAATCCTACCCAGTGGTATTTCTAGGGGAGACGGACGGAGTGACCGAGAAAATGGCACACCTCCCCCCAGCCGCTATATTCTCCCCCTCAGTCGCACGCGCTGCTGCCTCTGCGGCCAAAGACTGGAATTACGTCGATGCGTGGCTGCACGCAAAGTTCCACGGACGGTCGCCTCCACCGTTCGAGCGCAACGCTGACACGCTACGGGCGCTTCTGGCGCTGGCAGGGGCGAATGAGGTTGCTGATGAGGAGCGCGCACTGCTGTGTCGGGTCGAGACCGGAGCGCTGAGTGAGCTGCAGGCACTCGACAGCAAAGCCAATTCCAAGATCGACGACGATGAAGATAACGACACCAAGGACGTTGACATAAACATGGCACGGGATGCGATACTCTCTACAGTGAGGGAAAACCTCTCCCGCGATGGATCTGCGGCGCTGGATGCCATGGCATCAGTTGCAGTCACGTGCGGTCTGGCGTTTGCTACACCTGAGGATTTAGGCCGGCGCATGGCAGAAATTTCCGGACAGTTGGCCGAGCTGGAACAGATGGAGGCACGGGTACAAGTGCTGGCGCGGTACATGGAGAGAGAAGTGTGCAAGGTCGAGCAGCTGGCCGAAGAGCTGAAAGAGGAAGGCTACCGACCACCGAACGATCTTGCGAAGCAGAACCTCGAGGTCCAGCGCAAGATCAAGACATTATCCGCGAGGATCCCTGAGCTGCGGGACAAGGTGGCTGCAGTGGCAAACTCCGTGGGAATGCCAAACCCGACGATTGAGCATGTGAAGCGGGAGGAGGAGGCCTACCTGACACTCCTCGCGCAAAAGAATGAGTTGCATGCCCAGGTGAAATCCTTCCAGGGCTTGCCTCACGACACAGACCAAGCACGCCAAGAGTTAGAGAACTTGCGCAGCGAACTACGGCACATGACGCAACGTCGCGATGCCGTCTTTGAGGGACTGGTGGAGAGGGAAACACCCCGAAAGCCTTCAAGGCGTCCATTATAACCTTATCCGATATACAAGCCACCACACCGCTTCCCAATCTTCGCTATTCATTCCACACACACATCTTTGCAAAGGGTATTGCATTACACACGCTCACGCTCTAGAGTAAGTAATTGTCAGAGGACCGAAAAAAAAATAGAACGATGAAGAAAACTGTCACTACTGGGCTCGCTTGCCTCGCCCAGCCACTGCTCCTCCAAGTCTTCCGAACTGCCTCCCGATGCCCGATCGAGCTTTAGCTGGCGGGGTTGGTGCTGGCGTGTCCTTGACAGGAACCGGCGGAGCTCGCGCTGCTACTTCTTTGGCACCTCGCGACTCTGGTAAACCCTCGGCAATCCGCATATCGCCGGCACCAAATGTTGGTGCGTCATCCGCATCTCCGCCTGGCCTTTGGAGCCGTCGAGCGCGTTCCTGTACGGTTCGAAATTTCTCGAGCAACTCGGTCCATCGAATGATGCCGTCTTCTCGGCCTTTTAATCTGTTGGGTCGGTCAAAACTCGAAGCGCTTGGTGTTGTGGCGTTGCTGCGGGTCAATGTGTGAGCCTCAGTATTATTCTTTCTGGGAGAGGGGAGGGTTAGGCTGGAAGGCGGCTCAGCCATAGACGCCTGTCGAGAGTGAGTCAAAGGGCCACCACTGGGGGACACATACGGTCTAGGCGCGATGTGGAGGTAGCCAATCGAGCTCACGCTATTCAGACGGTTTTTCAGCGCAGCAAATGCTGATGATTGCGGCAGTAGCATTAAAAGGCCATAGAGGCACTTGTAGAGGTGTGGGTACTTCTCCGGCTCCAAGAGTTGAAGGCGCAGGTCTATCAACCGACTTAGCATACAGCAGTTGGGCAATTAAGATAAAGTGTTACTTACACGTAAATACGGGTGACTCGATAAGCTGTACAAGTTTATCAATTTGAATGAGGATGTTGACAGTCATCTCCAACTCGGCACTAGGTAGCATTAGCGGGTGCGGAAGGTGGTAAGGCTATGGCACAAACAATATCTGTAGGAGGTTATATGCCTGTTCATAGGCCTGGGCCAAGAGGCACAGCGAGAAGGTTGCCACTGCATTGTAGCACCATGAACGGAAGAGGGCCACAAAGAATGTTTGCCCATCCTGCAATCATCAGCAAACACGAACCCCTGCTGCATACCAGAGGTAGGAGTGCGGAGAGAGAAGAAAAGCAGCGTAAAAAAAGCTGACCTTGGTCTCGAGGTTGCGGAGCCTTTTCCGAAGCTCGGCGAGCTCGGGTGCAGTTATCAGATTATTGTTCAAGTTCTGCACCATTATACTAGCGAACTCGACGTCTTCCTCCTTCTCTATGCAATCGGCTAATGTCCTGTATATCCTCTCAGCGCTCAAGCTGGTGCAGAGTTGGCGTATTATCAGGTTGCCGCGTGTCTCCAGAAGTTTCCTGTCAGTAGAAAAGAGTTGCAGGAGATTCACCATAAAGTTGGAAAAGTAGTCGTCCTCGCTGTTTCTAGATATCTGTGACAAAAGCTGCAGGTCTTTGGTAACGACGGCTTCTGAAGGGTCGGATAATGTCTTGAGGAGAGCGGGAAACGTGCCGTCGTTGAACGCCAAGACTTTCCTCGGCGCCTTGCGGTGTAACATGATTAGCCAAGTTAAGGCAGCCACGCGAGTTGCCTCGTGGTCATTCAGGAAGAGCAGGGTAAGCGAGGTCACGGCAGCTGCATAGTCTAAGTCTGCCTGAGGCTGCGGCCTAGACAGTGCTGGGGTTGGGGTTCTCGTGAAAGGCCTTCCCTGAGCTGGTGTTGGACTCCTAATTTCGAGCTCTCTCGAGTTAGACAGCGACACACGCGTGCTTGCGTTACCGTCCTGTCTGTCGCCAGGAGGAGCGGGAATCCGCGAGGGGGGCGGCATGGCAGACAGCTCTGTTTCGTCGGAAAGGGAAACGACATAGTCCATAAGCGACTTGTTGACTCGAGCTGCAGCCAGACGAATTGGCTCGACGCCACTTGCCATTGCCGGTAGCAAGTGCGCCAGAATTTTAGGAGTGAATGGGAGCACCTCCTCCGGGCAGATGTCGAGAAACTCGACGATCCAACGCAGAGACTCCAGCAGACCGTCTTCTTCTGCATGCTTGATCAGCGGTCTCTGGTGATTGGTCAGAGCGCGAGAGGGGGACGTACCCAGAGGAGAGTCAAGCGTGGCGGTCAGGATCTCAAGAATGGCCTTGTAGTTGATCTGCACATCCTGGCCGGGGATCCAATCATCCTCGCTGCTGCCGTCATCGTCTTCATCGTTGGCCGTTTCCGAGTTCACCTCCTCACCCTCTTCCGGCGCTAGTTGCACACTCCCGCTGTCGACGGAGTCCTCCCGCTTCCGCTTGCCTTCACTCTTGGACTTCTTGCTCTCGGAAATGCCCTTCTTGATTCGCGCCACCCGCTTGATCTCGTTAAGGAACTTATCGAGGCAACCCTGAGTAGCGGTATGCACATCGCGGTTCGAGTCACTCAAGAAGCGCAGCAGGCCGGCCAGAAATTCGGGCAAGTATGTGACCAGCTCCAGATCGGGAATAGAGTCGAGGAGAACAATCCAGCCAACCAAAAAGGTCCTGGTGAATGGGTTAAGTGCATAAATACGATCCTTGAGGAGGGGAATGAACCGCTTCAAGGAAAAGGCAGTGGGCAGGTCAGCGTGTTCGTCGTGGCCATCCTTGTCATCCCCGTATCCAGTCGGCTGTTCCAGTACCGAGACGTAAGTAGCGGCTGATTCGGAAACGATGTCCTTGATGAGGCGATCGAGCAACTCCGCGCCATTCTTGACAGAGAGCTCTGAATCCGCGCCGAGCTAGACGAGGTACAACCAAGTGTGAGCGGAAGGGACAGGGTTCGGAAGATGCAGGGTGATGGGGCGACATACCTTGCAGAGAGCATCAAAAATGTGGTTGAAGTATATCAGTATCTCACCCTTGGCAACTTTGGCAATGTTGTACATGGCCTCGCATGCGTAATACCGTACGCGCGCATCCTGGTCTGTGAAGCAGGCAAGAACAGGTGGAACTATAGTGACGAGATACTTTGCCAATTCCTGTCAAGAGATACGAGGGTAGAACAGTGAGTAGGGGTAGTGTCAGATGGAAAAAGAAGGCAGCGACTTACCGAGCCAAGAGCAATAGCGGCGGCGGCCAAACCTATCAGGCCTCCATTTCGTGCATGAGGCTGATGAACGGCATATGCATAGTCGTTACAAAGTTGGTCGAGGACGGCCTCGACCCGCTCGTAGTCTTTTGAAGCGACAAGCTCGCGGATCACGCGCTCAAGCCTAGAACGAGTCAGAAGAAGCAGCAGCGGTGAGTCCAGGTCTCATAACGAAGAAAAATGTAACGAGACGGGGAAGGGAATACGCACTCGAGTGCGCCGACCTTTCGCTTGTCATAAAGCTTGTCGTTGAGGGCGCGTGTGATGTTTGGATCCATGGCTACCTAGGTGAAAATGCGGCGCCTCGATGACCTAGGGGCCGTGCCTTGGGTCAGTCGAAGCGGACTCGGCCACGCGCAACATGCCGGTAGGGTACAAAGAAACCGCAGATGGTGCACAGAGAATTGCTCTTTGCGGCTACCGTTGGCCCGGACGTTAGATGCGGGCACAGTTGTCGGTCGACGTCGACGGCACGGCTTGAACAGCCTGATGCAGTTTCCCAGGTTCGGGTGGGGTCTGAATAAGGTAACGGAGCAGCAAAGACGCTGCGTCAAGTCCACTCACGCCAAGCCCAATCAGCGTCCCGGGCCTGGCAGCGCCCCTCGCTGTATACCGGGGCACGTCCCCGCTGTGCTCGTGACATGACGGACAACGCTCCAGAGGCAGGTTGCCAGGCCAAAGGAAACAGGAAGCTGCAAGTACCTCTACGTATTTGCCTTAGGCCTCAATGACCCGAAAGTGTGGGTGCACAGGAGACTCCGAGGATTTTGAGACCGTGCACCAAACAAAGGCAACTTTCACTGTCCACCGACGAGCCTGGAAGAAGAAACAACACGGCACAGCTTTCGCGCTGGTTCATTTTTTATGACATCACCAGGCCCCTGTCTCAGGGGCGCCTGGGCCCTAACGTTAGGAAGAGAGTTGGGTCCATACACCAAGCAACCGTCTTCATTAGGGGGCCGATCGATGCAGGCAGCGGGGATAGTTATCAGAACCGATTCGTCGCAGTTGTTATCACTCGGCATCATGATCCCCGTACTGCGCTATATTTCTCGAGATCGAGTGTCGGTTGAGTTCTGTCGGAACACCCCATCGGGTTTGTTCCTCTGGAGGTCGAGCAAAAATGAGCCAACTCGACATGGTCTAGAACCGCCCTTTTCATGATTGCCTCCTCGATCATTGGCTAGCTGCTAAAGGGTTCACTAGCTCGCAGACGCCTTCCGACAGCGGTGATGCCTTCTTGACGTCCCTCTCGCTCACGAGTGGCCGAGAGCGCCGTCGGGTCGTGGTCTTCCCGGAGACAATTTGCCGGCGCTAGCTTGGTTGATATTCGAGATGCAAACTGCACAGTGGTGCCTGTGTCTCAATCACCACCAGAACAGGCCCGGTGCATACCGTCGGGCCACGTGTTGCTGTGAGGAACAGGGGCAGAACACCCTCTCGCTGCCGTCTTGTTGCGACTAAGCCGTCCCACCCCACTCTTCCTGTGTCGAGGTCGATAACCCGCACTATCATCAACCGCTGCCTCCCAACAGCCGCTTCGTCACAGGGCCAGTCGGCTCAACCACCACAGGGCACCGAGGCGTCCAAAGGGCCTTGTTTCTGGGTACGGGTCAGGTCCGCCATCATAGAACCCCCCGTGCCAATGTGCCCGCGGTCACTATGCATGCGACCTGCAAGTGGCCGCCCGCCCAGCATTCGAATATGCGGCTCCAGCCAGCCTCGTTCGTACACAGTACTTCCTCCTGGAATTACTGGAGTCCGGCGTTCCCACTTGGACCTAGGCTTGCTGACCGTGGGCTGATGTTTCTTGTCTTGGTGCCATTTCCTTGTATCTGATGCTGCGATTTACAGTTTTTGCTGATGATTGGACAACCTTACAAGACTCGAGAACAAGAAGCAGGTTTCCTCCGAACCCAAATGTTTCCCAAAGCCATCCTCCTAGCGCCCAAATCCAAAAAGTATGTGAGAGACAGAGAGAAATAGAGAGGGAGATAGAAAAAGGCCAATAAAGGAAGTGGAAAAATAACAAAAGTTCCAGAATGCCAACTAAACCAATCCCAGCTTCCAAATGTCGGCTTCATGCCACCTGCTCCTACGCCACGAACGCGCCATCTGTCACATGCAGACCTGTATCTTGTTGGCGCCCCCGGCATTGCAGGTATTATTTGCGGTAACCTCCACTGCCCCCGCCGCCTGACTTATTGCCGCTGTTGTCCTTCCCCCCGTTTTGTCCTCCCTTGCCATCGTTTGCACCCTTGTTCTGACGTGCAGCCATCGAGGCCCGTCTCGCAAAGTCATCCTGGAAAGGGGAATGAGCGTCTTGATGGGGGTGACAGAGAGCCCGACATGTGTTACCTTTTCACCTCTGGCCTTGCGGATTCTCTCCGCAGCTGCTTCATCCATCTTGCCGCTGCCCATTTTTTGTATTTTGTAGGTTCGCTTCTTCGAGGTTGCACAACACAGATAATGAAACCAAAACCGATCTCTGTCGGAACACGTGATGTGGTCTCTGTATCCTGTATCTCTCGAGGCTAGAGGGTATGCAAGAGGGGCAGAGTGGAGCAGACAAGATAGATATTAGACCAAAAATAGACAATAATAGTAGAGAAGGCTCAACCAAGCTAGGCCAAAAGAGAAAAAAGCCGTCACAGACGATGGTGATTGGGGAGCAAAAGTTGGGTGTTCTCGCGGACGGAGAGAGGGAGCATGAGGGCTTCATATAGGAAACGGGTATGGCTCGAAAAGGAAAGAAAAGGCAACGGCTGGAGCTGATGCTGGCCCCGGGGTGGGTAGTCCGAATAGTTGCTTTTTCCAACGCAAAAGCGGCTACTAGTACTGCCTAGTGTACCTGTGTGCGTAGGTAAGGCAACTATCAGGACTTGGAGGGGATGGGACAAGACAGGACAAGAACAGGCATGTTCACGCGGTTGGTGCCCTTGTCCCGGTTCATCTCGGTGCGAGGGGCACCAAGGATAGCCGATCGTTCCCATCACGGGCGTAGCGTGAGAAAGTTCAAAGACAATGGGAAAAAAGGTTAGTCTCGTTTTTGGCGGAGGTGAAGTGGTGGAGTGAGAAAGGGAAGGAACGAACGAACGGGGGGCAGAGGGTGGTTCCCTATCTGCATGTCGTTTAGCTGCCGGATGGATACCAGACCTTCGGTCCCACCCCTGGCATCTCCCAAGAGAGAGAGAGAGAGAGAGAGAGAGAGAGAGAGAGAGAGAGAGAGACCCCCTAGCGTTCGCTTTCCCTTTTCCTGGTAATGGTGTAGCATTCGTGTTTCCCGGTTACCTCCCACACACCTCACAGACAAAGATGTAAACGCAAAGCATCACTCCACTCTGCCAAGGGGTGCTAGTTGGCATTTGCTTCCTTTTCCCGCTTCAAATGCCGACTGGCGCCGCGATTTCCGTCCAGGAAAAGATGGGGGAAAGGAAAGGGGGGGTACCTAACTAACAAAATGCGGATCCGAAGACGCTGGGGACAGCAAGAGGGAGACAGAAGGTTTTACTCACCGCTCACAAGAATGGAGATGAACAGGGAGGGGGTGCCTTGGGCGTGAAATTCCCCGATGTGAGAGGATAAAAAGCTGAAGACAGTAAGAAAAAGAAAAGAAGAGAAACAGGTAAAATGAGCGAGCCGAGAAAAGGAACGAAACAAAACCAATGAAAGAGATGAGAAAGGTGAGTGAGCTTCACACATCCTCTTCCAATACCCGACCCCAGCGACAGACCCCAGCTGCACATGCAGCCGCAATCGCAGCAGAGCAGCAGCAGCAGCAGCAGCAGAGGAGCATTGCAGCGGGACGGATCATCATCACATCATGAACGCAGTAGCGTAGCATTTTCCTACCTCTTTACACCCTCCGATTGCTCGTTTGCCCCGGTCCATTTTGTCATCCCCCTAGTCCCGGGCTGACCTTCTTTTTTCACTCAGCTCATTGGCACTTAATTGAATTCCCAGATGGGACTTGGCCTCTCCAAATTTTCCTGTCCGTTTGCGGAGGGCCCGGGTCAAGATGACAATTGTTGCGCACAAGTGTCCAGGGCATCAGGACCTTGATGCCAACATCACCAAACTTGGGAGCCTGGAACCCCGCGCTAAACAGAACTGCTGTACGCAATTCAGCGGGGGTCGGGCAGGGGAGAGGTCTACCTTACTGCAGGGAGCTAGCGGATGGGGCCTTGGGAAGGTACCTTGCCAATTTACCCTAGGAGAGATCCCAGGGCCCTGGCACCGCTTGCCGCCCGCGCTTGCCCCCTCACTCCCGTCTATCACGTCCAACTCCCTCACCTCGGGAAGACCTTACCCACCATCGTCCAGACACCCCTCCGTGGTCAGGACCGGTCACCACCTCGCCTCGGACCGTCTCGCCTCGTCAATGCGGACAAATTGGGATAACCCTATCGAGTGCAGAGACATTGTGCGTGGGGGTGTGAGACCGACAAATACAACGACACACAGACACTTGTCTCACTCCATTGATACAAGATTGTCAGGGAAAAAGTTCCGAGAGGAAACACAATACATTCATGTCCGCACAAGAAGTAGACGGCAAGCATCACATCACCAACAAACCGCGAAATAACAGCTTACCTATGCACTAACACCGAGAGTAACACTGAACTGGGCATGCCCTAAGTTAACGCACCGAGCCAAGATGTCTGCGCTGCAAATGCGGGGGAGAAAAGGTGATGAGATGACACGATATTATGCTGGGCAATGGGCTTTGACGAAAATGGGCTGAGAAGGCTGGCTGCGCAAGTACCGACCGTGGGAGGTCAAGATCAGCTCACCGTGGCATTATCGACTCTCCGAGAAAGGAAACTGAACAAGGTGAAAAAAGAAAGTTCTTCCACCTAGTCAGGTGTGCTCATGCTTGTAATAACTATACGGAAACGAGTACGTGTGCTCTTACATCTGCGGAGGTACCTAGTGTGTACCTGTCGGCATGGATGTCAAGTTCTCTGTTTCAGACACAGACAAAAAAAAAGAGAGAGATGAAAGCAAGTTACCTACCCACACTGATGTACACTACTGCGCTCAACAAGTAGGTGATCCAGATGAGACAGACAGACTTTCAGCCTTGCTAGATTACAAGGTGCTTGGCTTGTACCTAACCCCCCCTGTCCACTTCGGTCCTGGTTCCCCGAGAGGATGTGTGATCCTTCAGCACATGCGCCACGGGTTCATCACGTCGAGATCCTGGCTTGCAGGGTTTTTTTTTTTGGCATTGCAGCGAGCTTGCAGGAGAGCAGTATACAGCACTCTACTGCACTTTGTGCATATCCGCGGCTCAAGGAAGGAAAGGCTAGTCTCATACCATTTTGAGGACATGAGAAACCCAGACGAGAACGGCAAAGGGAGCTAGGTCAGTGTAAATATTTATGCTAATGTATTATACGATATCAATGCCAGCGGCCTACAAAAAAAAAAACTCCTAAGCCGGAGGGCTCACGGCTTGGTATCCATATTAACCGCATCATTGGGAGATGTCACCAAAGGAGGGCAGCAACGAGAACGCCCTGGGCAAGTGAGTTCAGGAGTGATGGTGATAACCGTATTCGTTGCCTGCCACAACCCTCTGGCACTTTGCTAGAATAGCCGCTTGTCTCGCGACATCGCCCAACCTCCCGATAACTACCTTGTTCCCGTCCACAAACCCGTACAGGGCATAGGGGATGCCTGCCTCGTTGCAGAATTCCTGTACCAGCCTCTGCGTCTTCCTGAGATTGTGTCTCGGGATTCGCGGGTATAGATGGTGAATGGCTTGGAACTGAAGCCCGCCATGGAAAAAATCCAACCACTCGGGGCAATCGACATCCATGGTGGTGCGCAGCATGCGCTGGGGGAACGACTCATCGACTCCTAGGTCGGCAGTACTCATGGCGAAGTGCGACAGCGTGATCTGTAGATGCAGCGGTGCCGATGTCATGTGGCTAATCATGACAAAGACGAAACGATGCCAGTTGGTGTCGATGGAGCGGTAAAGAAGGAAATATCCGAACCACACCCAAAAGAAAACCTGGCCTGCTAGTTCGAGATGGCGGTGCCACCACGCCGGGCCCTTCTTGGGCGCTTGCCCGCAAAGAAGATAAACCCATGACAGCCGGTACAGGTTAAAGCGACCGAAGAGAAGGATGATATAGTAGGTGTAGTTCTGGACCGAAATGAAAAACTTGGCTGCAGCGTCATAGTGCATGACTTTATCGTAGTAGGTTGAATAGAGGGAACCCAGAAGACGGTGGGACACGGCGAAAAAGGGGAGGTGCTCGATATCGGGGTCGTGCTCGGGTGAATTGGTGACAATGTGGTGAACATTATGGCTGCGCTTCCACCACCCCAGCGATAAGCCGCCCAAGAAGTCGGCGATGGTGATGCCAATCACTGTATCGATGTGAAAGTCGTGTGTTATGCCCATGTGACCTGCGTCGTGCGCCGAAAAGACCAACTGGTGCCAGAAGCAGCCGAGAAAAAAACCACTCGTCGCGTACCAGCCCCAGTGCAAAAAGATGATCATCGCCGTGAACAGAAGGCTGTATCGAAAACACTCGATGGCGTAGGCGTTGTAATTGCAGTTGAACAACCCTTCAGCCTTGATCTTCTCATATAGAAGCCGGTACTTCTGCACGATGCCGTCTTGTGTGTCCTGGTCGAGTGGCGGATACCTGTCCAAGTCCAGCTTGATCTCCTTCTTCGTCCAGACATCGAGATGGCCCATTCCATCTAGTGGTCTCTCGGCTCCCTCAACCGACGAGATCGAAGAAACCGATGCACCCCGCCGATCCCTGAGCCCCTCTCCCGCATCAAAGACTGTTGGCGGCGGCGGCGACGGTGTCCTCGAACTAGCGTGACTCGGCGCGTGAACCTGCTCTCCCACCACTGTCTCCTCTCCCTCATTCTCCCCCGTCCGTTCCACTGAAGCAGGTCGAAACTTGCCTCCCTGAATTGGTGGCACGAAGTTCTTCCACTGGCCTTCAATCCTCCCAATGCGATACCGATCCATCATGGCACGCGCCTCGGGCGAGTGAAGCCTAGGTAACACAAGCCCATCAGTCCAGCTCAGCCCAGACATTCCCAGCTCAGCCCCGATCAACCCCCCCCTGATTCGCGCTGTCTTTGGCTGTAACCACCTCAACCCAACAACTGCATCCCCCAAAAAGCTGAAGAAGAGAAAAGAAAAAGGTAAAAAGAGGCTCACCCGTTAACCTCGTCCGTAGCATCCCTCCCCACCATGTGCATAATGGCCTTGTCTCCTCCCGGGTGGTACTGAATCCACGCGTCGACCTTTAGGACATAACCATCCACCACCATGACGGCACGGCTATCAGCAATGAGTGCCTCGATCTGGCGGCGCGAGAGCACCGGGAATTGCTTTTTAATCTCTTCTCTTTCCTTCATTTTCCTTTCGCTCGGGTTTCCTTTCCGGTGTCCGGCAGTCGCGTCCAACCCCAGAAAAAAAGTTGAGATGAAATGCAGTGGTTTGTCCTCACCGCCCAATCACACCAGGTCGGATTCGTCCACTGAAACCTCCCCCAAACCAAGTCAGATCAGAAACTGAACTCGTGGATTCAATTGAGTTTCGTGAGAGGGAAACAAGAAAACCTAAACGAATGATTGAGAGGAGAAAAAACGAAATCCCATTACTTTCCTTCACTTAACAACTCGTACAGTTTTCGGCCAAAATGACATGGGAAATGGCCTGATCAAAAAACGCTGAGATTGGAGATTGAGGTTCGAGAGCTTGGTCTGCGGATCTGTCCTGCTGGCAGGGGTGGGGTCACTCAATACGAAGCGAATTGGCCAACGGAATGTTGCCGTTATTGCCTCTCCACGCTATTTAGACGCACAAGATACCCTGCAGAGGTACGCGTAAAGCACAACCAGGAAACAGGAAGTGAATGATGCATGGTACCTCACAAAGAGGAAATCGTATACCATTTGAACAACAATGGATTACTTGCTTCGCCGCATGTCTATTTGCCAATGCCTTGGACACAGAAAACCCAGACTACATTACAAATACACAAGAGAATACGCCAGCCATCCTTCCCAAGTAGACACGCTCTGTTTAGAAGTGAATTGCCTTCGCGTATGTCGCCATTGCCGCTTCCTTGAACGCCTCGGCCAGCGTTGGATGCGCGTGGCAGGTGCGGGCAATATCCTCGCTCGATGCGCCATACTCCAGCGCCAGGGTACCCTCAGCAATCATCTCACCAGCGTTGGGGCCGATGATGTGGATACCGAGCAACCGATCAGTTTCGGGGTCGGCAAGCATTTTGACCATGCCCTCTGTGTCAAGGTTGGTCTTGGCACGGGAGTTGGCGCTGAAGGGGAATGTGCCTACCCGGTACTTGAGACCGGCCTTCTTGAGATCCTGTTCCGACTGTCCAACCCAGGCAACCTCGGGGAACGTGTACATGACCGAGGGAATGCAGCCATAGTTAACGTGTCCGTATCCCTTCTTGATGTACTCCACAACAGCGACAGCCTCCTCCTCGGCTTTGTGAGCCAGCATAGGACCGAAGGTGACATCGCCGACGCAGCGAATGTGGGGGATCTTAGTTCGGTACTCCGAGTCGATGATGACGCGCCCGCGCTCGTCGAGCTCGAGGCCGACGTTCTCGAGTCCAAGACCTCCTGTGTAGGGGCGACGACCGATCGCAACAAGCACCACGTCAGCTTCGAGCTATAATCAGAGTCAATAAGTGATGCGACCAATTGCGAGTGTGTCCAGGCGTGTTGATCCCAAACTGCAACTCACCGTCTCGGGCTTGCCACCCTTGGCCGAGTCAACCTCAAGCTTGACCAGCTCTCCAGACTTGTCTCCGCTGATAACCTTAGTGTTAGTTTTAAAGTTGATGCCCTGCTTCTTCAGGATCTTCTGGGCGGACTTGGCAATCTCGGTGTCCATGCCTGGGCCGCCGATCTGGTCCAGGAACTCAACCACGGTGACCTCGGAACCCAGGCGCGACCAGACGGAAGCCATCTCGAGACCAATGATGCCACCGCCAATGACGACAAACTTCTTGGGAACCTGCTCGAGGGCGATGGCACCAGTGCTGGTAATGACGCGCTTCTCGTCGATCTCGAGGCCAGGGAAGGGGGTGGCCTCGCTGCCGGTGGCAATGAGAATGTTTTTGCCGACGACGCTGGTCTCGCCGCCATCGTTAAGCTGTACTTTCACCGTGTGCTCATCCTGGAACGAACCAGCGCCCTTGATGTACTCGACGCCG
>Ga0247760_1001860_pt1 | contig 17883 bp, 14 predicted proteins | sample UWRJL171409R4_FD_179936 | JGI IMG/M metagenome (GOLD analysis project Ga0247760, IMG submission 179936) | Plant litter microbial communities from Arlington Agricultural Research Station in Wisconsin, United States - UWRJ-L171-409R-4 | ecosystem: Environmental > Terrestrial > Plant litter >... | reverse complement strand
GTCTCACCGAACATGGAGATTGCGTGGGTAGACTTGCCGTCCTCAGTGGATGGCGGTTGAGACGAGACGAAACGGGGACCTCGGACCAAGATATCCAAACAAACCCCCACGGATGGACGCGAGCAATATGGGTAGAGATATTCTCCGGGCAGGTACGGGATGCAATCAACTGGTATGGAAGAACAAGAACAAGAGAGTGTCGGGCAAAGTCCTGTTCAATTGCCGCAGTGTCGCTCTAGTCATCAACTCATTGCAATAAAACAATAGCTGCACGGTCCGAACGGCATTCTTGCTCGCTGGTCGAGGGCCTCGTCCCGTCCATCCATTGATGGGAACCTGTCGCACCCCGACAAGGAGGGGTCAAATCCATGGGACGGCCCAGTCGGAAATGCAAGCGTTCAGCATTTTGCAGCCGGGAACTGCAGACGTCGGATGCCGTTGAAAGAGCTTCTGAGATCCTGGGTTGGCTGCCCGCTGGATGGGCTGGGCCGCGCTTGCCTTTCTTTGCACATGCATGACATGCTTTTGTACCATGTCTTCGTTCGAAATACCGTGCCGCAGTCAGCACCTTCTCAGGTAACTACCACCCAGTTCTGCTGTCCCGTCGGGTCTAATCATACCTATACTATGTATTCCATATGTTTGCTTCAAATCCCTTTGCTGCACCTTGTTACTGCGCTGCTTGGCTGCTCTGGTCGACTTGCCGATGTTGGTTCGTCCAATGCTGCACGATAAGACCGACGAGTATGTCGATCGATCTGTCGTGATTGGTCACGCCTTTCAGGTTTTTGGGGTCCGCATTACTCCCCCTTCCGTGTTGCTTACCGCCCTACCTAGGTGAAGTGAAGCAGGTAGGTATGTACTATGTACGGGTATGCTAATGTAGGACCGGTTGCATTTTACTTCCAATCCAACCCAACCTCACGCCCTTCACCTTCATCCTGCCCTATATGCTTCATTATTTTTCACTCGGTTCCAAGCAAACTTGGAAGTGGGGGCTCCCACGCGTTAACTAGAATACCTGAACAACCCTGAAAAAAAGCAGACTCTCAGTTACCCAAGTCCTCCTCCCCACCCCCGAGTCCAACACACAGATCTTTCCTGCAGGTACATAACACATCCTGGCCTATATGTGAGCATGACAGCTTCTAGAGTTAGGGTGTGACAGCCAGGAAGGGGTTCCTTATCTGCGGGGCCCCATGCAAACTGCATCAAAGATTGACTAGGTACCTGGGTTAGTGTAAGAATCGCGAGTGCGCATCCGATCTCCAAGGAAGAAAAAAAAACCACCGCCTGCCTCGGTAGGGGAGTTATCTAGGGATAGGGAGGAGGGGTCGGATGTTGACCCGGATGGACTGGAGCATGAGATAAACCCACCGACCGATTGATTGGAGTGCTGTACGGCGCGCCACAGCATAGAGGAACGAATTGGAGGAATGGGTTGAAACCAGACTGGAGAGGTGTTGCGTTGACTTGAGTTACTCTGATGATCCGACCACGGATTGGATATATGTCCATCACCGTTCAATGAAGCTCTTGTCATTTTATTGCCCTGTACATATTATTTCTTGGACTTTATATGGTTTGTGTTGGTGTTTCATGCCGCGGGAGCATCGAGCATCGACGACTTGTCCACGATCGTTCCTTTCTTCAGTTAAGTACCTCTCTACCTTTAGGTATCTGTTGCTTTTGGTGATAGTTATTTTTCTAGGCCAAAATCCGACACCAGTGGAACAGCACCGATCCAGTTGGGTCAAGCTCACTCGACTTCCGCCTCCCGAGAACTTGGTCCATCCGGGACCCGTCCGCGGGCAGGTAGTACACTTGAATTGGGGTCCTCCTCATTACACATTCCGGCCCAACTGGCGCCCAAGAATCTACAAAACACCAATATCGATGTCTATCTTTGCAATCTGTCCCCTTGGCTCATCAACCCAATTCGCTGACTGTCTGTCGTCATCCACACTTGCCCGTTCCATTCATGCACTTGAACATAAGCTACCTAGTACATTATCTTGTGAAATCTCCACGTTAGTTATCTCCCGAAGCGGCACTCTCGGTCCCTGTGAAGATGTTTCCGCTCAGTGGAGTCACAGAATATAGACTCTGCAGAGAAAAGCAAAGGAAATCGTCGGCATAAGTCGGCAATACCAGTCCCGGGATCTTATCTGCATCCGCGTCTGTAGATAGGTACGTAAGTACCTAAATGGGGGGGAAAAAAATAGATACGGGTTAAAACTACGTACCCCGGGTTGCTTGGGTTGCGCCGAAATCGGGGCTTGGGCCCGCAAGTTGAGTGTAAGAGCTATCTTCACGCAGTTACACGACCACATGGTGCCGAGCCCAATTCGGCGGATTTAGAATACATACATGGGGCTGGACTTGATCCGAAGGTTCCTATGAGATGGTACAATATAGATAGATACCCAGGGACTGCATTGCATCACTGTTGCCACTTCCGCTGTGTGTCCGTCCGCCGGAGTCTGTAAGCACACGCCCTCTCCTATCATCGGCGGACTATTGTCTTTTCGGAACCAGGTGCCTATGCAATGTTCCGTCCTAACTTGTGGCAGCGTGATTGCAGAGTTAAGCCGCTCTGTTACTCATGCTTCTCCCGTCTTGGACCGGTGATACGAGCAGACTTGTGTGCCAAATTCAACGCCGAACGCACACTGTGACACTCGGTGTGTGCATCACTGTGAGCAAGCTTGTACGCTGTGAAACATTACCTAAGGGTGGTAAAACGTCGTATGCCTCGGTCGTCCATAACCAGCATGTCCTGGGCCAAAAGTTGGGATAGACCCTATCATCTCACCACGAGTTTCGGGCCCCGGTAGTTCATGCGGCTCCGCGGAGCTCATGGGCATTGCTGCCCCCACTGAGCTCGCTGGCGTCCCGGGTTCCCTCCTGATGGGACTTCCGCCAACTCCGCTTCCCAGCCCGAGGCCCATCAACGGTACTCGTACCCACACTCGCCCTTCGGAATCCACCTTGGTCTGAACAGCATCACTTCCCCCATAGCCGTTTCCGCTGCTGCCAGCCACGCCCGATGACCCCGTTCTAGAAGTCACCAACTCATACACAGTTCCGTCAGCCGCCCGATACGGTCTCTCGCCAGCGACTTCCAACTCCGCCGCCGCTTGTCGTGTCAAGAACGGGCTGCCCGGAGGAGGACTGGTGGGCGTGAAGCCCGCTGTTGTCGCGGGGCTCCAAGGGGCACCTCTCGCACCACCTTCTACTGTTCCATCAGATGCCTTGTTAACGCGGGTTATTGTTGCCACGGCACGACGTTGTCTGTGCTTGCGGATGACCCTCACCAGCACACCCAAGATAAACAGCAGAGAGAGGACACTGCCTACTACAATGCCAGCTATAGCGTCGTTTGAGAGTCTACCTCCCTGCTTAACTAGGAGTCCACCAGTAGGATCCGGAATAGCCCTCGTAGGCGTGCGGATTGCAATGGAGGCCCGACGTGTCATCAGTATGCTCAAGTCAGGGTTCGAGAAGCCGCCGGCGGGGGCAGTTTTGGTAGCGCCGCCGTTTGGGTAGCCCCCGATGACCGAGATAACTGGAGGCGGTACGGCGTATTGCGTTAGATTCGGCAGGAACAGTTTCCAGGGCGCTCTATCGGGGCTCTGGAGGCCGAGGTCAAGATTATGGGCTCCGAACTGATCAGGTACGTCGCCTACACCCTATATATCAGACAGACCTCATATTTTGGAACAACGTGAACCTACACTGCGTGGTGAGAGGGAAAGTCCCACCGATGATTATCATCTGGGCCCCCGAAATAATGTTGCAACTGAGCGAATGGTGAGGATACTGTCCTGTTCCGTCACCGCTTGGAAAAATCTTTATCCTGTAGGCAATCAGTTTCCCAATCTACACACGCGCTTAGGGTCAATACTTGCCACTTGAATGATGGGATAGTGAGAATATAGACATCATCAAAGCCCGCTGTGTTTGGTGGCATTCCCGCGCCTCCGTAGATATATCTACAACTCGTCAGCAAGAGGTCTATGTATCTCCGATCAAAGACTTGCATATTATAGCTTGACTGGTCCGATGCCCACGTAGCCCCCGCACAGAATCGAGCACGCATATCGGGCACATCACCTGTCGCATTTTGTATGTACCACTTGGAGCTCAGCACATCGTACAAGAAGATCTGCTCCATGGGCTGACCAGAAACAGTGCCATTCGCATAACGGTCTTGAATCCCGCCAAAGTAGACGAGCATGCCGCCGTCACCAATGGGCAGAAAGAGCATGACACCCTCGGCACGGCGGACGTTGTCGGGGCCTGTGATGTTGGCCCACACGTTCGTATCCATACTGTACTTAACAAGCCTCGATGTCGCCACAGCTGGCCCGTCCCAGCCAGGCACCGAGTTTCCCGACATCCAACCGCCGTAATAATAAGCTTCACCGCGCTCTGGCACCGATATGCCTGCTCCGTATGAGACACCGTTGATGCCAGTTTCGGCGGGCGTGCCGAACGACACCCACTCATTCCCGAGCACGTCGAAGGACCAAAGTGTAAACACCGGAGGCGGCGGTTGCTGATGGTACTCACCACCGAACAGGTAGAGTCGCTTATTGACATCATCGGCCCATAGCGCGCCACCATTGACGCTTGGAATCGACGAGTTCTTAGTCAGGTTTGCGTACAGTTGCGGCATGCCCGCCGAACCAAGGACGTCGAGATCATGATATAGGAGGCCGAGATCTGCCTGCGCTTAGCTGTTGCACGGGGAAGCTATAAACCACAGTTGCAACCAGGTACATACTGGAATAATTTTTGGGGTTCTGTGATATCGCATTGTAGTTCACGAAACCGCCGTCGATGTATAGCTTCCTGTCGATGACAGCCGTCTGGTGACCGAACCGCCGACAAAAGTTTTTGATCGGGTCAACTTGGGCGGCGGAAATGCTTGAGAAACCCAGAACAAGGAGCATAGACGATATCCATTTTACCGGCTGGTAATCAACAAGCCGGAGGCGGTTTCGGGCCCGGCTTCTCGGACGTCGCAGAGCGAAAGACATCACGCCGGGAGGTCGTGAATGGAGATAGCCATTCTAGAATGAGCAGAAAGGGTTTGAACTGGGTAGTAAGAAAGAATTCTTGTTTGACGGGAATCAGATAAGCTTCGAAATCGACTCGGTAGTAAAACGAATGAATGTTCGTCAAGCTCAGCCCGCCGCAGTTGGTGCCGACGCTAGCTGTATACATAGACCGGACACGTTACACAGGCTTTTCATTCGCAGTCATCGTGCTACCACATCATTGGCGCCCGCGATGCCAGGTAGCCCTTAGATGCTGGAGGGTTGAGGTATCGCCATGGTGAACCGGGGCAATGAAGCGCCGATCATCGAGCATTCCCCACGGTCACTCGGAGATCCGCAAATAAAGCGGTGGGCCGTGTGGGCCGGTAAACGACTGACCTGAACGTACATCAAGAGACCGTGGTTGCTGGAAACAATGATGCTGACGACGGCCGCCACTGCAATGCTGGTGGGATGATCTATCCGAAAGGTAGGGCGCATATATTGACCGTGTTACGGAGCGCCGGACGAATTCCAGGCGTGGTGGCTGGTCCTGCTGGGGGGTGGCAATCGCTGTGCGGTAAGCTCGATATCTTGAATATGACTGGCTCCGCCTCAAAGTGAGGCAGCGGAGAATGGCGAATGGCAGGAAGTGGTTCTTGTGTCTCCCTGCTCCCGAACCGAGCTGTGCAACGCTACCAATGGTGGGGGGAGGAACACAACCAACTCGTGCTCCGAATTTCATCCAATGACCCACTGTTTCCAACAATCGCTCTGGCTGTCTGTCTGGCGCCTACGCAGGGCCTAACGACGGGCTGAAGATGGGATGGAGGTGTGGGATACAACCCCAGCTGGAAGCTGGTCACCGGTGATGCATGGCGATCAGAGTACTCGAACTGGTAACTGGGCCAACACACTGATAGGCTATCATTCAAATCTAAGCTGCTTCATACACTCTCGATGTGGCGGTCTCGCCCGTCAAATGCAGAGTTCCCGTGGAGGAATATTGACGAGCAGAGAATTGTGGACTGATGGGCAAAACGGACCGAATGGTTGGCTTTTCGTGATGTCTGTACCACAGGCTGCGAAGTGGCCTCGTATGCTAATGCAGGACGGGATTTAAGAGCATTGGACATGCTGTGGTCGGCTCTACTGTAACTCGATGGGCATGGTGCGTTGAAGGCAGTTTTTGACGTCCGAAAAGAATTGTGAAAGGTGATGTATACGATGGGGTTCTGGGCTGTAACCCATGGATATGACCCCGCAAAGATTTGGGGAAATAACCCTCTGAGAAGGCAAGAACGTATTGAAAGACATCTGCTTTAGGGGAAGGAGCTGCAAGGTCAGCTGCAAGGTCACCTTCCTCCCTTGGACTGCTGGTATTTTTCTCGCAATGGCAATCAAGAGAGAGCCCGCGGGCTGCTTTGTCTGCCGCACAATGTCTTCTGATGGACGACTCCAAAGCCGTTCAGATTGAGCACACTCAAGACGCGCCGTGGCTGTGTTCTCCTGTCATACCGGAGCAGGGTGGGTCTTTCCGGTAGCGTCCGCGACGCCGGACGGAGCTGTGGATCTCCTGGATGCCGGATGCCAGATCCGGATCCGGATCCGGATCCGGATGGAATTCCACTCTGGGAAAGTGTTCACAGACAAGACTCTCGAACGTAATCATCAACACACATCAATTCATCCCCTTCTACTGATACATTCCCTAAATCGAATCCAAGACCTTGTCCCGTCAAACGCCGTCTCAAGTCATACCTTCCCAAGGAACCCACCAAAGGGCAACCGGCCGCGGATATGGATAGAAAGAATAGGCAGTTTCTTATTATTTGAAACAAGCCAGATAAGTCGAGAACATAGTCGTCCGCCCGCTGCACAAACACTTTTAGCAAGACGAGGCGATACTGCTACAAATCCATCCACATCTCCCACTATTATTACCGCTCATCGGCTTGATGTGGTCTCGAACTCGCCATCTCGCCGTAGCGGCCACGATGTCTCGTTGTATCGTAGGCCTGAAGGACGCGTGTCTGTGACTCGTCGGCCTGAGAGAAGGCGTAGCCACGCTGCTTGCGCATGCGCTGTACTTGGCGGACCTTTCTGATTGCTTTTTGGAATTGCTCCATACTGCTTAGAGTTAGCATGTTGTTTCTTTCATCTTGGCTTGGTGTTCACACGTACCGTGGTCTATAGTCTTGGATATTGTACTTCTGAATCTCTTGGACGTGGTGATACGCCTCAGGCCGCCAGAGTCGTTTGCTGAATTTCCAGCAAAAGTCGCGCGCTAGGCAAAGGATAGCCAGTGTCGGCATCTGGATCCAGAAGATAGGGCTCTCAAACAGCCGAGGCACAACCCCAAAGTACTCGGTCGAAAACCCAAGCTTGGGCGCAACAGTGCCATAGACAGCGATGAACACAATCCAGATGGCCATACTGCCGGGAATTGCCACAATGTGGTACTTGGTCCAGTTATTGGTAACCAAGGCGGCCTTACCAAGCACGGTCAAGAGCACAGCACCGTACATGGCCGAACCCCACACCCAGTGACCCGCCAGGCGCCCGTCACCCTGCACGCCGTCGTGGATCCAGAAGAGGTTGCCACCGATGTACAAGATGATGGAGTGATAGGCAGCTGTCAGAATCCACTCGCAAAACACCTTTACCTTGAAAAACTTGTTCTGTTGACCAAGGTTGTATAGTTGTGGGTACCGATCGAGCAGGCGGGCCGATACAAACTGGTCCAGAATACCGAGAACTAGTGGCGGGAGTACCGTGTAGAAGACGTTGTAGAATGAGAGCGTCCATGATTCGTAGATGACCATGCCCGAGAAGACGTTTTGGAAAACATACTGCGCAACGTTAGAGCCTCGAAAAAAACACAGCTGCAATAATTACATACCCAAAACTGCGTCAGATAAAGCGTGATATTTTTGTAGAAGGAAAACAGAATGGTTTTGCTGACACGATGGTAGCTCCATGCGCCATGAACAAGTAGCAGTTTGCGGAGGAAACGGAACTGGGCGATGGAGACATCGGCACTTCGTGCAGCCTGGAGACCCTCGACGCCACTGATACCTATACCAATGTGGGCGGCCTGGATCATGGATACATCGTTGGCACCGTCTCCGATCGCGAGAAGAATCGACTCCTTTTGATACTTCTTGACCAGTTTGACAACCAATGCCTTTTGCAGCGGAGAAACGCGGCAACAGATGACCGCTTTGCACATGATGGCGAGGTCCAGGAACAACTTCTCAAGGTCCTTCTCCAGAGCATATGTGAGAGACTTTCCGTCAATAACGAGTGCCAGCGTGTCCATTTCGATCGTGGCATCTGCTTGGTTCCGAATCGCATCGAGTTTTTTCTGAATGTTATCACGAGTGGCTTCCGCATTGTCCTCGTTCACGATAAGTAGCATCATATCCTCGCTGAGAAGCTTGCAGCTCATACCGATATTGATCGCAGTTTCCTGCCTGTCACCGGTGAGAACCCAAACCTTGATGCCTGCTTCCTGAAGAGTGTGGATTGTCTCAGGCACGCCGTCTTGCAGCCGATCCTCAATGGCAGTGGCACCGAGGAGATAGAAGTCATGTTCGATAATCTCAGCAGCCTTGTCAAGTTCGTCGGCGCGGTTGCCGCCAACGGTGGTTTGAGCCTTGTCGTACACCTGGTACCATTCTTGGAACTCGTGCTCGGGAACCTCACGCATTGCCAGGCAAAGGGTTCGCAGGCCCTCGGAAGCGTACTCCTCGAGGTGGCGGAGTGTAACATCCACGTGGGGATTGCTGTCGTTGAGCCGTTCGAGGATAACGGTGTCTGCACCTTTGCAGTAGATTCGGACCTTCCCATCAGGGCAGCGGTAGATGGTTGACATTCTCTTGCGAGTTGAGTTGAATTCGCAGACAGCCAAGAGTTCGAACTCGAGCCTCTGACCCTCAACCTCAATGATAACCGAGCGTGGTTTTCTCGCGACGAATGTATATCCCAGATCTCTAGCGCCCTCTACAAGAGCGCCTTCATCCGGGGAGGCGGCCTGGTACTTGATCTTTCCTTCGTCGTCCTGTTCTGGAATGACCGTATGGCATGTTGCAAGAAGAGTGAGAAAGTGGTCAATAGCCTGGGCGGTTTGGTGCGTCTTCAGGTTTTCTCGGAGCTGCTTGAATTCGTGAATACCGACCTCAACGCCATCTTCAATCGTGGGGACTCTGTCCTCGGGAACTACTTCGCTATACATGACCCCGGCGATGGAGCACTGCTTGAATTCCATCATATTGCAGGTCAGGGTTCCAGTCTTGTCCGAGAAGACGTACTCGACCATGCCCAGCTCTTCTACCAAGCTCGACGTTCGGCAGTTGGCAGGAGTATCGGTGACGTCGTAGTAGATATCCATATCGTCGTTGATGAGGATTCCGTGCCAGTACTTGACCAATTCAATTGTGACGAATAGCGAAATGGGAACGAGGGAGGAGAACAAAACCCAGTAGGTGACCATATCTTTGATGAAGATACGTGCCACGGCAGCAGCACCGTCAACGGGGTCCAGGAAGAGATAAACCAGGGCATCACCCTCGACTTTCCGCATGATGAGGTCGCCAACAGTGGAGATGACACTGAGAACCAGGAGAATGCCGACAAGAACGAGAACGAGCATGTTCAGCTGCCTCTCAACCTTGGTTCGCTTTATGGGTGCAGCTGTCGCATTCCGCATTAATTTTGTCTCGTGGCCGGTGAAGACGACAACACCATGGATCCAGGGGGTGTTTCTCAGAGTGGCGCCTCGCAAGAGTAGCTGCTCGGGGTTCAACGAGAGCTCCTTTTCCCCACCACCGGCCTGCATGGTTAGGGTGGCCTCGTACGTGTAAAGGCTGCTGTTGGGCTGCTCGGAGCGGATCTTGCCGGTCAGCCGGCTGACTTCAACTGAGCTGACCATGGTTGACGTCTCAGGCAACGCCTGTTTGATTTTGAGGTTGGTTTCTCCGTCTAGATTAGCTGTCTCGATGTAGCAAAGGCCTTCTGGCTCGGAGCTGGCCAGCAGGACGAGATCGGCCGGGAAGGGCTCTTCAGATTCGACGCGGATGATGTCGCCGACAGAAACGTTGATCCATTTCGTATCAACAAATGAGGAACCTTTCAAGACACGCGTCTTCGACATGTTCAAGGCCTTGTCTGCCTGCTTTCTTCGGTAGTCTTCTACTAATTCCTTGCCGGCTGAGACCATGAGCACAACGATAAGCGGACCAATGGTGGTGTAACGGTTGGTGGGCGACAGGCCAGGAATCTGCTGCAAGCCCGCTGTGAACAAGAAGAATATGTTTGCAAATTTAGAGAACTGTTCGAATAGGAACTTTGGGAGGAACGTGGCGATGTTGTACTTGGCCGTGGACACATGGTTGTCGACGAAGTTTTGGGTCGCGTTTGCGGGGGGGTTGTTGAGCTGGATCATCCGGGGCCCCAAGGTAGATGGATCTGGCTTTCCTCTGCCGAAGCCGAACTTGAAATTGCCCATGTCGAACTTCTTGCTCTGCTTTGGTGGAGGCTCTAGACCTCCCGAGTCTGTCCGCCCATTCCCGCGTGGTTCTGTAAGTGGGAGGTCCATCTCCGAGTAGCCTTGCCCCATGCCTAACCTGTTCTTCACTCGGCCAAAAAATCCACCACCGAGACCCAACACACTGTTCCGTTTCCGCGCATTGCCTCGCGTCGATGGGTCTCCTGGGGGGACACGGCCTCCCTGCTGATAGTAGGAGCCGCCATCGTCGGGGAGGTCGTCGATGTCATCGGCGTAGCGCTGGTAGTTACCCAGATCCGAGGTCTGGCTGTACTGACGATCTATGCCGGTGATGTACGGCCCTGTGTTTCGCTGCGATGGACCTGGGGCTCCAGGCAACGGCTGTTTGGCCGAGGGATGTGTGGTTTGGCTCGAGCCGAGAAAGTCGTCGTACGAGACCGAGGGCCGGGATTGGGCGGCATATGGGTCGTCCGAGTGGAATTTGAGGAGGTCATCGTCGGTCAGTGTTGATCGCTGACCGTCATTGTAAATGGGCTGGTCGTTGTCAAGATCGAGGAGGAGGTCGTTATTATTCCGGGAGCTACTGGAGCCCCCGGGAGGAGGGCGACCAGTCATGCCGGTTCAGGCGACTTGGTCGCTGGTGCTTGCCGGCAATCGCGGGCGCGATGCACAAGGAGAATCTACCGTGATGACGCTCGCGGCATGGGTTGGTCGCAACGACGTGCGGCGATGGAGGCGTCGATTGTTAGGTGTCAATTTTGTTGAAGGTGACGGCTGCAAAGCGTGCTGAGCGTTGGCTGCGACAGCCAGAAGGAGCGAGGATGCCGTGTTCGATACTGCACAGCCTCCTTTTGGCGCAGACGCAGGATTACGGGCATCAGCCGTTGAGCCTGGGGAAAAAAAGTTTCGAAAACTCGGGCCAACCAGAGGCCAATCGGTCGTCCTGCACGGTGCACAAGAGAAAGCGGGCGCGGAATTCGGATCGGCACGGGGCAGGCAGTCGTGTTTGACGTTTGAAGATCGAGAACGAGGCTCTCTTCAAGACAAAGCCAAGGCAGCCCGGAAGATTTCAGGGGACCGCGCAGCCAGAACAGCACAGACGCAGTCTCTTTTGGGGCAGGGACGTCACAGCTCGACCCAACTCGCGTTCCTTTGGGTGGAGTAAGCGGCCAATCAGACGGGTGGCTAAGCTGTGGCGTTTCCTGGACCAGCAACATTCCCCTTCTGAGTCGTTTCGACATCCTCATACTGACGAGCCTCGCATATTCGCAATTATCACTACATTACGAGTTTACTATCGCCGTCAACATGGTCTGCGCAAAGTGTCAGAAGCTTAACAAGACAACTCTGGCGACTCCGGGAGTGAAGAAGAAAAGCGAAATGTATTACGGGTCGCAGGCGTCGTCATCGAGCGACAAAATATCAGCCACACTCGGCCAAACTGGAGTTTCAAAGAGCAAACTCCTATCCAAAGCTGCCAAGAACCCGTATGCTCAGTACGCCAGCTCCTGCACGCGCTGCAAGACCAAGATCTCCCAGGGCCACTCACTCTGTCAGACGTGCGCATACAAGTCCGATTGTGAGTTCATTTTCCGAGAATTGAATTTCCAATCCCTAGTGCTGACTCTCGTAGCCTGTGCGATATGCGGAAAGGCGAACAAGAAGAAGTCGGCCGTGCCCACAGTCGATGGTCAAAAGTTCAGCCTGAAGTGATAGGTCTCATTGGAGAATGATTCTGATTTACAGTGGGCGGGGCATCTGTCACTTTGAGGTTTGCAGTCCAATATCCCGCGGTGAAACCTGCGAAGGAAAGCCGCGACTGTTGCACAACAGCTTGATAGTAATACGCGGAGGTGTGTTGTTACCCTAGCTTCTCTTCTGCGCGTGTCGAGGGGGCTGAGGGGGCTTAGAATCGTACGGGTGGGCCCCCAATTCTTGTGTATCCCACTCCCGGTTCACCAGTGGAAAGACGGATTGCATCTTACAGATTTCTCTCCCTGGTAATCTGGGATGTCAACTGCACAGCATGGTAAGTGTGTATGTCAGCCAACAACAACAGCGATATACTAGCAGTTCAATAACGATGATACACGGATTGCAACGTCTCCCTCTCTGTCACGCTCTGTCTCACAGCTCTCAGAGCCTGGCCTGCTCGGAACCCAGGACGCTGGCTACAAATTCGGCGATGTGCTTGTTTACATCGGCCGGTGCCTCCCACAACGCCCAGTGGGTAGCCGTGACCTCGCGCTTGATAAGCTTGTCGAAATAGTTGGACATGTTCGTTGCCATGGCTGGCGGTAGCGCAACATCGTTGGTCGCCACGATCATCAAGCTCGGGGCTTTGATCCTGACTGCCTCGCCTCCTTTTTCGGCCAGCTCAAGCTCATCATCAAAGTTGATCCGGTGAGTCCGATACCAGTTCAGGGGTCCATGCATGCCGTGGCGTGCATACTCGTCGGCGTAGAAGTCAATCTCATCGGTGCTAAGCAACGGGCTCGGTCCCAGGTTGTCCAGGTTGTCAAAGAGGACACCCTCGGCGGTCGAAAAGCCCTTCTCGTTGTTCGAACCGCGGCCCAGATAGAGAGCATTCAGAAATGCGCGCAACTTGTCACGTCCCACAATGCGGGCTTCCACATCAGGCCCCGCCAGCTGTAGCTGGTACCGGAAGTTAGGCAAGATGGTTTCGACCAGCACCTCGGGCGGCACCCACTGGGCACGCGGGGGGCCGTAGGGCGTGCACACGCTGAAGACACCGCGCACGATTTCGGGATGCCACAGTGTCGTCTTCCATACAATGGCACCACCCCAGTCATGGCCACCGAGTATCACCTGCTCTCCGGGCGCGACGTGTGCCGCTAGCGCGGCCAGATCCGAGGCAATGTTCTTGTGAGAATACTCGGCGACCGCTTCGGGTGCATCAGTCCGTCCGTATCCCAGCATATCTGGGACAACGACGCGCAGGTTCTGTGCCAGAAGCGCCGGTACCTGATATCGCCACCCAAACGACAGGTCCGGCCAGCCGTGCACGAGGATGACGGTTGCGACGGGAGTAGACTCGGGGTTGGCGAGGAGGTAGTGCCTGCGAGCGTCAACTTGATGAGATCATGTCACCTAAATACCTCATTGAGGTACTCACCAGGTATTTCCTCGAATCTTGAGCGTCTGTCGCTCAGCCCGAGCGTCGTCAGGGGTGAGCTTGTCGACATCTGCCATGGTTCCGACTAAGACAAGCTCCAAAAGGGTGGTTTGCCTCACCCGAATGTAGGTATTGGTGGGTGCGATGCAGTGCGATGCCTGTTCCACGTTTCCTACCGAGGTGGTTATGGAGATGACTGGAACCAATGTGGTGGATATGGAGGTGGGGGATGAGAAATTTATCCGATAAAAAAACAGCAAAGACGCAAGTGACCCTCCAAACAAATGTATTGTCGTGAACACTGAGTTGGTTGCTAGTGTACAATCCAACCTCTGAAAGATTGTTAGCGTACGACTTGGTGAGTATTGAGGAGGGGTTTGTGCAACACATGAACAGCTGGGAAGCTGTTCTGTAGGGGGATAAGGTAGAATGTTTAGGCCTCAATTCCAATATTCAAGACCCCGAGATTTGCTCGCTAAGGTCTTGAACCTCTTCACTGAGGCCTCAAGTTTCCATCATCAACCCCTCAAAAATAGAAAAAGAATACCGGAGCAATTTTGGTCCACAGGCTGTAGCCAAGCCGTAAAGTACTACGCGAACAATCTTTCAGGGTTGGACTGTAAAGGCAGACAGACCTTGGGTTCAAAGTCGCGAAGAGCACGTGGAAGCGGGGTAGCTACCTCGGTGCTCGGTGCTCGTGTACGAATCGTGGCGATTAGACATACACACATCCAGGACAGCAATTGATGTAGTACAAATCCATATTCATCCGGCCTCTCCTCGGCGTGTTTCCATGAAACTTCTAAAAGGGTCTGATGAGGGGACAGGTGGGACTGTATCCCTTGGGCTGTTGTGAACTCTTGATGGACAGAAATAGTAACCAGCCGAGGCAGGGATAAGTTGATTTTACGTCATTGTAGAAGGGAATACCCCCCCGTTGTGAGTTGTGAGCAGTGACAACAACAGGACGTGGTAGCTTTGCTGGGGCAGAGCTTAGATCACTCAGCCTCATGCTCATCCAAATCCGACAGTGTTGCTCGCTTGGTAAGAATAAAAAATGTCAAGGTTATGTTAGATTTACGCCCTTCCTATCATGATCTAGTAGTGATCCAGCGGTCATAGCAACCGTAATTCACAAGCTTACCACCTCATTTTCTACGTCCTAGCGTGTTTAGTGTTACAACGCAATACCCGGGCTGCTCTGAGGAGAAAAAGACATCCGAGTGTTATCAGAGGCGCAGGGAAATGGAAACCTAACTAACTCGTGGGAAAAGAAAAGGGGTATCAAGCAAATTAGTAAAGAACGGTATCCTCCTCATCCTGAACCATTTCTTCCACATGCTCATCGTGCTCCTTATCTAGCGCCATCTTGTTTAATGATGTCGACGCCCGGCGGTTAGTATCAAGCACGAATTTGGGTGAACCAACCGTGTTTTCTGAGCGGCACGGTGAGCGCTGCACCCCAAGCTCACTGAGTTTCCTTTCTTTGCGCGCCTGGAATTCGTCGCGCTCTCTGGCGATGGTCTCATTTGCTGTGCGCACCTGGTCATCGATGGTGCGCTCTTGCGCTCTTGTAAGCTCCCAGGGTCGATAGTACTAAAACGCCAGAAAAATTAGCGCCCAAGCAACCATCAGGTCCCAGTGATCTTACCAGTTTCGGCTTGCTTCTTGTCTCTAGACTTCTTGCGAGCGTAAGTATGTTGGAATGTCGAGTATGCATCTAGTCGATGGTCAGCAAAGGCAAACCCTTTGCCCCAAGACAAAACGTACCACTTGTTCGTCGAACTTGATCTGCCCGATCATGCGGGCGCGTCTCACCCTCTCTAGCTTCTCAGTCCTGCGCTTGTCATCCTCGACTCTCTGCTGTTGGGCCTTTGCATGCTGCCGACGCTCAATCTCGAGTCTCTTTTTTTGGTGAGAGCTCGATGTGGTTTGACTCAGCGTGTTGAGTAAACCGCCGAACAAGCGTTTTCCTCTCTTCTTTTCTTCTTGACTGAAGTTCTGTGGACGACTGGCCGCGGAAACGACTGGTTTCTTAGCTTCGGGAGCTAATCTGTCGTGGGTTTCTGATTTCGGCTCCCTTTTGGGTGGGATAGTATCTACATCGGGATCTGCGTCTGCTTTTTTCCCCTCAGGATGTCGCTCAGCATCGGGAGTTCTGTCCTTGAATGCTTTTGAAAATGTTGGGGAAAGGCTCCTCCCCCTGTTTTTCGCGTCGCCGCCATTGATCTGGACGTCTCCTTCCTCCACCTTGATACGTTTGAAGTCCTCCTCCTCTTCCGGAAAGGGGGAGGCTTTCCGCTTTGACGCAGGGGGGTCGTTGTCTTCGGACATTGTCAACAGCAGTTGTCTCCCGAGGTTGGCCGGATCGATTTTGGGAGACTCGATGACGGGATTGAAACGGTGGTCAATTGAGAAAATACTGTCCCTGGCTGCTTTCAGCGAGCGTCCAACTCGGCGCAAAACAAATCGATCGGCAAAGCCGCAGTGTTTTGACTGCGGAGCAAACAACCAGGCCCGCAGCTGCAAGCCAGTCGCAAGCTCAAAAAGCTTAGCTGGCGTCTGGGCGGCGCTGAGCACAGACCATCACAAGGCTGGCGCAGTTGGAAAGACAGAAAGCGGTAGAAACGCCACACCAGCCGAGGCTGAACAATTCAGGCGCTCAGCCCGGAGAGTCGCCCCTATCAACCCCGACAATCACAGCCCCGACAAAACATCAGCGTTTCCTCCACCACCAAACACAGCAACATTCCCAATCTCAGCCACATTCCCAATCTCAGCCGGCGCAAAGTCTCACGAACCGATCGCGCCACCGAAAACGTTCGCCGCTTTCCAAACCCAACCAAATTTGCTAATCCTGACCATGTCCCGCCATCACCCGTAAGACCCTCCCCTTCTGTCCCCTCTCAGGCTAACTTCTGCCTCAGCGATCTTGTAATGTGCCGCAAACAAGCTGGCATCGCCATCGGCCGGCTCTGCGACAAATGCGACGGCAAATGTCCCGTCTGTGATTCCTACGTCCGGCCCACCACCCTCGTTCGCATCTGCGACGAGTGCAGTTTCGGCAACTACCAGAACAAGTGTGTTGTGTGCGGCGGTGAGGGCATCTCCGATGCCTTTTACTGCTTTGAGTGCACGCGGCTGGAGAAGGATCGAGATGGGTGTCCCAAAATCATAAACCTAGGCAGTTCGAGGACTGATGTATGTTTTGTCCTATTGTATGAGAGAAGAGAAACTGACAGAGTCGACAGTTATTTTACCAAAAAAAAAACAATCGGACGTACTAATACCGATCGATGCCACGGAATTGGGCGAGAAACGAAGCTTCATGCGCTCCGCGGCGTATATTGCACTATCCACTCTGCACTATTTGTATAGAGTTATTCTACCGACCCGAACAGGAAGGGCTTGGTCGGGTCCAGACAGACGGACAGGCATGCGGAGGGTCTGCAGTCCTAGCGCAGTCCTGTCCATCCTGAACTGCCCCTACTTGCGAGATGTCCGAACCCAGCCACGGCAAATTATCTTCGTTGGCGTGGTGACGTGTTCAAGATAGGAACAGGGTGACGGAATCCTAACGATCGAGGAGGACAGGGAAAAAAAGGTGTGCCCACCCCACCGCTGAGTTCCTTCCATAAACAGGCAGACAGGAAAACAAACCCGCTTGATATTTGTTCCATCATCAAAAGAGAAGTCACTAAGAGATTTCCCGTTCCATGCTATAGTTCGATCACCGAAGAGTGTCAGTGCGTGGGGCACTTTACAGCTTACCAGCTGCATTTCAAGCCGAGGGTGTCTTTCTACCTACGCAAAATGCAAAGATGTAAACCACATCTCTATATTGTGAAGTGTTCGGTTTTAAAACCCAAGGCCTTTGAGTTCTTGGTACTTGGGGAAATGCCGAATCCGACCCCAGGTTGCTGAGGGGATACCTACCTATTCACAGCTATTGAGCTGTAAGTACCATGCGAACAGTTTTTTAGTGGTTAACCGTAGTAAATTCAGATACCAATCTCATAAAGTCTCATCCATCCGTCCATCCATCATCCATCAATCCATACCGCGTATTTCGTCTTCTTTTTTTTTACGAACAGAGGTATCATGAAGGCTAATTCACCCATAACTCTACTCTCTCATGATGACTTTGGCATTGTTGGTTTGGATTCCTCCGCAAAATCAACTGAGCCCCCCCC
>Ga0247760_1001859_pt1 | contig 17901 bp, 18 predicted proteins | sample UWRJL171409R4_FD_179936 | JGI IMG/M metagenome (GOLD analysis project Ga0247760, IMG submission 179936) | Plant litter microbial communities from Arlington Agricultural Research Station in Wisconsin, United States - UWRJ-L171-409R-4 | ecosystem: Environmental > Terrestrial > Plant litter >... | reverse complement strand
CTCTCTGTGCTTCCCAGTTCACAATAAATCCCTTCTCAACAGGGCGGCGGAAGGCAATTTCCCCAAAATCCTTGCATTTGTCTAACTCGGAGCCGACATAGATTTTCTTGTGGCGGTCGCGCGCGATGCAGTTGGGAATGACGCGGGGTTGGTCCGTTTTGTCTACCGTCACAAAACCCGCTTTAATCGTATTGGCGCCATTGTCGAGAACCAGAGTCCTGGACGGCGGCGTCGGCCCTGAGAGTCGCGATTTTTTGGGACCGGCCATATCGACCTGAACTTGGGCGAAACGGGAGCGTTGTGGACAAGTTGAAGCCCTGGAGCGGCGTAAAAGGACCCAAAAAATGATGGTTGCACATCGGCCCGTTCCGAGCATCCTTCGGCACCTCCCCACAGCGATAAGCAACGATAAGGCCGCTGCACTAGTGTAATGCTGGGCCCCTGCCTAGCAAAGTTACTTGGTTTGGCTATCCGGACAATTCTTCGCGCCCGACACACCGGACAAGGTCATCTTGCCCCTGTTGAGACGACAGCTAAGCCGCAGACTGTCAGCAGTTTGATTACTCGACAGTCTACAATGTGTCGCCATAAAATGGGGCTTGCCCCGTTGCGGCGGCAGAAATGTCGTGTTTCTTGTGCAACCCGACTCCTCCGTCTTGATCGCCGCAACTCGCTCCGGACTTGATTTCATTTCGCAATATTTTTTTGGACAGTTTTGTTTCATTCGATAGCTCGTCCTTATCATGTTCTTCAGCTTCTGGAATCAGTGGACTCAGTTCTACCCCCCTCCTCCAAAGTTCACCGATGCTGATGTCAGCTCGCAAGAAGGCCGGGTCTTCTTGGTTACCGGAGGGAATGCCGGCATTGGTTTCCACCTCTGCAAGTTCTTGTATGCCACGGGAGCCACGGTGTACATGGCGTCAAGGTCTCAGGCAAGTCAATTTTGCTTTTAGCAACCTTGGACTGTTGTCCCACTCTGGGTTTTATCTGACCCTTGAGCAGGAAAAAGCGGAAAAAGCGATTGAGGAGATTGTGTCAGCCTCCGACAAAAAGGGTCGTGGCGTGCTCAAATTCCTTCAGTTTGATCTTCTGGATCTCAAAAGCGTCAAAGCCGCTGCCGAAGCCTTTGCCGCCCAGGAAACACGCCTCGATGTGCTTTGGAACAATGCGGGATTCGGCGGGTCATCCCAGGAGCCCGGGGCCAAAACTGCCCAGGGTCTCAACACTTATCTAGGTGCCCATTGCGTAGCACATTTGTTCCTTGCCGAGTTGCTTCTTCCGCAGCTCCGGGCTGCCGCAGAATGTCAGCCTGCCGGATCTGTCCGGGTCATCTGGTGTTCCAGCCATTTGGCCGAGCTCATTGCTCCCAAGGGTGGCGTCGACATGGAACTTGTTGACGGTACAGGCAATGGGGTTCGTGATTACGCCATTTCCAAGGCCGGGAACTGGATCCTGGGCCTCGAATATGCAAGGAGAAGGGGGAATGACGCCAAAGTTCCGATATTGAGTTTGACACAGAACCCTGGCAATGCAAATACCAATGCACTCGCCGGCTCTCCCCGACTCATCCATCTCATCTGGAAGACCTTGATATTGCATGACCCAAAGCTGGCCGCCTATACTGAGCTGTACGCGGGACTGTCACCAGAGCTGACCATGGAGAATCAAGGTGATTATATCATGCCATGGGGTCGGGTTCAGGAAAAGACGCCTCGGCAAGATTTCTTTGATGCAGCCAAACCAGTAAACGAGGGTGGACAGGGCTTGGGAGCCAAGTTTTGGGACTGGTGTGAGGAACAGTGGAAAGGGATCTAGACGGGTCAAGAATCAAACGAGCGTGATGATATATCAACGCGGCTATCTGAGACGAATCTAGGCTCACAGAATTTCCTCTTTCGCTTGTAGTCCTGAGCTTTCCCTAATTCTCCCCTGAGCTAGGTGGTCGATCCCATACACCGCCGCTGCAAAGCTTCCGAAGCCCGTTTTCAGTCCCCCGACTAAGGCTTCCTTTTCAATGTCCACCTAAGAAACTGCTCCTCGGAGTTTGCAAACCTAGCAGAACTGCTCCCACCTTAGCTCTTCGTCAGGCCCTATGGTTCGATTTGGCGCTCGACGATAGCATGTACGTAGGTGCCCTTCAATGCTCAGCTCGAAAGCGTTCGAGCTGGAGTCCTTTCCCTCAGTGCTACAGCAGCCCATCCATTCCATAAATGGATGAAGAAGGGGATTCATCCTCCGTGACTTTCTTTCAAGCGTACCTACCTACCTAGTGAAAGGGAGGTGACCGAACATCTGGGGGTGTTCCAGTTGGGCGACTGGACCATGATGGCCGACAGGTCATCCATCGATAGAACGCTTCGGTGTCGTGCATGTGGTCAACCAATGCGAGGAAATGAAGCGTTCGGTTGTGTAAGTAGTCAGATGCCTCCGCAACTGGTAGCAGTCTTGGCCGTCGGCCGCACAGTGGAGACGCTTGGTTAGGTTAGCTAGGTTAGGCACCTAGGTAGGTAGGTAGGTACACGGAATTGTGTGCCGACGGCCCCCTTCCATGGTTCTGAGGGGTCTGTCTGACGTTGCAATCCGTAGCTCGAAAAGGTCTTGTGTTTCAATTTATAATGTCCCTCGTTCACGTCAAATGATGGTTCGGATTACAGTCGCGGCATTCAATGATGAGGCTCAGGCCAGGGAAAAATAACGGCAAACCCGGTTGTCGGTATGGGGAAACCCCTGGTTCGGGCCCCAGCACCTGCACAGCGGAGCCTTGCTAATATAACACGATGGAGTCTCGACGTGGCATCGCTCATCGGAGCACCTCCTCCATTTAGCCGTTGGCGACCAGACCTTGCCGACCGAACAACAATACAACTCTCAGCCTTCCGGCTACTACTGTGGCCCTGGTTTCGATACCCAATACGTCCGATCTCTATGTTCCGCATCGCTACCTAAACTCTGGGACGGCAAATCGCCCGGCAAGTCTCACATGTGCAATGTCAGAGTTGGTAAACATGTCAATATCAATACAACACAGTGTGTGCAATTCAAGTGCGCGAAGAAGTGATAAAAACAAGTCAGACCTGAGCTTCAATGGGCAAAGTCGTCCCCTTCCGATTTCCTGCATGTAGTTAGCTTGGTCCGCACGAGCACCCTCACTCGGTCAGCCCCTTCTGCTTTTGTCAACCGGACTGTAACGTCCGGGGGTCGTGGCGTATATATATCAATCAGCTTCTCTTCTCCACGACTCCCTAAGCTCTCTGCCCACCCATCGTGTCCTCCAGTCACGTTTCCACGATGTCTTCAGCCACGATCCTTTCTCTTGCCCTCCAGTTCTTGGTGGGCAGTGCCCTTGCCCAGCAGGCTCCTCTCTGGGGACAATGCGGTGGAAATGGATGGACGGGGCCGACAGTCTGCGCGGCTGGGAGCTGCTGCTCTACCCAGAATGCCTGGTATGCCCAATGTACGCCGGGCTCGGGATGCCCTGGTAGCGGCAGTGGCCCGACGACCATGACGAGTTTGCCCACCGGGCCCGCCATCACCACGCCGTCGACGACTGCCCAGGCGACGGCCACGGCGGCTCCTATCACCCCGGCACGTCTCCAGCAGGTGTCGGGCTTCGGCAGCAACCCGACGGGGACCCAGATGTTCATCTACGTGCCGAACAGGCTCGCGGCCAACCCGGCTATTGTCGTGGCAGTAAGTTTCCAGTTTGGCGCAAATCAATGGGATTATGAGCAATTTGAATGTTACTGACCCGCATCCAGCTCCACCCTTGCGGCGGCTCGGCCCAGCAGTTCTACTCGAGCTTCAACCTGCCATCGTACGCCGACAGCAACGGCTTCATCGTCATCTACCCGCAGACGACGGCGTACAGCAACTGCTGGGACGTCAACAACGCCGGATCCCTGACCCACGGCGGGTCGGGAGACGCGACGGGTGTTATTAGTATGGTCAGCTACACGCTCAACCGGTTCAGCGGCGACAAGAACAAGGTTTTTGTCATGGGCGCGTCGTCGGGCGCCATGATGACCAACGTCATGGTCGGGTCGTACCCGGACGTCTTCGATGCTGGCGCGGCTTACTCGGGCGCGGCCTTTGCCTGCTTCGCCGGCAGCAACTCCCCGCCTACACCCATGGGGTCCAACCAGACGTGCGCGCAGGGCCTGCAGCACACGCCCCAGAGGTGGGCCGACTACGTGCGCAACGCCTATCCCAGCTATACCGGCAAGCGCCCGCGCATGCAGGTCATCCACGGCCTGGGCGACACCCTGGTCCGCCCTCAGTGTGGCTACGAGCAGCTCAAACAGTGGTCGACCGTGTTGGGCTTGTCCAACACCAACAACGTCACGGGTGGCGCCGTGCCCATGGGCTCGCAGTACACCCAGATCAACTATGGCGACGGCTCGCAACTGGTCGGATACTTTGGCCAGGGCGTCGGTCACTACGCACCCCCGAACGCCCAGGTCATGCTCAGATTCTTTGGCCTCATCTGAGCCGCACCTGCTTCCACGCCAAGAGGATAGGGGGGAGCCTTTCAGTTGTACATAGTTGTGTACCTAGGTACCTAGGTTAGGTTAGGTACTATGAATCACATGGTTAATTGGTGACAACACACAAGCTGGACTTACCGAGCCGTTGAGACATAACATAATTAAAGCGGACCTAAATGAGCCCGACTTTGTTTGTCGTTCACATAGGCACCTAGGTAGGTACGAATGCCAAGCCTCCGCCGTATTTCGCATTCACGGGTCGCTGATCGACACACAAGCAGGGTGAACCTGCCAATCAGTGGCGTCCAAGAATTTGACTGCCTCCGCATTCCTCGGGTCGGATCCAAGACAAGACAAGGGGAGAGAGACCAATCATGACGAGCTCTTCGCTGTCAGTCTTGATATCTAGGTATTCATGATGAGAAGGTTTGGCTGTTTTTGCGCATATATAAGGTGTAAGTTGCGATGCACAAGTTATCTATCAAAACAAATGAAAAATTTGAACAAAGTCTCTTCCATTGAAGCTAATCTTCGAAGGTTCTAAAAACAATGAAAGCCCTTCAGTTTTTTCTCTGTGCTCTCCCCGCCGTCACGGCCCTGCTAGAATGCCACTCGGAGCCCGTCCTCCCCCTTCCCCGCAACCTCGGCCAGTCAGCAACATTCAAGGCCGCCCTCGATGGTCTTGCCAATAAGCTTGATGCCGCCGTGCGTGGTGAGATCAAAGCTGGTTGGGATATCAACAACATCTCCCTGTCCATTGGAATCATCGGCCTCGACCAGGATGAGCCGGGTCTTCCTGTCTGGGAATACCACCATCTAGCGAAGGGCAATGTGAACGGGACTAAGAACCTGGATCGCCATTCGCAGTATCTCATTGGGTCGGTGTCCAAGGTTATTACTGACGCGATGCTCTTGCGGAGTGGCGTGGATTTGGATAGGCCGATTACCGACTTCTTGCCAGAGTTGAGGAGTGTGAATAATATGAATGGCTCATCGTTGATTCGGATTCGGTGGGAGGATATCACACTGCGGGCATTGGCGGGACAGATGGCAGGGATTCCTACAAACTGTGAGTTTTTCTTGGGGGGTCAAGTTTGTTGTTGGATGTATTTGACTAACTGTTGTAGATGGATTTTCGGTTTGTTTACTCTTCTTTCTACTCCGTTTTTCCTCACTTCAATCTCGATTGTCACTAGATCACCAGATACCATCCTCCCTCGGTTGGTTCTAACACAAACTCAGGAATACCACTACATCAAATTCTTCTTTGAATACCTCGGCTTTCCCCGCCTCAACGATACTGCCTTTCCCTCTTGCGGAGTGATTGGTCTTAACCCAGGTTGCACCCAACAACGTAATCTCTTCTCCCCTCCTCAAGTCCTCTCTCTCAGTTCGTCTCCTAACTAACTAACCCCTTTTTTCAAAACAGAACTTCTTACCAACCTCCTCACCGTCAACCCTACCGCCTCCTCCTTCACCCACCCGGTTTACTCCAACATCGCCTTCGTGCTCGCCTCGTACGCCCTAACCGCTCACACTTCACAACCCTACCCCTCCCTTCTCGCGTCATTAATAACCACCCCGTTAAACCTCTCCTCCACGTTTCCCGCCCCCGGAAATTCTTCACTCGCAGTGATCCCCCCCACGCCTAACAACTGGGGTTCTTCCTATGGAGACAACGTCCCAGCGGGCGGCTTAGTCTCTACCCTCTCGGACCTATCCTCATTTGTCCATGCAATCCTTACGGCGAATCCATCGCTGGGTTTAACAAAAAGCCAACTTGAGGCATGGAAAAAACCTCATGCGTTTACCGGGTCACAGTATAGTTTTGTGGGAATGCCCTGGGAGATCTTCCGTCCTCCGCCAGAGGCACTTTTCCCCTTCTCAGACGAGGAGGAGAGAGACGAGTACGGGAGAGGGGAGGGGAGAGGACATACCGTGACAATTCTCTCCAAAGGGGGCGGTGCATATGGATATCATGCCCATGTTGCGTTGATAGAAGAATATGGGGTGGGGATTGCAGTGCTTACGGCGGGAGGGGAGAATGCAGTCATGGTAGTGGTGAATGCGCTGTTGAGTGTCGTGGTGCCAGCCCTTGATAAAGTGGCCAGGGAGCAGGTGAGAGAAGAATACGTGGGAGGATATTTCGGCAAGGAAAGAGACGGGGTGCATGTCAATGCTACGGTGGAGTTGGATGGGCTGTCGTTGAAGCTGACGGGGCTGGGCAGGAATGGGAGTGATATCCTCGCGGGTCTGGGGGAGCTGTGGAATGTCACCGTGGCGGGTTTCTTGCCTAGTAGGCTGACGGGGGTGTATAGGATCTACCCGGCTGAGGTGGAAAGGAGGGAGACGCTGCCCGGGGGAGGGGAGGTGGTTTTGGAGGATTGGAGGTTTCAGTGGGATATTGAGTTCGACATGAAGTCGGACCTCCCGGGCAGTCAGCTGAGTGGTAAGGATTGTCTTAGCTGGACCCTCACGGACTGGATGCATTACGGGAGCGAGCCGATTGACCGGGTAGTGTTTGTAAAGGACGCAAAGACTGGGAATGTGCTGGGCTTGGATGTCCCCTTTCTTCGGACCGGGGTCATGGGCAAGGCGAAGCTGAAGAGGCAGGCTTGAAGTCCGAACTGGTGATAGGATTCTGTTCCTGTCATGATTATACATGATCCACCCATTACCTGCGCCGATGCTAAAGTAACAATACAGTATTAGCCCAACCAGGCCCATATACCATCCAAATACCCGACCCTTAAACCCCGCGCTTGCTGATGCCGTACAAACCAAAAGTGCCCAGATAATGACCATTATACAGTATGCTGCAGGCTTGACCCCGTTCCCAACCACAGACGCTACCCAATCGACCGAGTCGTGGCGATACATCCTAGATCGCTTGTCCGGATCGAGGCTGCGTCAGTACTTATCCTTGGCGCCTCAACCAAGTTAACATTTACACGGACCGTGTCCTTCTTATCCATCTCCGGTGGTTGCAGCAGGCTCCCTGAAGGCGGCAACGCTGTCGACAGCCTCGGTTTCGAATCCAGGTCGTCAGGTCCAGCCTCGAGATCTCTCAGCATCATATCAGCCCTCTCACTCTGGCCAGGAATCTCAATCCAGGAGTCATGTCGTGCTGGTGACAGTGGATTGCGGGATGGTTTAGACCCGATCGTGAGCGGCGGTCCGCTACTGGCAAAACTCGGGTCATCTGATGACATGCGTGAATCGAGCAGACCGGGAAGCACTTTGGTGACCAGCGGCTTAAAGGTCATTACACACGAGACGACGATGGCAATATTGATCTCAATAATCGTCCAGTACGTCAGATCGGTGCCGTTATACGTCCAATCCGGATCGAACTCGTCTTTCTCCTCAACGAGGATCACAAGACGGACGATAGCGACGCCCACCGTACTAAAATCATGGTCAGGACCTTGTGGAAGCGGAGCTGGAGCAGAGCTATCAGCTTACAAGACACCGACGAGAAAAATGCCCATGACCGCGAGCTTCTGGCGCCGCGGAAGCTTCAGTGGCAGGATGATGGGTATGGGCAGTAAAAAGATCAGAATATCCGTCCCAACCGCGAACCTACGACTGTGAGTAAGAGGAGGGGAGGAGGAGGAGGAGGAGGCATACCCCGTGACAGCCCACCATATATCCTGGCTAGTCGTATATGTCGCGACAATGGTCGAGTCCCACGTTGCAGCAAGCGGGATCGTGTTCGTGACAACCGTGATAAAAGCCCAGACATTCGAAAAGACGACAACAGACAAGACGACGTAGCAAGCTCTCCGAGCCCACTCGAGTGTGAAGATGGTGAGGTAGAGCAGGCAGATGGAGATCTTGGAAAATGATAGCGTCATCTGGTAACATAGTACTGACCACCACCAAGCCTAAGCCATGGGTCAGCATCTCGCGGCAGACAAGAGGACGGAAGGGTCGCGTACATGTAGCAGTGAGGGGAACTCCTTTGGAACATCAATGTCCCAGACATGCTTACCCATGCCATGTCGTGTCTCTGTTCCGCGGTGAGAATCTGCGCAAGGCCACACGGGACATGTCAAAGACAAACCTCTGTAGATAGCTCCAGATAATCCTCCTGCAAAGATCTACGCCAAGTCAGTCAGAGACGACAAGAGTCCAGTGAGCAGTTGAGCATACCACTGCAACGGCGATGCACCAATCTGACGGCCCAAGAGTGCGAACGATTCGAGCGCGGGTGTAGAACCTCAGCAGAACAAAAACCACAGTGAGGGACCAAGTCGTGAAGGCCGCAATGACGATTCGTGGCCCGGTATCAGGGATAGGCTCCGGTGATGGAGGATGAAGAGGCCCATCGGCCATCGACGAAGTCATGCCGTTGGTATTCGCATCGGTTGAGTTGTGGATCGGCCAAGAAGCCTACAGTCAAGACAAGGAGAGAGGGGGCAAGTCGTCAGCCCAGCAAGACGCCAAACTCGTCAGACCAAAAGCGTACTCGGAAGCTCCCGCGCCAGGTGGATGCGCCCAGGTGGATATAAACGGGCGGCGTTACGATGTAGTCAAGCAAGTTCCGGCTCCATGGCGGGATGATGCTGAGTTATGGAGCCCGGCATCTTCAATTCAAGACCACCAGGGACGAAGGGAGTGCCAGCGATTCCCGCGTGTCTGTGCTGACCTGCCATCAACCATGGTTCCTGCGGATTGGTGGCGTCAGGGAGTCACATCCGCGTTCCAACTCGGGGCAGGAATCCAGGACACACGACGGGGGAGGGATCCGTTGAGCGCCGGTTGGCTCATCCGACAACTACACTAGCCTCGTCCAGGCCCTGTTCCAGGGCCCAAAATGAGCAGAGCGTGGGGGATCAGCACATAGATCTGGGCTCCCATAACTCGACTGACAGCCGTGACAGTTTTACTGCGTCTCGTTCCCTTGATCTCAGTTGGGATGGGACCTCGGCGAGCATTTAATGGGAACGCAGAGTGCGGTCATCTCGCTACCTCAAGAGAGCGTTTCGCGTCGCTTGCTCACACCGGTCCCGGCGGTCCATCTCTGCGGCCAGCCGTCTTGTTGGGCGGTCTCATTGGGGGCTGGGATGGTCGCGGGACCGATTGCCGCTGAACGATTGGTCTTTTCTCCCACCCGCGAAGGTTACATTCGGTCTGCGTTTTTTCTCACAGAGTCCGAGCGCAACTTCGCCCATCGCTTCATCATCGATGCACGACAGGGTACTGTTGGGCTTGGTTGCACAAGCAGCCTTGCTCAGTTGGCTGTTTGCGGCATCTGCAGAAAGCGGAAATTTCGAGGCCCTCGGGCGACTTTGTCCCGTAATGTCTCGACCAGGATGTTCGGCTGCCAAACCCCTGGAGATCTCCGAACCATGTCGATCTGATGACCCGGGCATTGAGGGTCAATAATGAATATTTGCTCGTTAAGATTACCGGCGCCAAGTTTAAAGAAGCAGCAGCCCCGTAATTTAGCGACCATCGCCAGACACACACGTCACCTGATACTAAAATCCAACTGTCCAAGTGTAAAAAGGAGGGCCGTTCCTTCGAACCGAGCAAGTCGACAAGCTGGGATGTCCCGGTTCCATTCCGCGTGCTGGAGTGAGTTGGTAGCTTTGCTTGACTCGAGGCTGTGTGTTGTCCCGTAGCTCTGGAGCTTCTGCGAGCCGAGACGTGAAGTTGCATGAATGTCTGGGCCGGGACCTCCTGTCATAACAGCGGCATGGCCTGCTAACAGTCGATCGGGAAGGGATTTATTTATCCAAAATAGAAATGCTTTCTGTTCCTGGAATATGTCCCGCGACGAACCGAATTGCCGGGTCGTTCAGTGTCAATTGAGCGTGGCAGCAATGGGGAGAGGTGTCGGACCGATACCCTGGCGATGGTTGGCCATTGGCCGTGGAGCGAACGGAGTAGCATTCCAGGGGTCAGTTGCCTACTGCGGAGTGGTGAACTGCCATCCCACCCCTCGTCAACGACAAGAACCATCATCCTAGCAATATTGGCTTCTCAACTCAGCCGTCTGCAACACGGGAGGTACGTGCCCAGTGCGACTGGAATCGAGAGAGGCTTCGTGAATAAGACCATCTCCTGCGGCCTACATCCTGTTGTGTCACCACACTAGATGGTTTCTCAGGAATGTCGGAGACATTTCGAAGCAGGGGCGATTTGAGAGTGTCGTCGACAGGGACATCCACATGGTCGCGATTTGCAATGGAGTTGGAAAAGCTAGAGCCGCACCAGGATTGCACAGGCTAGGTTTCACAGGGCTGCGGCCTGTCAGTTAGCGACGGCAGTGCCCGGCCCCCGGCACAAGTTTGAGCGCCGCAGCGGCGTGGACTGGTCATTGTGGGGTTGGATTGGACCCCACCAAAGTTTTCTGTCACTTGCTTGATCGATCGCGGGGCGAGCTCCATCAACTTCAACAGCGAATTTTTGGCCGTTTCCTCTCCGCAGTTACGAAAATACGAATACTCACCTATCATTCGAGCCACACAGTCAACATATCGTACTCCGAAAAACGATGGCAAGCTCCATCTTCAGCGATGAGGACAGACCCTCGACATCGTCAGAGCAGAACATCAACGACAGCGACGATCCCATTGTCGCAACATACAAGGTTTTCTTCAAGCCAAAAATGCCAGATGACCGAGAGCTACTCATCCTGCAATATATGGCCAGGGTGTCACAAGATCCACAGTCCCTCCGTCTGCCTCGTGTGTTGGAGCTACGCAACAAACCCCAGACGGGGGTTGTAGAGGTGGATCTACCAATAGATGCGTCTTCGCCGGCATATGACCAGGCGAAAGGGATGAAATGGGGCAAGGTGCTGCAAGATACAATGGAGGCCAAAAAAGGCGGCAGTTTGGGTCTTGCGGGTGGCTTTGGCGTTGGCGCTGCGGTGTCTCGTGGACCATCTGGCCGGAGAGGAGCAAACGATGAAAACCCTCCGCCGTTGTCATTTCAGGAGGCCCTAAGACAGGAAAAGGTGCTACGGACACAGACATTAGTGGGCACGCGCACGTCTGCGGGCCCAACGAATTACATGATTGGGGCGTTCCAGGGGAGTGAGTTGCTCGTGTATATCCTCTGCGGTCGAAGGGAGCGTATCCACTAACGGCTCTCTCCCCAGACAACATTCACTTGACTCCGGTATCTTCGTTCGTTCAGCTCCGACCCCATGCTCGTCACATCGATGCCGCGGCCGAACAGGAAAAACTCTCTCGTCCCGCGCCGGCGGGTGCTGCAGGAGCAGATAAGAATACCGGCCGAGCTATCCACATGACACTTAAAGCTGCTATGGACGATGGCGGCGTGACCGCTGAGACTATGGGAGATAGGTTACGATCGGTTCAGTCTGAGCCTTTTCGTCAGATGGAGTGGTTTCACGACGAGACTGAGGCTGCTTGGGCGGCATACCAGGAGAATTTACTCATACATCCCCGAGACGCTCCCTCGACCGAAGCTTCAGAAGGGAAGGGCAAACAGCCTGCAACGGAGATCAGCGGAGAATCCAACACTGCCAGCGACCCTAAGCTTGTTGAGAAAGTGGCCTGGTTTACAACGGACTGGACTGAAGAGAACTATCTGCGAAAAATGCACAAAATTGGACCTAACGACCCAAAGCCGGGAGAGGAGGCAGTGACGGAGGCTGTACAAACGAAGGCGCTGTCATCAAAAGGCAAAGGCAAGGCGCCTGTGCCAAGCTCGTTGACTCAAGAGTCGGAGAGGGCCGGGGAACCTGAGGAGCCTCAGAAGCGACCTGGTCGGTCCGCAAAAGGCGCAACAACCGCCTCGGCCGCGGTGCCTAAGAGAGGGGGAAGAGCAAGGTCATCTGGGCGTGGCACTGGGTCTGGTCCGCCTGATGCCATGCAAATCGACTAAGCGATGATGGGGCCCGTCGGGGCGCCACTGGTTATAACGGTCTCTAGGAAGTTGGACGTCATATCGTCTGGCTTGTATCTGTAACACACCTGGCTTGTATCTATAACACAGGTACATACTCTATGCCTTGAGGCCACGGCTAAGACCTCAATGGCACACGTGCAACTAATGCTCTCATTTTCATCCTGACAACCCGCCAGCCTTGGTCCATTGCTCCACGTTTATCGCTGCAAGCAAGTGGTTCCTCGACAAATATGGCTTATTTCAGGAGCGACACTCCCGTGGTTCCTCTGAATGATATGGCATCTTCAGTACTGGGATGTGTCATTGAGAGGCGTCGTGTACAATCCAACCCTTGAAAAACATTAGTATGCCTACATAGATGTGATGCTGGTGGCGGTTCGGATTTCCGAGAAATGCTTTTCTCAACTGAGCCCTTTATACTTCAGATATATGGCTTCCATCTTTCGCATTGTATCCAGGTGCGAAAGGACCATACCCTTGAACCACAGCTGCTAAGCTGTGAAATACCACGCGGACAACCTTTCAGGGCCTGAACTGCATTCGTGTAAACCGTTCTCCAAGACCATAACCCGTGGATGTGCACGTCAGGGGCATTCTCCTCGGTCCTCAAACAGGCCATCAAGGTTATGCTGAACGGCTTTGAACCCGATGCTTCCCACTTCAAGTATCTCGCTGCTGTTGACTTGATTACGCGCGGTTCTAATCTACAAATAATACAAGTCCAAACCATATACCGCTAAACGGGTGCAGCTGAGAACAGTGAGAGCAACGCGCCTCTTTCGCCATGCTATAACCCTCGGATAATTCTTCTGGCGATGAGGTGCGCTATTAATTCAGGATACCGGAACTTAGGTCATTCATTACCCCATATCGTCAAATGAGCAACGTAACTTTTTTTTTTTATAAATCCAGGACTCCATCCCCGCCCGAGCGCGGCCCTCCAATTCGGATAACCTGAGGGAAACCGTCATTACTGCAAAAGTTCGACATCCAAGCCGATTGAACGCATAAACAGGTTGACGTTTTGAAGACGCTGTGCAGCGAGGTCGTGGGGTAGCGTTTTGGAAAGAGCTACCGTATCCATGACGCGGTCCTTGACAGCGAGCACAAGCCGCTGCTGCTGATCGGGACTGGCACCAATGCCGATGGCGGCAAGGAGCTGCCACACATACATATCGTCACCGGTACTAACGGTGCCGGGGAACATCTGAGGGAGGTTGGGCTCAAGGAGGTTGAAGAACTGCGTATATGTAGCATCCCTAGAGAATGTTAGCTGGCAAAGGAAACCTTGCAATCCAAGTGACTTACCAGGTGCGCCAAGCCTGCTCGTTTCCTGCGCCGCTGTGCTTGATAATCTCAGCACGGCTGAGGATTATTGTAAGCATAGAGGCGCCAATTCTGCTCTTGGCGATGATGTCAACGTTGCGGGTGCACACGAGACCGAGAACACCTCCCACCAAGTCGAGGTCCAGCTCATTCATGAAATTAAATATAGTTGACATGACGGTAATTGAGAAAAGCTCGACATCCTCGCGCATGAGAGCGTTCAACTGCATCTCGCCAGTTGTCACTTGGGCGCCCCGAACAACATCCAAGTTGTCAAGGTTGACAACAATCAGCGTGAGAATAGTCGTCCGCTGCTCGGGAGTGGCATGGCGGAATATTCTGTCCATAGCTTTCTTGCCCTTGCCATACGACAGGAGGGCGATGAACGGGTGAACGCTGCCATTTTCGGGGTGGTCATGGACACGCAGAGCTTGCCAGAGTTGCTGATTGAGGCCTTGTGCAACGGTGTTCCATGCCAAAAGTCTGTTGATACCTTCGGTGTCAGCGTCACTGGTGGGAGGGGGCGGCATTGTTCGGTCGTGGTCTTCCATCTTCATAAGCGTAGTGTAGACAAGTTCGATAGTGCGTAGCTCGCTCTTGCTGTCCCTACCAGTAAGCGCATGCAAATTTTTATGAGCGCTACCGGGACGATGGGTATCGCTGGAGTTGTCAGTGCGCTTGATGTTGAGCAGAGGCTTCGGTGTCTTCGCGTTGCTGAATGAGATCTTGCCTAAGCTGCCTTCAATTACAAGCTGCTTGTTTTTTGGCTTGTTCTTCGCGGCTTCGACAGCCCGTTGGACCTGCTGTTCCATTCTCTGCATATGGTTCTCGGGCCCCCGGTTATGGCGTCGGAACCCCCCAAGTCGGCTGCCAGTCTGGAACAAATACGTCTGAGCGAAGTTGTTCAGCGGTTGGTTAGGGTTTTGTCGCTGGCCGCCTTGGATTTGGCTATGAACCTGATAGTAAAAATCCTCGTTCAGAGATTCATCTGTTCCGTGTTCATTTGGGTTCCCAGTAGCAGCAACTAACTGCTGGAGCTGAATACGAGTGACAAAGTTCTTGTCCTGGGGAGTCATGATGCCGTTGTCGCGGGACATGAGATAAATCTTATGGTTGCGTTTCGCTCGTTTTGCCTCCTGCTCCATATAAGCAGCTTTCTCTTCCTCAGACATTTGGGAGAGTTGCGATGTCTGCCCGACAAGTTGTGGCTGGCGTGAGAAAGACCCTTGAGGTCTGTGAGTAGGATGCATCGGGTGACTAGCGGTGACCGGAGGGGAAGGATGGGGATGCCCACCCAGCCGCGCCGCATCACCAGAGAGCCGATTGGGATTCTGAAGAATCTGTGTAGGTTGAATTTGCGAGGGCTGGATTGGAGCCGTGGGCTGAGGTGGACGCTGGTGCGTGACCGGTTGAACATGCTGGGGGGAATGTGGCTGGGCTGGCGGCGCATGCTTGGATTGTGGCCGCTGCAGAATAGTAACAGGGTGACCGTGGCTGGGATGACGTGGCTGCTCAAGAGGTCGCGGGGGCTCTTGGTTAATAGGACCTTGAGATTGAGGCGGTTGGACGAACTGAGCGAACTGATAGCCCTGATCATACTGTAGCGGCGGTAAGGCCTGAGCCTGAGGAGCTGGCGACGGGCTGGCTTGCTGAATGGTCTTCTTTGCCTGAGCTCGCATTTGAGCCTCGACCTCCTCGAGACTCAATACCTTGCGGCTTGTGGAAGCAGAAGTTACAGCGGAAGCCGCGGCAGCAGGCTGGGCAGGGGGTGGCTGCTGTTTCTTCGGCGCGACGCCCCACAAAGCTGCATCGACTTGAAGCTCGCCGACCGGTTCTTGACTGTACTTCTCATATCCAGTCCGGGCTGGCTTGTAGGACGTGGATGGCTGGGCATAGCCATAAGATGAGGTCGCGCTAGGGCCGCGGGTGGACGGAAGAGAAGCTGCAGGCTGATCGGTAGGCTGCGCCGCCCTAGTGATAGGGGCCTGACGGTTGAAACGGACATGCTCTTCCTCGATAGCATTTGCAACTTTTGCGGTCTGGCCGAAGAAATCGAAGTCTTTGCCAACGGGGGCCGCCGTGATATTGCTATCTCCGAACGTGTCATCGTTGAAGACGTCATCAGTCTCGTCAAGCTGATCGCCTAGCCCATCGTATGTATCTTCGAATTCGAGAGCATCGCCATCGTCTTGCAACTTCGAGAGGCCGGCAAAGGGATCGCGGGCTTGCGAAAAGCCAGCGCCAACAACGTTGGGCTCGAACCCGAAAAACGACATTGCTAAGTTGACAGTAATTCGATACGGTTACTGTAATACAAGTGTCAACGTAAGTCCACTTTCTCTTTCCAGGTGTGTTCAGGTGTGACGGAGTGGCCAGGGCAGAAGGCCGCAACCGGGGGTAGCTCGAAGTTGGAGGGGTGCCAAGAGAATCCCTCGGTGGATTCTCATGAACGAGGTCATCGGATTAGAAAGCTGCAGGTGTACCGAGGCCATTGATTGCGATCGCGAAAGCGGGTGAGGTCTCTCAAGGCCGGGCCATCCTTCGAAGCGCCCAGATCTGCAACAGGGAGACGATGCAGGGAGGAGACCTTATGAAATCCGGGCAGAGGTGGCAATCTGGCCCGCACAGACAGAGACTCTGGCGAAGGTGCTCAAGAAATCGGCGGGGATGCGTGCATTGGCGACGGCTTCTTGGAAACCGGAAAAGCAGGGGAAGAAACACTTACAGCGAGGAAGGTGTGAATACTGGGTCGGTTGGGCCGGGCAAGTCTCATGATGATGCGATGCGGTCCAACAAGGCTGAACTTGTCAAGGCAAAACTGCGATCGAAGATCGGCCACGGCAGCTGGAAGTGGGGTTGCCGGAGGCAAAAAGACGAGGTAAGAAGAGGAATGGCGTGGCAATAATCAAGATCTCGCCCGCCAAAGGGAACGAAACACGACAAAAGGGAAAAGCGAGGGTGTCGCAAACTGTCTCTTCTCCGCGCTCTGTGGGTCAATTGAGATGGCGACCCGATCGACGGAAGTGGGATGCCCTGGAGGTTTATCCGACGCGCCAATCGGAGGGGGGGTTCGGATTATCTTTCAGAGGGTAACTGCCAACAAGTGGCGCTGGCCCCGCTGAGAACCAGCCCGCCGAGGATGCTTCTCAGAACGGTCTCTGCTAGCTTGACAAACAAATGCTCGTGTTCCTCAATACGTCATTGCTATACCCCTTGGAATGATTGACCTAAACACCGTTCTCCCTGATTTTAGGTGTATGACACTGTTCGATACGCAGACCCAACGACCTCAAGGTGACAGGATCGATGCAGTCTTTCTGCGTCTTGCCGAGGATACTCACACGGCAGAAGAAAGTAGGTAAACACAATTTCACTGCCGGCTGATCCACACCGTTCAATCCAACCCCTGAAAAGTTGTTAGCCCGGGACTTGGTGGGGATTCAGCAGAGGTTTGCACACAGCTGGGAAACCATTTGCGAGAGGTCCAGCTAGAATGCTGGGGCCCCGGTTTTGACAAAGGAGGCCTTGAACTTTTATACCGACCTAGACATTAAATTTCTATTAAAGCCTCAAGCTTCCATCACCACGCCCTGGAAAGGGTGGAGAAAAACCCGCACTTGTTGACCCGTAGGCCGCCGCCAAGCGGTGACGGGAGGTACTACGCGAACAATCTTTTAGGGGCTGGGACTAATAATGAAGGCCGTAAAACGAAACCAAGTACTTGGTTCCAAGCCTGGTTTTCTGCCGCAATAACCTAAATCGCCCACCAGGCGGCCCGCCAGACACACCCGGCCGATGGCGTTGTTCTAGAACTCCAACTTTGATTGTAGTGGCATTTCTTTTCCCTCTCACATTTTCTCTATTGCGCAGTGCTAGGTACTCTCGGCGGTGCTTTCATTCAGACTGGAATCTTCCTGCTGGCACCCGCTGAAGATGAGTGGAGTCGACCCCTTTCAATGCCGACTTCCGTTGAATCCGTTCCCCACGAAGCTGCGGCTGGCCTGGGGCACAAGGTCCGGGTTGGAACGCGAATCTGCTAGGGATAGCACCAAGGGGATCTGCGGCAGAGCCGTGCCGGTATCGCTGGCTTCTGAAGAGCGCATTAAACTTGAAAGAGCCCGTTTTACCGCAGATCTTGAACAACGATCTTGAGGCTCTGCTCGTGAGCTTCCAGGAAGCTCATTCCGCCCAGTCTTTTCAC
>Ga0247760_1001858_pt1 | contig 17908 bp, 14 predicted proteins | sample UWRJL171409R4_FD_179936 | JGI IMG/M metagenome (GOLD analysis project Ga0247760, IMG submission 179936) | Plant litter microbial communities from Arlington Agricultural Research Station in Wisconsin, United States - UWRJ-L171-409R-4 | ecosystem: Environmental > Terrestrial > Plant litter >... | reverse complement strand
TGTGTGGGAAAAAAAAAAAAACCTAAGTCGCACAAATGTGTGTCCCAAAAAGCTGAAGTATGCGAAAGCGTGTCCAACCCCCTCCCCGGTGCCTGTAGTGTGACCAATGAGCTGCAAAATGTAGCTAGAAAAAAGCACGAATCCCTTCTCATCTCGCATGTTTATAGTCACCATGGATGCCTAACAGCATAGCTACATTTGGGCTGTCCTCTAAGCTGACGGAAGTGGAGCTACAGTATACTGCAGTTCAAGTGCCAGCATGGCAATAGCGTCCAAATCAGCTATGCATGGATTGCTAATGGTCACAACGATGCAAAACGAAGCAGCGTAACACCGTCCGCCCCTGCCGTGATCTGACGCTGAGCCTCATCACGTGGGAACTCTTCGCACCCTTCAGCCTACTATCGACAGATGCGCACCACCAAGACTTCCTGCTTCGTGAATTTACCGGCAGGGTTCTCCCTTCTTCGCGATGGATGAGCCTCACTGGTGATTCTTAAAGAGACTGAGACTTGATAGTTTATCAGCAGTACCAGACATTCAGTTCCGCTGACCTGGTTTCAAGTTCCTTTTTGACTTTTCCTGACTTGCCAGCATAGCTTAGAACCAGCCACGACACATAAAGGTATGCAAAAATCAATTTAAAGCCAACTATGTGACTACTGTCTATGTCTAGTAACTTAGCATTTGACCAGCGGAAAGATCGATACGCCTTGTACCAGACTGAAGGGCTGCAGACCACAACCCTTTGAGGGAAGGTCGGATGAATGCCCGCGCCCGCTGACGCCAGGAGACCACTCTGCCATATTCACCTCTAATTCTCATTGACCTAAGGCACCCAAATCTTCCGGAGGGAAGAGAACACATTGCAACCTCAGCCACTGGAGCACGGAATGACTAGGAATATGTTGTAAGACAACCGGAGAGGGGACTCCGGAGCTTGCGCTACGCTGGCCGAGATTGGCAATGACTCGGATTGTCCTCTGTTAATGACGTAGAGATCGTCGCAGCGCTACGCCTGAGTCTATCGATGGTTGGGTGAGGATGTTTCAATCGCAGCCGCTTATTTCCGATGATCGCGTGCAAAAGCGGCCCACCCAGTGATGCCTTCGGGCTAATAAAAATTCGTCCTTATAGTCTCTACCATTCTTCGTAGCTTGTCGAGTTAAATTGCTAGAGTTAAGTTATGGCAGCCCGCCATGAACGACTCGCGGTCGTTTCAGCGTCCCCGAGCATCAAGGATAAGCTGTACTACTTTCCCCAAGTCAACAGGTGGGGTGCCGAGAACCAGTTAAAGCCCTCAAGACACGTTCAGCCGCACGAAATAATCTCCGTAGTGAGTGGATGATGCGTATCAATGGGTTAAGCTTCTAAACCCATTTGATGAACGGCGCAAAGCAATCTGCATGGAGCCCCCCAATCGATGGGTAACATCCTGATACTTCTCTTGATACAGCCAATCTATTCATCGGCGGGCGGCAGCTCCGTACGTTAGAGCATGGAATTGATCATTGATGGAGATGATGGTCGACAACACCGTGGCCGCATGTAGTGCATGCTTTGGTCTAGGCCCAGGAAAAAGGTATAAATATTCAGCAGCCCTCCCCAGCTAGACGTTTCTTGGAGAGAGTTCACCTCATCCCTAGCAACCTTCAACTCATTCAAGTCAACTATTTCGATCTTTTTAGCCACCTCGTTATTACCTTCAACAACACACTTCCGTCTCCAAAGTCCTTCCTCTACAAATATGAAGATCAACTTCATCCTCCTCCTCGCCCCCACAGTCGCCTACGCCGCTGTGGTCCCCGCCCTAGCTACAAACGAATCTGTTGCCGCTATGGCTGATAACTGCTACCACCGAAGTAGTTGCTCTGTGTCCTGGTCAGGCAAGGGCGCGGAGTACTGCGACGGACGAGGATTTTCCCACATGACGACGGATGGATGCTCGCGCTTCTGGCCTGAGAAGGCTGTATGCTGCATCAGGCCCTAAGTTAACAACGCTGTGGGTGAAGTGCCGCCCAAGCTTCACACTCGCCCAGACGTTTGCGGAGTGGAGACTGGAGAAGGCATAGACTGGAGGGAGGCAGAGCCTGACAATAATTGGATGTCTGCAATGGAGAAGTCGTTTTGTACGAGACAGTATCGTCACTCGTTATATATCTAGTGGTTAGCAAGATCATACTTGTGTGTCCTGCGGTTGGGATTGCTTTTCGATGGTGCAGGGGTTTTTAGGAGTGTATCGAAGAGTTACATGGTAGAAATCAGCAGGATTATAGGGCACTTCAGCTGGTCTGTTCTAGATTCTTATAAAACAAGATGTCTTCGGCCACTATTTGATCTCTTCTTTCCCTCGAGACTTGATCCAGCATGCACATATCTCCGTACTTGTGAGCAACGGTGAACCCTCAGCTTGGCCATTGTCTTGACTCAGTAAGCCTTCCCGAGTTTGGTGAGGCCTAGGCAGTTATTGGCTGGCATCGGCGCTTGGGCACTCAAGAGCCAAGGGACAACCTTGACTCATCACCTTACCCAGATTCACGTTGCATACAACGGACCACCATCATTAGATACTACGCTCGTTGGTTGGTCCAGTCGGTCATGGCCCCGATAACGAGAGGGGGTTGGTGGCGTTCAGCAGACTGGATGGGTAACGGGGATTCGCCATCCAAACAGTAGTGCCTGAAGCAATAGTACGGTCGCCAAGGTGCACCTTTATATGTGGCATTGAAATATTCACCTTTGCAGACGGATTGTAATTCCTCCGTAGAGTGTCGCTGTAAATAATCGTCATGTAGCGAGTGGTGTAGTCCATTGGCCGCCAGGATCTCGCCGTCACGAGTGCCATCGGTAAGCCATTCACAGGTGACAGGTGAAAAGCATTCTGAGGCGGCGACAAAGCAGGGAGATATGCATCCTAGACATGGAGCGGTACATCCCTTGACACAACCGTCATGGCTCGGACAAGGAAGAGACCAGAGATCAGGACGGTGTTAGCCTTCAACATGAGGGAGGTTATCATCGAGATGGTAGCTAGCCAGTGTCGGTTGCGAAAAGCAGCCACAACGGCAATAGGAGAGATTATCGAGTCGTAGTTCAAGGTTTAGGAGGAAAGGCAAGTCACCGCATATTATGGTGCGTGGTTACCTAGCTAAGGGACCAAGGCTCGATGAAAACATGGGAAGTCTTGTGTTTATTCGTGGCTGACACACACGCAGCCACGCAAAGCGAAAGACCAAAATGAAACACCGCTTATACCCAGTACCAGAAACAGAGCAATTCTTCCCAGCTCTTCTTAAACAATTTTTCATATAAGACATTGCCACCGACATCCCGGCCATCCATCCTCGTTTACAAGATAATGTAAACAACACACCATGGCTAAAATCCCATCTAGTAACTGGACCCAGATCCAGATGCTCACACCCTCACAGGCCCCTCATTGCGTTTCATTCATCAGGCCACACCTTGGCGCTCTGCAACAAGCGCATGATGATATGTTGGCAGTAGTGTTGGGCAAATTTTTCATCGTCCCAAGATTGTGGTCTGCCGGAATAGATGCTCAGACAGCTCTCAATCGCTTTAAGATATGTCTCCGTCAGCTTGCGATGAGTTGCATCCAACCAACGCCTGACGGCAATGAATCTGATGTTGGGATCCGAAGATTCTAGTTGTGCTTCAACTCCTAAGCTTGAAGCCCAAGTCTTGATTGATATGCAGTGCCAGAGCTCGAGAAGAAGAATAGAAAGCTCGAGAACCACTACTCGAGGATCTAGGTCGGGAAGCTCGTCGATGCCGCCCATGTGGCGGTTGCCAATCAGATTTTTACTAATGAATATGCCCGCCGTCTCTTTTCCCGCGCGCATCCCGATAACCAACTGAATGGTCTGGCTGCTCCATGGGGCGCAGAGCCAGCCGGTCCGCTGCAGCTGGAGGACTGAGGAAGCAATATCCACGGCTAGGAGCGTCTGGGTTCTTGGAGTGAGCCACCTGCAGCCGCTCGCCGGCTGTGAGCCTTGGGCCAAAGCGTCTTCCATGGTGGCGACGGCCGAAATCTTGTTGAAGGGTGTCATGTCCACCGCTAGAGACGTCATCTGCATCGTTAAGGAGTCGACGGAAATTCGAAGTCGCAGAGTACCTCCATTCTTCCCCCAAGCCTCCCTTGCAAGGCCGCACATATTCCTCATTGCTTTCTCCTTGGGGGTTTGCCGCCGCCGCCTGCTTGTGTCGTCATCTGCTGCGGAGCCGAATCTCACACCAGACCGTTTTTGAGTCGCTGCTACCCGGCTCGTACTGTTATGCCGCTCCGGTTCCAACTCCTCCTCGGCAACGTCCACTAAAAAGGCGGTGGCCCTGGCTGGCTGCAAACTATCCCCGCTGAGTGGCAACACCAGAATGAATGGTATTCCATTCCCCGAGTCCGATCTGGCGGCCCGGCTCTGCAGTTGATTCATGATGTTGTGTTGGACTTGGCACTTGCATCCACTGGAGAGGGCCGCATTGAGCGAGACGGCCCTCTTCCGTACTTGAGCCAGCCGGCGTGCCAGCCTAACGGCTTCGCGGGAGATCTCAGGCGCAAGAGACTGTTGCTGGGTTTTGAGACTGCTGCAAATGCGCCCGAGAGATAGGCGATCCTCAGATAGGTCTTCGAGTAGTGCCTTCAGGCTGCTCCTTTCGATGGTGAAGGAGAGTCTTTTTCTGAATTCAAACTGTCCCTTGACCGGCGGGTTTGCTTCAATTAAAGCTCGGAGATCGTCTTTTGATGCCTGGTCACCAACCGTGTAAGTGGCGGTACAGAGAAGAAAATGGACGGAAGCAGAAGAGAGAAGGGTGAGAGGAGAGAGTCAAACTAACCCCACCTGGCCGCTGGATGTGGCGGATTTTGACAACGATCTTCTTTAGACAGTCTTCATAACGACGCAGTGTGTCGAGGATAATCTGGTGTGGGAGCCCCGGGGACTCTTTCATTGCCTCCTCTGTCTCGGGGGACGAGATGATTTTAGCGCATTCTTCCCGTGTCAAATCGACTCGACCGTCTGACAACTCTTGGATCCCGGCGATATCGAGAAGCTCGCACAAGTTCAAGAAGAATAGGGTATCTTGCTGCTTGAGGCGGTGAATGAGGGTGTCGAGATGGCCCCGCCATTGAACAAATGCGCTCGCGACGCTCTTTCCGCTCTTGTAGTGTTCGAGGGCGGATATGACGAGGGGTAGTGTTCCCAAAATAACCCCCGCAATCTCGAATCCCGACATGATCTGAAACGACAGCGGCTATAGAGGTCTTTTGGCTTTGTGTATGACAGAGTGAAATGAGGGTTGTGGATGTTGGGCTGAGAATTGGGTTGGGGAGAGGGATTGCGGACTTTTTGAACCCCCGCGTTGGTCTCTTCATTGTGAGTGGCAGATATCCTAGCCAATCAATGAATGGGATGCGCTGCACCTTGCTGCAGGTCTTTGCGGTGTCACGCCTGAGGACATTTGGTCTGCCTCCACGACAGGGCGGTCAGGCATCACCCCCGCACACACAATCAAGATAGCCCAACCCATTCTTTCGACACAGGAGCCCCACCAAATTGAAACTTCTCCCACGCATTTATGAAGAAGCGACCCATATCATTAGCACGATGCCACGCAAGATAGTGTTCCCATGGAAAAGAGCAGCCTCTAGTAGCACTGTGGAAGCGTCGACCACCGCCGCAGCCGGAGATGGAGCTCTGCCGAGCTGGGTTCGCAAAGTCTACGAATCTTCCAGGAATTGGGTTTCCGGCAAGCCGTACGTCATATGTTGCCTAGTCTTTTGGGTTTTTTTTCTTGGAGGGCGGGTCCCCTGAGAGCTTTGAATACTGATTCTCGTTAGAAGCAGCGGCCCAAGTTCTCCAAAGCAGCACATCGCGAGCGAAGGACCACCTCTAGATGAGAGTCATCAAGAACATCAAAATTATCGCGAAATTGAAAGCTGCAGTGTTGAACCCGAAGAGTGCAGCGACCGAGCTTTCCCAGGCGAGCTGGTGAGCCATGCTCCCTTGGTTCACGCCCCCGTCAATGTCAACGACCCTGTCGATGCCAACGACGCCGAGACCCGCGTGATGCTTTTTCCCATCGGGAATCGCGTGTTCAACACTTTTCGCCAGATTGCGGAACTCGGCTCTGACGTGACGGTATCTTTCGCCTCTCCTAGACACCTTATCATTGAAAGCGAAAGATTCACACTGTGGGCCCAAGATCTCGGCCTCCGTCGACAGGGTCATGCATCACTTGATTACAGGGTCCGTGATGCAGGGGTGATGAGAACTCGGCTTGCAGATCTGCTTGGCGAGCTCGGAGACCATCTCGAAGAACTCCGGGCTCTCATGGCCGGCGAGCGCCAGCCAGCGGAACTCGAGTACGACGAGGACGACATCAGATCGTCACGCTCGTTATCAAGCCGATCCAGCAACGGTAACGGCTCCAACAACAGTACAGCCGACGCTACTGCTGAGAGTAAGCATTCTTCGAACTGTAGCTCGTTCCACGAGGTCGAATTTCGTCAACGCAGCATAACTGAGGCTATCGACGACTTGTACAGCTTGGCCACCAAAATGCGAAACCCTCGAAGCCGCCCCTACAGAGGCACCCGGGAGCTGTTCAAGCGCATTCCACCAGAGGAACGCGAGCAATACATTAGAGACAGAGAAGAGTCGGCGATCATGGTCATATCGTATATCCAGAAGCAAAGCCTCGGCGAGTCTCTGAAGCAGCTCGAAGGGGGCGATTCTCAATTGGAGCATGAGGCTGGCGAGCTTGAGCATGACTACGCTTCGCCGTCAAACTTTCTCGTCAAGAGGATCGGAATTGCGAACGCGCGCCGAGAACAACAGTTCATCTACTGGAAGGAACGCACTGCCAGAATTCGGGGTAGCCAGGAGGCTCCAAAGGCGGATCCTCAAGTAGAAGGGAAGAAGGGAAGGGAGACGCCACTGGAGGAGACCTTTACAGCCACGCAGTCACAAATACACTCGAGGGCAGCCCCGTCAATACCACGTCAGTCTGTGGCAACAAGCGCAACTAAATATGACGAGGTGATTGGCGTCCATTTCAACGACGCCCAATCGATTTTCTCGCACCATAGCCGAGTTTCGACTGCATTTACTGTCCAGGGCACAAAAATCGAGTGGCCCTTACCGCCCGCGCATTTGACAGTAGAGGAGCGGCCCAAGTTCTTCACCTGTCCTTATTGCCAATTCATCTGCCCTGGGGCATACCTAGCCAAAGACACATGGAGGTAGGTCAACCCTCGGCCTCGGCAAAGCAAGTGCCAACACTAACACATCAAGGTCGCACATCATACACGACCTCCAACCGTACCACTGCACCTACGAGGACTGTACAAATCCCAATCGCCTCTATGGGTCATACCAGGAGTGGATTGACCACGAGAGCGAGCACACAACTGTCTGGCATTGTTACCGCCATGAACGCGAGTTCGTAACGCAGCACCATTACACTGAACACCTCGAAATGGACCATCCTGATGCCAAGCCGGACCAGCAATCTTCGGAGCTCATATCTGCGGCCATGGGACCATCCCTTAGTGTCAATAGGGACTGCCCTTTGTGCCCAACAGCTTTTACAGAAATTCCCGAAATGCAGAGGCATATACGCCGTCACCTCGAGCGCCTAGCCCTCTTCAGTCTCCCAGCCGGAGAAGACGATGAGGACGGGGGTGCCGGCATGTCAGCTCAAAGTCATCAAGTAATCCAAGGCCGCGGCAGGAGAGACTCTATTGAACAAGACTTTGATGATGATGACGCTGAAGATGACCGTAGCGCTCCACACATTGACAACGATGCTTACGAACCAGCATCTCTAGCAACTATCCAGCAGCACTTTCTGCTCAGGCCGACTGAAGGAGAACATGAAAGCTCAGAGATGGGTAATTCAATTTACCGATGGATCGAGGTGCTGGAACCGGGCAGCGAAGACGTAGAAGATGGTGTCACAAATCCTAACGATGCCCCACTAGCAGCGGCTGGCACCACCGCCACAAATCTAGTGCCGAACGTCAGCGGTAAGCCTTTATTCTTTTGCTATTGACAAGAGCCATATCAAGATACGACCACTGTTGCGAAACTCTAATCGCCGTCGTTTTAGGAGAATCCCAAGCCTCCCACGTGGCCCCCCGCCATGTCTACTGCCCAGTCGACGGCTGTGAATATAGCGAGGGCAATCCTTTGGCGCATGAGTGCGAAGACTTCGACACATTCTCTCCCCATCTCGGGTCTCACGCTAGAAGCGACATGCAAACTAGGGTTAGATTTCTTGACGATCAATCTGCTGCGTTGTCATGGGCAGCCAGGCTTGGCCATAAAGCAGTTGTGGAGCTTCTTCTCGATAAGGGAGCTGATATCGAGTCTCGGGATAGGTATGGCCAGACACCACTCTCACTAGCAGCCAAGTATGGCCAGAAGGTAGTTGTGGAGCTTCTTCTCGATAAGGGAGCTGATATCGAGTCTTGGGTAAATGCTGGCCGGACGCCACTCTCATGGGCAGCCAAGTATGGCCAGAAGGTAGTTGTGGAGCTTCTTCTCGATAAGGGAGCTGATATCGAGTCTCGGGATAATAGTGGCCGGACGCCACTCTCATGGGCAGCCGAGTATGGCCAGAAGGCAGTTGTCGAGCTTATTCTCAATAAGGGAGCTGATATAGAGTCTCGGGATGATGGCGGCCGGACACCACTCTCACTCGCAGCCGAGTATGGCCATAAGGCAGTTGTGGAGCTTCTTCTGGAGAAGGGAGCTGACATCGAGTGTCGAAATGAAGGTGGCATGACGCCTGCAGAATGGGCAGAGCGTGAGGGGCAGACGGATTTAGCTGAGATGCTTCGACAAGAGCGAGCGCGCCGTAACATAGTATAAACAGGAGATAGTTTTCGTTAACGTGCGTGATAAGCGAGTGACACAGATAAGCGAGTAACACGCTTTCCACCAACCCACCACAACTATCCTCAATTACACAACCACAGCGCTAGGAAATAACAATAACTGAATCAGAAACAGATGAATCAGACAATTCTGCAGCCTCCTTACACGTACGTGCATTATGGCCAGGCTTGCCGCACACGCCACAGCACTGAATCTTCGTACGAGACCCCCCTACACCACCACCATTTTATCAGCTTTCCTGGATTATCTGCTCCCCCACAGCCTTCTGATCTAATAGATCCTATACCTTTTATATAGAAAGTGACCCTCCAAGCCGCACACGTGTTTTTTTGGCTCTCCGTCGCTTATTAAGGCCCTTATTAACCTTACGTAATACTGAGACCTCTATGCGGAAAAGAGCCACCTCATACATTACAGCCATAGTACCTTTAGCTAATCGATCCACAGTAGTTAGTATAGATATTGGAGAGCTGCCCTGGTGGTTGGATATCCAAGTTTTAATAAGCTCTGACTGTAAGGTGGCTTCTCGAGGGTTATATGGTATTTGGGAGAGCTAAGGTAGTACTATGCCTGGGCCTGAGGTTGGGGGTGTTGGGGTCCGAATGCGCATATCTAGCTCAGATATCACCCTCTTTAGGTTGTATGGTATAAGGCCGGCTCCAGTAAAACCCCCCTGGATATTCTTTTTTGTAATCGAAGCAAAAAACGCCTCTCTGAACGCATAGAGAAATTCCAATTTGCTAATATATGTGATGTTCATCCGCATCAACTACTCAATCTAATAGCTATATGCCTTCTTTAACAGCCCAAAACAACCAATATCTAATGGCTGAAGTAGGTGAGAAGAGTGCGGAGGTATATAGAGTATAATAATGTTGTACTTCTAATAATAAGTCTTAAATTCTTCAGAGTAGTGGCTATTGTAGCCATTAAGGATCAATAACTAATATTTGCCCTTCATACGAGATACTATATAGAAATCGAAGTGCTGAATCCAATCCATACCTTTCTCATTAGTAATCTAACCATTATCGGTTATTATAATACACTAATCAGCCGGAATGTCACGGTATAGTGATGCTGCCTGCCTGTGGCTGCAGCTAGATGTAGAAGGACTACGGTGCAGTGCCCTGATTGCACAACGTTCCACTTTTTGTGGTGTTTACGCATTGCGTCCTTTGGTGCCGTGACACGGAAGGTTACACTCTTAATACCAACTGGCGAGGTAATATTGCCCGGCTAAGATAATAAATGGCGGGATGGCCCAGCCCAAGGCGTTCACTCCTTAGATAACTGTAGCCTACTCTCAATTGCCAGGCTGGGCCTATTTGGCTCTGCTACAACTGTTTAAAGTAGTAACTACCATAGTAGCGATAATAATACCCATTATAAAGCCGGTCTCGTCGAAGTTATATATATTGTCGTCAAAAATGCTGTATTTGACTTTATAATTGTATATAAGGGTAAACCACTCGCGAATAACCTTTAGATCTTCGCACTTAGCCCTTTGGTAGTTGTATTTACGTGTAAAACGCATTTGAAGCTCTGGTTGGCGCTTGACGAAATTGTGAGCCCATTGTACGCCTACTTTAGGCGCGTTGCGTTCGCGGAGCAATCGATTGGTTATATCTTCTACGTACGAAAGCCGGGGGTAGAATGCGCGTGTATATAGCTTAATTATATATTAATCAATTGTTTTCTCTTCCAAATCCGTAAGTTTGCGTGAATTGGCTGGAATATCGCATCGTGTAGGTATTGTCAGAAGCACGGCACCTTTTATCTATGTGGTTTTGAACAGGTTGTATTGTGGTTGTGATGAGTGAGCTTTTTCGTTGTGATTCTTGTTCTTCTCTGGCTTTCTGGCAGAGCCAGAAAGCCTTCCTTTATAGATCTATTGCATGAACCAGCTTACGATTTGTACGGTGGCTCAGCGGTTGGATTCCTGGCTGTGCCTGGCATCCTCACACAAGCTGACTAAATCCCATGGGTTCAACCCCAAGGAAGACCCCTTCCTTTTGACAGGTATACCGGCGCGTTGGCGCGCAAGGGTTTTAAAGGTAACGTTATAGATTTTAGCTGCAGCTCGTAAACTTAGATCTTTATCTTTTTCGAGAGCTTGAAGGGCTATAATAAGCCTGCCTTCTTTTGATGGGGAAGTCATGCTGTGTTGTGGAAAAAAGTTGTGTTGAAGGCTGTCACGGTGCCGACCTCAGGTCTGGGGAAAGAGACTTGTTATTGCACGAAGGGAGCCAAAGGGAACTGGCTCCCGAGAGGTAGGCTATATACTGGGTGCTGGGGAGGTCACGTGTAGCTGCTGGTTCCGGGCCGAACCAGCCCCGGTTTGGTGCCGTGACAAAGGCGAAGGTGTTGCATTGTGGGGGGGAGCGTGTCGCTCGCTTATCTGTGTCACTCGCTTATCACGCACGTTACAAGTAATACGATTACTGCTTTTCTCAGCTTATCTTTTTCTCATTATCATAAATTATGGCCTCTCCTTGTTATAAAAGGTGTTTGGGATAAACAGAAGGCCAGAGGGGCATGAAATGCCTTGTGTTGGCGAACATAGCGTTCTCTGCAGCTCGCCGGGCTCAAACAACACAATTAACTAGGAGAATATATCGATACTGTAGACCACCAATTTATAACCCCAGCCCTCACGACACGTGACTTTTAATCCGATGTCAATAAAGTCTGCCAGCTACCAAAATGTAACCACAGTCAGTACCACCAGGCAAAACGCACGTAAAGAAGACTTACAGAGCTAAATTAACGCAAAAGCTACTGTTTCAGTAATAAAATAGTTAAATTATAGCACTTGGAATCACTGCGGTTACCGGGCACGCAGTGTAGCTGCAAGGTACGCTGCGTACCATGCAACGAAGCTTCCAGAAGGCCTAGGGTTCCCCTAAGCCCCTGAAAGGCCAATGGAATCTTTGGATTCCAGAGGCTGAATTTGTAAGCTGTAGAAACCTTTCGAACCTCCTAGAGTTCTGTGGGCCCCGGCAGAGCTCTTATAGTACTATCCCTTCTTTGTAAGGGTAGTAAAAGGCTCTGGAAGAATTCCAGAGCCACCCACAGCCCATAATAGGCCCTCGCTACGTTTGGCGAGCAACTCTCGGAGGAGAGGCTCCGCTTCGGCGTGCATTTCTTGTCTCCTGAGAGCATTGACGCATGCGCGCAGGGCCTGGATCGTGTCGGGGTGGTCCTCGCCTTGGCTCACTCTCGTCGCCTCCAATGATTGTTTAAGGAGGGAGATTGAATGCTCGGGGTCTATGACAACTCGCTTTGGGGGTACCATGTCGGCGACCTCTTGGGAAGGGGTTTTTGTTCGCACCCGAGGGATCCATCGCAGTGGACTGCACGGAGCATAAGATAGGTAGGTGGTGAGTGAAAGAGAGTTCTGGCAAAGTAAAGAGGGGGGGAGACTACCAGATATTCTGATCACCTCAAGTTGTAGGGGCTACCGGCCGGTAGATCGTTTGGCCGACATGCTTCCGGGAGGCAGGTCCAGCCCGGCAGTTTTGTACCCGTACATGTCTGGTACCTACCCAGATTGCCGCTGTACTGAGTATCAGGGAGCCTGTTGCACGTGTTGAAAGAGTGGGCACGTTCTTCTAAAAATAGTCCTCACCGCCGAATTCGTGAGCGGGACTTTGCATCTCCAACTTAGGCACTCTGTAAACTTGACCAAACAAAATGAAATGACAGTTGCACCGCAGGTGCGGGCACAAATCGCAACTCAGAGCTGACATGCCGGGGCTACCGTCCTGCAGCCACCATGCAGATCTACAGAACTCACTTGCAGAGCCTTGCGCAAAAAGTACGCAATGCCGAATATCTGTACGCCGAATAACATGAAAGCTAACATCAAGTTACCTACAAGAACTGGGCAGATATTTCTTGTCACCTATTTACTGCCAGGTACTTGATGAACAGCCTGTTACGGCCTACTCCAGGTGAACCGATGTGCACCTAGGTGAAATCAGATCGTAGGGAAGGACTCCCAAAGGTGGTAGGGGCATGATGACTGAGTGGAGGCTCGCACAACTCTCTTGGGGCAAACACTGTCAAACAGGACGTAGATCCAGAGGTTCCGAACAATAGATCTCAATTGAACTAGAACAATCGGGTGAGCACTAACACAGCAGAAATGCAGTCCGAGAGGGACAAAAGGGCCGAGAATCGGGATTCTGCTAGTGGAAAGATAGAGCATTTAACGATGGATGGGTGCGCGCACTAACATATTCTTAACAGGAGAAGCCGAACGGGATGGAGCCCTCATTCCTACTGGCTAGCTGCATGGAGTTGATGCCGGGAGGTGGGATTCCAGAGAGAGGCGCTTCTCTCGCAAAACCTGAACCGAATTTCTAATACGTGGAAGTTGCGTGAATTTCAAGCAACCTGAGCGATTCACACCAGGTGCCCCGTCTCAGGTCCTGTGGAGCCTGTGCTCCGTGCGTCTGGAAGTCATGACTTGGGGTGGATTTCTGTCCCTGTGCCCAAACTTAGCAGGATAGAGAATTTAACCTCATTTTGACTACAAACAAATCCTGATGCATTTACAGCACCACAGTCCGGGTCCTTGAGCCGTGCGCCCCTCAGCGCCGAGGAGCATCGTAAGCCTGGCGAAGAACTCGAATCCAAAATTGATTTTGTCTCCATGGATACCTAAAAAGTAACTACGTCCCCTAGCATCTTCAATCACTCGCGCTTGATCCAACTGATGGGCGAGTATCTGCTATTTCACGCGCTTGCCACTTCTCCAGGGGGTGATAAGACAGCCTCTCTGACTTGGTCAAACGCTTTGAGAATATCTCCAGCCGAGTTCTGTGTCCAGTCTTCCAACGAAACCTTGCCCAAGTCTCCAGTCACCATAGCTGCCCCAGTATCAGGCCCTGAAGGTCCTCCGGAGAAAGCAAGCTGCGGTCGGGTCGAGGCAACCTGTGCTCAGGATGGATGCATTAGCTCAATGCGGCTCTACAAGTGAATTGAAGAAAGGATATCGACGTATCACGCACTTGGAGACCCATCCTGCTCAGCGTATGCTCGAGCTGTTCGGATGAAGTCTTACCGCCGCTGATGCCGTACGTGACAATAGCGATCGGTTTGCCCTTCCAAGCATGAAACAGGTAATCGATTGCATTTTTAACACCTCCTGGCATGCCGTAGTTGTACTCGGGGCTCACGAGCACATAACCATCGTGGCGAGCAATTTCTTGAGCCCAACGCCTGCTGTGTTCGTGCGTGTACTTGTCCGGCTCAGGAATCATGGCCGGGACAGCGGGCTCGTCGTACACGGGTAGCTTGAACTCGGCCAAATCGACCGCAGAGATGTCAACGCCCTCCAGGCTCGCCTTTCCCTGGATCGTCTGCTTGACAAATTCGGCGACATGGGGCCCGACGCGTGGAGTTCTGGTACTCCCAGTGATAATGACGATGGACTTGGCGGGAGCCATAGTGTTTATGGTTTGCGCTTTTTGGAGAAAGGGAGAGAAAGTCGTGCCTCGGAAAAGAAGCGAGTATATATGTGTATTGAGATGACAGTTCATCAAGTTTCTTCCACAACAGAAGGGAAAAACCCAACTATTTATGATTTTTTTTTTCTTCGGACATGCCGCTCCGCTGTCGGTCCCGACAGTGCTCCAGACATGTAGGTGTCGCCCGTCGTCGGCGCATTGTTGTTTTGCAAACCCAATTACTAATGGGACGTGGGATGTCGAGTAACAACCTCACTAGCTGGCGTAGAGAAGTGAACCCGGTTCCGATGCGAAATCGTATGTGATTCATGTACTTGATTTTAATTGGCTTACATCAAGGTGGTGAGCTGCATAAGCCGCTCGCTTGGCGTTGTGCATATTGTGGAGCCGCGCGGCTTGTGGAGACTCCCTCGAAGCCCAATAGGGTAAGGTACAGGTAGAGCAACCACTTGAAAGCAAAGCTTTTCGGCTATCGGGGTGCATTCGGGGCCCCGGTATAGAGATATACGAGCACATCCCGCCATGTAGTCCTGCAAAGAGAAGACAGGGTCAAACAAAAACCTCTTTTTTTAGATCCCCTCTAATGTGGCAGAGCCAAACCCGGACAGGCTTAGATATGTCTATGAATCCACTTCTCCTTCTTCTAGGCGTCACTGATGCTGGGAAGGCGGCTTCAGCATCTTGGATCGGCTCGGCGGACAGCATGTATTCGCGCAAGGGTTTCAGGTGCGTAGAATGGGACGTATTGAATCTCTCCAAGATGATACTGCGTTAGAGAACGGTCTAATCAGAATTCTATTCCAGGAATTTTTACGCAGATCAGAGAAATGATGATGGTGCCATGATTGGGGCAGACGTCGATGGTGATGCACATGCAAAATTCTATTCCACTCTAGCTGCTACTGGAGAGAAAATCCCATGGCATGCGACTTTTGTCAAGAGCAAAGGCTATGTCAAGTTTTCGTAACTTGATCCCTAGTTAGAGTGGGGTTTGCAAACGAGTAGCTTCCTATCACTGTTAGCAGTGAAAATACGGAAGGCTGCGTAGAGCCTGTGAATTCTGAGTCAACTTACCTGTTTCGTGTAGAACATCTCACTGATAATGTCTTGTGGCACGCAAGCCTTGGCGTCATACAAGGAACAAACCCTCGCTTGAGCCACCAAAATAACCTGCCATGTCATCTGCCATCTCGTCCGATTGCCCAGCCATCGCCCTCTTCAGCCACACTTGCTCCATTATCTCCATCGCCTTATGAACCGTGACAAAAAGCCCTGTTGGCTGCAAAGATTCTGCCTGGTGACGAAAGAATGCCTCCTGTTCCGGAGCGGCCAGGCACCCAGCAACACAGAAAGGCCAAGCTACGGTCCGCAGCAGTGCAGGTGTCGACAATTTGTGAGCCAGGAGGGCAACCACACGATCCACATTTTGACGAATTTCGACTTGGGTCGAATGTCCGCCGTGTAATGTAACTAGAAGGTAGATGATAGCAGCATAGGCCCAGATCTCTGTAACTGCTCTGCGTTGGCTCGCTGTCGTTGACGGTTGACTTTGACTTTGCCACTCGCTGAATAAACCGAGTACCGCATTATGATCAAGGTCCGAGGACTGGGTTGTTCTTGGCTGAGAGTCCTGCGAGTTGCGCATTGAATCGAGGCGACTGTTTAATGCACCCTGGATGGCATTGCCACGCCTCGCGAGTTCTGACGCCGTATCGTCTCCATTACCCGCCTGGCGGCGCTTCCAGGCCGCAAGGGCAGAAATCTCGCCAATCTGCAGAAGGACCCAGTTCTGACACCCCATGACAGCTTCGAGATCGACCGGTAATTCGCGTTGGGGCTCGCCCGAGAGCAGGCCTGCGTGATACTTGTAGAGACGAGGCTCCTCGGCAAGCGATGTGCTCGCAATGATGTCGTCCGCCACTAAGAGTGACGCAAAAAATCGAAAAGCTACCTGGTCTGGGCTGGCAATCTGGAACTGTCGATATGGTCTTGGCCACGGCGATGGTCCCATACGCCCCAGAACGGCAAAGAAATCCGAAGCCGTATCGGTGCTGCCTTGAGTTGCAGCATGGTCACCTAGTATATGCGTGAAACACTGGGCGGCGGCACCGAGGTGTTTGTTGCAATTAGCGAAGCCGCGGGTGGCAATCTCAAACCGCTGCAGATGTACAATGGTACCCAAGATGCGAACAGCCAGTGACAATTGCATGTCGGCGTTGTCGTGACCTTGCCTCAGCCTGAGGATGTTATCGCTTAGTCCCGTGAAAGTGTTTGTCATCTCGGCGAATAGCTTGTCCCAGCCGATCTTCTTACATGTTTCATGACCGGCCTCGGTTGCGTCCAGCACAATGGAAAAGAGATAAGAACTTAACGCAATAGCAGTCTGTTGCATACCCTCGGATTCGTTTACAAAGTGGAACAGCCAAGCGCGACCGCCTTCAAGCATGTGTGGTTGGTAGAAGGGGAACAGGAAAGGAAAGAAGAAATCTAGGTAGAATGACTTGAATCCTGGGTCGCATCCCGGCCAAACTCTCTGCCTTGGGACCTCGGGTCTGGGATCAGGTGATGGCTCAACTGCCGTCGAAGCGGGGATTGGTACCAAACGATCGACCTCGGGGTCAATGCGACCTCCTTGGAGCTGTGATGTATCCAAAAGGGTAAGGTTGGGCCCATGCTGACGAAGAGTGTATTGGGTTTCAGCCCCAGCTTCAGCCTGCGTATTCCCTTGGCTCGGTAATGGCGGCTCATCGTTGGCAGTTTCTGCTTCGCGCATGTAGCCCAGAGTACGTCGCATGGCGGCCTTTTCTTTGACCTCGCGCTTGACCTGGTTGAGCATGTCCTCCTGAAGGGGCCCATTGTCCATCCATGATGGTTTGTCCCGGCCGTAGTGGCAGGTTATGAGCAACGATGTGCACGTCATGCATTGCGGGGATGTTTCATCGCATTTTTTCTTTCGTAGACGGCATGTCCAGCAGCTTACCCACCCACACAATGAGTGGGATGCGATGCGACAACGGGGAGAGAGGAAGGGTAAAGGGACAAGACTTACCCATCCCGACTCTTTGCACGACTCATATTTCACTTCTCGATACCGAGACGAGGTTCGGGATACGGATGTGAAGGAGCAAGTGGAATTGAGCAGCGTTAACCTGTCCCGAATAGAGTGCAGTTGACATAGCTTCCATCCACGCGATGCATGAGAAGAAAAGCAGGCGGGGACGGCGGCCATCAGTCAGCGCAATTTGTACCTTAGTCATCGGAAAATGCATCTAACGCGGCGCTGCCCCTCACCACCAAGCGTTACAAGCATTCTGGCGGCTAACATTGATGCAAACAGGGGGGTGGGAACAATGCTTGCTGGCATTCCTGCGCAGTGCGCACAGGACGAGTCGGCTTGTGCAGAGTAGCATATCCGACCACCCGAGACGATGGACCCTGGCCGCTGGATGGCTACATTTTGGGATAGACTCGGCCCATAGTTGGCTTCACAATCATTGGCTTGCCAAATCTGCT